>Ga0265298_10006366_pt1 | contig 14601 bp, 7 predicted proteins | sample AusTroGonzalo_MG_3_FD_193486 | JGI IMG/M metagenome (GOLD analysis project Ga0265298, IMG submission 193486) | Bovine rumen microbial communities from tropical cattle in Woodstock, Queensland, Australia - Gonzalo_01 | ecosystem: Host-associated > Mammals > Digestive system > Stomach > Rumen ... | reverse complement strand
GGCATTCTACAATGTGCTCCATGAGGATATTCTCGAAGGACAGTCTGTGGACTTCTTCGGTAACACCTACTCGGCTACGGGTACCTACACGCACTTCGCACATACGCCGGAGGGTTGTGACAGTACCACCGTACTTGAGCTCGTTGTACATCCGCTCGTCGATACCGTCATCACCGTATGCTCCAATGATGTACCGGTAATCTGGAACAACAGATGGAGCGGCAACCAAGAGATGTTCTACCGCACAGGACTCTATCGCAACGATACGACCATCAGCGGTAAGAAGTTCTTCTACGGTATTCAGGTAACCGTCAACGAGCAGGTATTCGACACCATCCGTCACGCTATGTGCGAGGGTGCAACCTATACCTTCAAGAACAACACCTATACCGAAGCAGGTATCTATCGTGACACGCTGCAGGCTGCCAACGGTTGCGACAGTATCGTTACATTGATACTCACCGTCAACAAGGCATTCTACAATGTGCTCCATGAGGATATTCTCGAAGGACAGTCTGTGGACTTCTTCGGTAACACCTACTCGGCTACCGGTACCTACACGCACTTCGCACATACGCCGGAGGGTTGTGACAGTACCACCGTACTCGAGCTCGTTGTTCATCAGTTGATTGATACAATAGCTGATGTATGTTCAGACGAGTTGCCGTTCGTATGGCATAACCGTTGGAGCGGTGAGGAAGAGAAGTACTACCGCACCGGTCTCTATCGCAATGATACGACCATTAACGGCAAGAAATTCTTCTACGGATTGCAGATCAACGTAAGCGAGAAGATGTTCGACACGACGAGAGTAGCTATTTGCGAGGGTTCGTTCTACCGCTACAAAGAGGTTAACCTCTACGAGCAGGGCATCTATCGCGATACGCTGGTAGCGGCTAACGGTTGCGACAGTATCCATACGCTCGTTCTGACGGTGAACAAGCCGTACTACAATGTCATCCAAGAGGACATTCTCGAGGGCGGCTATTACGTCTTCTACGGCGATACACTCCGTGAGAGCACGACTATCAACCACGGCGCACGTACACCGGAGGGCTGCGACAGCACGACTATCCTCCAGTTGACCGTTCACCCGATGATTGATACCGTAGTGACCATCTGTTCGGACAAGCTGCCGTACGTATGGCATAACCGTTGGAGCGGCGAGGAAGAGAAGTACTACCGCACCGGTCTGGTTCGCAACGATACCGTCATCAACGGCAAGAAACTGTTCTACGGTCTTGACCTGCATGTGAACGACCAGTTGTTCGACACCATCCGTCACGCAATGTGCGAGGGATCGAGCTATGAGTTTGCCGGTCAGGTACTCTATAAAGAAGGTATCTATCGCGACACCTTGGTACACCAACCGACCGGTTGTGACAGTATTGTTACCCTCATTCTGACGGTGAACAAGCCGTACTATAACATCATCCGTGAGACGATCCTCGAAGGTCACTACTACATCTTCTTCGGCGATACGATTCGTGATACGAGAGCCGTTACCCATACGTCACGTACGCCGCAGGGATGCGATAGCACGACCATTCTCGAGCTGACCGTTCATCAACTGGTTGATACCGTAGTGACCATCTGTTCGAACGACCTGCCGTACGTATGGACCAACAAGTGGAACGGTCTGACCGAGACCTTCTATAAGGAGGGTACGTACCGCAACGACACGTCGATTAACGGCGAGCGCTTCTTCTACGGATTGAAACTCGTTGTTAACAAGCAGTCGTTCGACACGATCCGTCATACAATGTGCGAAGGCGACTTCTACACCATCAAGGGCCAGCCGGTTTACGAGGCAGGTATCTACCGCGACACGCTGCAGGCTCCGAACGGTTGCGATTCGATCATCACGCATATCGTAACGGTCAACAAGCCGTACTACAACTACCGCGTTGAGCACATCATTGAAGGTGACTCCGTACTGTTCTTCAATGCATGGTACAAAGAGACCGGTTCGTTCACGCATTACGGCAAGAAGGTCGGCGGTTGCGACAGCACAAGCGTACTTGAACTCCACGTTCATCCGCTGGTTGACACCGTAGTGACTGTCTGCTCGACCGATCTGCCGTACAAGTGGGAGAACCACCGGACGGGTACCACTACCCTGCTCTATGCAGCCGGCATCTACCGCAACGACACTTCCATCGTGAACGGCGAGAGACTATTCTACGGCTTGCAACTCAACGTAAGACAACCGAGCGATACGACTATCTACCGCGAGATCTGCGAGGGTGACAGCTACTCGTTCAACGGCAAGGATATCAGCGTAGGCGGCGAGTACCGCGACACGATCATCAATGCTATCGGTTGCGACAGTGTTATCATACTGAACCTCAATGTACTCAAGAAATACTACAACGTCGTTTACCACTCGATCTATGAGGGCGACTCGGTTGAGTTCCTCGGCAAGTACTACAAGGAGGCCGGCAACTATCCGTTCCGCTACACCTCTTCGTACGGTTGCGACAGTATCATTGAGCTGCAGTTGAGCGTCAACCGTCTGTTCGACGATTCGATATCTGTCTGCTCGAACGACCTGCCGTACGTATGGCACGGCAAGACCATCAACGAGTCGGGCATCTATCGCGACACCGTAGTGAACACGGACGGCAGGGAGACGACCGTAGGTCTGAAAGTGACCGTTCTGCCGATTGCACGTGCCGAAGAGCCGATCTTAGCAACCATCTGTGAGGGTGACTACTACAAGTTCGGTGACAACGTCCTGACCGTTCAGGGTACGTATTATGACACGCTCACGGCCGTTAACGGTTGCGACAGTATCGTCATGCTGGCACTCCAAGTAATGCCGGCTAAGCACTTGACGGAGACCAAGACCATCTTCGAGGGTGACACCGTAGTATTCCACGGCCAGAAGTACTGGAAGTCCGGTATCTACACGTATAAAGAGACAAATGGAAACGGTTGTACGGACATATATGAGTTGATACTGACCGTAATGAAGGAGTTCAAAGTGGATACCACCGCTTATGTATGTTCCAACAAGCTGCCGTTCGTATGGCATGGATACGAGTTCAGCGAATCCGGAGACTATGAGGTTCCGACAGCGTGGACAGACTCGTCACGAGTAGTCACCACACTGCACTTGGAAGTTCGTGACGCTCCTTATCGTGAACTCCACATCCAACTGTGCTACGGCAACTCGTTCATTGTCAACAATGACGTGATTACGGAAAGCGGTACATACGACTACATTGTTCCGACGCCGTACGGTTGTGACTCCACTATCCGCTACGTTGTAAGCGTTCATAACAAGTTCGAGCGCTGGGATACCGTTCATATCTCTGACCAGCAGTATTATCCGTTCGTAACTCCGGAGGGTACACGTAACCTTACTATTCCGGGTGATTACGAATACACCGGTAAGACGATAGGTTCCGGATGCGACAGTATTGTTCATATCCATTTGGAGGTTCATCCGTCGTATTACTTCAAGGATTCTATTGATATCTGTAGATCTGATTCGATTTATCCTTATGTATGGAAGAATGAAAAGGATTCCGTGATTGCAACCATTTACGAGACCGGAACATACAAGGATGAGCACTTGACCAAACGCTACGGCTTCGATAGTATCTACGAACTCCGAGTAACCGTTCACGAATCGTACTTGTTCGAAGAGAAATACGAACTCGGAACAGGCGAAACAGTTGAGTTCCACGGAAAGCTTGTCACCAAGGCGGGTATCTACTACGACAGCCTCCTCTCCATCCATGGTTGTGACTCTATCTATCGTATGATTGTCAATCCGAAACGTGTCCGTGAATTCTACTGGACGAAGTCCATTTGTCAAGGTGAGTTCTTCGAGATGCCGGATGGCACCAAGTACGACAAGACCGGTAATTACAAGTACTATGGTCAGGATAGTATCGTTTATCTGAACCTGACTGTAATTCCTGTTAATTACAAACAAGAACGCAAGGTCATCACCGATAAGATGTTAGAGCAATGCGACGGACCTCTCGGATGTACTTATCTTGATCCTAACGGAACATTGTACACCGGCTTGAAGATCGGTCCTAACATCTTTGATGAGTACTCGGCAAGCGGCACAAAGTGCGACAATATCTATCGTACCATCATCGTCGTAACGCAAGACTACTCTGACTGGGAGATGATTCCGTTATGTGAAGGCTCGGAGGTAGAAGTGGATGGCATCATCATCAACCACCCGTGCGACACGCAGATCGTATGCTTCAACCCGAGAACCGGTGAAATGGATTACATACACCGCGTAAGGATTTACAAGGCGACCAAGTATGACTTGAAGCCTGTAGATGTTACCATCTGTCAGAACGAATTGCCATATAGCTTTGCCGGTGAGTTATTGAGACGTGCCGGTAGCTACGAATTCACCAAGACCACGAAAGAGGGTTGTGACAGTATTGTACGCATTAACCTGACCGTTAATCCTTCGTATCAATATTATACCGACGTAACCATACCTGATTATAAGAAGTATAAGTGGGTTATGGATGGTCTGGAGCATGATACGTCCGGCGTATTTAACTACACACTGCCAACGGTTAATGATTGTGACAGTACGTTCACCTTGCGTCTGACGGTTGTTCCGACTCAACGGTACACCTACACAGATACGATTTGCGTAGGAGAAAAATATCCTTGGCGTGACAGCATTTACTCGAACGAGGGCAAATACTCAGACACCGTTTACAATGAGGATACCCAATTCTCCGCTATTTATACGTTAACTCTGAAACTGCGCAAACCGACGAACATCTCCGAAGCATATGCTTCAGAAATGTGCGGAGACGACAAGGAATTCACGATTACGTTCAAGAGTGACAATGAGCCTGCCTTCTATAGCGTAATCTTCGATCCGTGGGCTAAGAGCCAAGGATTCGTAGATATTATAGACAAGCCTTACCGCGGTAGTAATGTCATCACGATTCCTGCTCCGGAAAGAAGCGTAACAGATACACTGCCGTTAGGCCAGTCCAATTACGTCAGACCGGGCACATATCCGATACGTCTCGTTCTGGGCAACGGTAACTGCGGCGAAAGCACCAAAGAGGGCATCGAGTTGCTTGTCAAGTACCCGAGTTGGATTATCCAGCAGCAATGGGATGACGTAGTTGCTCCGCTCAAGAAAGAGTTGAACGGCGGCTATGAGTTCTCGACGATTGACTGGTATCTGTACAATGCCGCTAACCCTGCAGCCAGTGTTCGACTGCCGAATAACGGTTTGGGTTATCTGCATTACGACCACCTCAAGCCGGGTGACGAGGTTTACATGATGGCAACGCGTAAGGGCGAGAGCACAGCAATCCCGACCTGTCCGCTTGAGATCAAGGCATTGACACCGTATTATAGCAAGAGCTCCGTTTCCGTTTACCCGAGCATGGCTCCGAAGCACGCTCCGCGTGTAACGATCGAAGCAACCGACGGCGGCGAATACGAGATCTACTCGTCCATGGGTACGTTCATTTCCCGCGGCACGTTCGAAAGCGGTGTACAGCAAGTACTCCTCCCGAGCACAAGCGGCATCTACTTCATCCGCGCTAAGCAAGGCAAGGAAGAAACGACGCATAAGGTAGTCCTCTTCTAAGAGGGCTGCCTGTGCGCCGCGTTCGCAACGCCAAGTGCTACATACAATAAAACCCTGCGACATCCATCGCAGGGTTTTATTATTGGCTATTGGTTGTTGGCTTTTAGCTGTTGGCTTTTATAGGGTCTTCTTCCAGAAAGCGGAGGTGACGTCCTCCCAGCCGTCCCCTACCCGTTTGTAGAGGCGCTGGTTGGTGTGCTCGCTCTTAAGGCCGCCAAGCGCCTCAACGTAAGGGCCGAACTTGACATAATCGAAGGCGTCCAACGAACCGCTGTAGGTCTCCGGAGTGGCCGGACGTCCGCTGTACCATGCGGTTTTCAATTCTGAATGCTGACGGCTGACAGCTGGATACCTTACGTGCTCCGCAAGGCGGAGAACGGCGTCTGGCTCCGCATCGCCGCCCATGAACGCCACGCAGGTGATGAGGCCCTCGTAGCGCGCCATTAGTCCTTCCAGCAGTTCGCCGTCCAGCGGTTCGCCGGTGTCCTCCCATAGGTGCGGACTATGGCATCCGGGGCAATGACAAGGACACCCGGAGAGGTTGAGCGCAAGCGTCACCTCTCCGGGAATCTCTTGAAAAACGATGTCGTACGATGCTACCTTTAACATGCAGCCGGTGCTTTCTGCTTCTCTGCGTAATAACGTCTCGAAGCCTCTTTCTGGCGTGCCTCGGAGAAGTTCGACACGCGCTTCATGTATCCGATGACGCGGGTCAGATAGTCCACGTTCTTCGAATGGCAGCACGGGCACTCCTTGAGGTAGCGTTTGTCGATATGACCGCAGTCGTTGCAAACGGTGTTGGGGATATTGAAGGTGAAGTAGTTGCAACCCTCCACCGCCGCCACGCGCAGCAGCTGGCGGTACTGTTCCTGACTGAGGTGCTCTTCGAGGTTGCAGTGCAGCGCACTACCGCCGGTGAGGTGCTCGATGTACTTGCGTCCGTGCAGACGGAAGCGGTCGAGTACGTTAATACTGGTGTCCTCAACGATGTAGAAATAGCTGTTGTAGCAGTCGCGCGGAACGACATAACCGTCCTCGCGGTCCCACTTGGCGTGCTTCACACCTACGTTCTCTGCCGGGATCATCTCGCAGTTGAACATGACGTCCTTGGTGCGGTACTGCTTGTTCAGTTTCTCTACGATACCCAGTACTTCCTGTACGAAATGCGCGTACTCCGGTGTATCCTTGATAGCCAGACCGAGGAACTCGGCAGCCTCCACCAGACCGTTCACACCGATGGTGAGGTACTGACGGCCGATATTGATGTAACCGGCGTCGAACAGCGGCAGCATACCGCGTTCCTGAAGGTTCTTCAGGTTCTCGTTGTAGGCAAGCTGTACCTTGTGCATCAAATCCACTACGTCCTCAATGTATGCCTGATACGGGATGTTATTGCGTACGGCGTACTGGATGGCGCGGTTAAGATTGATGGTGAGCACCGATTTCGAACCGGTAGAAATACCTCCGGCACCGAGGGTGTAACTGAAGCTGTTGTCCGTAATGGCATTGCGCAGACGGCAGCAGGAAGAGAGGCTGTCGGCATTGTCGGAAACATAGGTGAAGAACGAATGGCCCTTCGCATACATTTCTGCCGTGAAATCGCCGTACTCCTTGTCCTTAATGTCGCCGTTCTCGGCGAGCAGGGCCATGGTCTCTACCGGGAAGGTGAGCACGCAGCGGGTACGCTCCTCGTTGAACCAGTTCATGAAACGGCGCTGCAGCCAGTCGAGGCTCTCCCAGTGCGGTGCCTCGCCGTTCGGGAAGCGGAAGTTATCGAACAGGCTCTTGAAATAGTAGCGGTCATAGTAACTGATGTTCCAGAAAACAGACTGGAAATTACGGGCACCGGAGGGCTGGTTGAGGCTGTAAACGACCTGCTGGAAGCAATCGGTGATGACCTTGTCAATGGTACGGCGCTTGAGGCTCATGTCCACGATCTCGTCGGCACGCTTGTAGTAATCCTCGCCGTACTCCTGCTCGATGAAATAGTTCATATACATAAGGAACTCGGGCGTAGCGCACGCGCCTGAGAGCATGGACGATACCATGAAAACCATGTTAATGAACCCGCCGCAGAAGGACTTGAGGTTGTGAGGAGGCGTGGCATTGCCGCCGATGGACTTGGTGCCGCCGATGAGCCACGGATACATGGTGATGGAGGCACAGTAGTTGGCGAGGTTGGTCTCGTCGTTCTTGTAGATGAAGTGCTGGTTGAGCAGGCTCATGTATCGGTCACTCAGCTCCTTGCCGTACATCGACTTGATGCGCTCGGTCAGCAAGCGGCGGTTGAGGCGGATGAAGCCCTGCTTGGGCAGCTCACCGATGAGGGTGGCAATGTTCTTGTGCTCCACGTTGGCGTTGGCGTCGAATTTCGAACCCTCGGCGGCATTGGAGGCCTGCACGTAGTTCATCATGAAATCCAGACGCTGCTGCGTCTCGCGGTCCTCGGTGTGTCCCTGACGATAGAGAATGAACGCCTTGGCTACCTGATAATAACCCTCGGCCATGAGCGCAACCTCCACTTGGTTCTGAATTTCCTCCACGGTCGCGCCGTTATGTACTCGTAAATGCGAAAGTACTGCGCCTAAAGTCTCTTCAGTCGCAAACGCACCTACTGCTAAGAATGCCTTTGAGATGGCATTTTTGATTTTGTCAATGGTAAAAAGTTCTTTTTTACCGTCGCGTTTTATGATATAAGTTTCCATATATATAGTGTTAAAAAATTTTTCGCCGAAAAAGCGGTGCAAAGGTACTACAAATATTTGAATTGTGCAAATTTTTTGGCAATTATTTTCCAAAAAAATTTTCAAAGTTTTCCAAAACAAAATCGCTTTTATCTCATAATCAGCTATTTACATTTTTTATCAACAGAAAAAGTTTTCCAAAACATAAATCTGTTGATAACCGGTGCATGTACGGCACTAAAAAAGGCTGCCACCGCAGTGACAGCCTTGCAAAAGGGCTAAAAGCGCCTGATTTTTTTACTTGCGCAGACCTTTCTGAGCTTTCTTTTCGGACTTGAACTTCATCGCCTTGATTTTTTTAGGAGCAAGGCCGGAGTCACCTCCGTCATCTACCGGACATACTACGTTGACATTGTACAGAACGCCGTTTGTAGCGACTGCGGTTCCTGCGAACGTGTATTCCGTGCCGGCAGCATTGAGCGAGCCGGTCACGTTAGCCGCGGTGATGGGATAGTAAACCTCATTCTCTTCATCAATCACTGCCCAAGAGCCATAGTAACTGTCGAAATCTTCCTCAGTGAAAGCACCTTCAATGGACTCGGTGTCAAAATTGAACTCCAAATACGCATTGCCTGTTGCGTCAAGATAAGCATAGAGAGCCCATCCGTAATTCAAGAAAGTCAAATCCATCAATTCTCCCTCACCGGTTACATTGACCGTGTCAGTAACCGCCAGTTTGAGCGTTGTGAATTTAACGGTCGTCAATGGACCTACGGCCGCATAGTTTTCATCAATCTGCACCGCATAAGCAACATACTCGGTCTCCGGAGCAAGCGTAGCATACTCATAGAAATCCACACCCTTGCTCAGGTATTCCGGGAATTGATAACCGTAATACTCAACGGCCGCCTTCATGGATGCAGCAAGAGAGTCAGCACTGAAACCGGCTGCCGCTTCTTCCGCGGTCAGCACATCAAAATAATAGTACGCATTCGTGTCAGACGGGGTGATGGTAACCAGCGCTCCGGAAGCCGTAATATCGGTCACATCCACCTTGAACGTACATGCCGTCTTAGGCGCATCCGGTTCGTCACTCGCTTTGTCTTTCTTGTCGCAGGCTACGAAGCTCAGCATAAGCGCCGTGGCTGCAAAGATTGAAAAAAACTTTTTCATAATGTTCGTTTTTGAAATTAAAAATGTTAATATTTCGTTTTTAAGGGTGCTTTGCTTACATTTTGTCAAATCTACTGCAAAATTACTTATTTTTTGTCAATATGCCAAAATTTTTTGAAATAAAAGACATTTCTTGCAAAAATTGTAAAATCGAGTTGACAAATTTGCATATGTCAAAAAAATGTTGTACCTTTGCCGTCGAAATTGAAGATTGACATGAAACGCTTCTCCTTATTGGTAATATGCGCGCTGGCATGCGCGATGGGTAACGCGGACACGCGTTATGTGGGCGGTGACATTTCTATGCTGCCGCAGTTCGAGCAATACAGCTCCGGTTACAAAGACGTGAACAACAAGAAGGTCAGCGACCTGCTGACGTGGTTTGTGACGGACTGCGGCTGGAATACCTTCCGCGTGCGTCTCTTCGTCAACCCGCAGCAGAAAGAACCGGATTATACGACGCCCGACTATGCCGTGTGTCAGGACTTGGCGTACGTCACGGCCCTCGGTCAGCGTATCAAAGCCGCCGGCGCGTACTTCATGCTGGATTTCCATTACTCCGATTCGTGGGTGGATGCCGGCAATATCCAAGCACCGGCAGCGTGGAAAAATCTGTCCGACGAACTGATGGCGGACACACTCGGCCAATACACCCGCCGCGTGCTGAAAGCGCTCAAAGAGGCCAATGCCACGCCTGACCTCGTGCAGGTAGGCAACGAAATCATGTACGGCCTATGCGGCCGCAAAGTGGCGCCATACGACAAATCCGGCACCAACTGGGACGGTTATCTCCGCCTGCTCATCGCCGGCTGCAACGCCGTACGCGAAGAGTGTCCGGACGCGCAGATCATCATCCACACCGACCGCGCATGCAACACGGGCTATAACAAGTACTATTACCAAAAACTGGTGGACAACGGCGTCGATTTTGACATCATCGGCCTGAGTTACTACCCCTTCTGGCACGGTTATCTGACAAAGGAGCAGGTGGCCGCCAAGTCCGACAAGAACCACCTCGTCAAGGCCATCAACCAACTGGCCACGGATTTTCCGACCAAGAGCGTGCATATCGTCGAATGTGCCTATCACTTCCAGTACTGGCCCACCAAAGGCGTCAATTACAACACGCAGGACGTATGGCCCTGCTCCGTACAGGGACAGTACAATTTCGTCAAGGACCTCGTTGACAACCTCAAGCCGCTGGAGAACCTGAAGGGCATCAACTACTGGTATCCGGAGGACGCCGGCAACGGCGATTATGTCAACTGGACGACGAAAGAAGGCCTAGTTGAGGAGAACTGGTCCAACCGCGGCTTCTGGAACGAGGGAACCACCACCTCCGGCCACGCCATCAACCGCACGGCGGCACCGTCGGAGACCAAGACGGCCGCCGATGTATGTGCGCCATATTACATGCGGAATTTCTACAATAATCCGGAAAGGCTGGAGACCGTCACGCCTGCACCGGCACCGGCTCGGAAGCTAATACGGGACGGTCGCCTTCTGATTGAGAAGCAAGGCGTTCTTTACGATCTTCAAGGTAACCGGCAGTAAAGAACATCGCCACGGCGAGCACGAAATAGAACGCCGTCAATCCCCACAAAGCCAGATACTCGGTGCGCGTCGTCCAAAGCGACGCGCCCATTGAGTTGATATGTATGAAGCCGTTGGAGGCCCATGTATAGGGGATGAGATAGGACGCGTAGCGCCATCCGACAGGAATCATCTCCTTCGGCCATGATATGCCGGCGATGAAGAGGAAGATGAGGGAGGTGGTCGGCACAAGCATCACCAGTCCCGACTCGCGGTTGCGGATGAAGAAGCCCACGCAGAGGGACATGAAGATGACAGAAAGGATGAAGGGCACGTTGAAGCGGAGGATGTCGCCTATGGCGCCAATATGCGGTATACCGAACAGGCGCGGCAGCAGGCCCAGCAGGATGGCCGCCAAGGTATAATAGATGACGAAATAGGCGGCGCCGCGGCCGAGGATGGTACGGAAGGCCGAGTAGCCCCTGCGTCGTCCAGGGATGCGGTAGAGTTCCGTTTTCTCCTCACGGATGGTACCGGCCAGCATACAGATTCCAAAGAAGAGGGTCTGATGGAGAATCATCACCAAGACCGCAGGCACGAGAAACGAGCCGTAACCGCCGGTCGGCGAGAAGAGGGCGTTCTCCGAGTAAGGCGCTTCCTGCACCAACTCCCACGCGAACTCCTCGTTCAAGCCCATGTTCTCATAACGGTCAATCTGAATCTGCTGCATAAGTTCGAGCATCACTTGGTTGCAACTGAGGTAGATGCCCTTCATATAGAGGAAGGACGACATGTCGCAATAGAGGGATATATGCGCCTTGCCCAGCGGGTCTGCCAACTGGTCCGCATAATTGCGCGGGAAATAGATGATGCCGTGTACCTTCTGGTCGCGCAGCAGCCGTTCGGCCTCCGTCATGGACGTACACGAATACGTCATGCGTACGTCGGGCGCCGCGTTCCAGCGGTGCAGGAACTCGCGGCTCTCGGGCGAACGGCTCAGGTCAACCACCGCCACGGGAATGTCCGTTATCTGCTCGTTCCAGTACATGGCCTTGTAGATGAACGGGTAAGCCAGCGTGCCGAGGAAGAAAATGACCATCACGCCCGGGTCACGGAAGATGCGGCGGAGTTCGTTCGCAAAAATCCATCCGGACTCCTTGACTTGTAACCAATATTGATAGAAACGATGCGATACCATGTTATTTAAGCGGATAATTCTGGTAAATGAGTGCGTGGTGCAGCCGCGGTGCGACGCAGAGCGCAGGGATGAAGAAGGCGACGAGGGCCATGCTCGGGAGGAGGCTGTTGGTAGCCGGTGCGCCCATCAGGGCCTCGTTCACATAGATGAGGTAATAATGGCGCAGCGGCTCCAAGTTGCTCAGAGCCCGTACGGGCGGCAGCATAGCCATGTTCGGATAGGTGAAGCCCGAGAGGGAGAAGCCGAGCATCGAGTACAGCGCGCCGACGGACAGCGCGTCCCGCAGCGTCGGCAGGCAGCCGATGAGCACGATGCCCATCACCTCCATCGCCATGATGAACAGCAGCAGGCCGAACAGCAGGCGTATATGGCTGCCGAGGACGGGGAAGCCGGCGATGTTATAGAACAACAGATGGCACACGCAACCCAAGACCAGATAAATAACCGTGTACGGGATGAGCTTGCCTATCATGGCAACGGTGTAGTTGCCGCCGGCGGCGCGCAGCCATTCGTGCGAGGTCTTGCTCTTGAGTTCGAAACCGATGGCGAACACCGTCAGCATAAGGGCGATGACGCCCAAGATGCCCGGCAGCACGGTGCTGACGAGATAGATGGTGTAGTTGCCCCACGGATTGGTGAGCATATGCCCCTCAATGGCGACGGGCTGGATGCGGTTCATGATGACGTTATCCGGCATTCCTTTCTTGCGGAGCACCTCGCGCTGGAAGGCACCGGAGGCGAGGTTGGCCATGGTGAGCATCTGCTTGTAGGACGTGTTGCCGCCCACGGTGTAGGCATTGGTGACGTAGAAATCCAGCTGCGGACGCTTGAAGGACACCAAGTCGCGGTAGAAGCCTTCGGGCACGACGAAGATGCCATAGACCTTTCCCTGTTGCATGGCCTCGCGTGCCTCGGGATAGGAATTGGTCAGCAGGATAATGTCCACCGAAGGCGTCGCCTGCATCTCATGGCACACGCGGCGCGAGATGGAGGTCTGGTCCAAGTCCACGACCGCCACCGGCATCTTCTCCGCCGCACCACGTTCCATGAGCGTCATGAAGAAGAAGATGGCGATGAGCATGGCACCGATGGACGAGCCCAAGTAAAGCGGACGCGACACGATGCGCTGCAGTTCGCGCAGCAGTACCTGCCATATATGCCAGAAAATATCTTTCATATTTTCACTTTAGCCTTTACCCTTAGCCCTTATTTCTCCATCACAACGGCCGTCATGCCGGGACGGACGCCGTCGATGGGCGCGATGGGACGGCATTTGACATCGAATGTGCGGACGTCATAGCCGCCGTTCTGCTTGGTGGTGCGCCACGTGGCGTAGGTACCCATGGCCTTGACGTGGGTGACGACGACGGGGAAGGACTTGTCCATGCCCAATGCGGGAATCTTAATGTCCACGCGGCTGCCTTGGCTGAAGCCTTCCAGCATGTCCTCACGTACGGCGAAAGTGAACCATACGTCCGTCAGGTCCACGATGGCCATGACGGGACTGCCCTGCCCTACCAGTTCGCCCACCTTGGGGAAGGTCTCGCTGACCTCACCGTCGCAGGGCGAGAGCAGATAACGCTCCGCTTCGGCGGCGGCTACTTCCTTGAGAATACCGTCCACGCGTGCCACTTGTGCGCGCGCCGCGGCCTTGTCTTCCTCACGGGCACCGGCTAAGGCCATTTCGTACTGGCTCTGCGCGGCCTTGACGGTAGCCGAAGCGGCCTTGTACTGCGCTTCCACCTCGTCACGTTTCTGGGCGCTGACCACGCCTTTGTCATACAGGCGCTGCACGCGCTCGTAACTCTTGCGGTAGATTTCCTCGCCTGCAAGCGCTTTCTGATAAAGCTCGTACGCACCCATTATCTGTTCCTTCTGTGCGCCGTTCTTGGCTTTCTGGTTCACGGCCTCGGCCATCTCGCGGGCCGCCAAGGCCTGCTCTTTCTTCGCCTCCACTTCGGGCGAATAGATGACGACCAAGGTGTCGCCTTTCTTCACTTGCTCGCCTTCCTCGAACAGATACATCTCTATACGTCCGGGCACCTTGCCCGACACGCGGTACTCGGCGGCTTCCGCCTCGCCTTGGATGAGCGTCTTCTCCGGACGGAGCGCCAGCACGCCCACCAATGCCACAATAATCACTACTGCCAACAGCGCCACAACGCCCAGCAGCAAACTTCCCTCTTTTTCCTTTTTCATATTATAAATTATCAATTATCAATTATAAATCATCAATCATCAATCATCACAGTTTCCGCAGGTATTTGCGCAGTTGCGTCTCAGTGGTCTTGGCTTCCGCTTCGGCATCCACGAGGTCACTGGCGGCGGCGAGCCATGCGGTCTGGGCCTGCATCAATTCGGAGGCGGTGATCATGCCGGCCTCGAAGGATTCCTGTGAGGCCGGCATGATC
>Ga0265298_10006365_pt1 | contig 14605 bp, 15 predicted proteins | sample AusTroGonzalo_MG_3_FD_193486 | JGI IMG/M metagenome (GOLD analysis project Ga0265298, IMG submission 193486) | Bovine rumen microbial communities from tropical cattle in Woodstock, Queensland, Australia - Gonzalo_01 | ecosystem: Host-associated > Mammals > Digestive system > Stomach > Rumen ... | reverse complement strand
GAGACGCGGATTCCCGGATAGCGCTCGCCAAAGCCGGTGGTCGTGATGTAGATGCCGTCGCCGTGGCCCTTCTCAACGACCTTGGTGTCGCCCGTGACGATCATGACGCCGGCCTCGCGGGCGGTCCTTGCCATGGAGTTCACGATGCGCTCGACATCCTGGATCGGAAAGCCCTCTTCGAGGATGAAGCAGGCGGCGATGTACTTCGGCTTGGCGCCGCACACGGCGACGTCGTTCACCGTGCCCGCGATGGCGAGCGAGCCGATGTCTCCGCCCGGGAAGAACAGGGGCCGGATGACATGGGCATCGCAGGAAACCACGGGATCGCCGTCAATCTTCGGCAGGAACGCGCCGTCGTGTCCTTCGTCGAGGATGGGGTTGCTGAAGGCCCTGCCGAACACCTGGCCGATCAGCTGCGCGGTGGCGCGGCCGCCCGAGCCGTGCGTGAGGTCGATGATGCCGTGCTTGACATCGATGGGAATGGAAAAATAGCGACGCTCTTCAGACATGTTGTTCTCGTCTTTCAATGAAAATGGTTACTTCCTCAGCCTGCCGTAGCTGTAGTAGGCCGCACAGGCGCCTTCGCTCGAGACCATGCAGGCGCCGATCGGACGGGCGGGCGTGCAGGCCTTCCCGAAGGCCTTGCATTCAAAGGGCTCCTTTTCGCCGCGCAGGATCGCGCCGCACTGGCAGGCCTTGTTGTCCGGCACCACGTGCTCGATCAGGCCAAAGCGCGCCTCGGCGTCGAACCCGGCGTATTCGGGAGCAAGCGCGAGGGCTGAATGGGGCACCGACCCCAGGCCTCGCCAGGCGAATGTGTCGCGCAGCCGGAACACGCGCGCCATCAGGTCGATGGCGATGCGGTTGCCCTCGGGCGTCACGGCGCGGGTGAATTCGTTCTCCACTTCATGACGGCCCTCGTTCACCTGGCGCACCAGCATGAGGATCGTGTAGAGCATGTCAAGGGGCTCGAACCCGCAGATCACCACGGGCATCTTCCACTTGCGTGCAAACTGCGCGTAGGGCTCGGAGCCGATCACCACGGACACGTGGGCGGGCCCCACGAGCCCGTCAAGGAACGGCGCATCGCCCTCGCGTCTCGGGGCGGTGAGCAGGATGTGCTCCATGGCGGCCGGCGTGAGCACGTGCGAGCAGAGCACGGAAAAGTTCTTGAGTCCGGTCTTTTTCGCGACATCCAGCGCAACTGCCGTCGGAGGCGTCGTCGTTTCAAAGCCGATGGCAAAGAACACGACCTCCCGGTCCGGATTCTCGCGGGCAAGCTTCACGGCATCCATCGGGGAGTAGACCATGCGGATGTCGGCGCCTTCAGCCTTTGCCTTGAAGAGGGACTTGCCGCCCGAGGCCGGCACGCGCAGCGTGTCGGCGTAGGTGCACAGGATCGCCCCGTGCTTCTGGGCGACTTCCATTGCCATGTCGATGCGGCCGATCGGCAGCACGCACACCGGGCAGCCCGGGCCGTGGATCATGCGCACGTTCTTCGGAAGAAGGTCGGTGAGGCCCCAGCGGGCGAGCACGTGCGTGTGTCCGCCGCAGAATTCCATGAAGCGGTATTCGCGGGCGGGATCGGCGGCTGCGGCGATTTCCCTTGCGATGCCGCGGGCCTGCTCGGAGTTGCGGTATTCGGTGACGTACTTCATGCTGCGGGCTCCTCGCAGGCGGCCGATTCGCCCAGGGCGGCAAGCTCGCGCAGCGTTTTCTGCGCCTGCTCTTCGTCAATCTTTTGCAGGGCGAAGCCCACATGCACCACAACCCAGTCGCCGGGCTGGGGATGATCAATCAGGCTCACATTGATGGTCTTCTGGATGCCGCCCAGGTCGGCGAGGGCCTCCTCGGCCGAGCTGACGGTCACGATTTTTCCAGGTACAGCCAGACACATGTTCAGGGTTCTCCAAATGTCTCAAACGTTTTCATAATGAATCTTGTCGCCGTCCGTGAGCGCGCCCTCGCGGTCAGCAAGGGCCGCGCACCAGGCCTGGCCAAGGGCGACGCCTCCGTCTCCGGGCGGGGTCTGCCCGCTCAGAAGCACCTTCAGGCCGCGCTCGGCAAAAAGCTGCAGCATGCGCTCGGTGAGCCGCCGGTTCAGAAAGCACCCGCCCGCAAGGCAAAGCGGCACCGTCGTGTCGCCGACCTGGCTGGCCCAGTCGCACAGCGCAACGGCCAGCGCTTCGTGGTAGTCCGCGCTTGCCTGCGCAACGGCCCCCGCATCGCGGACATCGACGCTGCAGAGCATGTCCATGAGGGGCAGCAGATCGAGCGTGCCGTCGGGCTGGATGCGGTGCAGTGCGGGCAGGCTTCTGGCCGTCCGGCTCCCTGCGATTGCCTCAAGCCGCATCGCTGCGGTCGCTTCATCATGCTGCACGGGGCACAGGCCGAGCAGCGCGCTTGCCGCGTCAAAGTACCGGCCCATCGCTGTCGTCACGCCGCTCAGGCGCGGGTTGTCAAGAATCTTTTCCAGCATCTGCGCGCCGAACTGATCGGCAAAGCGCACGGGAATCTCGTCTGCACGGCCAAGGCGGGCAAGCACGGCGCCGGCCATGCGCCAGGGCTCGCGTGCGGCCTTGTCCCAGCCGGGCAGGGGGAGCGCCATGAGGTGCGCCCTGCGGGTGAAGCCGGTCGGCGTGAGCTCAAGGAGCTCTCCGCCCCAGGCCTTGCCGTCCGTGCCGATGCCCACGCCGTCAAGCGCAAGGCCGCAGACGCGGCCCGTGATGCCGTGTTCGGCCATGACCGCTCCGATATGGGCGCGGTGATGCTGCACGGCGTAGGCCGGGATGCCGCGCTCGGAGGCGATCTCCCGGGCTAGGCGCGTCGAATAGAAGTCCGGATGCAGGTCGTGCGCGAGCACCTCGGGCTTGATCTCAAGCACGGTTTCAAGGTGTTTCACGGCAAGCTGCAGCGCCGTGCAGGAGGATTTGTTCGAAAGGTCGCCGATGTGCTGCGAGAGGAATGCTTCACCGCCCCTCGTGAGGCACGCCGTGACCTTGAGCCCGGGGCCCGTGGCGAGCACGGAGCGTCGGGGTTCGGCGGCGAGCTTCACCGCCTGCGGCGTGTAACCGCGGGCGCGGCGCACCATCCGCTCGCGGCCGCCCACGATCCGCACCACGGAGTCGTCGCACCGGATGAGGATGTCGCGGTCGTGCATGAGGATGAAGTCGGCGATGTGGCCGAGCCGCTCGACCGCCTCATCGTTGCCGATCACGAGCGGCTCGCCCCCTGGGTTGGCGCTCGTCATCACGAGCGTGAACGCGAGGACGAGATTGTCGAGCCACTCGACGCCCTCGGGTCTGCCCGCAGCCTCGTGAAAGAGCAGCAGGTGAACCGGCGTGTAGGGGAGCATGACGCCAAGCTCGGAGAGGCCGGGCGCGACACCTGTCAGCGGATTTGCCGGGCGCTCGGAGTTCTTCGCGAGCACGATCGGACGGGAAATCGCCGTGAGCGAGGTCCTTTCCGTTTCGGTGAGCGTGACGAGGCGCTCTGCCGAAGGGACGTTTGCAACCATCACGGCCAGAGGCTTTTCGTCGCGGCGCTTTCTCAGGCGGAGCGTTGAGACGGCCTGCGGGTTTTCGGCGTCGCACACGAGATGAAAGCCTCCGAGCCCCTTCACGGCAAGGATTTTTCCCTCGCGCAGCATCCGCACGGCGTCTGCAATGGGATCGCGGCTCTCGACGGGCTCGCCGCGGTTTGTGACGAGCCGCAGCTGCGGGCCGCACGCCGGGCAGGCATTGGGCTGTGCGTGAAAGCGCCTGTCGCCCGGATCCTCATACTCGCCCTGGCAGTCCGGGCACATGATGAACGGCGCCATCGAGGTCTGGGGGCGGTCATAGGGCAGGGCGCGCGTGATGGTGAAGCGCGGGCCGCAGTGCGTGCAGTTGGTGAAGGCGTAGCGGTAGCGGCGGTTGCCCGGCGTGAACATGTCGAGCGCACAGGCGCGGCAGGTCGCCGCATCGGCCGTGATGGCCGTGGTCACCTTGCCGCCCTGGCTGGCGGTGATCCGGAACCCGGTTTCGCCAAGGGGCTTCAGGACCGTCACCGTCATCGAGTCGATGCGCGCAAGCGGCGGGCAGTTCTCGCGAAGCCTGTCGCAGAACGCGGCGACGTTCTCCGGCGCGCCCTCGATCTCGATTCCCACGCCCTGGGCGTCGTTGAACACAAAGCCGGCAAGGCCGAGGTCGCGGGCAACAAGGTACACCGTCGGCCGAAAGCCCACGCCCTGAACGAGTCCCGTGACCCGGATGAGCTCCCGGGCGATGCGTCTGTCACCAGTCATGCGCGCGTCGTGTCCAAGCGTCAGATGGAGGCAAGGATCAGTTCGGCCTCAAGCCACTTGAGCCACTGGTCCATGCCGTCGCCCTTGGTGGCCGAGACGCGGATCGCGCGGATCTTCGGATTGACGCGCCTGGCGTACTCCTCGCACTTGTCGATGTTGAAGTTCACGTAGGGCAGCAGATCGACCTTGTTGATGATCATGAGGTCGGCCGCGCGGAACATGTCCGGATACTTGAGCGGCTTGTCCTCGCCCTCGGTGACCGAGATCACCACGACCTTGTGCGCTTCGCCGAGGTCGAACTCCGCAGGGCACACGAGGTTGCCGACGTTCTCAATGAGGCAGGCGCTGCCGGGAGCGGGGTCGAGGTGGTGGAGCGCCTCGTGCACCATGGCGGCATCGAGGTGGCAGCCCTTGCCGGTGTTGACCTGAATGGAGCGGGCGCCGGCGGAACGGATGCGGTCCGCATCGTTGCTCGTCTCCTGGTCGCCCTCGATCACTGTGATCGGAAGCTTCTTGGGATCGGCGCGGCGGATCGTCGCGGAAAGCAGCTCGGTCTTGCCCGATCCGGGGCTCGAGACGAAGTTGAGCGCGAGGATCTTCTTGGCGGCGAACATCTCGCGGTTGTGCGCGGCGATCGCGTTGTTGCGCGAGAGGATGTCCTGCTCGACGCTGATTTTGTGCGTGTGGGGATGATCGTGACCCTCGCCGTGCTCGTGGCTGTGCGCATGAGAGTGCGTCGTGCCGTCGGCATGGGTGTGTTCATGCTCGTGGTGACCATCAGTGGCGTGGATCGTCACATTGCCCTTCTCATCGGTGTGAGAGTGCATGTGGGAGTGATCGCCGCCGCAGCCGCAGGTTGTGCACATGGTTGTTTCTCCGTATCAATCGTTTCATGGCCGCCGGAGCAGCTCCGGCCGGCGTGTTGCTAAATATCCTAGTCTTCGCTCTCGAGGTCGACGACCTTCAGGTCGCGCCCCTCGGAGGGCATCAGGTGATAGTTCCCGCATGAGGGGCATGCGTCTCCGTACCGGTGCAGCGGCACCTCTTTCATGCAGTCCATGCACCAGGCCCGCCCTTCGGGCCGGTCGATGACAAGCGCCGCTGCGTCCGCGACAGTGCCGCGCTTGACGGATTCAAAGGCGAACTTGAGCGCATCGAGCTCGACGTTGGAGAGTTCGCCCACGGCGATTCTCACGGTCTTGATGCGTTTGGCGCCGGCGCCCCGGGCGGCGTTTTCAACCACCTCGATGATGCCTTCGGCAAGGGAGACTTCATGCATGGGCCTGTTTCTCCGTAATGGTGTAGGGGATGCACGCGTCCAGAAGAAGGAGCGAGCGTTTGGCCTGAACTTCAAACTCAGCGAACGAAGCGGCGGGAATCTTGTTGAGCAGTCCGCTCGCCGCGCCGGAAGGATGGAAGTTCCATTCCGTCGGGGCGACGATGACTGCGCTGCGGATGAGGCCCGAGTGCATCTCGACCGCCGTGAGGAGCGCGCCACGGGCGCACTGCATGACGGACAGACCCCGGCCGTTTTCAGCCGCTGTCTGCAGCCAGTCCGCGGGCGGCATGCCGTCCGAGAGCATGGCGAGCTCAAGGAGCCTGGCAAAGAGAAGCGCGGGCAGGGGGAGCTCACCCTGCGGGATCAAGGCCGACAGGCGCGAGAGCGCATGCGTCTGGCAGGGTTCGCCTGCAAGGTGCGGCAATTCGGTAAAGCCGTCCGTCCAGACAAGGGACGCAAGCTCGGCGCGAACTGAAGCGCTGGCCGTATCAAGAAGGGGCACGCCTGCGGCGCCCTCCGAATGAATGGCGAGGGCTCTTTCAAAAAGGCTGCGCACGGCGGGGCTCGCCCATTCGCGAGCCTGGCAAAGCCTTTTGGCAAGAGTCTTCGGATCGGTCTGTCCGGCCAGCCCCTGGAGGATGCTCGAGCGGGCGAGGGCGGAGATGTCGCTGACGAGCGCATCAGTGTTGCCGCTGCCTCTCACAAGCCCGGCGAGCCTTGAGCGCAGCTCTCCGATCGAGCGCACCTCGGAAAAGGGAGCAAGTCCAAGGGCAAGCGGCAGATCCATCAGAAAGAGCCGCAGGTGCTCGAGCATGGCTTCGGCCTGGGCAATCCGGGCAGCGCCGCGGGCGTTGAACTCCCGTCCTTCAGCGGCGGCAACGGCTGCCCGCAGGGACCCCTGCTGGGCAGCCGGGCAGAGCGCGTAGATGAGTCCCACGAGTCCATAGAGCTCTTCGCCAGGGGCCTTGCCCGCAAGGAGCCTTGCGACCATGGGTCCGCGCGTTGAGCGCACGGACGCGCGCCGCCCTTGCGGGGCGGCGGGGTCAAAGACGATGCGCACCGAGCCGATGCCTGCAGGCTGCATCACTTTCTCCCGGCGTCCGGGGCCTCGACGGCCCGGATCACGATCTGGCGCCGCGTCATCTTCTCGGGGATTTCCGAGAGGGGCTTTTTGACGGTGAGCGGCTCTCCGAGCTCGGGCTCGGGTTCCTTCTTGTTCGGATCAGGCGGCGAGAGCATCGTGTCAAGCGAAATCTGCACGACGGCCTCTGCCGTGGGCTGATCGCCGATCTCCCAGGTGGGGGAAAGGAGCGAACAGCTCTGGTAGACGCCGAGATCGGGATCGACAACGCCCATGAAGCTGAATTCGCCTCCGGGCAGTTCAACGCCCTTGATCTTGGTTTCGGCGATGTTGGTCCAGGTCTGCGGATTGCCGCAGGCGCGGATCACCAGCAGCGACCACGGCGTCACGACGCCGCCCACCCACTGGCCGTCAACCCTGCGGAACGGCACCGAACTCACCTTCAGGCGCGGATTGCAGATCGGCACGCCCTTCATGCGGGTTTCGGAGATTTTCCGGAAACCCTCTTCGAAGTACTGCTGCGGGCTTGTCTTGAACACGCGGATCCGCACCTTCTGCCTCGGCTTCTTTTCGAAGCGGATCGGCTCGTCGTCAGAAATTGATGTCGTCTTCGCCATGTTCGCCGTCAGCCAGAATGAACGAGGAGTGGGGACAGCCGCAGGCCGGGCAGTCCCAGTTGCTCGGAATGTCGTTGAAGGGGGTTCCGGGCGGCACCTGCCACTCGGGGCATCCTTCATCCGGGTCGTAGATGTAGTGGCACACCTTGCACTGCATCTTGGTGTGCGGTCCGATCCGGCGCCGGTTGAGCTCGTCGAGCATCCGGCACGGATCGTTCGTGTAGCGTGGCTCGTCGCTCATCACTTCTGCTCCTGCTCTGCGCGGTCAAGATCGGAGCGGCACCAGTCGATCTTGGACTGCAGGCGCTTCAGGGCGTCGGGAATGTCTTCGCGCGAGCTCATCACCTCGGGCGGCACGGTGCACACGACAACCTGGTCAAGGAGCTCCTTGTTGGCGTTCGAGAGGATGCGGCTTCTCCAGACGCCGCGCACCCTGGTCTGCTCGATCGTGCTGCGTGCGAAGCCGCGCATGTTGACTTCAACGCGGCCGCTGCCGAGGATCTCGGAGATGTAGGTCTTGTCCTGGGGCGAGAGCGGCTGGCGCGAGAGCTCGACCGAGAGCGGCAGGGCGTCGGGGTCGGGCTTGGAAAGATCGGTTGCCGCCAGAGCGGCGCGCAGCTCGGTGATGATCGAGGGGGCTGCAAAGAGTCCCTCGGGTTGCTCGGCGGGCGGCACGATGTCGGACTCGCCCGTGGCCGCGGCCTCGGTCACCATCTGGGGCAGCAGGCTGATCGCGATCAGGTCCTGGTTGCCGATCAGCATGCGCCAGACGGTGGGCACGCCCGTTTCCTCGATGCGCACGCGGCCGCCGTCGATGACGATGCGGATTTCGCCTGCCTCAAGCGTATCAAAGAGGAACTTCTTGTATTCCTCGGGCTCGCTCGTAAGATCGGTGAGGTAGTTGAAGGCGCCCTTGGAGGCCTGGGCTTCGGTGAGTCTGCTCTTGGCGTACTCCATCCACTCGAGCGTGCGCCTTGCCGCTTCGATCTGCTCCTTGGTGCGGGAGAATTGCTTGGCGCGCTTGGCGGCCTCGAGAATGGTCTGCGCGTTGATGACGGTTTCCTGCATGGTGTCTGTATCCCTTGAATTCTGTTTGTACTGCGTTTGTCCTACGCGTTTCCGATCGTGATCGAGCGCTTGGCGGGGGCTTCCTGCTTCTGGCCGATTTCAGCAAGACCCTTGATGTAGTCGTCCCAGACCTTCAGGCCCTGCAGAGCGCCAAGCCAGACGCCGTTGCGGAAGAATCCGACGGCGGGCAGGCGCGTCAGTCCGAAGCGCATTGAAATCGAGCGGCCGACGGCCGGATCGGTGAATCCCTTGCCGGCAAGATAAGGGGCAAAGGCCTTGGCGATTTCCGGGGCAATCACGGCGATGTCAAGCGTTTCCTTGAACGTCGTGGGATTGTCAGCGAAGACCATCAGCACGAGGCCCTTCTTTTCCGTGAGGCTGCGCACGTTGTTTTCGTTGACGCGCACAAATCCTTCCTCGCCCCAGAGACGGTTGAAGATCGGATGGTGGTCCACGTCAACCAGGGTCATCTGCCGTGTCGGTTCATTGAGTTCGGCGGCCATTTATCTGTCCTTCGTTGTATTTGATAAATCTGTATGGTGGCAATCAGTTCTTTTTCCGGGCGTCAAGCTGAGCCTGAAGATGCGGGGGAAGCTTTCCGGTGTTGGCGATGATGTCGGCAAAGGCGCTGTCGACCTCCTCGCTCGTGGCGGTGCCCCCCATGACGTCCGAGAGCGCGTGCAGCGCCGTGCGCATCTCAAGGGCCTCGGCCTCGCTCATCACGCGCTGGGCCGCTCCGTTGAAGACGAGCAGCCAGTCGCCGGGCTTTACTTCACCAGCAAGCTCCGTGTTCACGCGCAAGCTCTCGCTGCCGTTCAGGGCGACCGCGGAGAGGGGATCTGGCACCTCGGTGACCAGCATGGGAATTGCAATGCACATGGCGCTATTCGCTCTTGGAGAGGTTCATGAAACGGATGTCGCCCTGGCGGAAGGCTTCTTCTTCGGAGGGGCGGTCGGCCTCGTAGGCCTCGCGCGTGAGGCACTGCTCGCCGAGAGGCTCAACCTTCTCGGCGGGGTCGCGCAGCGTGAGGGTGACGCCCCAGTGCGTGAGGATCTCCTCGGCCTTGATGAGGGCCGGCCCGATGCACTCGGAGACCTCCGGCGTGAGCGAGCCGCCGTAGTCCTCCATCGTCTTCGGCTGGCAGCCGATGATGGCGATGTTCTTCGGATAGCGGCCGCGGACCATGGCCATGGCAAAGAGGTCGTTGAGACCCTGCTGGTGGGCCGAGACCTTGGTCTGCAGGTAGGGGGTGATGTCCTTGCCCTCGATCACCTTGAGGGTGCCGGGCTCGCACTGCACGTCGGCGCAGTCGAAGATGAGGATGTTGTCCGTCTCTTCAATGTATTCCTGCAGGAAGTACCCGAGCGTGCCGCCGTCGATCACCTCCACGCTCTCAGGCGTGCGCCATTTCTTGTGAAACGCCTCGATCGCGCGATTGCCAAATCCTTCGTCGGCCCAGAGGATGTTGCCGACGCCCATGATGACGGCCGTGTACTTCTTGTCCATATGCCTGCTGCCCAGTGTTCTAATCAGAAATACGATGCGGGCAACCCGGGCGGTCGCGTCCCCTCCGGGATCGACCGTTCTAGCGGCGCCTGCAAAGCGGGATGCAGTCTAACAACAAATGCTCTACGTGTTGTTGCCTAGTGGCCTTCAGGTGGAATGAGGGTCGGTCGAATGATCTAGAGAATCGTATCTCCGAGTGGGTACAAAAAAAGACCCCGCAGATCGCTCTGCAGGGCCCTTTCCGTCCTCTTGCCTGCAGCCCTTGCGGACTGCAGGTGTCGGTCACCAGTTACTTGGCATGCTTGAACATGCGCAGGCCGTTGGTGATGGCGGACATTTCGGTGGCGCCGCCCATGATGTCCTCACGGCTGGCCATGTACAGGTGGGCAACCATGAAGAGCAGGAAGACGTACATCAGCACATGGTGCGTCGTACGAACTGCCTGGGAATCGCCGAACAGCGGGATGACCCAGCCGGTGAGGCAGTCATAGAAGCTGCCTGCGCCGTAGGCCTGGCCGTACAGGGCGAAGCCCGTCACGATGATCAGCACCGAACCCACGATGAAGAAGCCGAACATGGCGGCCGCTGCAAGCGGGTTGTGGCCGGCGTACTCAGGGGCGCTCTTCTTGAAGAAGAGGTAGTACAGACCCTGGTTCCAAATACCGATGTAGAACTTGGGAGACCAGAACGGCGGCAGAAAGATCTGATGCGCGTAGCGGTTGCCCCAAATTGCCCAGAAGGCACGGTAAATGAACAGCGCGGTGAACGCAAAACCGGCCAGGAAGTGGATCAGACGGATGTAGCCAAGCTGATAGGTGCTCCACGTATCGCCCATATTGGACTCAAGCGGACGGCCAATCAGATAGCCCGTGATGATCATGGCGACCATGGTGACGACCATGAGCCAGTGCCAGACGCGGATCGGAGCTTCCCAAACGAAGATCGGTTCGCACTTGCCATCGCTCAGATCGACCTCATAGGTGGTTCTGTCAATTCTCATGAGGGTTCTCCTTTATTCGGAAACAACCTTCGTGATTTCCTTGCCATCGGCCGTGTACAGGTGCGAAGCGCAGGCCAGGCACGGGTCAAACGAGTGGATCGTACGAAGGATTTCGACCGGGCGGACCGGATCGGCGATCGGGGTGCCGCGCAGCGTGGCTTCGAACGGGGCGATTTCGCCGTCGTCGGAGCGCGGAGAGGCGTTCCAGGTCGTCGGGACGATGGCCTGCCAGTTGGCAAGGCGGCCGTCCTTGATGACGCACCAGTGGCCCAGAGCACCGCGAGGAGCCTCGCAAAGGCCGACGCCCTTGCATTCCTTCGGCCAGGTGGAGGGTTCCCACTTGTCCATGTTGGCAGCAGCTTCGTCGCCAGCCTTGATGTTGGCCGTCAGGTCGTTGACGTACTGGAGCATCTTCTGAGACGTCCAGATGGTCTCGAGACCGCGGGCGGCCGTACGGCCGAGCGTGGAGAAGGCGGCTTCAACCGGCAGGTTGAGTTCCTTGAGCAGAGCGAGGGCCGGTTCCTTGATCCAGTCGACGCCCAGGCCGATGCCGACGGCGAGACGGGCCAGAGGACCGACTTCCATGGCATGACCCTTCCAGCGCGGAGCCTTGACCCAGGAGTACTTGCCGTCGGTGGTCAGCCAGCTGAACTTGGTCTTCGTGCCTTCGGCGCCCTTCGGGAGCTCGTAATTCGGGATGGTGTCGCCCTGCCAGGGATGCAGGCCCTTCTTGCCGTTTGCATACCTGAACCAGGAGTGATCGACGAATTCCTGGATTTCGTTGACGTCGCGAACGTTGACGGGCATCACGTTCTTGAGGTCGCCGTTCAGGACAGCGCCCATGGGCATCTGCAGGGACTTGTTGTCCCAGACGTTCTCGATCTCGGGGAAGTCGCCGAAGCACAGGAAGTTCTTGTAGCCGCCGACCTTGGTCCAATCCGGATAGAAGGATGCGACCGCCTTCAGGTCGGGGATGTACACGTTGTTCACGAACTCGATGGCCATCTTGGCGATGTCACGGATGTAGTTGAGCGTGACTTCATTGAGGCCATTGCCGGCGGAGCCGGAGTCGGACACGTTGATCGGGCAGGGAACGCCGCCGCACAGATAGTTCGGGTGCGGGTTCTTGCCGCCGAGGATCGTGTGGACCTTGATCACCTCGCGCTGGAAGTCAAGGGCTTCCAGATAGTGGGCGGTGGCGAGCAGGTTCACGGCGGGCGGCAGCTTCATGGCGGCATGGCCCCAGTAGCCGTTCTTGAAGATGGACAGCTGGCCGGTGGCCACGAAGTCCTTCAGACGGCGCTGGATGTCGCTGAAGTAGCCGACGCTGGAGAACTGATGGTGCGGGCTGATCTTGGCCTGGATCGCGGCGGTTTCGCGCGGATCAGCCGAGAGGGCGGACACGACATCAACCCAGTCAAGGGCGTGCAGCTGATAGAAGTGGGTCACGTGGTCCTGCGTGTACAGGGTCGCGTTGATCAGGTTGCGGATGATGTTGGCGTTCTTCGGAATCTTCCAGCCGACAGCATCTTCAACGCTACGCACGGCAGCCAGAGCGTGAATGCCGGTGCAGACGCCGCAGATACGTTCGACGAAAGCCCAGGCGTCGCGGGGATCGCGACCCTTGAGGATGACTTCCAGACCGCGCCACATCGTGCCCGTGGAATAGGCGTCGGCAAGCTTGCCGTCGTCACCCAGGACAGCCTGAACGCGCAGATGACCTTCGATTCTGGTTACGGGGTCAACAACAATGCGGTTACTCATGTTTGCCTTCTCCAATGTGCTTGTTGTTAGAAGAAGAGCGTGCCTGGACAACAGCGCTGGCGGCGATGTGTGCAGCAGCGGCAACGCCCACAACGGCCATCATGCCCATGCCGACCTTGTCGACGGTGGCTTCGATGCCGCCCCAGCCCGGAGGCAGAACGGTCGTCTCGTGGTCGTAGAACGAGCCCTTGTCAAAGAAGTTGTTCTCGGCGCAGCCGATGCAGCCGTGGCCGGACTGGACGGGCCAGGACAGGCCTTCGTTCCAGCGCAGGGTCGAGCAGGATGCGTAGGTCGTGGGACCCTTGCAGCCGAGCTTGTACAGGCAGTAGCCCTTCTTGGCGCCTTCGTCGTCGAACTTCTCGGCGAACTGGCCGGCGTCGAAGTGACCGCGGCGATAGCACTTGTCGTGGATGCGCTGGCCGTAGAACATCTTCGGACGGCCCTGGCGGTCGAGCGGGGGCAGACGGTCGTACGTGAGGATGTAGGTGAGAACACCGGTCATCACTTCAGGAATCGGCGGGCAGCCCGGAACCATGACGATGGGCTTGTCGTGGATCACCTTGTTGATGGGCACGGAGTTGGAGGGATTGGGCTTGGCAGTGTTGATGCAGCCCCAGGCGGCGCAGGAACCCCAGCCGATGATGGCCTTGGCGTTCTTGGCGACATGCTGCAGCTTGTTCTTGAAGACTTCGCCCGTGGGCACGCAGAAGGTGCCTTCGTTGCCGAGCGGCACGCTGCCTTCAACGCAGACGATGTACTCGCCCTTGTACTTCTCGATGGTGTCCTCGAGGGCTTCCTCGGCCTGCTGGCCGGCGGCAGCCATGATCGTGTCATCGTAGTCGAGGGAAACCATCGAAAGAACGATGTCCTTGGCGATCGGGTGGTACGAACGCACGAAGGATTCCGTGCAGCACGTGCACTCAAGACCGTGAAGCCAAACAACCGGAACGCGCGGCTTGGTCTGCATCGCCTTGGCGATGTCAGCGGCACCGGCGCTACCCAGTCCGAGGCTGGCGGCGGTCAGAGAGCAGAACTGCAGGAAGCTCCTGCGGCTTACACCCTGGCGTCTAAGAGCCTGATATTGTGTTTCAGCCATAGCTATCTCCTGTTCTGTCCGTTCCTTCGGTTTGGGTCTCGGGAACCCGGGGTCCCTGGGGAACGGAGTGGGTTTCGCTGTTAAAAGTTAACAGAAACGGGGCCCGGTTTTACCCGGTCCCTGTCGCTAAGCGGAGTTTGACTGCAATGGTCGGGAATGTATATCCGCCGAAAGGAGTATTGCTTTTCCCGAAAGCCCGTCACGAGATGATCAAAGCACCCCTGCATGGAGTGCTTTTTCGCGGGAATGACCACTATTTTTTGTAGTCCCGAGGGAAGGACGAGGCGATATTCAGTTTCCGCGCTCGAGCATCTCCACCGCAAGGCGCGTCAGATGCGCTCCGACGCACTTGCAGGCGAGCACGACGACGAGCGGCACCCAGATCGGCACCGTATAGACATAGAAGAAGGGGGAGATCAGCACGAAGTAATTCGCAAGGGGAGCGGCCGCGGCGTACTGCCAGGCGGTGAGCGCCGTGCGCTCCCTGTCCGAGATCATGCCCTTGTCAAAGGCGATCCGCGTGAGCGCCGCCCCGGCGTCCGTCACCTGCAGGCTCGCGATGATCGCAAGACCGGCCGATCCCGAGACGCCGCAGATGAGCCTCATCACCGGGGTGAGGGCGGCCTTGGCGGCGAGCGACACGCCATAGTGGTCGGCAAGCGCAAGCACGCCCATGGCGAACATGACGCAGGGGCAGATCGCCAGGGCGAACATGAACCCCTCGCGAGCTCCGTACCCGCCCCTTCCGACAAACGTCGCGCCGTTCACCTGCCCGAAGTGCCCGATGAGCGTTGTGAAGTCGATGCAGCTCAGGGCCGCCCAGCGCTCGGGCAGGTTGTAGAGCACGCCCGAGAAGCTGAGCGCAATCAGTGCAAGCAGCAGGTATTGCAAAGGTCCCACGCGGGCTT
>Ga0265298_10006364_pt1 | contig 14605 bp, 10 predicted proteins | sample AusTroGonzalo_MG_3_FD_193486 | JGI IMG/M metagenome (GOLD analysis project Ga0265298, IMG submission 193486) | Bovine rumen microbial communities from tropical cattle in Woodstock, Queensland, Australia - Gonzalo_01 | ecosystem: Host-associated > Mammals > Digestive system > Stomach > Rumen ... | reverse complement strand
GATCCAGGTTCGTACATATACGGAGATACACGATTTAACTCTCATTTAATAGCGGATACATTGCTTTTGATTGATGATGAAACCTTAGATAAGAGAAAACATGTAAACAGAATAAAAAAAATGCTGGTAGGAATTGGTGTACAAGTAGAGGAGAAAAATATTGCGAGAGAGCCTGTTTTATATCCGAGACAAGTCATAATGATATTAGCTAATAACGATAAACTTAGCAAAAATGCACTCATACCTATTCGTAGTGATACTATAGATAAGGTATCACTTCTTAAAGCAATGGGTAAGGTAACTGAAATGGAATGGGAAACTCGCGAGAGCATGATAGAAGAAGCCCTTCCTTATTTTGCGGCTTATCTTGACTATGAAGTTTATCCGACTCTTTCACACAAAGGTAGGATGATAGTGCCGGCATGGCAATATTCAGAAGCTGTTAAAATCATCTTTGAAGGTACAGCCGCAGGACAGTTATGGCATCATCTAACAACAATGCTGGAACATTGTGAAGGTTGTAGTTCTTTATATGACAGACCTATGAAGGCTAGTGAATGGATGCGTTATCTGTCTGACTACAATAACTCATTTCTAAGCAAAAAGTACGCCGTTCCATGCCGTGAACAAATTGGGAAGATGTTAAGGGAATTGGCCAAAATGGATGAGTTGAAAGGGTGTATCGAGGTCGGAAAACGAAAAGACAACGGAACGTATTATACAATACATAGAATTGCAAAAACTAAAGAATAAGATATAAGAAGATATAAGAAAAAATGAGAGGGAATAGATTAAATGCTATTCCCTTTTTTATATGAGGCTTGAGATGAAAATGGTTCTTTGAAGTGTAGGTATAACTTATTGATAATAAGCGAGATGAAGGTTGATTGTATATAGATGTAGGTAGATAATGAGAGAAAAACATATTGATTAAGAAGAAGTTGTAAACAGGTGTAAGTTAAATGTGGGTCTTTACTTATATATTTTATAAAGGTAATTAGCGGATTTTTGGTAAAAAGTGTATGGGAAAACACGACTACCATGACTACCTTGGAAACACGATTACCATGACTACCTTGAGGAGAACTTGACTACCTTTTATGGATAACCATTTCAGACTACCATTTCAGACTACCATTTAGGACAACCTTTTTTTGGGACAACCAGCTGTCTAGGATAAGGTACAGTTACATGGTTAATAGGTATAGGTATTAATACAGGTATTAGTACAGTATCAGTATGGATATGGGTGATGAACCTGGATTATCATTTAGGTGTATTCTGTGGTATGGTATAAGTGGTTATTGTGTAAAATAAGGTGTGAGATTCATTGTGATATGAGGAGTGGGGTTATGTGGTGTGTAATGAGGTACAGGTGTAGAAATGGAGAGGTGAATTGGTATAAAGGATCCTGGTGTAATGAGTATTATGGTGTATAGAGTGGTTTATTATGAGAATGAGAATAGTATGTGTTGGATGGATTGTATTTCTGTGGTTAAAAGGGAATATAGAGGGAGAAAGGTTCCCTATCTGAGTGAAAAGAGACAAATGGGATAGGTATTCTATAGATGGAATACTGAGATATGAATGGTACTGTTTCTGGATATGATCGGTTTAGGGTATTATATGTATGGAGTACTAGAGTGCAGTTATGATAAGAGATGATAGGTGTATAAATGTGGCACTGGTTGTCTTAGAATGTGAGGGGGCTGGGAGAGTACTGGGTGTGGGAAATATGGTGAAGAGATGGATATGATAAAGGAGGATTGTAAGGGATATGTGGTATGGGAGTCTGATGAGGATTATGTGTCATGTAATAGTGAGTAATTAGATGTGTAATTAGATGGACAATTAGAGGCGTGAATGGTGCTGAATAATGCACATATTTGCCCTGTGGAGCGTTTTTATATCCAAGGAATGTAATTGTGTTATTAACAAAGCAAAATGCTTTATAGAGGGTGAGTTACAAGGGTGTTATGATGTTATCAGGAGAATGTGAGACAGGGGGAATAACGAGTACATATAGTAGAGGTGAAGTATAGATTTAGGAGTGACTGTATCCGTCTTAGGAGGAAGGTATGGGGTTCCTTATATTTAAATGAAGGGTGTATGGAGGATAAAGACAGGCGGATACTGTTCGGCTTGCGGGATGGGGGAAGGTGTGGTATATTGTCTTTGGATACGGGTCTGGACTGGAATTTGCGGAAAATTTTTGTACTGATGCCCTAAAATCTCTACGAGATTTTAATATACAAGGAGTTATAAAAAATAACAATCTTATGAAAAAAATAACAATAGGTGTGCTGGGACTGGTGTTGACTTCGGCGATGGTATGGTCGGCAGCGTCTCTGGAGATCATTAAACAACCGGAAAGCCAGGCGGTGACGGTCGGGGAGAGCGTGACGTCCAGTGTGGAGACAGATGTGGAGCTGGCCATGAGTATGGTCTGGTGTCCGGCGGGTACATTCACAATGGGGTCGCCCAGCAGTGAACTGGGCAGAGAGTCTGATGAGACCCTGCACAGTGTAACGATCAGCCACGGTTTTTGGATAGGGAAGTATGAGGTGACACAGGCCCAATACAGAGTGGTCATGGGGAGTAATTCATCCTCTTTCAAAGGCGATAATTTGCCCGTGGAAGAGGTAGCTTGGTACGATGCAATGGAATTCTGCCAAAAGTTGACAGAGATTGAGCGTGCTACCGGACGTTTACCGGAAAATTATGCGTACACTCTGCCGACGGAGGCTCAATGGGAATATGCCTGTCGCGCTGGAACAACGACAGCTCTGAACAGCGGAAAGAATGTGACAACGGCAGAGGATGAAGGGATATGTGATAATTTAGATGAGGTTGGTTGGTATTGGATGAACGGGGGAAAGAAGAATTGGAATGAAGGAAAGGATCCGGCGATTTGTACACATCCGGGAGGACAGAAGAAACCCAATCAATGGGGTATATATGACATGCACGGGAATGTATGGGAATGGTGTTTAGATTGGTATGGAAGTTATCCAACTTCACCTGTGACAGATCCAAAAGGACCTGGTACGGGTTCGTACCGCGTGTTGCGCGGCGGCAGCTGGTACTACGGCGCGGACTACTGCCGTTCAGCGTACCGGGGCAATGGCCGACCCAGTGGCAACAACCTCGTCAATATCGGGTTCCGTGTGGCCCTTGTTCCGGTTCAATAACTGGATAGTTTTTGATGAGTTTTTTTGAGGTAATGCCCCATTGGAATGGAGAAAAGTGGAAGTTATCCTCCTAGAATTCCCAGTACCTCAGTGCTGATAGACTCACAATTTCTTGACTTGATTAGCCGTAGTCTGGTGATTATCACAGTGGCTAGGTGTAGGATAGATTTAGGAGTGACTGTATCCGTCTTAGGAGGAAATTATGAGATCCCTTATATTAAAATGAAGGATGTTTGATTGTGGATGGGGAAGTGTGTATTAAGAGCAATCATTTCTGGCATTTATGTTGACAAAAGGGATGGCATTTTGTAGCTTTTTTCATAGAGCTTAACACATAAGGTGTTGTTGCACAGGTTATGCCTGAAGAAAGCACTGAACTTAACAGTGTGGAGAAGAATGTAGTGTATGCTCTTGGTATAAAAAGCAAGTAGGAGATATTCAATTGCTTGTTTCAAAGCAGGTTGTAAATAATATAACCTTAAATGTTAGAAAGAGATAGATATGGATAAAGACGAGATATTGGAACTCTTGAAATGTGGTGAATATATCAATATGGAATGCAAAAAAGCAGAGTCCACTTTACCAAAGTCTATATGGGAAACTTATTCTTCTTTTGCCAATACCGATGGAGGAGTGATCTTTCTGGGAATAGAAGAGAACCTTAAAGAAACGGATTTCACAAAGCGCTTTTCATTTACATCTGTCAAAAATCCGAAGCAGCGGGTTAAAGAGTTTTGGGATACTGTGAATAATAAGAAGAAAGTAAGTTGTAATCTTCTTATGGATTCGGATGTAGGAACATGCGAGGTCGAAGGAGCAACAGTTCTATGGATTCGGGTTCCAAGAGCCACTTATAAACAACGCCCGATATATATCAATGAGAATCCATATAATGGTACTTACAAGCGCAATTATGAAGGGGACTATCATTGTACGGAAGATGATGTAAAGGCAATGATCCGTGATGCCAATGATTCGGGTAATGATGGAACATTGCTGGATGGATATACGCTGGATGATATTGATATGGATTCTTTAAAGTCTTATCGCATAGAGTTTGAGCTTCGTAATCCAGGACATTTATGGAATGGCAAAAGCGATTTGGAATTCCTTAAGGAAATGGGGTGTTACACTACGGACAGAATCAGTAAAAAGGAAGGATTGACAATAGCTGGATTGTTGATGTTTGGAAAAGGAAAGTCCATCCGGGAACGTTTTGATAATATCCGTATGGATTACTTGGATCAAACTAATCTTCTGCCTGGAAGTCGCTGGAGTGACCGCCTGACTGAGGATGGAAACTGGGAGAATAATCTCTACAACTTTGTAAAACAAATCATACCGAAATTAGTATCCAATTTAAAGCGACCTTTCCGGATGGAAGGAATGGTGAGAATCGATGATACACCTGTTCATAAGGCGATTCGCGAAGCTACGGTAAACATGGTGATTCATAGCGACTATATGATTAGGGGACTTTGAAAGTGATAAAGAATGACAAGGGGTTTGTTTTTTCCAATCCGGGGAGTTTAATGTTCCCAGTGCAGAAAATTTATGAGGGAGGGCATACTGCGACAAGAAATCCGAAGATTCAAACACTGTTTCGGATGATTGGTTACGGAGATAACATAGGATCCGGTGTCCCTACCATTTTGAATGCTTGGAAAGAGGAGAACTGGCGTAGACCAGATTTGTGTCAGGACGATGATTTACATGAAGTGGAATTAAAACTGTGGATGGTCTCTTTGATGCCGGAAGAATGTACAAAATATCTACAGAAATTGTTTGGATTGGCATATACCCATTTGGATAATAATTCTCAAATCATTCTTGGAACAGCATATTTGGAAAAAGGTGTGACCAATGCAAGAATGCAGTCCATATTAGAACTCCATAGTACAGAGATCAGTCATATTCTTGCAGCCCTGGTGGAAAAGAATATGCTGATAGCAGATAATAAACGCCGCTGGACAACATATCAACTGAACACAGTTTATGAAAAACAGGCGGAACAGATGAATCTAACGGATGGATGGTTGGGGAATGAAACTAAATTGAGTAATACAGATAGGATTATTTACGAATATATTCAGGAGAATGAGTTTATTACAATAGGCAAAGTTATAGAAATAACACCAAAAATAAAGACGAGAGGGGGAGCATCTATAGCACTAAATCGTCTTTTGAAAGCAGGTTTGATAATGCAAGAACGTCAAGGCAAGTATGTTAAATATAAGCTCAAACATAAGTCATAGAATTTGAGTTAATATATTGCTTTTTTGTTGGTTTTAACACATTGTATTTGTGCTACTTCTAATAGATTAATTGACATGTCAACTTTTGAATTAAGATATCTCTTTTTTAATTTAATTTAACTGCTTGTATTTATGCTACTTATAATAGATTAGTTGATATGTCAACTTTTGAATTAAGATATCAAATGAGGATTGTGTAGGGGGGTAGTGTTTTAAAGCAGTGTAGATCGCCGCGGCGATGGGGATGTCACAGAAGGCATCCAGACCGAGGATGGAAGCTTTGTTTACAGAGTTCCAGAGACAGCGGGACATGCATTTTACCGGTTGAAGGTCCAGTAAAAGCTCATTTGGGAAGAAGAATCAAGCCTCCAATGATACCAATACAATAAACACAAGATGAGGTAAGATAAGATTCTATCGTACCACGAAATAGCTGATACAAAGCTAGACTGAACCAGAACACCCTATCTTGAGCGATCAGGATAGGGTGTTTTTTCTGGTATAGAACCGCAGATGCCTATATGAATGGGGTAACAGTAGAGTTATCCTCCTAGAATTCCCAGTACCTCAGTGCTGATGGACTCCCAATTTCTTGAATTGATTAACTTTAACCTGCTGATTGCCAGATGGATTCGGTCTTCAACGGGAGTAACATTTATCATGGGGTGTTGAGGTTGAGGTGCTTCTGCCAAAGCGTGAAGGGGAACGTGTTGCCCTAAGCCTTTTTGCATGAATTCTGGGGTGGCTTTCACGTAATGGTCGTATAAGACTTCTACGTTTTTGCTGCCTATGAGTTTCTTGAGGGTATCTATATTGGCTCCGGCTTGCAGGGCAGACATCACAAATGAACCACGAAAACTATGCCATCCCCGTAGAGAAGCTCTGTTTTTTCGTCCACTGGTTGGAGTTTCTGAACGCAACTCTCCGCGTTTAGTGTTATTCTGTGTTGCTAAGGGTAAAAGTGGTCTACGTAGGATTGTTACATGTGAAATCTTTTCTAATTCAGAAAGATAACCATGTATTCCCCCTTTAGATTTGCCATTTTCCCGTGCGAGTTCAGAAATAGATTTACCTTCTATATACTGGGAGAGGTAGAGTAGGGCATTAGTCTTGCGTTTCTCACCCCACGTACATTGAGGACTATTTAAGGCATTTTTAACGTATTCCATGGTTTCACTTGGAGGGTAGCTTTTAAGGTGTTCTGAACCTTTCTTTGCAACTCTCGTGATACCATCTCCATATCCCAGAGCTTGTAATACCCTGTGTAAACGATCTAAGAGGTTACTTGAGTTCCTTTTATATTGGTCAGCGGCATCAGGCAAAACATAATCATCTGGGGATAGTGGGTGTTGAGTTGAGGTTGATAGTTTTGTTAGCTCTTGATACAGGGCGGGCCACATGGGTAAGTTTACTTCTCCGCCTGTTTTACAGGTTTTAAGTGCTATTGTCTGTTTTTGTAAATCAATGCTTTTCCATTGGAGAAGGCACATATCTTTCAATCTTAGGCCGGTGCAAGAGGCAATAATGACTAAGCTTTTTATAAGAGATTCACCCATTTGTTCAGCCATGGTTTCAATTTCTATGATCTCTTGGGGAGTAAAGATTTCCCGACTAATCCCTATGTCCTTGCGACGTTTGATTTTATATAGCATGTCAAGGGCAGGACTGTAACTAGCCAACGTCTTGAATACACGACGTAAAGTGATGAGGTATTCATTCCAAGAGCGTGAGGATAATTTTTTTATGGAAGCGGATTGTAGGAATGCTTGAATATCCTCTCCGGATACACTATCAAGAGGAAGCTTTTCAACTTTTTGATGTTCCAGAATGAAGTGTATGAAATTTTTGACCATGCTTTTGATATGTTTTAGTTGATTCTGTCCGCATTGGCATCCTCCAGAAATGTGAATAAACTTTTCCCACAAAGGATATTCTGTTTGATTATTCGGAGGAAGGCAAATAAGGATTTCCTCATTAGTTACTTGTTTGTATTTATTGCGGAGTCTATGTTGAGCGGCGATTTGGATGGTGTGCTTTAAATCTTCCTGACTTTGGTTACCTCCATTTACGTTCAGGAGCATAGTGCTAAAAAGAGTCTTTGCCTCTTCACGGGATCGTTCAAAGGCTTCATCGCCTTGGGAACGAACGCTGCCATTGGCTGGTGGAATACCTTTCCAGCGACATAAAGGAATGGTTCGGGATTTTCCTTCCACGGTGTAGCGCCCATACCATTTGGGACGCAGTTTGCCGTTTTTCATTTTTAATAGAGTGATGCCCATAAATATGACTTTTCAAAAGACTTGATACAGTACGTACAAGTCGGTGCATATTTGAACAGGTATAGAAGTATGAGTCAAGGTATTTCAGCGACATTTCGTATCACACAATAATATGATAATATAACTATTTAATAACATAGAAGTTGCAAAAAGTAACTTTTGCCTCTTAATCAATTGGTCCAGGGTTCGAGTCCCAGCCGGGGTACCATTTTCCTCAAAGAATCCCGTTTTCAGTAAGTTACTTGTTGGACTTTTGTGTAATTGTGCAAAAAAAATCCCCGATGTTTACCACCGGGGATTTTTTCTATGTGAATTCCAACCTTATTTCTTCCAGATGGAGTCGAGGGTCTTGGCCTTCAGTTTGGCTTGGCAGGGGCCGTTTTGTGTCCGGATCGTGATGGTGTTGAAGATGCTCTCCGGGAAGACGACGGTCGTCTGAGGGGCGATCCCGTTTTCGACAAAGAGTTCCACCGAGCTGCGGTCCACCCACAAAGAAAGCAGGATCTCGTCCTTTTCGGTGTAAAGCGGACTTTCATTCACCTTGGCATAGTCGCCCGGCATGTCGATCTTGCCGGATTTGGAGCGGTCCATCCGGATCTTGCCAGCGGCTTTATCGATAGTGAAGACGCATTGTTCGCCCTTGGCATTGCTCAGGATCAGATCGCAGAGCCCGTTGGCGGGGAGCTTGAGCGCGAGTTCAGCCATCCAGGGATCGCTTTGGAGACTATATTGTTGATTGATCAAAGCGATTTTTTGTGTGTCAGTGATCTTGCCGCTGAATTTACCGATCTCTCTGCCGGCGTATTTGAAAAATTCTTTGGCCGGTGAGGAGGACAGCACCGCGTAGCCGTCCTTGTGTGGGATGAGTTTCAGGTCGCGCGGCAGGGTATCCGCGCTGCGCCAGACTTCGGTCGGCACATTGCCCGCGTAAGCCGGATTGCACATCCAGGCCAGGAAGAGACGGCGTTTTTCCTGGGGCAGATTGCTCCAGGTGACACCAGCATAGACATCGCGGCCGTAATCTATCCACATCGGATAGGGAGCCGGATCTGCCTTAAAGGTCTTGCCGTCAAAGTCACCCACAAAATACTGCACGGCACAGCCCATGCCGGGATTGCCGCCGTTGCTGACGAGCAGTACCCATTTTTCTTTTTTGCCCAGGGGCAGTGAGAACAGATCGGGACATTCCCAGACACCGGTGTGAGAGCCGATCCCTTTGCCGAATTCGCTGGTCAGTTCCCATGTTATGAGATTGGAGGAGTTGTAGAACTGGATCACGTCACCGGCGGCCAGCACCATGACCCATTTGCCGGACTTGGCATGCCAGGAGACTTTGGGATCACGGAAGTCGGGTTTGCCGGGATTCTGGATCACGGGATTGCCTTCGTACTTGGTAAAAGTGAGTCCGTGGTCGGTGCTGTAGGCAATGCTTTGGACTTCTTTCTCGCCGTGCTGGGTAAAGATGGCGATCATCGTACCTTTGCCAAAGCCGGCGGTGTTGTTATGATCAATGACCGCGCTGCCGGAGAAGATCGTTCCCAGCGAGTCGGGATAGAGCGCGATGGGGCGATCGTACCAGTGGATCAGATCGGGGCTGACCGCGTGTCCCCAGTGCATGGGACCCCAGTGGCTGTCATTGGGATTGTGCTGGTAGAAGAGGTGATACTCTCCATTATCCCAGACCATGCCGTTGGGGTCGTTCATCCAGAACTTTTTGGGAGTAAAATGGATCTGCGGACGGTACTGTTCCTGACGGCTTCCGACCTGCGCCGCGTCGGCAGAAGAGGTGAAAGCAAAGATACCCGCGGCATAAACGGCCAGCGCAAGTAGTTGAACTGAAAATGTTTTTGGCTTCATATTGTTTTTTACTGAGTTTTTTCCACGCGCGCCGCTTCACTGGATGCGGTGCGCATCACTGAATAACACGGCTCAGTGTAGCCGCAAGCGCCGTATCCGTCACGAATAAATTAAAAAACGTCCCGGATAAAGAAATTTTAGCTGAAAAACTTACAGTCGAGTTGAATTTTATTGATTCAGCCGCTTCCATCCGCTACCATACAGGCGCGTATGTTGGTTTGGTTACTCGCTATCGTGTCCCTCCTCCTGTTCGGAGGTATGGGTGTTGCCGCAGGATTGGCTCCTGCTATCTGTGGTTTTATCATGTTCGTTGTCGCGTTCTTCCTGGGCGGTCCGCTGACCAAGTTGGTGGCGATGGCTCTGCCTAAGGAGTTTACGGGGCATGCTCTGGCATCCTGGTTCCCGGAATCCATGTACTACATGGAACTGGTGATCGTGCTGCTGGTGTTTTATTTGATTTTCTGGGGTGTAGGATTCTGGGTCCGCTCCAAGATCGAGTATTGGCTGAAGTATGTGGGAACAGAGCTTCAGCGCATGACCTGGTCTTATCTGAACCACGGTGTGGGTCTGTTCTTTGGTGTGCTGACAGCGGTCCTCTTTGTGATGATCGTGGCCACGGGAGCTTACGCGCCGGCTTATCTGAGTACGCAAACCACTCCCAATGAGGAAGGTCAGCCCTGGGGGATCACTTATCTGAATAATTTTGGCAAGGGGATGCAGTCCACTGGTCTGGACAAGATCGCCGCCCGCTGGGACCGCACTCCCAAGAAGTACTTTGAAGTGTGTGACTTAGTGGGATTGATCGCGAATAATCCATCGGTGATTTACCGTGTGAAGAATTATCCGCTGATCTATGCCATGCAGGATCGCTCGGAAGTCTCGGAACTGCTGAAGGATCAGAGCTTTAATGATAATCTGAAGAACAAGGCAGGCGGCTGGGCGCTGTTCAATACCGGTTCTGTGCTGAGCTTTTTGGGCTCCGGTGCTTATAACGACCTGAAAGATCAGCTGGATATGGTGGATTTCACCACGTACCTCAAGACCGGCAAGTCCGAGAAGTATGACAATTTCAAACTGTTAGGCGAGTGGGAACTGGATGTGGATCAGGTCACATTGATGGCCAAGAAGAATGAGCCTGATATCAGTTACCGTGAGATGAAATTCATAGCCACGCTGCTGCGCACTTATTTCAGCGATACGACCTTGCGTGCCACGGTGGATAAACGGATCGTTCTGCGTGATATCGTAAGCGATGTGCCGAAACTGGTCTCCACGCTGTCCAATCCTTCCAGCCCGCAGATCCTGCCTCCGGCTCCGGTGTTCGCGCCTCAGCAGCAGGACGGTCAGCCGCAGCAGCCTCAGGCGGCCGCTCCGGCACAGCAGGGCAGAAATGCCAACCGCGGCGGTATCCTTTCCGCCTCTCGTTATCGTGAGGCTTTGGATCACAATGCCCGTACTCAGGCGATGATGAACGACGTTCCGGTGGAATATAATGACGACGGATCGGTGAAAGTTCCGGAACCTCCGAAGATCGAAAAGGTTTCTGTCAAAGGCACGTGGACCGGTGACGGCGAACTCTACAAGGTGAATCTGGCCGGTGTGGAGCTGGATGCCATCATCGAGGGCGATGTTTTGACGCTCTCTACGGGCAAAGTTCGTCTCTATTTCATCAGAAAATACTAATTGAGAATAGGTTGAATTGATTTTTACAAAGCCGTGAGTCGAAGGGACACGCGGCTTTTTTATTAAATTTTCGCTGAATACGCAGAAAGATTTCATTTTGTGCTTGTGGTTTTTGTAAAAAAGGATAAAAGTAGCCGCATCCGGTTGCGGCACAGTGGCCAGAGATGAGTAAACGGCTGCGGTGCAAATATGGATAAAGAAGTAAGAATAGAAGAAATGCTAAATAGAAAACCCCGGAGGGTTGCGTGAATAATTTTCCGCAACGCCGCAGTAATAACCAGCAAAACCAGATCCGAGTGAACGCAAAGATCCGCGCACGCGAGGTGCGGGTCATCAGCGGTGAGGGCAAAATGCTGGGGGTTATGAGTGTCCAGAACGCTCTGGTTCTGGCTAAGGAACACGGTGTCGATTTGGTGGAGATCTCTCCCAATGCGGTGCCGCCCGTCTGTAAGTTGGTGAACCTTGGCAAGTATCTTTATGACGCGGCCAAGCGTGAAAAAGAAGCCAAGAAGAAACAGCACACTAACAAGGTCAAGGAAATCCAGATCCGTCCCGCGATCTCCGACCGTGATATGCAGGTCAAGCTGGATCGCGCGATCGTGTTTTTCTGCAACGATATGAAGGTCAAGTTGGTGCTGCGCTTCAAAGGCCGCGAGATGCAGCACAAGGAGTTTGGATTTGAAACGGTGAACAAGTTCATCGAGAAAGTGACTCCGTTCGCCACGGCCGATTCCGAGCCCAAGATCGTGGGCAAAGGCATCACCGTCATGCTGAATCCCTTGCCCCGGAGCAGACGCGCCAAGAACCCGAAGGGCGAGGTCAACCTGCAGCAGCTGGAAGAGGCTGAGCTGGAGGATCAGCGCAAGCTGGATGCGGAGGAAGAGCTTCAGGAGGAAAATCCTCAGACCGAGCCGGAGAAATCTGCCCAGAAGAAAGGCTCCAAGAAATCCACTTTCGGCGCGCCGGTGCTGGACGAGATCAATTTGGAGATCTCACCCAAGGCGCATCGTCACGATATTTAAGGCAAGATTTTTGTTTTGCGATGACCCGTTATCCGTAACGGGTCATTTTGTGTTTTTAGGTTCCTATCAGGGGGCTTTTCATTTATACTCAGCCGGTTGTTTTTTGAAGTTAAGAAACGATATGGATACAGAGAACGCAGGAGCCGGTCTGCCGGCAGGGGTCAAAAGAATCGATTTTGAAAACGGATTGACGCTGATCTTGAAGGAAGATCACAGCTCGCCGGTGGCGACCGCTCATGCCTGGTCGCGGACGGGCAGCATCACCGAGGGAGACTGGACGGGAGCCGGGATGAGTCATGTGCTGGAACACATGCTCTTTAAGGGAACGACTCACCGGGAAGGCTGGCGGATCGATCAGGAAGTGCAGGAGGCCGGCGGTCAGATGAATGCCTGCACATCGTTCAATTATACGCTTTACTACATAGACGTTCCGGCCAGCGGAGTGAAAACAGCGGTGGATATCCTCTGCGATATCATGCAGAACGCGACACTGCCTGCGGAAGAGCTGGAAAAGGAAAAACAAGTGATTTTGCGCGAGATGGATATGGGGCAGGATGATCCCGACCGCCGTTCCAGCCGCCGTCTGTTCGAGACCGCTTACCATGTCGCGCCCTACCGGCATCCGGTGATCGGCTACAAGGATGTGTTCGAGGCATTTACGCGCGAAGATCTGATGGCGTACTATAAGAAGATGTACGCGCCCAATAACCTGTTCATCGTGGTGGCCGGGGATATCGATCCTGCCGCTGTGGAAGCGCAGGTGAGGGAAGCCTTTGCCGGAGCCAAACGCGGAGCCCTGCCGTCGATGGTGCTGCCGCTGGAACCGCCGCAAACGGCTGCCCGCATCGTGGAGGAGAATGGTGCGGTGGAGCTTTGCCATTCGCATATCGCCTGGCACATTCCCGGTATTCTGCATCCGGATATCCCGGCGCTGGGTGTGGCTACAGCGGTTCTGGGTAACGGCCGCAGTTCGCGCCTATATCGGCGGCTTCGTGAGGAGTTGGGACTGGTGCAGACCATTGATTCCTGGGTCTATTCGCCGGGTGAGCAGGGGCTGATCGGCATCAGCGCGGAGATCGAGTCCTCTAAGTATGAGGCGGCGCTGAAAGCCGTGCAGGAGGAGATCGAACTTTTGAAACGGGAGCTGATCCCGGCGGCGGAATTGGAGAAGGTCAAAAAACAATGTATCGCGGGACTTTATACGACTAGAAAGACCATGTCCGGTCAGGCAATGGAGCTGGGCAGCAGCTGGCTGACGGCGAGCGATCTGAACTTCTCGGACAGGAATCTGGAACGGATCCAGCAGGTCACCGCCGAAGATGTTCAGCGTGTGGCATGTGAATGGTTCAGCGACAAGAACAAAGTGCTTTACAGCCTGTTGCCGGAGGGGTTCAAGCGTGCTTCCGGGAGCCAGATTGGGAAAATCGAGCGGAATCCCGTGCAAAAGACCGTTCTGCCCAACGGATTGCGCCTGCTGGTGCGCGAAGATGAGCAGCTGCCTTTTGTGGAGTTCCGCATCGTGTTCCAAGGTGGACTCGTGACTGAGGAGGAATCTACTGCCGGACAGACACTTCTGATGAGCAGATTGATGCTGAAAGGAACAAAGAACCGTTCTGCGGAAAAGATTTCAGAAGAGATCGAGAATGTCGGCGGCAAAATCGAAAACGGTGTCAGCCATGGGACAGTGAGCTTTTCGGCTGAGGTGATGAAAGAAGATTTCGACCTGGGACTGGATATCCTGAGCGATGTGGTTTTGAATCCGGTCTTTCCGGCGGACGCTCTGGAGCTGGAGCGGGGGATGCTTCTGGCCGATATCCGTTCCGAGAAAGATCAGATGCTGCCTTACGCGCTCAAGCGGATGCGCCGTGAGCTGTTCGGTCCGTGGTCATTCGGCTTGAACACACAGGGAAGCGAACAGAGCATGACCGCTGTTACCCGTGACGATGTCGTGGCGCAATGGAAGCGGCTGATCCATCCCGATAACTGTGTGCTGAGTGTTTTTGGCAATGTCAAAGCTGATGTAGTCATTCGTGCGGTACAGGCCAAGTTCGCCCAATGGACGGCGGCTGAACCGGTGCGGCTGACAGTGCCCGGCGAGCTGAAGACCGGTCAGCGTCAGATCGTGGAGGAACAGCCGGACAAGAAACAGGCTGTTGTCGTGATGGGTTATCCCGGAGTCGATCTGAAAGATCCGCGGATTTATCCGTTGGTGCTGCTGCAGGAGATCTGCAGTGACCTGGGGTCGCGGCTGTTCATGAGGATCCGTGACGAGCTGGCTTTGGCCTACTATGTGGGTGCTTTCCAGCAGTGCGGTGTGC
>Ga0265298_10006363_pt1 | contig 14606 bp, 15 predicted proteins | sample AusTroGonzalo_MG_3_FD_193486 | JGI IMG/M metagenome (GOLD analysis project Ga0265298, IMG submission 193486) | Bovine rumen microbial communities from tropical cattle in Woodstock, Queensland, Australia - Gonzalo_01 | ecosystem: Host-associated > Mammals > Digestive system > Stomach > Rumen ... | reverse complement strand
TCCGAAAGGTTTTAGAACCATCGTTGCAGTACTTCTGAACTGGTTCCATTCTTGGTATCTTCCGCACCCCGCCAAAGTCAAAAAAGATGATTACTTAGCGAGTACTAAAGCCGCCGCTAAAATGTGGACTTTGATGGTAAATCACGCGAACTACGCTGATTTAGTTCTCTCCCCGTCCGAGCATTTCAAAAAGAAACTCATCCACTATGGCGTGACTAAAAGAGTCGCAGTGTTACCAAATGGTGTGGCCGACGAATTCTATAAATTTAAACCAGAACCCCGAACTTTAAAAGCCGGCGAGCCACTTAGAATTATTTGGCATTCCAGAGTTTCTAAAGAAAAGTCGATCATGCCATTTTTAGAGGCTCTGAGCCTCGTCGATGGCAAATATGTATTAGATGTCTATGGCGACGGAAACGACCTTAAAAACGCCGAAAATTACGTTAAAAAGCATAATTTAAATGTGAAGTTCCACGGGCCAAAGCCATTCAAAAATGTTTATCCAGAAATTATGAAAAGCCACTTGGATGTTCTAAATTCATATAACTTTGATACCTTTGGTATGACTTTAATCGAGGCTGAGTCTGCCGGCACGCCAGTTCTGTATGTTGATCCAAATCTCCAAAATATTTCTGAAAAATCCGGTTCTTTGCTCGTGGATTCGCCGGAGCCAAAAGCTGTCGCTGAGGCCATTACCGGCCTAATTAAAAATCCAGAAAAAATCGAGAAGATGTCAAAGGTAATGTTAGAGCACCGTGACGAAGTACGAGTTTCAAAATCGGTTGACAAATTAGAAAATTTATTATAATATATAACTATGAGATATTTAGCAGATATTTTAACACTTATTAGATTTATATTAGCTTTAGTTTTGTTTTATTTAGCTTGTACGCGGGTTGAATTATATGTGGGGCTTTTGCTCTTTCTCGCTGCTGAGCTTACTGACGCTTTCGACGGTACCTGTGCCACCAAATGGCCATTTCCAAAAGATAAAACTCCGCGCTACCGCAAATATGCTGCTAAATATGATATGATTGCCGACGCTCTTCTTGCCTTCGCGTTGGTCGTCTTCTTTACCTTCCGTGTTGATTTCGTAGCCGGTTGTATTTTCTTCCTTGTCTACACAATCATCGGCCTTATTATTGAATATATCGTCTACGGCAAATTGTTCGGCCATCCAGACGACTGTACTAAAAGATCACTCATCAAAAGAAACTTTAAGAAGGCTAAGATTTTAATTCTTGCTCGTCGTAACTTCTATCTAGCTTGTCTTGCTACCGTTTCTACTTGGATTTTGTACACTTGCGAATGGCCGCTCGCTGTTAAAATTGTAATTACTGTAATTGCCGCTTCGGTCTCTCTCTTCCTTTGGTTCTTCCTTTCTCAACGTCGTCACAACATTTCTCGCGACGCTGTAGAAATTGAAAAAGAATTATCTACCGAAAAGAAACCAGCTGCTAAAAAACCAGCTGCCAAGAAAACTGCAACCAAAAAATCTACCGCTAAAAAACCGGCTACTAAAAAGAAGACTACTACTAAGAAAAAATCTACTACTAAAAAGAAAACCTCAACTAAGAAATCAACTAAATAAAGCCGCTACGGTTGCTTCGATAAATTTATCTGGGTTATAAAGATTCATCGCCATGATTCTGGCGGCTAAATCACCACTGATGATATTTGGAATTAGATATTTGGTATCAGAAAGCGCCACTACTTTAACATTGCCGTTTTTGGCAATCAAAAGATGGCTACTTTGAAGCAAAATTACTTGCATTGGATAACTCAAAGTGAACTTATGTAACACTTCTACGATCTGCATCACCGACATCGATTGATTAAGAATCTTTGGATAGTAAATCGATTTAAAAATCTTTTGCCATTGCATCACGTTACCGAAGACAATAATATTTTCGCGCATCATGAGTTTTTCGCCTTTAATATCAGCTATTAAATCTACCGCATCACGCGCAATTAAAATTGGTTTTTTGGATTCGTTCAAAGCTTTATCGAAAACTTGTGCGGTAATTGCATTTTTAGAAAGATCCCCCACCACCAAAGAATAATCTACATTATCAATTACTTTTTGAATCTCTTCCGCATCTGCGAACGAGCCAATATTGGTAGATTTTAAGAAGGTTAAATTATCAAGCGGTGGTAATTTGGATTTCAAAGAATCCGGTAGAATCACTCGTACATTTTTCAGTGGGAAATTTTTGACCAAGAATTCGCCGTTGGCAATTGGTGCGCGGAAGTTTTGTCCGTTGCCGCCAATCACGGCCACTTCGCCTAATTTCTTCCCTTCTGGCACATTCCAATATAAATCTTTGTAAGGGTTTTTGGTAATTTTTTCGAAATAGTCCATTAGTCCTCCTTAAAATTTAAGTCTATTGAAATTGGGCAATGATCCGAACCAAACACGCTTTCATAAATCTCAGCCGATGAAAGGAGCGCCTTTAATTTTTCCGAAATAAAGAAGTAATCAATCCGCCAACCGACGTTCTTGGCTCTGGCGTTACCCCAGTGACTCCACCAAGTATAACGCTCGGAGGTAGGATTTAAAAATCTAAATGTGTCTATAAAACCGTTAGCCAGTAAATTAGAAATCCCCTTCCTCTCCTCGTCCGTAAAACCAGCGCTATGATGGTTAGTGTCTGGTCTTGCGATATCAATTTCCTCGTGCGCGGCATTAAAATCACCACAAGTGATGACCGGCTTCTCTTTTTCTAAAGTCCTCAGTAGATTTAAAAATTCTGGATCCCATTCTTTTTCGCGAAGAGAAAGTCTTGATAAGTCTGGTTTAGAATTTGGCGTGTAGACATTTACTAAATAAAATTTTTCAAATTCTACTACGAGGACCCGACCTTCTTTATTTAAGTCGCCATATTTATCTTCGAATTTAAATTCGATGTCGTCTTTAATTGAAACGGGTTTAATTTTAGTGAAAATTGCTGTGCCAGAATAGCCTGGGCGCTCAGCTGAATTCCAAATCTCTTCGTATTCTGGAAGGTCAATTTCGGCTTGGCCTTTTTTGGCTTTGGTCTCCTGAAGACATAAAATATCTGGCTGCTTATCAAAAATAAAATCCTGAAATGCCCCCTTTTTAATTACTGCCCGAATCCCATTCACATTCCATGAACAAATTCGCATTAGTACTTCCCTCTTTCTATGTCGCGTTTTTTGATAGTTTCGCGTTTATCGTATTTTTTCTTACCTTTACCTACGGCAATCACAAGTTTAATATGCCTTTCGCCGCCAAGTAGTTTCACTGGCACGATGGTACAGCCATCTACTTTTGCTCTCATTAGTGAAGCAATTTGCTTTTTGGCGGCGAGCAGCCTAATATTCTCCGCCGTTTCTGCGCCAAGCGTTAAGCCATAAAGCCAAAGTTCGTTGTTTCTGATGGTTACATAAGAACCTTTAAGCTGTACGTGATGATCGCGAATTAGTCGCACCTGAGGGCCAGACAAACTCATCCCACAAACAAGTTCTTCGCCGAGCTGATAATCATAATGAGCCCGTCGATTCACTGTTACGGAGTCTGACACCTTTTTCTTTTTCATATCTTAATTATACCACCTTTACAGAGGCTTTTCCAAGCAGCTCCTCTAGTGGATCGAGTAGGTCTGGGCAAATATCTACCCTAAACGACATTTTGCGGGCGTTTTTCTCACCGTTTTCGATAGTCACAATTATCACGTCCTGGAGGCCGGCGAATTCATCGGCTAGCCTTCTGATTTCACTCATTGTTTCGACTTCTTCCAAATCGTTTACAAGCAAATACAGTTTCCTTTTTCTTGGATCATCGACAATTTTCTTGGCTACTCGCGGTGCATCAATCTCGCGAGGTGCGCCTTTGCGACGATTTTTCCATGGCTCGTCGTCCTTGGCTTTTGGCCATGGCATACCGAGCTTCGTGCCCTTAGACTCATAACTTTCAAGCACTTTATCCGAGACTAAAGTTACAACATCGGCAATAATTTTGGCGTCTGAAGAGATTGCACCATTCTTGTCTTTGGCGTCAATCACGCCTTGCACGCGAACTACATTATCAAGCTGTAAGAAATCACCGCAAGTTTTGTAAACATTTGGGAAGATGATAATTTCAATTTCTCTAGTTTTATTCTCAATTTTAATAAAGGCCATTTTGTCGCCTTTTTTGGTGAGAGTTGGTTTAACTTCCGTGATGATCCCGCCAATCACACCAACTTTGTCTTGGTTTTCTGGGCAGACCACGCCCATTGGATGGCATTGTTCATCAAAGTAAACATCGTATTTATCAAGTGGATGAGCTGAAAGATAGAGCCCGAGCAGATCTCTTTCCCAAAGAAGCTGTTCTTTGGTGGTGTGTTGGACCGGGGCTGGTTTAATTTCTGGCTCAGAAATTTCACCGGCTTTTCCTAGCATGCTGAACAGATCAATTTGACCCGTGGCTGTATCCTTTTGTGTTTTAGAGCCGTAAGCCTGGATGGCTTCGAGATTGAACAAAAGATCGGATCTAGAATAACCAAAGCTATCAAAGGCGCCAGTTTTAATGGCGGCCTCCCAGGCCTTCTTATTAAACTTAGTTGAATCTACGCGTTTAGCAAAATCGAAGACGGATTTGAATGGACCATTCTTATCTCTTTCCGGTATTACGATTTCCTCGATTAAAGCCTTACCAATTCCCTTCACGCCGGCTAGGCCAAAGCGAATAGTTTTCTCACCACCAACGATACCAAATTCGGCAAAGCTTTGGTTAATATCTGGGCCAAGAACTTTGAGCCCCATCTTTTTGCATTCTGCAATCTCTGGGGCCAGCTTTTCAGTGGAGCGCATCATGTCGGAGGTCATCAAGGCCGCCATAAATGCGTCTGGATAGTGTGCCTTTAAGTATGCAGTCCAATATGCAATCATCGCGTAACATGCAGCGTGGGACTTGTTGAAACAGTAGTTAGCAAATTCCAAAAGCTGGCCCCAGAATTTTTCAGCAATCTGCTCGGTAGCTCCACCTACTTCCACAGCGCCTTTAATAAATTCTGGTTTCACTTTTTTCATTAAATCAATCTTTTTCTTACCTACGGCCTTACGCAAAGTATCTGCCTGGCCGCCCGTAAAGCCACACCATTCCTTGGAAATCTGCATGAACTGCTCTTGATAAATCATAATCCCATAGGTACTTTTAAGTGAATTTTCCAGACCTGGGTGAAGATAGGTAATTGGTTCTTCACCATGTTTACGACGAATAAATGAATCAATAAATTGCATTGGGCCTGGACGATACAGCGCCACCATAGCGATGATGTCCTCAAAAGTCGAAGCCTTCAAATCTTTGAGATATTTCTTCATACCGGCAGATTCTAGCTGGAATACGCCGGTGGTTTCTGCGCGTTGGAATAATTTATAAGTCTCTTCGTCATCGAGCGGCAATGTGCTCATATCGATATCGTCATGATAAACTTTACGAATCATCCGAAGAGCGTTATTGATTACAGAAAGGTTGGCTAGCCCTAAGAAGTCCATTTTAAGAAGCCCTAATTCCTCAACTTGCGTCATTGGGAATTGCGCAGCAATTGGGCCTTTTTGCGAAACTTCAAGTGGCAAGAACTTTACTAAATCATCCGGCGCAATCACCACGCCACAAGCGTGTACGCCGTGATTTCTAATGGTTCCTTCCAAACGAATCGCGTAATCAATCACTTCCTTTGAAGTGTCACTGTGCTCATATTCTTCTTTAAGTTCTGGCACTTCTTTAATCGCATCCGCCAAATGTACATGATGCCCCTGTACCGGATCTGGCACCATTTTGGCTAACCGGTCAGCTTCCGCGTATGGAACTTCCAAAACTCTCGCTACATCGCGTACGGCGTTTTTGGCCATCATTTTACCAAACGTCACGATATTGGAAACTCTCGCATCACCGTATTTTTTAGTACAATATTCAATCACCTCATCGCGCCGAGTATCCTGGATATCGGTATCGATATCAGGCATCGAAATTCTATCCGGATTCAAGAAACGCTCAAAGAGTAAATCGTATTTCAAAGGATCAAGATCAGTGATTCTTAGAGCGTACGCCAAAATCGAACCGGCTGCCGAACCACGCCCTGGCCCATAAACAATCCGCTGTGATTTACCCCAGTTAATAAAGTCCTGCACGATTAAGAAATAGCCATTGTAACCCATCTTATCAACCACCGAAAGTTCGTAATCAATCCGTGGTAAAATCTTGTGTAAATCGTCGCGGTCTTTGTCAACTTTCTCGAGTAATTTTCTGCATTCTAGAATCTCTAATTTAACTACTTCGTCCAAATTTTTCCCTATGTAACGATAAACCAAACCCTGGAAGACTAATTTATCGAGGAATGATTTTTCCGTCTCACCTTTTGGCACTGGAAACTTCGGAATTAAAATCCGCCCAAGTTGCAAATCTACATTACAACGGTCGGCGATTTTCTTGGTGTTCAACACTGCTTCCGGGCAGGTATCTTGCCAGTGTTCAATAATTTCTTCCGCCGGAATAACGTGAAGATCAAAATCCTTTAGTGTCATTCTCTTCGTATCAGAAAGATTCGAGGCGGTCCCTACACAAAGTAGAACCTCATGTGCGTCTTGATCGTCCTTATTTAAATAGTGTGCATCACAAGTCACTACGAGCGGAAGCTCTAGCTCCTTGGCATGCTTCATTAGCCAATTATTGACCTTCTCCTGCTCCTTGGAATGTGTAGTGGACTTTGGATGTCCATGATCTTGCATCTCCAAATAAAAGCGGTCTTTAAAGGTCTTTTTGTACCAATCAATTAACTTAAGTGTTCTCTTTTCGTCTTCGGCTCGAATTGCCTCCGAAATTTCTGAACCCATACAGCCGGAGAGACAAATAATTCCCTCATTGTATTTTTCGAGCATCTCATGATCGGTTCGCGGTTTGTAGTATTTACCGTTGATTTCCGAATCGCTCATGATTCGACAAAGGTTTTCGAAGCCTTGGTTGTTCATCGCAAGAAGCGTGATATGAAAACGCCTTTTGTCATGTTCTGGATCCTTGTCGGTGCGCTTTCTAGCGGCTACATAAGCCTCTAGACCTAGAATTGGTTTAATTCCGGCATCATTGCAGGTTTCATAAAGCTCTACGAGCCCACTCATGGTGCCGTGGTCAGTAACCGCCACCGCTTCCATTCCGTCATTTTTGACAAAATCAACAAGCTCAGGTATTTTTGTAAGTCCATCAAGAAGTGAATAGTGTGTGTGGTTGTGTAAATGCACAAAATCACTTCTCTTTAACTCCATACTCTACCTCCTCAAATTAAAAAACAAACGCTGCGATTATTTTTTCTTGTTTGTGGCTTTTTTAGTAGCAGGTTTTTTCTCTGCTTTTTCTGCCTTTTCTGCTTCTTTTTCAGCCATAGCTGCAGCTTTTTCGAGCTCAGCTTCTTCTTTCTTATCTTTTTCTTCAGCTTCGCGAGCCTTCTTCGAAATAAACAAACCAGCAGCAGCACCAGCGATTGCGCCAAGTGTTGCGCCTAGTAGAAATTTACCCTTACCACCACTTTTTTCGGTTTTTTTGGTTGATTTCTTTTCTGCCATTTACTTTTCCTCCTTTTTAGCGGCTTTCTTATCTTTTTTGAGTTTTGGCTCTACGTAATTATCAACAAAAGTTTGAACAACACCGCCGATGGAAGTCATACCACGAACGTTAGAAACTACACCGTTGGCATTTTCGGCAATGTCTTGGCTCTTGATTACTACTCTCTTGGCTTCGTCAGCGATGCCGAGAAGTTTTACCATCAAGATGATGCCGATGATTAGAAAAATCAACAGCGTGACTGATAGAATCACTACTAATATCCATTCTGCTACGTTCATATTTTATTTCTCCTTCTTATAATTATAACATATATCGCATACTTCATTAGCGTAGTCGGCGTTGTCTAGAACGTATTCTAGAAGAGTTAAGAAATAGTTCTTCGGATCGCCGGTGGTCATCCATTTGCCGTTACTTTTTGCTACTAATACATCGCCGTGCTCGGCAAGTTTGGTAATAGCATCTACGGTCCAGAGCTCGCCATCAAGCCCGGTGTTTGAAGGAACCAAATAGTCAAATACCTCTGGGGTCAAAAGATAGCGACCATAGCTAGCAAGATTGGAAGGAGAAAGTTCTTTGGATTTTGGTTTTTCTACGATATGAGAAAGGGTGCCATTTTCTTTAAGAGCAACCATCCCATATTTTTCCCAAACTTCTTCTGGCATTTCTTGAGCGGCAATCACCGCCTTAGCTTCGTCGTTTTCAGCATAAGTTTCAATTAAAGTCTTAACGTCGGAATTTCCGAAAATCAAATCGTCGCTATAGAGTACTACGAAGGCATCTTCATCCTGTACAAATTCTCTTGCTGAAACGATTGGTGAACCGTTCCCGTATGGAAGGCTCTTATCCTGCTCGATCACGGTAATTTTTGGAAAATTCAAAACGGCTTTAACTGGTTCAAAACGATCCATTTTACCCTGTTTTTCAAGCAAAGCTTCAACATTTTTGGCTTCGTCGTGGAAGTAATTGTCGTAAATATCTTTAGCCATCGTATCCGGGGTGGCCACAATGATAATTTCTTCAATTCCCGCCTCTACACATTCCTCTACACAGAGTTGCATTGCTGGCTTTGCCCCAATTGGCACCATTGCTTTCGGAATAGTCTTAGTAATAGGTAGATATCTGCTGGCAAAACCCGCATCAGTGATAATCGCTTTTTTTACAGTTTTCATAGTTCTCCTTAAAACCTAATTATATCATATTTGGCATGAAAAAGGCCCAGAATGTGACTTCTGGGCCCAAGGGGGTAAAACAGCCAATGGCTCGATAAAATCTTACTTAATAGTAAACTGTATCTCCGTTTTTGCCATATCGCTCTGTGATCGGTACGACCGTTTCCTGGTCAAGCATAAATCTGTAGATTTCTTCGTGATTGTGGCCATTGCCAAGGAAGTCCGCATGGACGATTCTCCTGGAAAATTTCTGGTCGATGTTCACGAGTGTATTCTCGGTATCTTTATCTACAACGTAGAGAACACCTTTTTCATGCATTTTAACCTTCGACAGATCAAATACGCGTGGAGCAAGCTCCAATAAGGTCCCTGATGTACCATATACATACATCGGCTTCTTTGTACAGTTGATAATCTTATCTACCGCCGTTCTTGTTACCCTATTTAACGTACTAGCATTTCCCATAAACACACCCTCCTTCTCATTGTCTGTGTATACCACCCAACAAATCTGTGTATGACTAAACAGCTATTGGTTAATTATATCACACTTATGATTAAAAGTCAACACTTATTGCGAAAAATCTCTAAATATGTTATATTTTAAGAAGTACATCAGAGAACCGGGAGGAGGTGAAAAAGATGGGCACTCTGGTTAAGATCCTTAATATCCCGACAACACTTAGACTAAGATATGACAGTGATGTCTGGGATCTGCTTGGCTCCGACGCTTTTTCTAAACTATGCTGCGGACAGGAAAAAGCCCTCACAGAGAGCGAACTTAACTATTTACGGAAAGAATTTACCAAATTTGTTAAGTTTGCCGAGAGGGGTGATCATTCTTACGATGAAAGGTACGCCGTGTCAAAGAATGAACCAATCACTATTCCTATGATGCAAAAAGCATCGGTTGAACTGGCAAGACTTGCCGCCAACGCATGAAAATACCCCGTGCATGATAGCACGGGGATTTTTCCTTTTCACCAGCCTGTTAACTTAGCGTATTCATGTTCATCGAATAGAATCGTGCGAATTACTACTTTTTCGCGCTTTCTTTCACCAGCGTCCTCGATGGTTTTACACTCCTTTCTAACGTCTATAACCTTGAATACCTCAGGACGGCGAATAAACACATACTGAATAGCAAGATACAGTTTAGCGAAGAAAAACAGGTAGACCTGAGCCTTTTTTCTGGCAGTTCCCTCAGGAACACCATTAGTTTCCAGCATGATTGGCGCACTAATCCAGGTTTTTTCACCAGTATTATCTTTTGCTTTAATAGTCAGCACCCTTGCGAAGACATTACACCTTTTATGACTCTTATCCGATGTTCTAGCATAGATATCAATAGACCCATAGGCCAGGATATGGATATCATCTTTGAACGTGCCGCCATAACAATGATAATCGCTTCGCTTGTAACAGATATCCTGGTAGATGGAATAGATTTCCGAAGCGGCTGAATTAATAGTAAACTCTGGTACGGCTGGACGTTCCATCCAATTCACCTCGTCTCCTTTAACGTGGTGTGTAATTTTTTTGGCTAATTTACGTCCGCCATACTTCCTGCCGGTGTTGAAGGAAATACTGTCCACATCGCGAAAACCTTGGAAGTTTTTCCAATCGACGGTCTTTTTGGAGACTTGCCAGTCTTCCCGCATCCTTTCAGCGAGAAACCGCTCAATCTCCACTAGATCTTTCTTCTTCATTGCCATACCCCCTTTTCTAGTGAAAATTGTAAAAAATACGACTGGCCCCTCGGGACCAGTTATATTTTGATTATATCACTTCTACAGAGAAAAGTCAATGATGCTTATTTTTTAGATTTTTTGGTAGATTTCTTAGTGATTTTCTTGGCTGCACCTTTTTTCTTACCCTTAAGAGCTTGGCTTCTGGCTACACTGTCCTCTACATCTTGTGAGCGGTTATGGACGCCGTAAATCAAGCTGGTAGCACCAACGAGAAGCATATAGGCACCGAAGAATCTTATAAAGGTCATCATTTCGAAGTCGCCAGCATTCAAGATGACAACACCGATAACGCAACCAAGCACACCTACCAAAATCCGGATGAAGCGATCAGTTGGATCCACAGTAGATAAGAAACCGTGGAAGACATCGATTAAACCGGATACTACTGTATAAACAGAGATAATGATCAATGCAGTAGTAATGTTGTTCTTTGCGAAGAACAAGAGGGATAGAGCGGCAGCAATATCGACAAGTGCATCGACTACAGAGTTAATCCAGCCATGTTTTTTGACTGAAGCATAGAGCGCGCTAACTGAGTCGACAATCCCCATCAAAAGTAGGAATACCGAAACCATTGAAATTGCTAATTCTTTATTGTTCATTGCGCCAAATAGCGTTAAGAACCCGAAACCGATAGCCAAGAGGCCACGGATGATAAAGACAAACCAATGTTTGTCGATGTATCTACGATTGATGTGTGCCATTTAATTTACCCTTTTTTTAGATGCTTATACTTATATTATATCATACATGCCGCTTTTTCTTGCGGATATTCTCTACTAACTTCGTGAGTTTGTAGCTTCCCGGCTTCAAAATTAGATCATGTGCCGGCGTATATCTAAATTCTTCACAACCAAATGAACGCTTAAATTCTGAAACCCCATAAAAACGGTGTGAAGTTTCGTCTTTTTCAACGATTCCCCAGAGGTTATAACGGATACAGCCGCGTTTTCTGGCCTCTTCCATTGCCATGAGATGAAGCAGCGGTGCGGCCGAATATTTAGTGCCGAGTTCCGAAGAAACCCCATAATGATAGCTAGCCTCTGGCCCGTAGAAAATTATGAAATTCTGCGCCAAAATCTCGCCGTCTTTTTTCGCGGTATAGATGAGAATCTCGCCACCTTTTTTAAAGGCTTCGAATTGCTTCCTCAAGAAATCAGTCGAAAAAGCGACGTATTTTTGGCGTTCGGCATGGAGTTTTTCGAGTTTACAAAACTCTTCGATATCTTTTTCATCATCTGTAGCGGTGAGTTCAATCTCGTTTTTCTGAGCTTTTCTGAGCTTTCTTCTGAAGCCCTGCGAAGCCCCAACCAAAATTTCCTCTTCGGATTTGTGAAGATCAAGAATTCCAGCATACTCCACAGAAAGATACATCGGCGCTTTTTTAAGCCCCTGATCAGCTAAGATTTTAAGAGATTTATCTGATAATTCTAATTGTGGGCGTACTCTTACGAAGACACAACCGGCTTTTTTGCCTTCCTCTTTGATATCATCGAAGACCATCTTTACCATCTTGGAATTTTTCCAATCGATCAGAGGTCCACCGGCAATCGCCATGTAGGTCCCACGTTTAGCAGTTTCTACTACCCCAGCGTAGGCGCCCTTAATTTCGTCGCCGTCCATTACGAGTTTCCGGATAACTTTTTTGCCACGTGCCGCGTGGAATTCATAAAAATCCCAGCTCTGTAAAAAGTTTGCCTCTTCTAGTTTTGAGACATACGAGTCCCACTGCCCTTTGTTTTCGGCCACCACTAAATTCATAACCGCCTCTTCTTCTTTCTAATAGTTTCAAATACGAAATCCGCACGGTAGCGCACTTTGGAAAGTATTAAGTCATGCGCCGGCACGAATTCCACGATTTCGCCGCCAAACCCAGTCTTAAAGGTAGTTACCCCAGCATAGCGGTGATTTGGCTGCTCTGCCGGCGCAATTCCCCAGAGGTTAAAGCGCTCGTAGCCTTCCTTTTTAAGATCTCTCATCACTTGCCACAAGAGCGCATAAGCACCTGGCATTTTACGATTTAAAAGCGTCGAAGCCGCCTCATAATAATCCGCCTCTTTACCGTTCTTAATAATCAACCCATAAGCTACTGGCTCGTTCTCGAGCGTAGCCTTGTAAATTACGATATTTTTACCGAAGGCTTCTTTTTCGGCAAGCAAAGTCTTGAGATTTGGCGGTACGAAGTTTTGTCTTTTAGCGGTTTCGGTTTGAATCTGATGAAACTCCTTAAAGATTTCTTCGTCACTACTTTTTTCTACGTTAATTCCTACCTTATCAGCACGGCGTACTTCATATCTGGTCTGTCGGCGCATCTCCGAAAGCAAGGTATCTTCGGATTTTGTTAGATCAATAATTACGGTATGTTCTGCAGCTAGATGCATTGGCGACTTTTTGAGTCCCAATTTTTCGAGCGTTTTTAGATTTTCTGGTGTAGCTCTAAGCTGTGGCCGCATCCGTACAAATACGCATTTTTCTTGGCGTCCCACCTCTGTAATTTTTCTAAATACTGCCTCTACTGTTTTCCCGTCTTTCCAGTCTACGAGTGGCCCGCACGGAATCTCTAGGTAGCGGCCGCGCTTGGCATTTCTCACAATCATCAAAACCCTGGCCTTACCATCAAATTCTTCCATGAAAGTTTTGCAGCCCAAAATTTCATTCATTTTTGCGTATTCTGGCGATTGTAAGAAGTTTGCCTCATCGAAATCGGTCATTTCTTCCCTCCCATTAAATTCGCTTTAATTATTTTTCTCGCTTCTTTTAAATCTTCTTCTTTATAATAAGTTGGTACGTTGATAATATGATCAGATACTTCTACTGCTACCGGACAGGCCTTCTCGTCAAACTTTACCTTGTCATAATATCTCTCTGGAGAAACCGGCTTTTCGTACCAGAATGAATCAAAGTAATACCCAGCTTGGCGCAATTTTTCTAGCACTTTTTTGCGATCTTTTACTAGATAAAATTCACGATAATTTCCGTTTGGGATTTCCAATTGCTTAACTGCCATTTTTGCCTGGAATTTAGCTAGTCTTCTAGTGGTGTCTAGCTTGCTGTCGGCAGATTTTTCAACGAAATGGAGCTTCATCAAAACCCGCATTCTTAAACCGCCGAGGTGAATATGGTTCAGGGCTCGGCATTGAACGCAGAAAAATCCGTAAAATCTAGCCCGTAGATAGTCCGAAAGTTTCGGAACTTTAAAAGGCGCTTCAATCTTATTTTTATAGGGGTCACGTAAGGCTAAGGCTCCGCCAGAAATAGTATTTATAGCCTTGTCTTTACCGAACGAAAAGGCTGCACAAGCGCCTACCGTTCCAACTTCTCTGCCGTCTGGATATTTAGCGCTGACTAGGTGTGCCATATCCTCAATCATGATGAGCTTATTCTTCTTACAGAAGTTCTCAATCTTCTTAATATCCACCGGATTGCCTAGAGAATTCTGAACAATTACCCCTTTTACACCTTTGGTATAGGCTTTTTTCAGAGTTTTTTCGTCAAAATTCAAAGTCTTTTTATTGATATCAGCAAATACCGGTTCCATCCCCGCCGCTTTGACTGCCTCGTAAACTGCAAAACAGGTGAAACCGTTGACGATAACTTTATCACCCTTCTTGAAGTAAGCTTGAAGCGCCAAAGTAAGTGCCGATCTGCCGTTTTTAGTGAGCATTACTTTGCCTTGATATCTTTCATGGAGAAGCCAAGCCAGAACGCCCAAGTCTTTTTTTCTTCCCCTAGTAAATAAGCACGTACGTGCTTTTGGGCCCCCAGCGTTTAGTCCTAGATAGTATCGCCGGCTCATTTGATAGGCCCCTTTCCTTGCAACTTGGTCACTAGCTTCACCAGGGCCTTAGCTAGTCCTTCTGGGTCAGAAATATAAGGCGCATGGGTCCAATCTGCATAGAATTTGAGCTCAGCATTTGGTAAAGTTTCATAAATCTTAGTTGCCTGTCGTGGTGGCGTAGTGGTATCCTTTTTACCCCAGAGAATATAGGTCTTAGTGGCAACCTTTTCCATCTTTAAGCTTTTATCTGAATCGAGCATATTGACCAAGGTCTTTTTCATGTTTTCAGGCGCCTTGGAATAATCCGTCGTCCCTGTAAAACGATGAAATGCCTTCTCTACTACTGG
>Ga0265298_10006362_pt1 | contig 14606 bp, 14 predicted proteins | sample AusTroGonzalo_MG_3_FD_193486 | JGI IMG/M metagenome (GOLD analysis project Ga0265298, IMG submission 193486) | Bovine rumen microbial communities from tropical cattle in Woodstock, Queensland, Australia - Gonzalo_01 | ecosystem: Host-associated > Mammals > Digestive system > Stomach > Rumen ... | reverse complement strand
ATGCCTGTAGGCGACCGCGTTGTCAGCCGTGCCGTGGAAGAGCAACAGCGGACAGGGAGCCGCGGCAAACGAAGGCGCGCCCTTGCTGCTGATGATGCCACCCGCAAAACTCATCACGCCCTTGAAGCGGAAGCCATCGGGCAGACCTTCCGCCTTCCCGTTGGCAACGGCATTGGCACACGCCAGCGAGATGATAGCCCCCGCCGAACTGCCGGCAAGGACGATATTGTCAGCGGGAACACCCAGTTCGGGATGCGCCGCGAGATAAGAGACCGCGGAAAAGACATCCTCCACGCCCATCTGCTGCGATGCCACAAAACGGCCGAGCGACTTCACCGCGCCGGTGAGCCCCTTGCCCATCTTATAGCCTTTCATGCCCAGCCTGTAGTCAATGGAAACGACCGTGTAACCGTTGTCATTGAGCGTGTTGAACCAGTCACGGAAATATGCCTCATTGCGCGCGCCCATCGTGAATCCTCCACCAAAGACAAACATAACCGCCGGCTTGCGGACCCCTTCAAAGCAGGTCTGCGCAGAGGCAGCAGGACGGTGGATGTCCAGATACAGGGAACAGGTGTCCTTCTGCGCATACAGGAATGTCTCCTGCGCCGATGCACACAGGCTTGCCAGCAGGAGCGAGAAAAGAAACAGGTGTCTGGTCATGGTTGTGTCTTTTTTGTTTACGTATATCCGAAGGCGACGCATTTCACCCCGCAAAATTACAACAGATTTCTGAATTATGCAAGTATTAGGGTGAAATTTACCGCCTCAACAAAAAAGTAACAGCACCCGAAAACAGGGTGCTGTCATTTCTCAGGGATGAACCGGACATTCGTCCTTATTTGTCTTCCCCAACAAAGGTGTAGGAAGTCAAGTCGTTTTCCTCACTGCTGCCATAGCAGTAAACCATGTAAACGGTAACACCTTTCAATGCCAAAGGCACAGACATCTTGGAACGGTCATCGTCTACAGCCTTGCAGCACTTCTGGAAAATAGCCGTGGCTTTCTTGTTGCAGGACTTAACCTCACCCTCCAGGATGTAGTTGTGTCCGGCACCCGCCCAAGTGAATCCCTCTTTCTCAAAGTCTTTCTCAATGGCGTTTCTGAGTACGTCCATGTTGTCTTCGAATGAACCCATTTTAACGGTGTAAAGAACCGTTCCGGACTGAACAGGTTCGCAGGAGGTCATGATTCCCGATACGGTCAATACGACTGCTACAGCCATAAGACCCATAAAGATTTTCTTTAACATAACTGTGATTGATTAGTATTGGTTTGTATTCATAATTGTTTCTTTTCCCATTCCGGCTGCAAAATTACTACAAAAATACTGTACCATGCAAGCCTTTGGGAGAAAAAAGTCATCCATGCCCGGCCAAACAGCATTTCTGCACCTTCCCAATGCGAACGAGGAAGGGCCGCATGCTCAATAGACGGTGCCTTCGAGCATGGCGCGGAACTGGGGCATGGGACAACGGGTGTCACGCTCGACGATAAGGGTCTTGAGACCGGCGTAGATTCTCACCTCCTTCATCACCCGCTCCATGTCAGCATCGCTGCCGAAATACTCCAGGGCAAAGGCATCCCAGAAACGCGCGGCCGTGGCGTTGGACATGTGATTGACCTCCATCGTCCACGCCTCATCGTTCAGGCAGCAGCAGAGATAGACCATGCCGACATCAAACATGGGATAACCGTAGCAGAAGTCGCCCAAGTCGATGAAATACTGCGTGCGGACACCGTCCTTCTCCGTGAAAATGGCATTACCGAACTGCAGGTCGCCATGAATAGCGGTATCGGCATCGGGCGCGGAGGCAATGAAAGCGCGAATCCTGTCCTTCTGCTCCGGCGTGAAATCCGGATTGGCAGCCAGCATAGCATAAAGACGGTCCTTGACACTCTCGAACCGCGAAGTATCGACATGAATGGCGTGCAGCCGCTTGCACATCTGCGCGAACTCGCGGGCGTACTCCTCGGTGCACTCCGGATTGTCGCCGCAGGCACGGGAGTAAGACTTCTTGCCCTCAATGCGGCGGAAACGTATGCCGATACGCTCGCCGTCGGTAACGAGGTCGCCCGGTTCGGGTGTGGGAATGCCCGCCTCATAGACCTTGCGGGCAAGCTCAAGCTCCTTCTCCGCCGCCTCAAAGTTGCGGAAATACATCTTGAGCATGATGGCGGAGTCGGTACGGTGGTTATAACTGGCACCGTTGGCCCCTTCGCCGGTGCGGATATAGTCTTCGAGGTTGATGTGAATAGGTGTCATACAAAATCAGGAATTGAGAGTTATCTGTTCATGAACTGTAGGTTCTTCGCGAGGTTGAAGGTAGCGTCCGCCAAGAGTTCGTTCTGCGACGGCACCCCCTCCTGTGCAGGCTGCCGACTCTCGCCGTTAATGGCGTTGAAAAGGCGCGTGAGACCGATTCTGCCGCCCCCCTGACAGAGGATATAGACGATGCAGATGTTCTGCACCCCCACCGCCGAGGAGACGATATCGAGTCCGGTGCTTCCGAGCTGGTGCCTCGCCAGCACATAGGCATCCTCCTCGTACTGCTTGCACAGGCGGCTGACATCGCCGAGCGTGCGGCAGTCAAACGCCTTGAAGACACGCAGATAAGGGGAGAGCGAGACCTCCTGTATCTCCGCCTGGTTGATGGCCGCGATGCGCTTGTTGAGTGCGTCGAAAGGCTCTGTCTGGAGGTAATTGACGAAAGTGTCACCGTCCAGCAGCACGTCGTCCAGCCGTCCGCTGCTGACCAACTGATGGACACGGCGGCGATAGTCGGTGAGTTCGATGCGGATGCGGCTGAACTCGTCGTCCGCCAACTCGAGCATACTCGCCAGACGGTTCATCTGACGCATGTACTCACGCGGAATCTCGACCCCGGACTTGTAGCCCGTGTCGTGGTTGATAGCCGCCCAAGCGTGCTGCAAGGTGGTGCGCAGCTGGAGTTCAAAGCGCAGGTGGTTGATTTGCGGGAAGGCGACATCCGTGTACACCGTCTCGGGCAGGCGGCAGATATAGTGGAGCGAGTTGTAGCCGAAACTGTCGAGCTGGTGCAGGCGGCGTTTGTCCACGGAGTTGTCCCAGTCAATGTCAAACAGCCTTTCGGCAATGGCGGCGATACGGTCCACATCGTCGGTGTAGAAGGTAATGATACGCGCGCCGAGGAGGTCGGTGACATCGGTTACGGTCGCGTACTTGTTCCCTTTCAGCATCAGTTTTCCCGCGAGGCTGTCACGGGTCTTGACGCGCGTCTTGACGGTAGTGACCTCAATGTCATTGCTCTGCAAAGCATTCTCCAAGAGTCCCGTCACCACGCCGCTCATACGCTCCAAAGCCGGCCGCAGTGCATCGTACTGCTCCAAGAGCATCTCGGAATGCATGTCCATAGGTCAGATGATTTCAAAGAGGCTGATGAAGCCCGTCATCATGAAGACCTGCCTTATGTCGGCATTGATGTTGCGCACCTGCATCTTGCCCCCCTTTGACGCGGACTCCTTGCGCAAGGTAAGGAAGAGACGCAGACCGGACGAAGAGATGTAGGCCAAGTCCGTGCAGTCGAGAACGATATGCCCCGCCGCCTGCTCCGCCAACGCCTGAATGTCGGGAGTGATTTCCGCAGCAGCCGCTGTGTCAAGCCTGCCTGCCAGACGGGCAACGATTGTGTTACCCTCATGTTCGATGTTGATAGTCATAATTATAGTTTTTTTGTGAGAGTCAATATATTCCGGCTGTCCTTCCGCTCGTAGCGGATGTCATCCATAATCTGCCTAACGAGGAAGATACCCAGCCCTCCGACCGGCCTGTCCTCCGCGGCCAGAGTGATGTCCGGCTCCGCCTGCTGCGTGGGGTCGAAAGGTATGCCGCTGTCACTGATAGTGAAGACGACCTGCTCCGCATCCTTCTCCGCCTCGACGAGAACCTGCCCGCTCCCGTTCCCGGGATAGGCATAAAGCATGACATTGCTGACGACCTCCTCCAAAGCGAGGTTGACAGGCATGTCAAGCGACTGAGGCAGGCCGAGCGAGGCAATCCACTGGGCAAGCGTGGGAATCTGCTGTATGTCGTTGCGCATGACGAGCGAGTGATGCTCCTTGTCGGCCGGCAACCTGCCAGCCTCCGCCCGCCTGCTGAGGAAGCGGACCGCAAAGAGTGTAAGGTCGTCGCTCTGCTCCGCCTCCCCTACAAACTCCTCCACGGCCGCCTGAACGGACTCGATCTGCCGCACCGCAGACATACCAGGCTCCCACCGCCCGACAGTCTGCATTATGCGCTCCATGCCAAAGAGTTCGTGGCTGCTGTTCTCCGCCTCGGTGAGTCCGTCGGTATAGAGGAAGAGCGCGTCGCCCGCCTCCAAGACTGCCGACTGCTCCGCATAGGCAAAGCCTGACAAGACACCCAACGGGAGGTTGGGAAGGACAGGCAGAGCCTCCGCTCCGGACTTCCCGTTGCGGAGGACAAGCGGCGCATCGTGTCCGGCATTGCAATAGAGCAGTTTGCCGGAAGACAAGTCAAGGATACCGAGGAAGAGGGTGACGAACATGTTCTGGTCATTCGCCTCGGTCGCCATAGAGCCGTTCATCTGCAACATAATCTGCGAAGGAGTGTCAATATAGGCCGACAAACTGCGGAACAAAGACCGCGTAACCGCCATGACCAGCGAGGCAGGAATACCCTTGCCGCTCACATCGCCGATGCAGAAGAAAAGCCTGTTATCACGGATATAGAAGTCAAACAAATCGCCGCCGACCTCGCGCGCGGGCATAACCACCCCGTAAGCGTTCAGGTCCGGATAGTCAGGGAAGGGCGGGAAATGAGTGGGCAGCATCGCCATCTGTATGTTGCGGGCGATGTTGAGTTCGCTCTCCATGCGGTCCTGGAGGTTGCCGAGCGTAATCACCCTGACGAGGTCCTTCGCCGAGCGGTAGATGATGAAGACCAGGACCGCCAAGCCGAGCAGCATCATGAGCAGCACGACCAGACCGACCCGCCGCAGCCCGGCATAAATGACATCATCGGGAATGATAATCGTAATCCGCCATCCGGTAGCGTCAATCTCCTCGTCGAAGACCGTATATTTCCGTCCGGCAACCGTATCGGGCTTAGCCACGATGTCCAGCCCATTCGCGGAACTGATGGAATAATAACTGCCCTTATATATCTGCAGGTACTCGGAGAGGTGGCGGAGGTTGTCCAGCGACAAGTCCACGCAAGCGACCGCCACCACCCTGCCCGTGCTGTCATGCACCGGATAGGAGCAACTGACGACCATCGCCTTCGCTCCGGCATTGTCCAGATACGGCTCACTCCACCAGCAGGAATCAACCGTAAGACCGCTATGGAACCACTCCGCCTGCAGGTAGTCATGCCCGGGGCCGCCAATCTGGCGGGTGTAGATACCCCCGAGGGAATCACGGCTGCTGCATACCTCGAACCAACGGCCGTACTGCGGATAGTAGTCAGGCATGAAGGCGAGACCCGCGCTCTCCACAAAATCCAGCGTGTTCAGCAACTCGCGCGAGGCATCGTACATCGCCTGCGGCGTAGAGAGGTCGCGCTCCGCCATGCCAGCCAGGACCTGCGCCGCCGCTTCGAGACGGGAGGTGACAACCTCTATCTCCAGTTCCGCCCTACGCAACTCGGTCTTGGCACGCTGCTCCGCCTCGGCACGGATACCGGCACGGCTGTAGAAGTACTGGATACAGGCCGTCGCCTCCAGCACCACAGCAGCCACAATAAGAATCCAAAGACCGCCACGGGTCCGAGGAAGAGTTCTCTTTGGTGATGATGTATTCATTGTGTTGATATCAAATAGCAAATCCAGTTATGATGCGCCCTTGTTGTCCGCCAACGCCAATGCCGCGCGACCGGCATCGGTCATCAGCCCGCGCTGTTCGAGGTCGGCACACCGCTGACGGTTCAGTTCCGTCCAATGGCTACGCTTCCTCCGCGGCGAGAGACGCTGCGCACAACGCCCGTCCGGCAGACGCTTGAGCGTTGAGTCAATCCAACCGAAACACAACGCCTCCTCAACGACATGCAGATAAGGCATACAGTCGGTGCGCGGCACGCGCGTGCGGTACATCGTAACCCAGCACTCCTTCGCCGAGGCGTGGTTGCGGACAAACCACTGCCGCAGCTGCGCACGGTCAGCGAACTCCAACAGTTGCGTTATCTCCATAAGCGTTCATGCCAACACGTCCCTGTACTCCTCCGTGCCACTCATCATGCGACGGGCATAGGAACAGAGAGGGACAATCCTTATCTTTCTTTCGCGGGCAGCCCCGACAACCGCCTCCACCAGCCGCCTTGCGATACCGCGGCCGTTGTATTCAGGACGGACACCGGTATGCGAGACAGTCCACTCCGCAGACCCCGAAACAACATACTGACACTCGCCGACAACGACAGTGCCATCATACGCCAGAGCCTGCCTGTTGTGCTCCTCAAAGACGATGCGGACGGAGTCTTTCTTCTCGTACTGCAAGGCACGGGACGGGCAACGGTCAATGATTGCGGCGACAGCATCCGCATCCGCCTGCGAGAGGTCTATCCACGGGCGGCGGGCCGGGTCAAAAACGGCTCTGCTGCCCCGGACACACTCGCCCGCATGCGTGCAAAGAGAGGGATTCCAGAAGACACGGAGCGAGTCGTTCTCGTAGGTCTTGAAGCCCTGTGATTCCAGTTGTTCTTTTTTGGTCATCATTAGTGTTTTTACGGATAATTACCGAAAGAGTTAGCAAAGGTACAACTTTTTTCTGACAATGCAAATATTATTGTCACTTATTCCGTTATTTTTATGCAAAAAACAACCAAACATTCCAATTTCGGGAAGAAAAACACCGGACAACACATAGTCAGCCCAAGGGTAGCCTAAGGGTAGCGCAAGGGTTATACGTTAAAAAAAAGTATTATCTTTGTACGCTGTAAGCATTGTGATGGTATGGAGTAAGGCAGAGCAAGGGTAAGTCCTCGAGACCGCGCGCTACGGTATGTCACCATACCTTTACATCCAAAAATCGGATAGTTCGTTGGGAAGGCAAGAGAAAGTGCTTTTATGCAGGCGGTACCGCCTGCATAAAAGCGGCGGACAAAAAGAGCGCCCGCCTCAAAGCCCCAATCCCGTGTTTATAACGCAGATTTACGGATGCAGCGATGCAAGCACAGCAATGTAAAAACCCTATTAATTGTTATGACACACATCGGTATTGACATCAGCAAAGCCACCTTCGTGGCAGCGTACCCGCAAAAGAACGGGTATCGGACTCTGACCTTTCCCAACACACCGCACGGTTGCCTCAAGTTCATCCGCACGCTGGAATCAGGACAGCACCATTGCGTTATGGAGGCCACCGGCAATTACGGGTTCCTGCTCCTCTATCTCCTCCATAAGGCGGATATAACGGTCAGCATGGAGAACCCGAAGAAGATAAAGAACTTCGCCCGCACGATGATGTCCGTCACGAAGACAGACGAGGCTGACGCCCGACTCATCGCACTGTACGGAGAACGCATGCAGCCCCTTCCGTTCAGAATGCCCGCTGACAGCATCATGATGCTCAGGCAGAAAAGAGCCGTCCTGAGGATGATGAAGAAGCAGCGCAACGCCGGCAGCAACCTTATGCAGTCGATGCAGGTCCTACCCAAGCAGGACCCGATGGCACGCAGTTCCCTTGAAAAGGTAATATCCGCACTTGACAGGCAAATCAGACGGATGGAGGAGGATCTCGCACAGACCACACAGCAGGAGTTCGACCGCCAGATGGCGTTGCTCACATCCATAAAGGGTATCGGCACTGCTATCGCATCCGCTCTGATTATAGCCACTGGAGGATTCACCTACTTTGACAATGCCAAACAGGTCTCACGCTATCTGGGGCTATGCCCGACAATACAGCAGTCCGGAACATCCGTACATGTCAGGGGGAATATCAACAGGAACGGGGACGAACAACTCAGGGCGGAAATGTACATCGCATCATGGTCGGCCAGCCGACACAACGCTGCATGCAAGGAATGTTACAACAGACTCAGACAACGAGGAAAACCAAAACAACTGGCTCTCATTGCTGTGGCGAACAAACTTATAAGGCAGGCTTTCAGTGTCGTAAAGAAGGGAACACCGTACCAGGACGGATTCGTCTCCGACAAACCATCGACAATACTCACAACATGACAAAGAACACTCGGCTTAACAGCCTGTTAAAGGTATCAATATTTATTAAAAAATACGCTTTTCTTATGAAAAAAACAACATAGTTCGTAGCTGAAGAGTAGCGCAAAAGTAACTGTGAATGACGGCATATATATACAAAACTGAAGCGCAGACTTTCGTAGTTTGCTTATATTCGGTTCCCCAAGGATTTTGACTGGACTTACCTTAACTATCCCAAATATATCTACAGAAAAGCCCACGCTTACGCATGAGCATTCCGGCTGTTCCTTGGATAGTTAGTTCTAAAAAAAGATGTCCAGTCGTTTTCTTAGGGACCAAGTATTAAGCTTAAATGCTTCTCTTATACTATGTTATGCACCGCCTACCGGTGCGGGTGTTTCATAGGCTGAAATGTTTTTGTTCTTTTATACTATTTTTCCTCATCAGCTTAATGGGGATTGAGAGGGTTAGTTATTTGTGTTTATTCTTTCTTTTGTATTTCCGCATCAATGACAAATATCGTGCCGTCATTGGTGCAAAGCACATTCTTCGGTTTGATGTCAGCTACATATCCCATTGCAACGCTACCGTCTGCTGTTCATCCCGCGAAAGCCCTACAAGCCGCGATTGTAGGCTTCGTGCATTTGGATATGGTGTTTCAGTTCCCATTCGTAGTCAATCAAGCGGCCGGATTGCTCCGCTATATATCGTATGGCATTCTTCTGATTCTCTTGTGCTGACATGATAAATTTGTTTGGATTATGTTAATTTCCTGTTCTTATTTCAGTCCGTCTGCCTGATTCTTCGGCTCACGGCGCGTGTCCCAGAAATCGACAACCCAGATTGTATCGTTTTCAATGTAGTAGATGATTTTATTCAGTTCGCCAAGTACCAGACTCCGATACAATCTGTTTCTGTTTTCCAACAACGGTTCGACCTTTCCAAGTTCAGGAAAGTCTTCCAATCTGTCCTGACATTCTTCGGTTTTCTCCTTGAACTTTCGCAAAGCCAATGCCCCCCATTCGCGGCGGATATACAATGCCGTTTCACGCCATCTGTCCTGCGCTTCTGTCGCCCACTGAATCCTCATCTTATTCATACTGTGCAACAAAATCATTCATCATCCGTGAGATTTCGTCGCGTGAATGAACTCTGCCTGCCGCAATGGAAGCCTCGGCTCTATCAATACGTGCGTTCAGTTCCGCCATGGTATAAGGCTTGATGTCTTCCTTTGACTCTTCTTCCGCCTGCTGCCACAGACGCTCCGCCAACCAGCGTTTGTTGTCTGGGGTGAGGTCGTAGGCAAGGATGCCGTTCCAGACGTTCTGTAATAATGCGGTGGTCATAGGCAAATGTTTTGTTTAAGTTTGTTATTATTTTATTTCAAACATATTTTCATTCGTTTGAAAGCACGATTGAACTCTTCAGAGAACCGTATCTCGGTTATCATAGCGTGTCAATAAAATTCATCGCTTCCGACACGGACATCACAGGAGCAGATTCCGCCTGACCGATGCTCCTTTTTATGGTATTTGCCACACGATAAGCGCGTTCCAGCTGCTGGATGCGATTCCATCGACCGGTACTCATCTTTACAGGGACGCTCCGGGGCGTGCGTTCAAGGATTGCTGTTGCCATAGTTGTGTCCTCCGTGGGATTCGTGTATATTACCGCCATTTTATATTCTGGCTGCAAATGTACGGATAAAAATCGGATTGTGCAAATTATTCGTGCGTTTTTAGCAAGATTGGGGCGTATGGCCGAGATATAGGATATAAGAGAGACGGTATGCATACCGTCTCTACAGGGATGTTCCCGGTATGTTCAGTCGCCTGAATCAGTGGAAGAACAGATAGCCGAGCAATATGGCGGAGAGCAGTCCGCAGAAGTCGGCAATCAGCGAGCAGACCACGGCATAGCGCGTCTTGCTGATCTTCACACTCCCGAAATAGACGGCAAGTATATAGAAGGTCGTGTCCGTGGACCCCTGCACGATGCTGACCAGCCGTCCGACAAAACTGTCCGCCCCGTACTGCACCATCGCGTCCACCATCAGTCCTCTTGCTCCGCTGCCGCTCAACGGCCGCATGAAAGCCGTAGGCAGAGCCGGCACGAAATCGGTGTTCAGCCCCATGAGCGCGAACAGCCTGCCGATGCCGCGGACGAGGAAGTCCATCCCCCCGCTCGCGCGGAACATGCCGACCGCCACCAAAATGGCGATAAGATACGGGATGATGCCGACCGCGGTCTTGAAGCCGTCCTTCGCGCCGTCGATGAAAGCGTCATACACGTTGATTTTCCTGACCATGCCCGCAATGACGAACCAGCAGATGACGCCGAGCAGCAGAACCGCCGCCAGGGCCGCCGATATCCTGCCCACCGTCTCCTGCGGCAGCATCATCGCGCCCCAGATAAGCAGCCCGACCAGCAGCGTCAGTCCGCCCAGCGTGCTGAGAATCACCCTGTCAAAGAGGTTGATTTTCTGCACGACGGCGACACTCACCACCCCCGCGATAGCTGCAAAATAGGTGGACAGCAGTATGGGCAGGAACACGTCCGCCGGATTGGCAGCCCCCAACTGCGCGCGGTAGGTCATGATGCTCACCGGCACAAGGGTCAGGCCGCTTGTGACCAGCACCATGAACATAATCATCGGGTTGCTCGCGGTGGTCTTGTCGCTGTTGGTCTCCTGCATCTCGCGCATCGCCTGCAGTCCGAGCGGCGTTGCCGCGTTGTCGATGCCGAGCATGGTGGCGGATATGTTCATCAGCATGGAGCCGAAGGCGGGATGCCCCTTCCTGAGGTCGGGGAACAGCCGCGTGAAGAACGGACTGACCACGCGCGACATGCCCTGCACCACGCCCGCCTTCTCACCAATTTTCATGATGCCCATCCACAGGCCGAGTACGCCCGTGAGGCCGATGGAGATTTCAAACCCCGTCTTTGCGCTGCCGAAAGTGGAGTTGAGTATTTCGGTCAGTACGGTGGTTTCGCCGCTGATGCAGCACTGCACGATGCCGATGATGACGGCCAGCAGCACGAGGGCAATCCAGATGTAGTTAAGTGCCATATATTTCAGAGTTTTTCTTTTTCGTTGTCTGTGGGAGGCGTTGCCCCGCCCGGCGCGGACGGGCGCCTGTTGCGGCACAGGCATTCCTCCACCGCCTTCATCGCGCAGGCCAGCCTTGCCCCGCCTATGCCGCGCACGATGGCGTAGGGTACGCCGCTTGCCTCCACTTCGTGCAGATACCGCGCGAACAGTTCCTCCCGCCGGTGAGGGTTCTCGCGGACCGGATCCGAAACAAAAGGCAGGTCAGGCGCCGTCAGCAGATAGAGGTCCATCCTGTTTCTCCGGGCCGTCTCCTCCAGCCACGCCGGACAATGCCCGTATTTGTCTTCGAACCATACTTTCGTCAGCAGCAGTTCCGTGTCGAACACGCCTTCTCCGGCCGTTTCCTCGCACTGCTTCCGTGCGACAGCCTCCACGTCCTCGTAGGTGTACGGACGCCCCAGCTGCCCGATGTACGTGCGTGCGTATTCGGGAATCAGCGGCAGGCCTGTCCTTTCCGCTATCTGTGCCGCTAATGTTGATTTGCCGGTCGATTCCGGACCTGTCAGGGCGATGCGCATGTCGGTCGGCGGATTAGCGGGTCAGCATCAGCTTGATGTTGATGCCCGCGTTGTCCGATTTGATGGGATATGTGTTCGAGATCAACGGGATGGTTCCCTGGTGGTCGTAGAACAGCTGCATGCTCACCTTCTGCGAAACCACGTAGTCCGCACTCACTTTGATGCCAAGCACCTTGTTGCCGGTCGAAGCCTGCGTGATGTTCTCCTCCACTTTGCGCAGCAGCGTCATCACGTTCTTGTAACTTACGTCCACATTCAGTTTCAGGTCGTTCGACACCTTGCGCTGGCTGCCGTCTTTCCGCTTGGCGGTGAAGTGGAAGTCCTTCACGGTGTAGCCTGCGCCCACGACGAACTCGTTCGTGTGCCCTTCCGTCAGCTGCACGGCGGTCACGTTCAGCGCGATATTACGTTGCTTGCGGTATTCGGCTTTGATGCTCAGCGAGTTCTTCATTGTCATGTTCAGTCCGATGAGCGGAGAGAACGACTCCTGCAACGTGACGTTCGAGATGTCGTATGACGACGAGGGAGTCGGCATCTGGGTGCTCACGTCGCGCGTGAAACCGAGCGTGCGGTCGTTCCCGTCAACCCCCGCCCATGTGGAGAACGTGCTGTATGAACCGATAGCGTATTTACAAGTATAGGCATGGGTCAGCGTCACCGATTTGAACTGGTCTCTTACCCACGGCAGCCGTCCCAGTCCGTCGAAGGTCACGCTCCAGTTCGGCATCGTGCGCAGGATGCTGCGGAACGGGTCGAAGCCTGCGCTGCTGATGCTACGGCCGGTGTAGGTGGCCAGGAATGCGGGAACCAGCACGTCCGCCGCGTTGTGGCTCACCGTGCCCAAGGCGGCGTTGTAAGCGCGTCCGGCCAGCGAGTCGGGGATGAAGGTACTGTTCTTCGGGTAGATTACCCCGTTGTAGCGCTCCTGTACGCGCGCCATCATCAGTTCGCGGTTCACAAGGAACTCCTCGTAGGTCTTCGAAGCGTAGTTGTCGGTCGCCTTGCCCACGTTGTCGAAGGCGGTGGCAATGGCAATCTCCGTGATGTTGAACGAGCCGGTGGCATTCCGTTGCAGCACATAGCGTTCCTCTTCGCCGGTCATGCGTCCGTACAACAAGGAGGTTGAGTGGGCTTCATAGCGTTTGCCGTTGACCTGTATCTTGAAGCCGGGGAACGGCTCCAGCGTCACCTTGTAGTCGAAGTCCGCCGTGTTGGCCGCACTGGCCGGCTGGGACACTTCCGTATTCAGCGAAAGCCAGCCGTTGTCTTTGGCTTTCTCCACGAAACTGTCACGGAAGAAGCCGAAGGCGAAGTCCCATCCGGGCGCGTAGAGATTGTCAATATGCTTCTGTCCGAAGAACCCTATCTGCGGCTGGAATCCCGGTACGGTCAGCGAGTTGGTATGGCGGTAAGTTACCTGTACGCGGCGTATCATCGTGCCGAAATAGGCCGCGAAGTCCATAGCCTGCTCGCTTGCGCTTCTCTCGTTGGGGTCGCGCGTGCTGATGCTGATTTTCGCGCTCTGCACGGCGCTTTTGCTTGTCAGCGTTATTTTGTTGTTGTCAGTTGCCTTGTACTTGATTTTTATCGTGTTTCCGGCAGAGTCGGTGGCTGTCACCTGCAAGAGGGCGGAATTCAGCTTGTGGTTTATCTCCACGGGCACATTCGGCTGAAGTGTCACGGTCTGCGAGTAGTCCTTTGCGCGGAACTTACGCCCTTTGTTACGGCCTGACATGCGCTGTGTCATCTGTTTCCAGTAGTCGCTTTTGCCGTACAGGGTCTCCAGATTCAACTGGACGTCACCCTGCAACGCGCGCGTGCTGCCGACGGTATTTCCCAGGTCCTGGCTGGTGGCGGTGCCGGCCGTCCGGTTCCATGTGTAGGTGCCGTTGTACGAGGCGTTGCCCGTCAGGCAGTCCAGATAGGGGATGCGGTTGAAGGGTATGTTCCAGGCCGCGGTGAACACCTGCTGGTAGGTGTACGGGAGTCCCCACGTCTTCATGCTCCGCCTGATGGTGTCCTTCCATGCCTCGTAATAATCGTTGGTGAAGCCGTAGTCGCGGATGATTTCGGGTGTGTAGTAGGCTTCGTCCACGGTGGAGTTCATGGCGGTATGGAAGGTGAACTTCATGTTCTTCGTGAGGTCGAACTTGAAGTCGAAGTTGCGGTCCCAGAGGAAGTCCTTCGAGAAGGTCGGAGTCATATTCTCAGCGCTGCCCGATGCTTCGGCCGTACAGAAGTTGCGCATCCGCAGCATGGAGAAGTTGCGCGTCATGTTGGTGGTGAAGCCCCACGACTGCGGCAGGTAATAGACGTTCATCTCGCTCAGCAGTTTCACGTTCTTCACGGCCGTCACGTTCTTGAACGGCTCCCACGGTTTCGGATTGAAACTGTACGAATAGTTGAACGAACCTTTGTGATTGGTTGTCTGGTCTTTCTCCATCTCCGGCGAGTGCATCTGCTGCTTGCCGTATGAAGCCGAGATGCTGAAGTTGGCCGGGTCGTAGAACATGTTTTTCTTCTTGGAATGGATGTCCACTTTCATGTTGCTCACGCTGAACGTCACGGCATCCTTCGCCGTGTTGGTCCGCTCCCTTACCGAGTCGCGTTCGGCCGCCGTGGAATAGGTACTCAGGTTGTCACGCAGTTTCACGTCGGAATCCACGGGGTCGTATTGCGGCGAGCTGATGTCCTTTGTATAACTGACATACAACGGGATACGCAGTTTGGCTTTCTCCGGGAAGAGGCGTCCCGCCTCAAGAGCCGCACTCCAGGTGGCCGTGAGTGCGGCTCTTTCTCCGGGAAGAGGCGTGCCGC
>Ga0265298_10006361_pt1 | contig 14606 bp, 12 predicted proteins | sample AusTroGonzalo_MG_3_FD_193486 | JGI IMG/M metagenome (GOLD analysis project Ga0265298, IMG submission 193486) | Bovine rumen microbial communities from tropical cattle in Woodstock, Queensland, Australia - Gonzalo_01 | ecosystem: Host-associated > Mammals > Digestive system > Stomach > Rumen ... | reverse complement strand
AACAGCTTCCGACTCGATCTGGGTTACATTTCCTTTACGGAAAACAAAATCCACATCCTTTACCACGAGACGCTCGTCGTAAAGATTGGTAAACTCGACATTTGCACGGACAGCAAGGATATCATCCTTATTATAGTTGAAGAAGAGAACCCTCATCATGATCTCTCCGTCTACCTCGGAAAGCTCTACCTTTACCGGGCGGGGAACAAGACGTGCGTAGTAGTTCATTACCACCAGATCTCTGGCCAGCTTCTCAGCCGGTTTTTCCACTTCTTTGATCCGTACCGCAGTTCCGGTAACGATGGCTGCAAAGGAACCACCCTCCAGAGTTGTATATGCGGAAGAGATACCGATCACGGCATTGGCATGTCTCTTTTTTGCCTTTGCCAGAAGTTTTCCTACCGCATCCTCTTTTGCCTTCTCCACCTTGGACATCTCCTGTTCGGAAGCGTTGGTCACGCTCGCCGCGATACCCTTGATAAAATTGCCGCCAAGGATCGACTCACCGGAAACCAGTCCGAGATATTCCTCGATCTCATACCCCTCAAAGCCATTGCTCGTCGTCATCATGATGTTCTCTGCCATTGTCCCAAAATCCTCCTCAAAATATCGTATGTACAAAAGCACATACACTGGAAAATTATACCATATTCACTCCGTAAATCAAAGCATAATTCCCAAAATTTGACCTAAATCTTACCTCTTATTCTTCGCTCACCTGAGGGAAGGGCTTCGGATTCCGATTTTTATAGGTCTGGTAGGTATAAACGATGGAAAAACAGGTCTCCTCCTCGCTTTCCTCTGTCATTTCCCAGTTCGGATCCGCGTCAAGATCAGGGAAATGCGCATCCGCCTCATAGGCATAGTCGATCTTCGTAATGATGGCCGTATCACAGTAAGGAACCAGCATTTTGTAAACGCTGTCCCCGCCGATCACATAAATGCTGTCACTGTCATATTTTGCGAGCTCCCGGAACAGTTCCTCCTCGGAATGCACCACGATCCCGCCCCGGATCTCTCTGTCCTTCCGGGTTAAAATGATATTCGTCCGGCCGGAAAGCGGCATACCGTTGGGAAATCCCGCCAGGGTCTTTCTTCCGAGAACCACTACATTTCCTAAAGTGTGGTTCCGGAAATTTTTCATATCCGCAGGGATCCTGACCAGAAGCTGGTCCTTAAGTCCGATCCCCCAGTTCTTATCTGCTGATGCGATTGCGATCATAATCTTCCTCCCTGGAAATCTTCCGTCTGAATCTTCCGTCTGAATCTTCCGTCTAAATCTTCCGTCTAAATCTTCCGTCTGAATCTTCCGTCTAAATCTTCCGTCTTAGACAGCGATGGGGATGTTCTTCACCTGCGGCCCCGTCACATAATCCTCAACGACAAAATCATCCGGCGTGAACTGGTAAAAGTCCTTTACATCCGGATTCAGTGTCACCTTCGGCGCCGGATAGGTCTCCCTCTTGATCAGCTCCTCCACGATCGGAATATGCCGGTCGTAAATGTGGGCATCCGCGATGACATGCACCAGTTCTCCCGGCTTAAATCCGGTAACCTGGGCGATCATCATAAGCAGCGCGCTGTACTGCACCACATTCCAGTTATTGGCCGCCAGCACATCCTGAGACCGCTGGTTCAGCACTGCATTCAGACGGTCACCCGTCACATTGAAGGTCATGCTGTAGGCACAGGGATAGAGCCGCATTTCCGAAAGATCCTGATGAACATAGATATTCGTCATGATCCGGCGGCTGTAGGGGTTTTCCTTAAGGTCAAACAGCACCCGGTCAACCTGGTCGAAATCCCCCTCTTTATAATGGTGTTTCACGCCCATCTGATAACCGTAGGCCTTGCCGATGGAACCGGTCTCATCCGCCCACTCATCCCAGATGTGGCTCTTCAGATCATGTACATTGTTGGACTTCTTCTGCCAGATCCAGAGCACCTCGTCGATGGCCGATTTGATGTAGGTCTTCCGGAGTGTGATCGCCGGAAACTCCTCCGCCAGATCATACCGGTTCACCACACCGAAACGCTTAATGGTGTAGGCAAAACTACCGTCCTCCCATTTCGGGCGGACCTTCTCTCCCTCTGTGCTGAAGCCGTGATCGATGATGTCACGGCACATATCGATAAAAAGCTGATCTGCGCGACTCATGCCTGCCTCCTTACTGTTTCCTTACTGTTTTTTCATCCACCGACACCCGTGCCGGAGTAAATCTCACAACTTTTTCTGCGTGAAATGCATTTTTCGGAGCGTGAAATGAACTGCCACCCCCACATTTTCAGGCCTCTCAGTTTAAACCGCCCCTGAACGGGTCATTTGACGCTGTGAAATCAGCGTTTGACGCCGAAAAGCAAAAATGCAACAAATTATATACTATCATACTTTGCACAGCAACAACAATACTTTTTCAAAGGAGGTATAAGCAATGTATCCAACCGTATTCTGGGGAAATCTTCTCCGCGAACTGAGGGAAAACCACTACATGCTCCAGAAGGAAGTGGCAACCCTGCTCCACATCAGCCGGCAGAGCTACAGCAACATCGAGGTGGGGAAAACCAAGCCCACGCCGGAGCAGCTGGCAACACTGTCCTATGTCTATGAGGTGAATCTGCTGGACTACGTAGACAAATGTCTTCCCGCCAGCTACCTGGCGGAACGCTACGCTTTCCGCGCCGATCAGACCAGAAAGATCGCCGAAATCCTTCTGATCCAAGAAGAGATGGAAAAGTACGGCACAACGGGTGCCAAAGAGGATGATTCCGAAGACAGTCCCACGGAAAAAGAACTTCCGCGGCCAAGAAAGAGAAGAAAACAGAAGCTGGAGGATGAGAACTCCCGGGCACTGAAAAATGAACTGCTCCGAAGAAGAAACACACGGAAAAAGGCTCCACAGTTTCACAATACCAGCAATATGAGTGATGTGGATCTCCTGAAGAGCAAGCGGCATATCGAGGATGTGCTGGCCCGGGGTGATTCCGGCGCACTTGATGTTTCCGAAGACTTTCCGCCGGAAGTTCAGGACACGGATCCCGTGGACACAACCCCGAAAAAGGAACGGTCTCCCCGGAAAGGCCGGTCGGCCAAACCTTCTCCGAAGAAGAGGCAGAACGGGAAACCCGCTCCCGGAAAAGTCCGTGCCGCAGGAAAGCCTTCTAAACCCACGCCCGGGAAAGCCTCTGCAAGAGGAAAAACCTCAAAACCCAAATCCGGCAATATCTCCGCATCAGGGAAACCGCGTAAAACTTCATCCAGATAATCCGGAGCTTCCGGGAATCGTGTTAAAAATGTAGGTATATGAAGTAACGAAACGGCGCGACAGCCATCCCGGTCTGTCGCGCCGTTTCTTTTCTTATAAGATTTATATGATCACATACTTAAAATTACATTATTTATAATACCACATTTATAATACCACATCATTATAGAGCAACACGATACTACATTACATCACAACTGCCCGAAGCACTTCTGCCGCAGCATCCATCTCCCCACGGTTCAGTGAGCGGTAAGCCTTTGTCAGTTTCAGCCGCATAGTATCGGACATCTGGTAAGCCATAAGTCGTTCCATTCCCACAAGGGCATCGATATCCTCATCCTCATTCAGGAACACCAGAATATCCTGGACCATAGCCTTAACATCTCTGTCGGAAAGACGAATCCCGTTTGTGGTCTCCTGCTCCATACCGGTAACCACAAGCTCCACAGATCTTCCCAGGTAATCAGCCACGCCGGCCACTACCCGTTCCCAGGCAAGCAGCGACTTCACCCAGGTACCTTCCGCCACATCCAGACTGTCATCCTTACTCATATTGACATGATCATCAAAAAGATCAGCCAGGTACCTTGCACCGATCACCTTTGCAGCCTCACGGACCTCTCTGGCTCCGGACATGTAGGCATTGGTCTCCTTACCGAAAAGATACTGGGAAAGGGTCCCCCGGTTCTCCTCATACTGGTCGCAGAACGCCTCCAGTTTGGCCCGGTATTCATTATAATCTCCTTTGCAGGCCTCAAGTCCATCTGCAAGCACGATACCGTACATCTGCAGTCTTTCCGCCATCTTTGCACGGTAATCGATCTGATCCAGAAGACGCTGATCCTGAGGAAGCGCACGCGCCACCACATGCTTCTGTATCACCTTCATGAACAGCGCCTCATCCACCGGCATATGAAGCACTCCGGCAAATCCCTCACGGGTAAGCTCATGCTCCGGCGTCTCATCCGCCGTAGGCACCAGGCAATAAATCTTCGCGTCCCTGCACTTGCTGTCCTTTGAACTCCGGATATTCCGGAGGGCCTGAACTCCGTCGATTATGGGCAGATCCTTTGCCAGAAAGATAATGTCGTACTTATCTTTCAGGATCCGCTCCATGCAGGCGATTCCGGAATGATCCACGGTAGTGATACATCCCACACGGTCCGCCAGTTTCTTCAGATCGATCAGATCCTGTCCCTTATGGTCGATCAAAAGGACATAAACCTTTGCCTCATTATGATCGATCTTAAATTCCGGAATAGGTTCCTCCTCGGGCTCCTCTTCTATCCCTCGGATCTTCTTAATCTTCTTGATCACATCGTCTTTTAAATTCTCGAGCATTCTTCTCTCCCCCAAAAAATGCATTTTAGTTTACATAACCCTATACAACTACTTATACAACTACTTTGCGGAAATTCTTCTTTCCTCTCTGGATCACGAATTCCTCTGCGAAGCTTTCCTTCGTGTAGCTCTGCTTGATATCCTCTACCTTCTCACCGTTTACGGATACACCGCCCTGCTCTACTGCGCGTCTTGCTTCACTTCTGGTCTTCACGAGGCCTGTGGATACAAGCACTCCCAGGACATCGATTTCCCCGTCCCGGAAATCCTCATCGGAAAGCTTTGCTTCCGGCATATCCGCTGCACTTCCGCCGCCGAAGAATGCCTTTGCGCCGGCCTCCGCCTTACGCGCCTCTTCCTCGCCGTGAACCATAGTGGTAAGCTCCATAGCCAGGATCTCCTTGGCCCGGTTCAACTCCGCATCCTTCCAGTTCTCCATTTCACGGATCTGATCCATGGGAAGGAAGGTCAGAAGCTTGATACACTTGATGACATCGGCATCGGATACATTTCTCCAGTACTGGTAGAACTCATAGGGAGAAGTCTTCTCCGCATCCAGCCATACCGCACCCTTAGCGGTCTTGCCCATCTTCTTTCCCTCGGAATTGAGGAGCAGGGTGATGGTCATGGCATAAGCATCCTTACCCAGTTTCTTCCGGATCAGTTCTGTACCGCCCAGCATGTTGGACCACTGGTCATCGCCGCCGAACTGCATATTGCAGCCGTACTTCTGGTACAGCATATAGAAATCGTAGCTCTGCATCAGCATGTAGTTGAACTCAAGGAAGTTGAGTCCGCGCTCCAGCCGCTGCTTGTAGCACTCTGCCGCAAGCATTTTATTCACGCTGAACTGGGAACCGATATCACGAATGAACTCAACATAATTCAGATCCAGCAGCCAGTCGGCATTATTCACCATGATGGCCTTTCCTTCACCGAAATCGATGAATCGGCTCATCTGTTTCCGGAAACACTCACAGTTATGATCGATGGTTTCCTTCGTCATCATCTGACGCATATCCGTCCGCCCGGAGGGGTCGCCGATCATAGCCGTGCCCCCGCCCACCAGAGCGATAGGCTTGTTGCCCGCCATCTGGAGACGCTTCATCAGGCACATAGCCATAAAATGTCCCACATGCAGTGAATCCGCCGTCGGATCAAATCCGATGTAGAATACAGCCTTTCCGCTGTTCACCAGCTCACGGATTTCTTCTTCATCTGTCGTCTGCGCGATCAGACCGCGCTCGATCAACTCTTCGTAAACACCCATAGTTAAGGTTACTCCTTGTCTTTAATCTTCTAAATGAGCATTGTAACATATTCTCTTCCGTTTTTGAATAGCAGACAGGTATATATTATTTCTTTTTCTCCATCCGACAATATGTTAAAATGAACATAGTATTTTGTTCTGTGACTCCGGGATTGCATGATGAAGGGTGGAGTAAAGAGTATGAAGAAAATGCGGGAAATAAGTATAGATGACTGTCCGGAGATCGGGCGCGGAGCCCACGGCGTAGTTTACAGGACCGCACCGGACATGCTGGTCAAAGTATATAAAGAAAGTGTCCCACTTTCTTCCATACAGAAGGAAAGGGAACTGGCCCGCTGGGCCTTTGTAAAGGGGATTCCCACAGCCATCCCCTTTGATATCGTGCGTGTCGGCGAAAGATACGGAACCGTATTTGAGCATCTCAACGCAGAGTCCGCTTCGGACTATATCAAAAGATCCCCGGAACATTTCGAAGATTTTCTGAGAAGGTCTTTAGTTTTGATGAAGCAGGTTCACGAAATCACTGCAGCTCCGGGCGAACTTCCCGATATGAAGGAAAAGACGCTTGGCTGGCTGCCCAGAATGCAGCAGCTTCTGCCTGCAGAGCTTTTTGCAAAGCTCAGTGATATCGTAAACGGAATACCGGAATGTCATACGATACTTCATGCAGATTTTCATTTGAAAAATATCCTGATCTGCGGCGAGGAACTTATGCTGATCGATATGGACACCCTCTGCACGGGAGATCCCATATTTGAACTTGCCACTGTTTTCGTATCCTACCGGCAGTTTCCGTCCATCGAACCTATGACCGCACATATACTGGGGATCGATGTGGAGACGGCGGCGAAAATCTGTGACCGGATGTTCGAACTGTATCTGGACGGGGCCGATGAAGAAACCATCCGGAAAGTAAAGGACAAGGCACAGCTTCTGGGCTGTATACGGATCATCGATTATATGGACCGGCATCCGGAGATTCCCGATGGGAAGAGATGTATCGAAATCTGCGTAAGGGATATGATGAAACTTCTGCAAGTTTAACCTTATCAAATGATAATAATATCCTTCTCTTCCCGAAAGCAAAGGCCGCTGCAAAAGAGTGCAGCGGCCTTTATTCATCGATTTATTCACTTCAGATCACAATCGGATAATAGTAAAGAAAAGCATGATCTTCTGAAACAGTTTATTGAGCAACTGCATGAGGCACGCGATCAGCCAGTTCATCAAAAGGATTAAGGCAAAGATCAGGAACCCTGTTCCGTACCCCCATGTAAGGAACCCGTACCAGTCGTTGGAGTTCCTCCCTTCGCCGATACCGTTGATCAGAATATTGATGAGATACCCCAGCCCATAGATTAAAGACGGAAGTGCTGTGATCAGCGTTTTCTTTACCGGCAGGATGTGGGCATCCAGGACGATAAATTCGATCATGGCAGCAACAGGCACGATCAGATGAAACCAGAGGTTTGCGCCCTGATACAGATTGCGGCCCGGATTAAGCGGTGCCAGGAAAAAGGTAACCATTACAAAGGTAAGTCCCACTGCGGCAACCGACATCAGTTTAAGGATCGGAGGGAAGACCTTCCCCCGGATCTCAACGATAAGCCATGATAAGGAAATGATCCCGCAGAACTCATTGGATAACACGGTGAAATACCTAAGGTTTCGCCATCCTCTTGAAGCCAGCACCGCCCCGTTCGCCCCATGTCTCGGCTGCAGCATCACAACAGTCCCAACCACCACGAGAATAACGATCAGTATATTTAAAATGATCGACAGGATAAATCTCTTTGATCTCATATTTGCTTTCCTTTCCCGGTTTCTCTTCGCCTTACGGCCTGACCAGTTTCGACACCAGTTCTTTTTTCGTTTCTTTATAAACCATATAACTGTTGATCACCGGAGTTTCAAAATCCAGAAGCCGGATCTCACGAAGCTTTTTCTCCCGGATATAGGTATCCGCCATGTCCTTGGGAAGAAATGTATAATAATCCTTTCCGATCAGGTACGGCACGATCTTCATGCAGTCATCAATCTCCAGTTCAAACTGGTGAAATCTGGGAAAAAGCTTACGGATAAACTGTCCCACATTCTGCAGGGCAAAGTTGCACATCAGATAATTCTCCTCGATCAGCTGTTCCCTTGTGATCCCCCGTCTGAACTTTGTATTCCCGATATCCGTAACCAGGATCAGTTTGTCCTGCTTATACAGATCGGAAATGAACGAAGACTTCTTCAGCGGAATATAGACAAATACCACGTCCAGCATATCTTCCTGGAGCATTTCCAGCAAATGATCCGAATACCCGATAGATATCTTCAGCGAATTCTCCGGATGCTTATCCCGGTAATGTCTGAACTGGGGTGCAAGATGTCCCTCATAGATGGAATCCGCACAGCCGATCCGGATATGATCCGCAAACTTCCGTTCCGCTGACATTTCCGCAAGGGTATTCTCGGTAAGATCCAGCACCTTTTCGGCATAGATCTTAAACCTCTCCCCTTCCACCGTAAGCTGCACACTCCGGTTCGTCCGTTGAAACAGGCTGAGCTTCAGCTCTTTTTCCAGTTCATTGATCCGGTTTGTGACCGTTGACTGCGCCACAAAAAGCTGGTTGGCGGTCTTTGTATAACTCTTCGTCTCCGCGAGTGTTCTGAAGGTTTCCAGTGTCTGTATATCCATAGTGTCTCTCCGAATTATCGACAAAACGAATTATTATTATCATAATTATTCACTTTACACATAATACGCCATATGGTTATACTTGTAAACATCTTTTTACATCGCGCGAAATCAGGAGAACAAGAAGCACTTCTTCCCATACGGGGACAGCAAAGGAGGCCATATGAAGGAAATCAGACTGAGCAGCAAAACCTATAAACTGGAACAGGATCCGTACATGTATCAACTGCAGGATACCCCTGAACCCGAGCTCTTCAGGGAAATGTTCCCTTATGTGGAGACACCGAAGATCGCATTCAACTACCGGCGCGTTCCCGAGAATATGCCTGAAGATATTTTCATCACCGACACCACCTTCCGCGACGGTCAGCAGTCAAGAGTCCCCTATACCACAGAGCAGATGGTCCACATCTACAAGCTTTTGCACGAACTGGGCGGTCCGAATGGCATGGTTCGTCAGACCGAGTTCTTCGTCTATTCGGAGAAGGACAGGCGCGCTCTGGAAAAATGTATGGAGCTTGGCTACACATTTCCGGAGATCACCACCTGGATCCGTGCCTCGAAACAAGACTTCGAACTTGTGAAGTCCATCGGGATCAGGGAAACCGGTATTCTTGTCAGCTGTTCGGACTATCATATATTCCACAAAATGGGCCTGACCAGAAAGCAGGCTCTGGACAAATATCTCGGCATCGTCTCCGACTGTATCGAGGCCGGACTTCGTCCCAGGTGTCATTTCGAGGATATCACAAGGGCTGATTTCTACGGCTTTGTTGTCCCCTTTGCCGCAGCCTTAATGAAGCTGTCCAGGGACAGCGGGGTTCCGGTGAAGATCCGCGCCTGCGACACCATGGGCTTCGGCGTTCCGTACCCGGGAGCCGCACTGCCCCGGAGCGTATCCGGTATCATCTACGGTCTGCAGCACCATGCCGATGTCCCGTCGGAAATGCTGGAATGGCACGGTCACAATGATTTTTATAAAGGCGTTGTCAATGCCACAACCGCCTGGATGTACGGAGCTTCGGCCGTCAACTGCTCCCTTCTGGGTATCGGAGAAAGAACGGGAAATGTACCGCTCGAGGCAATGGTTTTCGAGTATGCTTCTCTCCGCGGTACCCTGAACGGCATGAACACGCAGGTCATCACGGAGATCGCGGAGTATATTCAGAATGAAACGAACTACAGTATCCCCCCGATGACTCCCTTTGTCGGAAGCAGCTTCAATGTCACGAGAGCCGGGATCCACGCCGACGGTATGATGAAGGATCCCGAGATCTATAATATCTTCGATACCGAAACCATCCTGAACCGCCCGCCCCATGTATCCATCACCAACACCTCCGGCCTTGCGGGTATCGCCTTCTGGGTGAATGAATACCGAAGAAAGAAGGGCGAGCCGGAACTTCCGAAAAATGATCCGCTGATTCAAAAAGTTCATGAGTGGGTCGTGGCGCAGTATGACGAAGGACGCGTGACTGCGATCACGGACGATGAACTGAAATCCGTCTTAACGAAATTCTCCTTGTCATAAACATGTAGCAAGGAAAAGGGAGGCCATACGGCCTCCCTTTGTCGGTTATTTTTTATATTCGGGATTGATCCAGGCATAACGTAAATGATCTCTGAAACTTCCGCCGATCAGAATACTGCTGTATTCCATCCCCTCATAGATAAAGCCAAGTCTTTCCAGAATATGTACGGACTTTACATTATCCGGCATTACCCGGGATTCGATCCTGTGGATATCCGCGAGCTTAAGCACTTCCTCTATGGCAGCCCCGCAGGCCTCCGTGCAGTAACCATGTCCCTGATAATCCTCATGCTGGTTGAAGCCGAAAATCGTACTGGCATAGGGTTCCTTCCGGATCCGCACAAAACTGATGGATCCGATGATCCGTTCCGGATCTTCTTTCAGGGCGTAATAATAATAAGCCGAAATACGGTTCTCCATATTCTGCACTTCTGCTTCCTGTATCCGCCTCTGATACTCCAAAGTATAATACTTCTCCTGCCACGCCGGTTCACGCGTCTCAAAAAAAGCACGGTTATCGGAATAGTAGGTAAGAAGTTTTTCGGAGAGATCCGTAGACGATGTCATAAGGATCAGCCGCTTAGTTTCTTTTATCATTGATTCTGCCGGCACTGTCATTCCTCCCGATCAAGTGTACTATAATGCATTTACCTTTTGATTCTTTGCATTTTCCTGCAGCTTTTATGTGCTGTCCAGGCCTCAGCCTGTTCATCCTTTGTCAAAAAATGGTCGTATCTAGGCATAACAGATCCCTCCTTCGAATTCAACCCTTCCCCTGTAAGTGACAACAAATGATCAGCAAAACCGGGTTATTTTTTACAGTATATACTATGAAGAGCAACAAAAGCGCAACAAAAATAAAAAGGACCGATCCCCTCGATCCTTTTTATTACTCTTAGTTCATTACTCTTAGTTCATTGCTCTTAGTTCATTCATCTTCACGGTAACTCCGTCGACAAGCGATGTCAGTTCCTCCTTATCCGCCGGGTCGAAGCCTCCCCGGAGGATTTCCGTGATCTGGCAGACCATGTCAAAAACGGGTGTAAGCTCAAGATTTCCTGTAACTCCTTTCAAAGCATGTGCGGTTTCAAAAGCTTCACTGTACTTTTCTTCCTCTACTTCACTCTTTAAACGATCGAAGGAAGTGTCCGCCAGTATTTTCTGAACCAGTTTGAGATAGAAGCCTTCATTATTCATGCAACGGGCAACTCCCGCCTCAACATTTGCTCCGAAAGCTTTTAAATTATCTATAGTTATCATATGATCTCCCTCTTCTAATTCTAAGCTTGTCTAAGATTGCGAATTCAATTCCTTCTCGATCAATACTTCGAACTCTTCCGGCGGAACAGGTCTGGAGAAATAGTATCCCTGTATCAGATCACATCCCATTTTTTTCAATGTATTTACCTGTGATTCCTCCTCGACACCTTCCGCCACAACCGGCACTTTGAGGAATTTCGCAATATCCACGATCAGTTCCACCAGCTTCAGGCTTTTCTCATCCTTATGCATATTTCTTATGAATTTCATATCCATCTTCAGAACATCGATGGGTATTGTGGTGATCATATTGAGAGATGAATATCCCGTGCCGAAATCATCCATCTCGATCTTGAATCCCTTATCACGAAGATTATCGATCAGCCTGATCAGGCCTTCCGCATCTTCCGAGTATGCAGATTCCGTAATCTCCAGCATAAGCTCTCGGGATGTGATCTCCGCCTCGCTAAGAATGTCATCCAAAATATTTTTAAACTCCGGATTGTACACATCCACTCTGGATACATTCACGGAAACCGGAATCGTCACTCCGTACTTTTCTCTCCATTTCCGGATCTGTTCCGCAGCTTCCTCCCATACATACCGATCCAGCTTCTGAATAAGTCCGTTCTTCTCAAATAACGGAATGAATTCTCCGGGACTTATCATCCCCAGTTCCGGATGTTTCCATCTTACAAGAGCCTCTGCACTCTGAAGGCACGGTCTCTCCCCCTGAATACCGTATTTCGGCTGGTAGAACACGATAAAATCTTTATTCCTTATCGATGATTCTATATCCCTGATCAGCCTCTCATGATATACCTCTTTGTCACTCATTTCCTGACTGTAACAGAAAATGTGTTTGGTATAATCCCCCCGGATCTTGTCACATGCTATTTTGGCATGATCAAATGAATCTTCCGCCGGCACATCCTTATTCACATCCTGATAGATACCCATCCTGTATCTGACCTGAGGAAAGTCAGGATTTTGACCAAATGCATTGGAAAGCTCATCCGGCAGATCTTCAAAGTTATCCAGGTGAGTTACATAGAGATAAAAGCTGTCGGCATCGGTCCGGCATCCTATAAAGTCCACATCTTCAAATCTCTGCGTGAGGACTTCCGCAGTTCTCCGTAATACCTCATCCCCCACTTCACGGCCGTACATTTCATTTACCGTATGGAAATGCTCGATATTGATTACGATGGCATCCATGCTTTTCGTACAGTCAAACCGTTCAAACTGGCGTATGTACTCAAAGAAGAACTCCTTTGTATAAAGTCCCGTGAGTTCATCTTTTTCCGCAGAGCGTATGATACTGTTTTTCTCGTACAGGCCGATGATGCGTTCACATCTGGCCAGAATGACCTCCGGCAGATCATAGGGCTTAGTGATAAAATCCGAAGCTCCAAGCTTTATACTTTTCACTTCCGCAGTCTTTTCGGAAGTCATGACGATAACTGGAATACTGCTAAGATTTTCATTCTTCTGCATAATCTCGAGCAGTTCAAACCCGTCCATCTCCGGCATGATCAGATCCAGTAATATAAGTGAGAAATGCACTCTGCTTTCCGAGAGTATTTCCAGGGCCTGCTTTCCGTTTTCACAGGAACACACATCATAATTGGTTTCGAGAATGTTGCCGAGTATCTCCCGGTTTATCATTTCATCATCAACAATTAGAACTTTTCTTTTAAATCTGCTACTCTTTCCGAAATTGTCCATAAATCCCCCTTAATCCTTGTTAGTCTCTCGTAACAGCTCACATGCATCATAAACGCCCCAAACATATATTGATTATATAAAAAAAGGGGGTTGTAAATCAAGTAAACACTTTTCCAAATTCGGAAACGATTTCCTTAAACCGGTCGTAGTATCCTTCCTTGAAGAACACACACACCCTCTCATCAATGCCGTAGAGTCCATGCCCCTGGGTCAATGCTTCCGGTCTGCAGCCGTAACCGCAGTAATTGCGCCATTCACAAGCTCTGCACTCCTCCTGCTCATCCTTCATTTTTCCCTTAGTCTGTTTCAGGGAATCCATAAACCTGCTGTCCCGAAGGAGTTCATGAAGATCGTCGGTATATACATTTCCCCAGTCCATGTTGTAGGCCTTGGTGATTCCGGAGAGTCCCTGACAGATCATGATCCGTCCGTCACAGTCGATAAAAGGACGATTGAATCCATCGGGGCAACTGGGAATCTTGTACTCGACCTCATGGATCCGATAGATATCCGGAACGATTTTCACCATATCTGATCCACGTTCACTCTGCCAGAATCCCCAGATATCCAGATTCATATCGATCTTCTCCGTGTACCAGCGGCGAAGGAATCCCATAGCAAAATCCATCCATTCCCGGCAAGAAATAGTCTGATCCTTTTTTGTACCTTCTGTTGAAACTTCTTTCGTACTCTCTTTCCACCTGAGGGAGGGTTCAACGCAGGTGATCCGCAGAGTATCCACTCCCAGCTCCTGCAGTTTATATACTGTAGGCCATACATTCGGAAGACTGTCTCGCCATACACACTGATGGGCAAGCACAAAGAAGCCTTTCTCTTTCAGCATAGCCATCCTCTCCAGCGTCCGCTGCTCGGACCCCGGTACCTGCCGGAGCCATTCATGACTTCCAACTCCATCAAAGCTGATATAAACCTTTGGTTTATGTCCTTGCAAAAGAAGTTCGTCCGCAATCTCCGGTGTAAGATGATAGGCATTCGTGATTAGATGACTGAAGATCATACCATGATCCTTTATCGCCTGCGTAATTTTAAGAAAATCCTTATTCAAAAGCGGTTCCCCGCCGTTCAGCCATATCCTTGCAATACCGCATTCACTCAACCGATGAATCAGCTGCAGCAAATCCTCCGTCTTCGGCGTAACACCCCTTGGCTTATCGTCTGCTGCGTTAAAACAGTGGCGACACCGGAAATCACAGCTTCCGGTAATGGCTATGTTCATTGATCGGATCTTCTTATTCTGATAAAAGTGATACTCCTGCTCCGGAAGCCGCTCATCTCCCTCAGTCCTGGAGATCACTCCGTCTTTAATATACTTCTCAAGCTCCGGTTGAAAGGCCTCTATATCCAGTTCCGCTTCCAAATCCCGACAACCGTCACATTTCATCAGTAAAAGGCACTCATGCGCTGAAAGCTTCTTCAGGCTTCTCGACGGAAAATGTTCCAGATTTGCTATGGAATCTGTCCAGCCACGAAGCCGATAATCTTTATTCAATATATATTTCATCGGTC
>Ga0265298_10006360_pt1 | contig 14607 bp, 3 predicted proteins | sample AusTroGonzalo_MG_3_FD_193486 | JGI IMG/M metagenome (GOLD analysis project Ga0265298, IMG submission 193486) | Bovine rumen microbial communities from tropical cattle in Woodstock, Queensland, Australia - Gonzalo_01 | ecosystem: Host-associated > Mammals > Digestive system > Stomach > Rumen ... | reverse complement strand
CCCTCGGTGTTGACATCCCTTTCACCGGAGAGGGAGACGGTTCCTGTCAGCACCGAGGGACCGGATCCGGCCTTGGGGTAGAAGTTCAGACGGCATCCGCGCTGGCCGGCGTTCGCATCTCTGCCAACCACCTGCCCCGTCATCTTCAAGCGGTGGGTATATCCAGTAACGCGCAGACCGCCGTCGCCCGTGATGTTGCCGGCGAGCACATGGGCGCCGTTCCAGGTGGCGGTGCCGTTGACCGACGCGTCCGCACCCAGCTCAATGTCGTTCTGGAACACATACCCCTCTGCGTTCGACAGGCTGGGATAGTTGGCGGAGGTGGACTGGGCGATCATCTTGCCGCCGATGCCAAGGCCGCCGCCGGCGGGAACGATAATCTTCGCCGTCTGGCCGAGGACCTGCGGGTTGACGATGTGAAGGTATGTAAGTCCGGCGGGATACGGGAACTCCGCGCCAAGTTCGCCAAAGAAGCCGGCTACCTCGGTCACCAGGAGCGCATGGTTGCCAAGAGCGTAGTTGGTAACCGAAGTCGCGCCAGGGCCGTGCGTCTTCCACGTGTTGTTGATGGCCATCGCGCCCTCGAAGCGGACGTTGACGCCGGACGGAATCGTCGTCTTCGACCAGTCCACGAATCCGAAATCGTTGAGGTTCTGGAATTCGTAGTAGCCGTAGGTATAAGCCCGGAGCGGACGGCCGATCTCGAGCGTCCTGCCAGACGGAAGGTTAACGACCGTGAAGGTGCCGTTGTTGCGCGACACCAGCACACCCGCGATGCGTAGGTCGCCCACCACGTTCTTGCAGTCGATTATCAAGTTTGCGCCATTGGCGCAGAGGTAAGGGAGGAGGACGGCGTTGAAGGCCGTGTCGAACTGGCAGTTCTCGGCGTCAAACGCCTTGCCGGGCTCCGCCTTGGTAAGCTCCGCGTTGCTGTCGCTGAACGAAAAGCCGAGCGTCTCTCCCGAGGCGGGACCGAGCTTGTTGCTGCTGGCGGCGGCGAGGAAGGACACGCAGAAGTTGTGCCATCCGGCGGAAAGCGCAACGCCGTTTGTGGTCACGGCCGTGCTGCTCGCATTCTGCTTCAGGACGAGCCGGCCGTCGAGCGAGAACACGCCGACACCGAGCATGCTCATGCGGAAGCTATACGTGCCGGACGTTGGGATGTACCAGCTGCCCGCATATGTATAGGAAGTCTTCTTGGCGTTGATTCCGCTGGTCAAGGTGGTCGTCGCCACATTGATTGCTTGCTGGGTCGACGATGCGCTCGGCTTCGTCTGGGCCGCCGAGTATAACAGCCAGTCGCGGCTGACATAGCTGGTCTCGACATTGTTGGCGGGCTGGGTGATGAACTCCCTGAGGCCCGTCTCGCCGCTGCCCAGCGCCGCGAAGGCGATCATGCGGTTGGTCGTGTTGGTGATGGCGAACCCAGTGCTCGACCGGAGATATCCGCCGTCGGGATTGTCGAAGGCATTGGTGATTGTCAGGGTGAAGGACGCGTCGTCGTTGACGATCGTCACGGTCGCGCTGTCAGCGGAGGGAATCTCGTAGTTGCCGGCCGCGAGCGTGACCGTGGCCTCTACGTCGACGTGGACCGACAGGTCGACAAGCGGCTTCACGAGAAGATATCCCGTCGTCTCGTTGGCCGGAATCGTCACCGCGGCAGGAGCTTCCCACGTCACGCCTTCGGACCCGGCGCTGCCGGTGATCGTGTAGTTGACCGTGAGCGGGAAAGAATCCGCGGACGCGCGGGAGACGGCGACAGTGCCGGGAGTGAGCGTCGACTCGGAGGCGGACGTCGTCGCGCCAAGCGTCAGCTCGCCGGTGTAAATCGTCCCGGCTTCCTTCTCGCGCGTGTCGGCGGCGTTTTCGGCGACGACGGAAATCATGTACGTCTTGTCAGCCGCCAGGCCGGAGACCGTCCAGCTGGCCGTGCCGCCCCCCGCCACGGTCTGGGTTCCGTTGGTCACGGCCGTCGCGCCGTCGTCCGCAATCCACGAAAGATCGGCCTCGTTGAGCGCCTCTTCCGCCGAAAGCGCGTAGGCCGCCGCGCCCGTGCGGGAGAGCGAGACGTCGCCGATGAACGGGACGTCGGTGGCCTTGTAGTAGGCCTCGGACTCGTCGGTGGTGACGATGAACTCGTCGAAAGTCAGCCACTGGTTGTTCGTCGTGTACTGTCCGAGCATCTGGAGGTACTGGAAGGTCGTCAGGCTGACGGAGAAGCTCGCCGTCCACAGGAACCCGTCATCCCATTCGTCGAACGGGGCCGCATACACCGAAACCGTCTCGTAGCCGTTCGCGCCGACGTCGATCTTGGCCGCGAACGCGCAGTCGAGCGTCTTGCTCGTGTCGATGGTGAACAGGTCGGCAGACTGGACTGTTCCGCCCGACGACACGTAGGCGCAGGCCTTCAGGGTCCCGTTGTTGTTGCGCACACCCATATAGACGCCGTCGACCAAGCCACTTGGAGTCGAGCCGGCGAACGCCGAGCAGCCGAGGCCGGAAAGACAGTAGTTTCCGTTGCCGCAGAGATACGAAGTCGTAAGCAAGCCCGACGGCACGCGCATCAGGAACCGGAAGTAGAGCGAGCCAGATGTCGGCCATGACGAACAGTTCAGCCGACGCTGCTGCACACGCTGATTTTTCGATGACGAAAAAGCTTGGTTGTACGTCAGCACGGCCCGGCGGTCTTTCGTGCCGTGCACGTTGCTGGCGACGCCTGTCCATGAGCTTGGCAGCGAAAGCCCCGAGTCCTGCGCCGTAAAGACGGCGGTGCCGGTGTTCCAGCCCGCCGACGTGTCGAGGCCGATGGCGTCGTTGGCGGCTTTTCTGTTGTTGAGGTTGCCCGTCGACGGATAGTCCGAGGAGCTGAAGCCCTCGTAGACCAGCACCTCGGCCGAGGCCGTCGCGGCCGTCAGCCCCGCCGCGCACAGCGCGCACAAGGCAAAAAATGAGTTGAAAGCATTTGATTTCATATAGCTATGCCTCACGATCATCTGACACCTCCCGAAATTACCAAATAATCTTATCATAACCCCCGTGAGAAGTAAAGGGGCGAGAAGTGAGAAATTATGCGAAGAAATGAGAAAATAGGGACTCGCGCCAGCGATCTCGCGGAACGACACTGGGACAACGCGCGGGACGCCAGTTGGAAAACAGGCGCCCCCAAAAACAACGGGCAAGATGCCCGTTGTCCCAGTGTGTTCCGTTGACGAGAATTAGCGGATGGTGAACGAAAGGCCGACGTGTAGCTTGAACGAGAATCCGTTCGCGGCCTTCATAACCGTTATGGTGTGACCTTCGTACTTTGGATCGGACAGCGTCACATTCCAGTTCTCGAGGCTTACGTCCGTGCTGTCGAACCTGAGAATGCCGAACGTGCCGTTCTTCGGCGTGCCGGTGAACGAAAGGTTGATCGTGCCGGTCGAAGGCGCCGCGGCGAGGTTGCCCGAGCCGTCGCAACCGCCGATTGCGACGCCGCGGTCGAAGTCGTAGACGACGTTGTAGGTGCGGTTCTCCGTCGTGTCGGTGAGCGTGATGTCGCCGATGAAGCCCTTGATGCGTCCGGGCAGCATCGCGACGTCAAGTGCCTTGATCACCGACGTCGGGCAGTTGCCCTCAATGTCGAGGAAGCCGGCGTTCGGCCCCACGGCCAAGTTGACGCCGTTGCTCACCAGCGTGTAGTCGAACACGACGGCCGGGAGACCCTCGCCCGTCTTCTTGACGATGTTCGTCACCGTGATGTTGACGTTCGAGGCGACGAACACCTTCATCTCGTTAGTTGTCACGTTGCTGTTGATCTCGCCGAAGACGAAGTTCGCGAAGCCCGCGTCTTTCTCGCTGTTGAGCTGCGGGAACTTGGGTAAGAGATGGACGCCGCCGCCCGTCAGCGTGCCCACGTTGATCGTATTGTTCGAGCAGGTGGTGAGCGTCGCGCCCTGGCGGATATAGGCGTCGTTCCCCGGCATGAGGTAGGCGTTGTTGGCGGTCACTGTGCCAATAGACATCGGATGCTCTTCAGGCGTCTCGGGGCAGTAGAAGAATGTCGAACCCTGGTAGTTCCAGCCGGATTTGCTCTTTACGGCATTCTCGCTCGACAGCGTCACCGTGCCGCTGACCGAAGACGGTGCGGATCCGGTCTTGGGCTTGAAGCAGATACGGTCGCCGCGCTGGTTGATGACCAGGTTCTTGACTTGGACGCTTCCGCACATCGTCAGGAAACGGGCCCAGCCATTGACCCTGAACTCGGCATTCGCCGCCGAGATATCGCCGTGATACTCGTCGCCCGAGCTGCTGCTCATGCTGCCGTTGATGACCGCCCCGCTAGCAACTTCGATCTCGTTGGGGAGCTTCCAGCTGGAAGAGGAACGCTTCATGGGGAGAGTCCTGTTTGCGCCGCTGCCAGAGAAGACGAACGGCGCGCCGCCAAAGGCGAAGCCCATGTAGCTCGGAACGTAGATCTTCGCCGTCGTGCCGAGAACGCTCGAATCGCCTACGATAAGGACGCGGAGTCCGTCGGGATAGTGGAACTCGTCCGTGTATGTCCCAAGGAGGTTCGGCACGTCGGTCGCGATGATCGCGGTCTTTCCGAGCGAGAAGGCGCTGTGGTTGTCGCCGCTCCAGACGCCATGACCCGCCGACGTCCAGGAGCGGCTAACGACCGCCGCACCCTCGAAGCGGACGTTCACGCCGGCCGGCAGGGTCGTGCGATCCCAGTCGACGGCGGCAAACCCGACGCAGTCCTGCCAGCCGGACAGGTTGTAGTAGGCCGGACGCCCGACCTCGACCGTCCTACCGGCGGGGAGGTTGACAATCGTGTAGGAGTGGTTGGAATGCCCGAGCTGCCCTGCTATGCGCAGATCGCCGAGGACGTTCGCGCAGTCGATGAAAACGTCGCCGCCCTTCGCCTCCATCGACGGAACGAGCACGGCGCCGAAGGCGGTGGAGAACTTGTAGCCGGACGCGGAATCAAACGGACCGAACGCGCTACCAGGGGCGTCTTTCGTAAGCGTCGCATTCCCAGCACTGAAGGAAAGTCCGAGCGTCTCGCCGGAGGCCGGACCGATCTTCTTGCTGCTGTCGGCGACAAGCGCCACGTAGATAGTGTGCCAGCCGGCGGACAGCGCGACGCCGTTCGTAGTGACGGCATTGGCGCTGAACTGCCTAAGCAGCTGCTTCCCGTCAATCGAGAACAGGCCGGCGTGCAGCATGTGCATGCGGAAGCTGTATGTCCCCGCCTTGCCTTCCGGAATGTACCAGCTGCCGGAGTAGGCGCGCACGCTCCTCTTGCCAACCTGTCCAGAAGAGATCGTCTCCGCTGCATAGCGCACGCTGTCAACCGTCGTTCCCGTTCCCACCACGTTGAAGGACGTGTAGAACATCCAGTCGTGCGGGAATGTGGTCGAGGAAAATTCGACGTTGCCTTCAGACGCCTGGTAGTGGAAGAATTCGCGCAATCCCTCCTGAGCGTCGTCCGGTCTCACGAAGCGGATGATGCGTCCTCCCGCCGCGTTGGTGATGGCGGCAGTGTTCGCCGTCAACGACGTGAAGTATCCGCCCTTCGGATTGTCGAAGGCGTTGGTGATCGTCAGCACGTCAAACCCGTCCGGCACGTCGCTGTTGACGATCGTCAGCGACTTCGCGTTGTCCGGCTCGGCGGGAATGGCGTAGTTGCTTCCGGAGAGCGCGACCGTCGCCGTGACGTTCTCAGCAACCGTCAGGTCGAGAAGCGGATTCACGACGAGGTATCCCGTGGTTTCGCCCGCCGGAATCATGACCGTGACGGGAGTCTCCCATGTCACGCCGTCCGTTCCGGAGCTGCCGGAGATCGTGTAGGTAACGGTAAGCGGTAGCACGTCGGCTGTCGGACGCGAAACCTCGACGGTTCCCTGCACGAGGCCGGACTCGTTCGCGTTGACCACGGCTCCGAGGGACAGCTCGCCCGTGTAGAGGAAACCTGCCAGCACCACGTCGGAGCCAGCCCCGCTCTCGGCAAGAACGCCTACTGCGTACGTCTTGTTGGCCGTAAGTCCAGTAATAGTCCCAGTGACGGTTCCTCCCTCGGAAACGGATGTCGCAAATTGATTCGTCGTGGTAGTGACACCGTCGTCGCTCAGAATCCAATAGACACGATCCGCACCATTTTCCGCCACCTTCGCAGACACCGTGCACGAGGTGTCGCTGGCGTATTGCACGGAGCATTCGCCAAGGGAGGGCGCCGTACTGTAGTAGAATTCAATCTCGACGAGCTGCATGACTGTATCACCGTTCGTTGCCGTGCAGTTGAACTTGTAGTACTGGTAGCTATGCGTGTTCGTGAACTTGTAGTAGCGCTCCTCGCCGCCTGACGCCCATCCGGTCTCGCCCGTCTGCGTGTCGAGGACAGTCCATGTCTCCCCGTCGTCCGAACCGGAGAAAGTCCAGTCTTTCGGGGCACGTGTCGTCTGGGTGCCGTAGTTCGGGATGGTTAGCGAAATCCCGTTCACCCGTGTCGGCGCGTTGAAGCGGTAGACGACATACGCGCCGCCGGCGGGCATTGTGGCGATCCAGCGGCTGCCATCGCTGAAGAGCTTGTTGTTGTTGAACGCGGCCTTGGCCGCGTAGTGCACACCATTATACACGAATTCAGGCGATTGGCTGACGATGTCGCCAGCATTCGCCGTAGTGATATCGGCAACGCAGATCGAAAGGAACTCGGTCTCCCTCAGTTCCATATAGCCGTCACCGTTGTTTTGAGAACAGGTGAACTTGTAGTATTGATAGGCTGCAATGTTTTCCAGGGTGTAGTCCCTGACTTCGTTGTAAGACCATGTTTCGCCGGAGCGAGCGACGAGATCCACCCATGTGCCATCTTCACCGGTGTAAGACCCCTTGAATGTCCATGCCTTGGGCGCACGTGAAGAGCTTTTGGTGCGCAGTCTCAGTCCGCGGACTTCCGTTGCTTCATTGAACTTGTACACATACCAAGCAGGCAAATTGTTTGTCAGTGCCATCCAACGACCACTATCGTCTGCATAGTTGCCGTCAAACGCCTTGCTCGCGTTGAAGCCGCTATAATAGGTTGACTGCTGAATTACTTCGCCTTTCGCCGACGATGTGTCGATGACAACAGACGCTGGCTTCGCCGTCGACGCGCCGAACGCGGACGCGGAGACGAGCATGGCCGCGCACAACGCGACTATGCCGTTGGTAGGCAACGTGGAAGGGCGGGTCTCGTGGATTTTCGCGAAGTTGGCGACAATGCTCATTGCTGAAGTCTCCCTTGCAAATTTTGAACGCTTGGTATCATACCACATCGGGCATGAGAAGGCAACCGAAACTTGTGAGATTGCATGAGAATTGAGGGGTTCGGCGCCTCGCCCGTCCGAACGGGCAAGCGAGGCGCTTGCCCCTACCAGAGACAACGAGGCGCTTGCCCCTACCAGGGACAGCAAGGCGCTTGCCCCTACCAAGACGCGCGATATGGGTCAACGGGGCTCGAAATCGCCGGGCGAGTCGGTCAGGACCAGGCCGTCGTAGGGGAACTGCGAGTAGTCCGCTTTGATGCGGACGGTGTGCCGTCCGGCGGAAAGCTCGTAGACGCGCAGATAGTCGCCGAACTCCTTGCCGGGCGTGAGCATGGTCCATGTCGGGTACGTCTTCGTCTGCTGCCTCGTCTTTGCGTATCCGTCGTCGTCTACGGCGGCCTGGATGTCGTAGTTCTTCTGCGACTCCGTCGCGCAGTGGATCATGAAATAGTACTTCCCGGCCTTTGTCACATTGAATGCGTACTCTGCTTCGCCCTCCGAAGGCGAGCCGAAGACCGGGTCCGCAAGGTCGGCGTACATCGTCGTCTCGCTCGGCTCCCTGGCATAGAACGGCGGGACGAAGTCTGTCTCGGCCGTGAAGCTGACGGGACGCGAAAGCCCGTTCGTCGCCGCCACGAAGAACACGCCGTGGTAGAGTCGGCGGTTCGTCATCTTGGCGGGGTCGAGCGTCACCGTGAAATTCACTTCGCTCTGCTGCGGGGAGATGACGCCGCTCGACGGCGAAACGCTGAACCAGCCGGACTCCTCGCTTTTCCTGACAGTGAACGGAACAGCTGCGCCGCTTGAGCCACCTGTCCACTTCGCCTTTACATGCATCTCCCGGCTCGGCGTGCCGAAGTCGCTGATCGACAGCGTGCCGCCTTCGGCTTTAAGCGTGCCGCCGTATGACGCATCCATCGTCGCCGACACAATGCCGGACTTGACGACGATGTCACCTCCGCCCGCCCTCGCCGCAATGTTCGTCGCCACGCCGACTCCGGGGTTCACAACCGTCTCCGCAGCAGGAAGCGCGCGCAGCGCCATAGCCGACGCCACAGCGGCGAGAACTGCATTCAGGAAAAAGGCTTTTGCAAAGTTCATGTCTAGCTCTCCCCTCTCACCTGATCATGATGTTGAACGTCTTTCCAGGCGGCAGCACGACTTCGCCTGGCCCCGAGTCGAGCACGCGCAGAGTCGCCGTCGCGGGCGAGAGCTTGCGCGAGTTTGCACCCTTGTACTCCGCAGGCCCGTAGACTCCAGCGACGAAATTCGTCGAAGGATTCACCGCCCTGTCGACGCACGTGGCAACAGTCAGGCACCCATTCTCCGGCAGCGTCAGCGAAGCCGCGTTCTTGCACGAAAGGCAGAGCGAGCGCCGTATCTTGTAGAGCGCAGACAGCGCCGCGGGGTTCAGCGTTACGGTGTGCGTGTCGACGTAAAGCCGCCGCAGCGACGGGAACGTCTGGGCGTCGCCGTGGCTCAGGTTGAAGAACGTAGTGCCGCCGTTGTTGAAGTTGAGCTGCTTCGTGTTCGGGAACCTCGCCCGACCCTCCAGCACCAGGTTCGGTGTCGCTCCGGTGAACGCAGCGTTGTTGCCGTCCAGGACGGTCAGGTTCCGCAGTATCTGCACGGACCTGTTGTTTAGTCCTGTCGCCCCCTTGTTCGCGTTGAACCGCACCCCCGCGCCGAATCCGAGCCACGCGACGTTCGTGACGGTCGCCGGGGCGGTGTTGACGACAGTCCACTGGACAGCGGCGCCGCTGTTCTTCACCCAGAAGACACTTCCTTCTTCCGTCGGCTGGACCGAGTTCAGGCATGTCGTCGTGTTCGCAAAGCCGTTGATGTCGAGGTACGCGCAGTCCTCGCTTGCCGCGTCCGGATCGGTCCATTCGAGCGAGGCCATGTGAAGCGCCTGCGCCGCACCGAGCTTCACGATGCCGCGTCCAAACTTGACGAGCGAGATCCTGTTCGTCGGATACTCCAGGACGACGGTTCCGTTCGTCGCAACCAGTACGTCCGCCTCGACAAGCCCTGCGAGGCGCAGCGTTCCTCCGCCGGTCTTGACGATCTGCCCGCTCCCCGAGATGGTGCCGAGCGTCGCGGACTCGTCGGACGGAACGTCAACCGTCAGCGTTCCATCAAGCTCGATCTCGCTCGCGCCCGAAAGGTCACCCGCCGAGACGGACATTCCGGCCGGCACGCGCACCACGCCGCCGCCGGACACGCTCAAGGGTCCGGTGAAGGAACAGCCAGACGCGAACTCCACTCTGTTGCCTTCGTCGACCTTCACAGCCACGCCGCCGTCCTGTCCGTCCGCGACTCCGGACTCGATCGGTGTGTCGATCACACACGTTATGTCTGCATTGTCACGCGTCTTGCCCTGTGCCCGTATCGTCATGCCTCCGGGACCAACCGAAACAGATGTGAAGTTCGGCCCGATCAGGGTTCTGTGCGCCGTGTTGAGTCCATTGGCTATGTTCGCCGCGCCCAGAATGCCGCCGTCGAAGAACAGAGAGAGGCGTCCGCCGGAAAGGTTTCTGAAATCGTCCACAAGGAACGCTCCGCGGTTCGTGACGCAGACGTACACCGGCGGCTGCGACGCGACGGACTTGACGTTGTTGGTGAACGCCACGCAGCGGAGGACGCCGTCGTTCGCGACCTCGATGTCAAGTGCCGCGGTGGTGTCCTTCGCGCTGGCGTTGGCGCCGACGAGGATGGACGGAGCATAAAACACGCCGCCGTCCACGCGGATCGTCCCGCGCTGTCCATTCCACTGGAGCGCATGGAATCTGTTGGTGCTCGCGTGCCTGAACACGCCGCCCCGGTTGACCTCGATGCGAAGGTCCGTGTTGAACTTCCGCCCGGACACGAGGTTCGTGGGATTGCCGTAGGAACCGAAGTAGAACGATTTATCGCCGTCCTGCACGAATGCGCCGCCGTTCACGACGATGTGCGCCATTGCTGGATGCCCGTTCTGGGTGTTCACATTCGCGAAGCCGTGGTAGTGCCCGAGGTAGGTGTCCGAAGACGAGGTGAACTTGCCTCCGTTCACCACGAGCGAGACGTCGCTCTCCGTTCCGCCCGTGTTCGCAGTCCAGCCGCCAATGAACACAGGAGCCTTCGACTTCCGCACGCTGGCGGTTCCGTTTTCGAGCACAATGGAGCCGCCGAGCAGCGAAAAGAACCCAAAGCCGCTCGTCGGACATGTCCCGTTGGACGGCAGGACGAAACGCCCGTTGCATCCCGACTGCGCCGTGTATCCTGAGTTGGCCTGGTCCATTCCGAACCTGAATGCCGTAGTAGGCTTCTCTCCCGCGAGGATCATTGCGCCCGAGCCTGTCTTTGCGAACGGAAGCGCCCCGCTCGACACGGGCTTCGCGAAAACGACGTCACGCCGAAGGTCAAACACGCACACGCCGTTTCCGACCGAGGACGACGGCACGCTCGACACGATCTGCCAGTGCGACGTCGCGACGCCGCTCCCTTCGCACTTCAGCACGGCTTTCCCCACGTCAATGCGGCCGGTCGTCGTCGAAAACCGCACGTCTCCGCCGCTCACCTTCGCGTCGGGATACCGCGCGCAGTTCATGACGAACGGGAGCGGACGCTTCGGCATGGACGGGTCGAGATCCCATGTGCTCATCGTCACATTGGTCGTGTTCGGCCCGGTCTCGCTGGGCGGCACGGACACCTTGTTCGGATCGTCCGCGCTCCCGAGCTTCTGCCCCGCGCAGAACACGTTTCCCGTGACGCTCATGTTCCACGTGTTCAGGTTGAACGATATTGCGCCACCGGCGCCGAAGAACAAGTTGTCCCAGACGTATGTCCACACGCCGGACGTCTGGTAGCTCTCCGTGCTGGTCTTTATCGCGCTGCCCGTCAGGTTCTGATCCTCGCCCATTCCCGTGAAGGCGTTGCGAAGCACGTAGGAAGGGCTTTTCATGCATCCCTGCACCGACACGCCGCAGAGTGCGTTTTCGAAGCGGTTGTCGAAGCAGCGCACGTTGTCCTGTCCGCCGTCCAGCTCGATGCAGTCGTCGTTGCACAGCGACATGAAGTTGCCGTAGATGTCGGCGTCGCGGCAGAATCCGCCGATTGTGCTGAAGTTGCCTCCGCTTTCCACTGCGTCGTTGAAGCGGTGCTCGTCCCCGCCCGTGAAGTCGTTCCAGCGGAGCACGGTGGAGTGGATGTCCGACATCACCATGACGGCCTCTGGTCCGGCCGGATGCGAATAGTACCATGAATTGGCCCTGCCCCGCGGATCGTGTATGTAGCACCGCTCCACCACGACCCCGCTGCTTCCGGCAAGTACGCGTATGGCGGGGTCGAAGTTGACCGCGGACGTCGAATTCGAGCTCGTATAGTACTTTCCGCTCTTCTCGAGGTCGAACCTCTGCACGCCGACGCGCCCCCATCCGGAGATGTCGCAGTTCCTGATCCGCACGAATCGGTTGGACCCCTCCAGGCAGATGCTGTAGCGTCCGCCGCCGACGAGGCGCATGTCGTCGAGAAGCACGTATTCCGCGTCCTTCAGGCAGAACATGTACGATTTGTCAGACGTCGCCGTGTTCGTCAGCACAGTGCCCGGCGTCAGCGTGTAGCGCACCCAGCCGTTCGTCGTTCCCTTGTCCGTAATAGTTCGTGGAAAGTTCGGAAACTCCGCGGGGTCGAGCGTGATCGTGCGTGCCACCGGAACGTCGCTCGACCACGTGGTGAACAATGACGACACCGCTTGGACGCCATTCGTGAGTATCCGCATCCAGTACTGGGTGTTCTCCTCGAGGTCTAGGATGCTCCCCCGGCACTCCTTGGCGGTGGCGAAATAAGGGAATCGCGGCGCGTTCTGCCAGCTGCCCCCGCTCGACTTCCTGTACTGGAGAACTGCGCCTAAGTCGCTGTTTGACTTCCACTCTACGCCGCAGCTGGTGAACGTGGGGGTGAGGGTCGGTTTCGCGGCGAAAGATGCCGCGGAGGACAGCACTCCGGCAACAAAACCTATCAGAGCATATCGCATTTTTTAATTTCCATCCAAGACACCAAGAAGCGCGACAATGGTAGTCCGTGCGGGCACGCGAGGGCGCGTGCCCCTACCAAGGAAACACCTGGTAGGGACGGGCGCCTCGCCCGTCTGTGCGGCGTCACCGGATGAAAAGTAGGAGGCCATTCCGGCCGTTCTCCTTCGCCGCGCCGTATGTCGTGAACGTGGCGTTGTTCTTGATCGTGTCGTACGTCGCCTTGATCCACTCCGGAGATCGGGCGACGTTGGAGATGCGCAGCTCGTCGAGAAGGCCGCTGAAAGCCTCGGTATTTCCGGGGGTCGGCCTGTTGCCCAGGCACAGGCCGTCGTCCGTCGCAATATGGCTGCCCCAGGAGGACATATTCTTCGATAGCGTCACGTCTACCGCATCGTTCAGGTAGTTTGTGTGGACGGTGTTCGCCATGTCGAACGAGGCGACATGGTATTTCCATTGCCCTCTTGCGGTTTCGCTCAGGGCGCTGCCGGTGGCAGAGAGCTTGTTCGTGGTGCCGTCTTTCTGGAATTCGAACGTGCTGATCGGCTTGTATGAGGCGTCGTACAAAATTGTGGCTATGTTCTTCTTAGGTTCGTTGTATAGGCGCTTTGTGAAAAGCGTTTGGTTTCTCGAAGATACCTCGCCCTCTGATTTGGCCCAGATTTCGACGGTCATGGCGGAGAATCCACCGACCACCGAATCAGGGTCGTCTGCGTAGAGGCCGCCTTTTTTATTGTCCGTATCGTTGACGAATGGGTTGATCTTCATGGCCCGGCCTACTGCAGAGTCGCCGGCGCCGTATGTATTGTAAGCTTCATATTCGGCTGGCTTTGAGGCTGTTCGGCTGGCCCGTGCGAAGTGGAGGCAGTTCGCGCCGGAGTCCCTCAGCGGACGTGCGCTTTCGCCAAGGTGCCAGACGCCGACGAAGCCGTTGTCCCAGACACTGGAGACTGCAACCGGCGGCGCAAGGACGTTCCCGTAGTAGGCCCGGATGGAGGTCGAGGACTCGAGCGTTGGCACCTTGACCCAGACGGTCGAGATTCCGTTGGTGTTCCAGGTGTCGACTTCGCTCGGAAGGAGGTTGCCGGAACTGTCGGAAAAGCGGAGGTCTTCGCCATCCCACTTGCAATCGGCATATGAGAAGCCGTCCGGGGAGCCTTCGGAGACCTTGATCAGCACGGGGAAGTCCGTAAGCGCCGTCGCAGGAGCACCGGGGAAGTTCACGCTGAACGTGTGCGCATAGCTTTTCCAGTCGTTCGTCGCCGCGTAGAAGGCGAAGTCTTTGTCGGTGATGGTGTCGTATGTCGTCTTGATCCATTCGGCCGAACGTGCGACGTCGGAAATGCGGACCTCGTCAAGTGTGCCTGGGAACGCCTGTGTCTGGCTGGCAGAGGTATTACCGATGAGGAGATTCCCGCCTCCTGCCCAAATCGTTTGGTCCTCGTCCACGATGCTCTGTGTCTTCTTCGACACGCCGTTCTGGAAGGCCTCCAGTCTGTGGAGCGTTTCGTTGTCGATTACGAGCGCGTAGTGCCTCCACGCATTCACAATCTCGTTAGTGGGAATCTGGTATTTGACATCTCCATACTCATTCCTTGTCCCTGCCGTGAGGTTCGTCAGTATCGATGAGTAGTTGATCTGCGTCTTCGTATAATCCCCACCGTAGACAGGCCATGAGAACCTCGCGGCAAACGAGTTCTCGCTTTTCGAGTTTTTCAACCGAAAGATGTATTTGTCGCCGGCGATTTCCCGATGGCGAGCCCAGATTTCAACCGTAAGCGTCTTGGTCCCGGTGTAAAGGCTGTTGGAATCCAAAGCCTCGAATCCACCTCCATGCGTGTCCTCCGTTGTCGACAGCTCGACGGCCTTGCCTACGGAGCCTTCAGCACCGAACTCCATGTTTGCGGAATACGTCGCATGACCTTTCAAAGTATTTCCGTTCACCGTGGAATCGGTCTGGCTGCGATTGTCTTCGTCCATGTGCCACACGCCGACATAGCCGCCCGACCAGACGTCCTTCGGATTCATCTCGACGGGACTGGAGCAACCGTAGTATGCCTTGATTGTGGTGCTGGCATTAAGAGACGGAACCTTGACCCAGACAAGCGATTCGCCATCTGGGTTCCATGTGTCGATTTCGCTTGGGAGGAGGTTGTCTTCCGCGTCCGAGAACCTGAGGTCGCCTCCGTTCGCCACCTTGCACATGTTGTATCGGAAGTCGTTGCGCTCGGCAGAGAGGCGGATGAGCACCGGGAAGTTCTCGAGCGTACCGCTGCCCGTATAGCCAGGGAATGTAATGTTGAACGAGCGCT
>Ga0265298_10006357_pt1 | contig 14608 bp, 16 predicted proteins | sample AusTroGonzalo_MG_3_FD_193486 | JGI IMG/M metagenome (GOLD analysis project Ga0265298, IMG submission 193486) | Bovine rumen microbial communities from tropical cattle in Woodstock, Queensland, Australia - Gonzalo_01 | ecosystem: Host-associated > Mammals > Digestive system > Stomach > Rumen ... | reverse complement strand
TATCTGAAGAAATAATGACGCGAAATTCCATGCAGCAGAGAGGTACTTGCCAAATATCGCTTGCGCTAAATTTGCACAGGAAAAATAAGAGTGACATCGTCCCGAAACAAAGTACTTGATAGTCAGGCCCGGAACAATTGATGACAGGCTTTTGTTAATGACCCGTGGAGAGTGAGAGGCTTAAACGCCAACAGATCCCTTGAAAAGGTGTCAATACGCTTCCAGAGGGCATAGTGGGAACCCACGAAAGGGTGAAGCATAAGAACCGACAAAGAGATAGCGGGTAACAGCCGCTGGAGGCTGTGGCTCACGAAGAAGACCGACCAAGAGTGGAAACAGGGTTAAAAGCCAAGGAGAGAGCAAAGGACAGATGCAGCCAGGAAGTACGGCAGTACGACTGCAGGGATGACATGATGAGAGAATAGAGGACACTCCGGCAAAGAAGGCAGGATGCCCTTTGGTGACCTTTACGATGAACACCTTTTATGAACCAAGTGCAGACCAAGGAATAAGCGGGAAACTTCCAAATACGGTTTATTTGGAAATATCGCTAATCAATGATAAATTTAAGGTATAAATTTGGGGTTATTATAGCCTTTCATGCCCTTATCACGGGAATTTCACGGGAATTTTGCAAAACAAAAATCGCTACCATTCTGATATTCAGAGGGATAGCGATATAGGGAGTTGGACGACTCGGACTCTTTTTTATGAATTTAGTCAAATTTTTGATGATTGTAGTTGCTGCAATTCTTCAAATTTTGCTGATATTCAGCGAGTTACGACCATCCAACGGCATTTATAATAAACTTAAATAAAGTTAAATCACTACTATCACGGGAAAAACACGGGAAAAATCCGCTATTCTCGTTGTATTTTTAGTAACTTTGTGGCCATATAACCGGCGCACCTGATTATAGTCTGCATATGCATTACCTGTTTATTTGGTTGCAAAGGTACTAATTATATTTTAATTATGCAAGCAAATGGGTGAAAAAGGCTTGCAAAGGTTTACGTAGAGGATATGGCACAGATCGAGTTAAGGATATCGAATAAAGTACAGAAGATAACTGGTAGGAGGGAGATCATGATTCGCTTCTATCAGGGCAACAGGTTTGACTTATATTCAAAGAGTGGGGTTTTCGTTGACCCAGAGTATTTTGAATATTATGTTAACCGGGCTAAGACGGAGGCGGCTGGTGTCAAAATCGCCGGTAATATCATTACTTGTACTGAGTCCAGGGCTCAGAAATGTGGATATGTCCTTCGAAAGAGTGGAATAATTGTAATCAAGCAGCGTCTTGAGACACCCGAGGTAAAATATCATCGTCAGCAACTGGAACGTCTGGATAAGATGTCGAAGTATATTCTTGATCGTTATACTGAAGTTGCAAGTGACAACCTTTCGAGTGAGTGGCTCACCGAAACGGTTGACCGATTCAACCATCCGGAGAAATATCATGCAAAGGCATCTGAGATGACTATTTATGAACTAATTGAGCTTTACATCTCCAAAAAGCATTTGGTGGAAACAAATGCGAGGGTTTACCGTGTGCTGGCCCGTGCTATAGGGAGATACGAGGGTTATATCAGGGCCACTGATCCAGCCCGGAAGAACTACACCTTTTCGATACATAATATCACCCGTGAGGATATTGAGAATTTTTCTTCGTATCTTAAAAACGAGAAATCTTTATCTGAGCAATACCCTCAGCTTTTCGAGAGGCTGATTGCGCATAATCCAGCCTGTGGTAGAAAAGGAAAAAATGTTATCCAAGAAAGAGGTGATAATTATATTATTAAGGAACGCGCGCACGTGCGATCAATATTATTATTTGCCCTGGAGGAAGGTTTGACGACAAACCGCCCCTGCGATGGACTGAAAATCGGTACCCCTAAAATGGGTACGCCTTATTACATTACTATCGAGGAACGAAATATCATCGCAGATACGGATTTGGAGGCAAAGTGGGCGGAACTTTCAGATGAAGATCGTGAGAACGCCAAGAAACTCCTGAAGCGGACATCCTTTAAAACGATGATGGAGCAGAGGGATATCTTCGTTTTCCACTGCTATATTGGTTGTCGAATCGGCGACTTGTTGCGATTGACTGAGGCTAATGTCAATGGCGATATGCTTGTTTATACACCTCATAAGACTAAAGATACCGAAGAGGCTGTGCAGGCTCGCGTGCCATTGCATCCCAAGGCAAAATCCTTGATTGAAAAGTATCGTGGAATGGACGAAAAGGGCCGACTCTTCCCTTTTATATCGGCACAGAAGTATAACGATGCGATTAAGGTCATCTTTAAACTGGCCGGGATTACACGTAAGGTGGAGATCAGAAATTCTAAAACAGGGGAGATTGAACTTATACCAATAAACGAGAAAGCCTCCAGTCATCTGGCCAGAAGGACTTTCATCGGAAATGCATATTTCAAGGTGACAGATCCGAACATCATCGGTAAGATGTCAGGCCACGTTGAGGGGTCGAAGGCTTTTAAACGATACCGCAACATTGAGGACGAAACCTTGAAGGATGTCATTGACCGTATAGGCTGATTTTCCACCGGGGAAAAGTAAAGGTTTAATATTTTATACCTGCGTTGTCGAGTAATTTTTGTAATCTGGTTATTTCCGTTTTTAAGTTCCCGTTTTCAATAACGAGGGCTTCAAAACGGCTTAACAGCGTCTCGGAGTTTTCTTCTGCAGGCCGGCTGTTATTCTTCTCTGGTATATATTCCTTGAAGAAGTTGTAGTTAAGCAGTTCCGAGATGACTGCCAACTTCTCTGTGTCAATTGAATCCCTCTTCAGAATCCTGCTTACATCGGGCTGCTTTATCTTCAGGAGTGAGGCAAACTCCGTTTGTGTCATTTTGATTTCCTTCAGCCTTTTGCCAATTGACTCACCGATATTCACGATTACGGTTTCGGTCTCAGGCTCTTCGCAAGGCAAGTCTTTACAGAACTCGCGGAAGAAATTGTGCTTCAGGACCATGCTGATTGACTGAAGTAATAATGTGTCCATCGATTTCTTCTTCAGGAGCCGGGCGGCATTGGTCGCCGGTTTGCCGATCATCTGGGCAAACTGCGACTTTGTGATCTTGTGGGTTCTTATCCAAAGATCGATAGCCGCGCCTATGTGAATATCTGTCAATTTTGAGCCTTCTATCATTGTATATGGTTAAAATAATATAATTATTTAATCCAAAACGATATAATTCAACCGATATTTACTATATTTGCACCGCAATACTACATAAAGCGGATGCTTGTAAAGTATGAGATGTAAAATCTCGCTGCAAAGGTAATAAAAAAAAGTAAGGTATCAAAGGATTTTAATAAATAATATAATAAGCTTATGGCAAACGAACAAGTAAAACAAGACGTTTCATCAGGTTTCCCGGTGATGGATGTCAACTTTGAGGAGGAGTTGCTTGCGAGCCGATTGGTTTCCGAGGTCCGCAAGTCACCAGATCACGTATCCTTTACGCTGACGGGATTCGGTGTGCTGGCTTTCGCCAAAGCGATGCGCTTATCCGAACTGGAGGAGCGGCAGGTTTCCAAGATGGAGGAAAAGAATTCTGTCTATCCCGATGCCGACAACGAACTTGTAAGCAAGTCAGATGTAATTAAGGGCCTGCGTGTCACGCATACCACACTTTGGCAGTGGGAAAAAAGAGGTTATCTGACACCTGTACGTGTAGGTAAGCGTGTTTATTACCGCCGTGAGGATATCAAGGCCCTGTCGCGGAAAGGTGCCCAGACAAACTTTTAGTGACAGGTATGAAAAAGAACCTCCCTGCAGTCAGGACTGCCCAGTCGCCGGAAATAACCAATGCTCTCCTGCAATATCCCAAACATGTAGGTGAGTGTTGGGAGAAGACTGTCAATATTCTTCGACAGGAGGCATTGGACAGTGGTTCAAGATTCGGCAAACGCTGTAGTGGAGGGTTGTTTCTGGATCGCATCTGTGGAAAGGATTTCTTCAATGCGATTGATCCAGGTTACCCAAAGCGGGCTATTGCTGCCTTGAAGTTCATATCACAGAATCCTTTGGTGATAAAGAATCCGTTCTATTATTACGAAAGTTTTATCTGGCAGTTCAAAGAGATGCCGAATGGCGAGTATCTGTTAGGCCTGACTCCTGCCGTCGTTACTCATTACCTTGCCGACAACCTTTCTGTAGAATACAGTGAGGAACTGGTACTGTCATTCAACAAAACCTTGTCACGGATTCTCTACAAAAAAGGTTGCATGCTGGTTAATGGCGTATGGGGACACTTTGACATGGAGGAAGAGGAAATCCGTTTGACGGTTTCCATCGACACCGTGGAGAAGGATGAACAGAACAAGGAAAACCTTAAAAAAAGCAAGATAAGTGAAATTGACCGGCTTCCTATAATCAAAAGCGGGGCATATACTAAATTTGCATATCTCGTCAGAGATTTGGTTAAGCCTGCATTGGATGATATCAATAAGGCATATGAGGAAGGCAGGTGTCCGTTCTCATTGCGCCCTGAGATTCGTACAACTTCAGTTAATAGCGGGAAACGGGGAAAGCCAAAACAGAAAAATGTGTTGCGGTTCTACATTGAAGATCCGAAGAGCGAAATTATTGAAGAACCGGAGATCTTGGATGCTGATGCTGTCGAAGTTGTTGAGGACACGGGAAGCCAACCTCGCCAGAAGATCGTTGAAGGTGTGCAGATGGAAATACCATTCACATCTGACAGTCTCAGCGATGATGATAAACTGAGCGAGATAGAATCTCAGATTATTGGGATATTTACGCTTAGTGGAGCAAATCACATAGGTGATTATCCTAAGTGTATTACAGACCAGATTCGTGAGAGGCTTCAGATCCAACCAAACTTGCCCGATGCAGTTGTCGCCTGGATAGACTACTGCAAAAAATTCATTATCAAGAAAAGACAAGGTGACGAGAAGTACATTAAAACAAAGCAAGGTTCTGGTGAGGTTGCGCGGCTATTGCAAGCATCTCTTGAAAACCATAACCATCTGGTATACGAGTCTCCTCGCAGAAAAGGCAGTAAAGACCATCTAAAGTGGAATGGCCAGGATAGAGTTGTCTATCCGTGGGACGTAGACCCTAATTTTTTCAGCAATCATCAAAATTTAAATAACAATGGACACAGTGACTACAACCAAGTCGCAAGCAGTCAGCTTAACAGCGCTTCGGCGACAGCTTTTGGTATCTGGGGACAGCGGAAATGGAATTCTCCAGTCGTCTGATAATTCCGAAAGCTTCATTGATTTTTTCTCCGCAGAGAAACAAGTGGATATACAGCGAGACCGTGTATCCTGTTTCTTCGGTCCCTTTCCGACCCTTCAGGAGGTCAATTGTGCTTATAAGGATTATGTCGCCGAGAAATGGTTGATAACACAGCTTGACGATCTTAATAAGTTTTCCATGCAGCGTGATCAGATGGATGTATGTCATTATGATATGCTTCCGGCCATGATTATGGATAAATACAGTTATCTCAAAGTTACGGAAATCATGCTGTTTTTCTGGGAAACTAAGTGTGGCACTTACGGTAGTTTCTATAATAAGGTAGAACCAGCCAGAATCATGGATATGCTTTGGCAGTTTGTTTCGAAGACCCGCCAGGAAGCTGTCAGACAGCGGGAGCAAGAGGCAATCAGGAAATATGAAGAATACCGCCATCAGAATGAGGTGGCCGATCCAGAACGAATGAGGAGTATTCTGATGAAGATCAGCTTCAGACAACCAGAGCCAAAGAATGACGTCCTTGATAGTGAGGATGAATCGGCGGTTATGCAATCAGCCATGAACTTCCTCCATAATTCAAGCCTTACTGCCGAAGTTAAGGAGCAGATGGCTAAAGGCTTCGAGGCGAGATATGGCTGTTCCCCGCAAGAGTTTGTCAATAAACACCAAACGAGAAAGGAGAAATGACTATGGGAGAATATATTAATGGCGGCGTAGCAGAAAAGCCAATACAGAAGTACGAATTAGAGCAGGTTATCCTTGGTGGACTGATGATAGACAAGGATGCTTATGCATTAGTCTGTGATATCTTAGCAGTTACCAGTTTTTACGACACCCGTCATCAGCTCATTTATGAAGCTATTAAGGCCCAGGCTGATGAAGGAAAACCTGTTGATATCTTGCTGGTCACAGAAAGGCTTGTTAAGATGGGTAAGCTCGAACTTGCTGGTGGCCCAGGATATGTGGCAGAGTTGAGTTCAAGAGTAGCTTCCTCTGCTAATATCGAGTTCCATGCGAACGTTGTCGCCCAGGCTGCCCTTCGTCGTAACGGAAGGAACCTATTGGCGAAATCATACAAGGACTTCTATGATGAGACTCACGATATAGACAATGATTTCGATCAGCTCGAAGAAGCGCTTTTCAAGCTACGGGATGGCAGAAGTCTGAAAGAGGTCAGGCCGTTATCCGGTATACTGCCTGGTGTCATGCATAGTATTCAGGATGCCGCCGCCAACACTGACGGCATAACGGGAGTTCCGTCGTTTCCCAAACTTGACCAGAAAACCGCCGGATGGCAGGAACAGGATCTTGTTATTATTGCTGGCCGACCGTCTATGGGTAAAACCTCTTTTGCGCTGTGCGCAGCGAAGCTTATAGCTTTTGACCATAACATACCGACAGCCTTTTTCTCCCTTGAAATGAGTGCCGAGCAGTTGATGATGAAAATTATTTCGAACGTCTGCGAAGTGGATAGCAAAAGGCTTCAGACAGGTCGCCTGACACCTGAAGAGTGGCAGAGAATAGATCATGACGGAGTTAATCTTATGATGGCCGCGCCGCTTTACATTGATGATACTCCTGGTATCACTATCGGCGAGTTCCGTAACAAGGCCAAGCGCCTGGTGCGGGAATATGGTATAAAGTGTATATTCATCGATTACTTACAGTTGATGGATGGCAGCGTGAAAGGGCGCCAAAGCAGACAGGAAGAGGTCAGTCATATATCCAGAAGCCTGAAGGTTATAGCCAAGGAACTTGGTATACCCATTATTGCCCTGAGTCAGCTCAACCGAAGTGTAGAGAACCGTTCAGGTCTTGACGGGAAACGCCCTCAGCTGAGTGACCTGCGAGAGTCTGGTGCCATCGAACAGGATGCCGACATGGTGATTTTTGTTCATCGCCCGGAGTACTACGGCATCTACACCGACGAGAAGGGACAGTCGCTTGTGGGAAAGGCGTATATAATTATAGCCAAGCACCGCAAGGGTCCCATAGGGGAAATTTTGATGTCATTCGAAGCGGAATACACGCGCTTCGACGATGATACACAATTGGCTTAAATGATTTAGGAACATTCAGATATGTATTTATGAATACAATGTATATAAGTAAACATATATAAATGTAGATGTATGAAACAGAACGTAAAAATTGCAACACTATCGATTAAGGGCGGCGTCGGTAAAACGCAGATTTGTGCAACAGCCGCCATGCATTTCTCGGATCATCTGATACCCGTAAAGGTTATCGATGCTGATTTACAGCAGTCATTGTCACGACACAGACAGCGTGAGCTTGCCGTACGCTCAGACAAATGGGTACCCTACACGATTGATTTTATCAACACGTCGGACATAGAATCTGTCCGGTTGTTGATGGCCGAGGTAAACAAGCACCCTTGTTGCTTTATGTTTGACTGTCCTGGCAATGTCAATGATCCCGGACTTACCTTGATCTATCAGGAACTGGACTATGCGATTATCCCCTACGAGCTGAACGCTGACAGTGTGGATGCCACGATTTTGTTTGCGCGGCTGTTCAAGCAACACTTTCGGGCAAAGCTTTATTTCATCCCCAATAAGGTGTCATCCATCTTTGAGCTGCGCGGTGAAGTTCGCAAGGCTCGCGAGGATGCTGCGGAGGAGCTTGGAAAACTTGGTGTCATTACTCCCGACATTAAGATGACTACCTGCATGAATGGTTATTCTACCATTGACAGCCTCAGTCGGGATAAACGATTAGCTATCAAAGAGGCATTTTACGAAATTATTAAGCCTATCTGGCGAGTATATAACTATAAATAAAGGAATATGAAAAAATTAATTTTAAGTACAGAAGAGTTGGGTTTGGTTGATTTTGAACTTTCAAAGTCAATAGATTCGTACACGTCTCGAATTGACTACGAAGACGTTGATACTATAGGTCATGCTAAAACGAGTACACTCAGGGAGCGTGTTGACAAGCTTTCTGAAATCCGGAAGCGTATTCAAAGACTTAATGGATAATAGTTATGGCAACAAACAAAACGAGAAAGAAGGAAAATGCCGCCAATAGCATAGATCTCATGGGCGGCATGCTCGCGCAGACTGGCCGTCAGCCTGCTGCGCCGAAGGAAAGCGTTTCCGAAAGTACAAAGGGAGGTGCTGCTCCAGATAGCAGCTGGACGCACTTCTCCGCGATCTGCAGCGAAGATCTTGTAAACAAGATCAGGTTTATTGCCCACGAAGAGGGTTTTTCCATCCGGGATGTCGTGGATAAAGCCTTCGCCAACTTCATCGGTGCTTACGAGTCTAAAAAGGGCCGAAGGATTAAGCTGAAGCCTCAGAAGAAGATGGTTATCGATGATATCCTGTAAGGTACAAGAAATCAATCTATATTTTTTTTATAGAATAAAATATTGAATATGGCAAAGACAGTAAAAGACGCTTATAGCGAGATCCTGAGATTGCGGAATGAGTTCTACCAGAAATGGCAGGAGGTTCCTCAGTATGACGAGAACAGGGATGCGTATAAGGCAAAGTACGAGGCTTTCGACAAAGCCCTGGAACTGCTGACACCTTCCATCGTGAATCCTCAGTCAGAAGACCCAATTGAATATAATCCGTTTGACGATTTTAGACACACGGATTCGGAAGAGCCTGTGAGTGAGGACATTGAAGCAGAGTTCTTTCGTGCCGCCCACAACCTCAGAGAGCAGCCTACGCTTAGTGCTTGGTTTAGGCATTTCTATAATCTTGGTAAACAGCAGATAATGAAGGATGCTGTTGATGGTGTTACTAAGGTAGATAATAATGGAAATATTCTATTAGAGGCCAATTTAAACCATTTGGCTAAGAATTGTGATTTAAGTCAAAGGGTTAAACTGATAATTATAAAGTAGGGCTGAATATGACTAAGAAGAAAGTATATGCGACAGAGGCCACAGACTATCAGCTTCAAGTGATGCAGATAGTCATGGAGGTCTGGGAACAGAAAATGCTACAGTACAAGAACTGGAACAATTGTTGGCCGAACCTTCTTTCAGATGGTAAGGTTATAAAAGGCCGTGTAAAGGTGATCCTGGTAACAGGAGCGGACTTTACCGATACCGACATTAAGAAGTTTAAAGAACTGTGCATTGCACGTTTCGGTAGCGACTGCAATCCGGCAAAGGGAAAGGTCGTAACCCGCAAGGAGAATAACCTGCGGTATCTCGTGTGGTATGAACCATATCAAATCTGGCCGTGGTTAAAGGAGAAGGAGAACGGATGTTCACTAAACTGCAAATGGTATTACGAATATACCGGTAAGGAGTGGCCAGCCGATTTTCTGGAATATGGTCACTTAATGATTGGAGATTGGGAATATCGCGCTTTTTTCGATAAAGGCCCGGAATTCCTTTGCGCTCTCAATGATGGTGTTATAAGGATTTTCAAAGGTCATCCATACGTTCCGGTCTGGTGGAACTCCGTCGATGGCCTTGATAAAATGCCAGTAAAGGTCAAAGCCAAGAAAGACATTGTTGGCGATGATGGCACCATTATCCATAAAGGAGAGATCGTGACAGCAGTACAAGGCAGACGTTCTATTTTAGAGGACGATCTGACGGCATCTGACGGAAGATGTATCAAGGATGTTGACCAAAGCTGCTTTGAAATCTTAGGAAATAGTGTATAATGTTTAAATCGAGAAACTCCCGTATAGTAATAAGACTAATAACGGGCGGGCTGTACCGCCTTATGGTGAGGGCCACGCCACTCGCTAAGCCTTGAAAAGGATCATACAGCCGAGCAATACCATTGGCAATCTGTTCGACAGCTGTTAATGACCTTTATTCGAAAGGATTATACAGCGGAAGGAATAATCGCCAAAAATTTGGTTGTCGGAAAGCATCGTGTAGCACGATGTTTCGTTTGCTTGAAAGCCTCATACAGCATTAAAATCAGGTCTTATTTTGTAAGGTCTGATTTTGTTTTTCTGGCTATAGGGTCTTGAATTTGTTAAATCAAGAGATTCTTTTTATCTGATTCTTGAGTCACCTTGTAAAGGTGTAACTTTGCGGGAAATAATTATAATTATTGATTATGTTACGAAAGTTATTGAATTTCAGATTACTGACAGTCATAGTCCTGGCGGCTATCAGTAAAACGGCGTCTGCAGCAGATCAAGGTTTAGCAAACGTCGTCGACTCCCTTGACAATGTTTTGGGTATGAGTCTTTTCGAAGAGGAGATCGACCAGGTGATCTTCCGCACGAATGAGTTTTTGGTCTCTGGTGGCGCAGACACCGGCGGCCCGTTCTGGTATATCATGCAGTTCAGCATGACGCTGGGCGCACTCTTCGCCGTGATCATGGCCGCAGGCATGGCCTATAAGATGATGGTGAAGGGTGAGGCTTTCGACCCCCTGAAGATCTTCAGGGTGTTCGGTATCGCTGCCGTGATGTTCTTTTGGTATGGTGACACCGCAGGCGGCACAACCGGCACCGGTGTGTTAGATTTCCTTTCCTATGTGCCTAATGCCGTCGGCTCGTGGACGCACGACATGTATGAGCTGGAGGCCATGCAGGTGATGACATCATACGATCAGATGAAAGAGCCTCTTGATACGATTAACAAACGAGTCCTTGATAAGTATGGTGAATGGCAATCGTCAAAAGCTCAGGTTGAAAAGCAGAAAGAAGTCGTTGTAAACAACTCTGAGAGCATAGACAAAGAACAGGAAGGAGATAAGAATGTTCATGTTATGGAAACAATGGGCGATTACGCCTTTACCATAGTAATGATAGACAAGATAGTCATGCTACTCAGTCTTGTCATTTTCCGTGTTGGCTGGTGGGGCACGATATTCGTCCAACAGGTTCTTTTGGGAATGTTGACGATATTCGGCCCACTGATGTGGGCGTTCAGTATCCTGCCGAAATGGGAGGGAGCGTGGGCCAAGTGGATTACGCGATACCTCACGGTTCACTTCTATGGAGCCATGCTTTACTTCGTAGGTTTCTATGTCCTCCTGTTATTTGATATTGTCATTAATATGCAGCTTGATATGCTGAAGGAGATAGCATCTTCTAAGGAATCAACACTGCAATACCTTGCACATGCAATGTTGACATCAGGTTATCTGCTTGTAGCTTCCATCGTATCGATGAAGTGTCTGAACTTGGTTCCAGACCTTGCGGCTTGGATGATTCCGGAGGGTGATACCGCCTTCTCTACCCGTAACTTTGGTGAGGGTGTAGCCAGCGGATTCAAGCAGTCCGTATCTTCTGCCGGTTCGCAGTTAGCAAGAAATTAAAAGTATATTTATCATGGGATTTTTCAATATAAAGGGATTCCGTAGGATCATCATCGGCGAAAAGATGCCGGACAAGAACGACCCGAAGTATAAGGAGCGCTATGAGCGCGAGGTAAATGCCGGTCGCCGCTTTGCCCAGATCATAGGTCTGGCTTGGCTGCAGGAACATTACTGTAATTGGGCCGAAGCTCATAAGAAGGTCTTCTTCGCTATTGTACTTGGTCTGATGACCTTCTTTGCAGTAGCAAATATAGCTCGTCTTTGCAGTGTTACGAACGTGAAGGTCGCTGCAATGCATAAGGCACATTCGGTAAAACAGGATTCTATAAAATCGATCACTGATTATGTTAAAGAAGATAAGTAATAGCTTCAGGGCTTTTTATAACAGTAACCCGCCGATGGCGATATTCTTCGTGCTGCTTTTAATGCTGGCACTTAGCCAGTGGTATTACCGGTATGTAAGCAGTAATCCTCAGATGCAACACTTCGTGATAGGTGTTGAGCAGGGATTATCTGTAGATTCCATCTATAAGCTAAGGCATGAAATGTATAATAGATAAACTTTAATTGTATGGAAAAAAATGGTATGTATAAGCCTAACGATCCCAAGCCAAGCGAGAAGATGGCGAAGGAGGCTATGGAGAATCTGGAGAAGCTGACACCATGGGACTCTTCAAAGCCCAAGGTGTCGAAGCCTGTAAGTGAACCTACGCCGAACGCCGTTCCTTACAGGACGGCTGGTGTTAGTCCTGCGGACAGAGAAGCCAAGGAGGCTATGAGCCGCCTTAACGGTCTTGCACCCTGGGATAAGGGAGCCAAGCAGGCTGTTGCAGAGAAACCCGCTGTTCAGGAGGGTGTTGCGCAGTCTCAGAGCAAGAAGCGTTCTGAGCAAGCTTCGCCGAAGCCCAGCGATAGTACGAAGAAGGATACTGCACAGACCAGCGCGGTAAGGACTTCTGACCAGACAGTCCGTGGTAATGAAGTTCAGCTTGACCAGCAGAAACGAGATGTTGCTACCGGGCAGATCTATGGAGATAGCCAGGGACAGGAATCTCCTCGTCACCCGACAACGATAAGCGACATTGCCGTTGAGCAGATCGGTGACCAGTACGTATTGCATTATAAGTGTGATGATCCACGCGTTATCAACCGCGATAATATTGTGGTGCCAATCAGTAAGCAGGAATTTGACAATTTCCTGGCTGCTGACGATGAGGGCCGTTTCCAGCTATATAAGGAAGTTTGTAAGATTAAGGAAGGGGCTGAGACGTATGGCGGCAGTTCTGTACCGATTCTGAGAGAGTCAACACCCCAGGAGCAGGCGGCAGTTCTGGAAGAAATACGGTCAGTGAATTGGAACCAGGACAGACTTGTCAATATGAAGTCCTCCGGTCAGAATCAGCCGGAACAGTCCTTCAGAATTGAGGTTATCTCTGCCGTTGACCTCGCCAAGCGGTATATGGGTGATACTCCTGAAGCTCAGGAGGCCGCCAAGGAAGATATTATGAGTCAGCTGTCGCCGGAACAGCGGGAGGTAGCCCAGCATATGCAGGATAAGATGGAGAACTGGCTGAAGGATAATCCGATGCTCCTTTACGGCGAGAAGGATGGTAAGCCCTTCATCTATGATATGACCGACCGAGAGTATGACAAGTATATGGTACTGAATGACCAGCAGAAGGATAAGTTTCTCCAGAAGCTATTTACCAGCAAGGAGGCTGCGGCGGCACCGGTAACTGAGAGCAAGGAAGCCGTTGTACAGGCCAGTGCTAATCTGAATCAGGACGGTGCTACTGTCGATACGGAAAAGAAGGGCCAGATGCAGGCAGCCTCCAACGGTCAGAAGTTCGGCCTGTTGGAGTTGCTGAAGGCGCTGCTGCAGGCTTTCGGATTTATCCCTCCAGAGCAGGAGAGAAAGGCCGATGTAAAGAATGACGTTGCCGAGACTCAACAGAACCTCCAGGATCAGCAGGAGCAGAAGCAACAGTCAACCACTGTTGACCGCAGTATTGCTGCGCAGGCCAAGTTTCTTAGCGAAGCTAATACCGAGGCTCTGGTTGCCGAACAGCAGCAGAGTCAGCAGACTAACAGAGGTATGCACATTTGATGTTTACCATATTATATTGATTGTTTTAGTCCCCGTCACGGGTCTGGCGGGGAGTTTTAGAGATAGTTTAGTTATGAAGAAGATAGTGTTGTTTATATTGTTGATGCTGCCAGTTGCAGTATTCGGACAAATCAGTGAGTATGAATTGTCAGAAGGTTATGTTAAAGCTGTTGAGACAACTTTAAATAACCTTCCCGTGATAGATGATTCACGGTATATTATTTCAGAAAATGATACCATCTTTGAAAAGAATGATTCGACAAGATTCTTTTGTGCTTTACTTTTGAAAGCCATTGATGAGAACACCATAAGAAAGGTTTGCGGTGTTTCTTTCGGAACTCCTTATGAGTTTGTCAAATATGCTCTTGAAAGGATGTATGGCCAACCTATACATATCACCGAAAATAATATTTTGTATAAAAGTGTCTTTTATGAAGGCGAGTACTATAATGATATTTCCTTTGATTTTCGTCTGGAAGAAGATAATAACAGATATCTAAACCAGATTGTTTTCATTAAGGACGCGAACAGTCTGGAAGAAGCTGTTCGGATAAAAGACGCTTTTCAATATGGTCTGATGTTCAATATCCCGTCCATCCGTTCGCTGAGTGATGAAATTATAGTAGGAGGTTTGCCGCCTGCTTCTTTTCAGAAAATAAGGAAAGCTGACAATCCCGTCTCTACTGTAGAGATGGGATATGGCTTTGAGTTAAGGATGATAGTTCCTGAAGAAAAAGGATCTCCCTATTTCGTCCGGGTTACATATGGGCCATATAAATAGTCTTGAATAATTATAAATGAATTAATTTATGCATAGGCTGATTATTCTCATTTTCTCGTTGCTGCTGTCGCTCTCCGAGGCGATGGCAGCCTACGTTCATGTGGACTACGACTACAAGGGTGCGACGATGGCCGAGGCGGCCTATCTCGCGCTGGCGAAGGCCGAGGGCCTGAACGCCGAGAGTATC
>Ga0265298_10006356_pt1 | contig 14612 bp, 10 predicted proteins | sample AusTroGonzalo_MG_3_FD_193486 | JGI IMG/M metagenome (GOLD analysis project Ga0265298, IMG submission 193486) | Bovine rumen microbial communities from tropical cattle in Woodstock, Queensland, Australia - Gonzalo_01 | ecosystem: Host-associated > Mammals > Digestive system > Stomach > Rumen ... | reverse complement strand
GGCGGCATCCGTCAAAGCGAGCTCTTCGCGCAATTCTTTCAGGCGCTTCAAGCTGTTATCATCGGTTTCCTTCGCCAAGGCCTGCTCCTCGATTTTCATCTGGAGTTCCTTACGCTGCAAGGTATCCAAGGCTTCGGGCACGGTATCCATCTGCGTCTTCACAAGGCTTGCCGCCTCGTCAATCAAGTCAATCGCCTTGTCCGGCAAGAAACGGTCGCTGATGTAGCGGTTCGAAAGCTTCACGGCGGCCACAAGCGCATTGTCGTGCAGACGCACGCCATGATGCGCATCAAAGCCGTCCTTGATGCCACGGAGAATCGAAATCGATTCTTCTTCGCTCGGTTCGTCAACCTGCACGGGCTGGAAACGGCGTTCCAAAGCGGAATCCTTCTCGATGTATTTGCGGTATTCCTGCGTGGTAGTCGCACCGATGCAGTGCAGTTCGCCACGGGCCAGTTTCGGCTTAAGCATGTTGCCCAAGTCCATGGAGCCTTCCGTCTTGCCTGCACCCACGATGGTGTGGATTTCATCGATGAACAGCAACGTGTTGCCGTCTTCTTCTAGTGCGTCGAGCACTGCTTTCAAACGTTCCTCGAAATCGCCGCGGTACTTTGCGCCCGCCATCAAGGCAGACAGATCAAGCGCAAACAATTTCTTGCCCTTCAGAGCGTCAGGCACATCGCCGCGATAGATTCGCTCGGCGAGCCCTTCGACAATAGCGGTCTTGCCCACGCCAGGTTCACCGACCAGACACGGGTTGTTTTTCGTCTTTCTGCTCAAGATCAAGATGACGCGGCGGATTTCTTCTTCACGGCCAATCACCGGCGAAAGCTTGCCGTCGGCGGCCATTTCCACAAGTTCACGGCCGTACAGTTTCAGCGGAGACTGTTCCTCGGCATTGGCGGCACCCGCAAACGGGTCCGACAGCCAGGTTTCCACGACTTCCACGGAACCCAGCGCATCTTCGAACACCTTCGCAAGGCCTCGGTCGCCCGAGAACTTCATCAAGGCCACGAGCATATCGCCCGGGGTCACCATGCGGTTCACCTGACGTGCCGCCTGCACGGAGGCACGCAAAATACGGTTCAAGTCGTTATCGGGTTCCACGTCGGGGTTTACACCTTCCATGCGGGGAATCTTCTGCACGAACGGCTCCAGCTTGCCGCGGAGTTCATTCGTCTTTGCGCCCTTGGACTTATAGAGCTTTTTCAGGGTGGCATCCGGGCCTTCCACAAGGCCGACCGCCAAATGAGCCGCACCCAGATAGGAATGCGAACAACGGTCACGCAGGCTCTGCGCCTTGGCCAACACTTTTTCTGCATCGTTATTGAAATCGGACATATTATTCCTCTCTTTTTACCGCTTTTTAGGTGCAAAACCCGTGCCAACAAAGGCTGGCACCTCAAAACTCCCCCAAAAGTTCAAAAAAAGCCAATTTATACCTAAAAAAAGCAAAAAATGTCGCATTTTTCGGCATCTTTTTTTCAAAAGAAAACACACCACTGTTCACTACAGCAACATTACTTTACAACAGCATCCTATTTCCCATAAGAGCCTTATTTTCCCCAAAAAACGTTTTTTTCCATATAAAAAGCGTATTTCCGTTGTAAACCTTTACATCGGAAACTCCCCCCAAATATATCCATTTGGAGTATACTAATCTACATTATGAGAGCAAACGATAAAAGTTAGCAACAAAACCAAACATCCCATACACCAAACAACGGCGTTTCGCAAGGGGCGCCGTTGTTTTAGTTTATATAGTTGTTTTTGGATGAATTGCCAAGGCAAACCGCTTAGCGGCCACCGACGAGAATCTGATCGACCTTGATGCTCGGCTGCCCGACGGTTACAGGCACATGGCCCGAAGAGGCTCCGCAAACACCGGCAGCCTGTTCAAAGTCTGAACCCACCATGCTGATACGCGGCATGATTTCGTGACCTTTACCGATAAGCGTCGCTCCGCGCACAGGTTCGCACACCTTGCCGTTGCGGATAACATACCCTTCATCGACAGCGAAATTGAACTCACCCGTGGCCGGATTCACCGAACCACCCGCCATGCGGGCCGCATAAAGACCGTTATCGACACTCGCAATCATGGAATCCAAAGAATCCTTGCCCGGCGCAATGAAGGTATTGCGCATGCGGCTCACCGGGGCATATTTGTAGCTTTCGCGACGGGCAGATCCCGTAAGGGGAACACCCACTTCGGCTGCACCCACGCGGTCGCTCATGTAGTTTTTTAAAATTCCGTTTTCAATCAAGACGGTACGCTGCGTCGGCAAACCTTCGTCGTCGTACTTGAGGCTTCCCCACACGCCATCCATCGTCCCGTCGTCAATCGCAGTAAGGCAGGGCTGACCAATCGCTTCGCCGAGCTTGCCACAGAAGGGGCTCGCATTGCGGCGGACCGATTCCGTCTCAAGCGGATGCCCGCAGGCCTCGTGGAAAATCACGCCGCCAAAGCCGTTGCCCATCACCACAGGCATCTGGCCGCCGGCAATATAGCCCGCATCGAGCATGCGCAACACACGCTCGCCCGTAATGCCTGCCAGCTCCTCGGGAGAATAGTTTTCCAGCAATTCGTAGCCGCCCAGGGCTCCAGGGGCCTCATGCGATGTCAAGCGCTCGGAACCATCGGTCGCAGTCACGTTCACATTTACACGCAAACGACCACGGGTCATTTCAAGGTGCAGCCCCTCGCTGTTCATGAGGGTGATGGCAGAATGGCTGTCCACGACACTCGCGCCCACCTGCACAATTTTCGGGGAAAGGGCACGAGCGGCATTGTCGGCCCGGAACAGAAAATCTTGCTTGATGGCCTGGCCCAGCAGACGCGGATCCTTGTAAGCGGCCTGGTTAAAGTCACAAACGCGTTTTTCGGGAGCGAACTCGAAAGACTTCGGCGCAGAGCCCGAAATGCGTCCAAACGCAAGCGTCTGCACCAACTTCACGAGAGCTTCTTCACTATCGTCGCTGGTAAATCCGTAAAGCACTTCGGTGCCATAAAGCAGGCGGACACCGATTCCATATTCGGTCCCCGCAGTCGCCGTCTCGATATGCCGGTCCTTTAAACCCAGGCAGGAACTGCGAGTTTCTTCTTCGAAGATCTCGACAAAGTCAGCTCCAGCACTGCGGCCCGCTTCAAAAATCTTTACGGCAACATCCTGATTCACCTAGACCTCGCCGTTCATCTTCTTGCGCACAGGAATACCCGCCGCAAGCATTTCGCCCTTGATACCGGGCACCGTATAGTCTCCGAAATGCACCATCGAAGCGACCAGCGCCGCATCGGCAGAGGTCTTGCGGAACAAGTCGACAATGTGGGCCGGCGTACCAGCGCCACCGCTTGCAATCACGGGCACCTGCACCGCCTTCGCAATCCTGTCGGTAATGGTGAGTTCGTAGCCGTTCTTCACGCCATCCGTGTCAATGGAATTCAGGCAAATCTCGCCTACTCCCAGGTCTTCGGCCTTCTTGGCCCACTCGACGGCATCGATACCCATCGCCTGCCTGCCGCCACGGATAAACACCTCGTAGCCGCTCGGGATTTTCTCGGAGACTCCGACAAACTTAGCATCCATGCCGAGCACCACGCACTGCCGCCCAAAGGCTTTTGCGCCATCGGCAATGATTTCGGGATGCAAAACGGCTAGGCTGTTCACGCTCACCTTCTCGGCACCGGCCAATAAGGCCTCGTGCATATCGTCAAGGTTTCGGATACCTCCACCCACAGCAAACGGAATGAACACGCGCTTCGCAATCTGGCGGATCATCTCCATGTCGCACGGACGATTTTCCGCACTTGCCGTAATGTCGTAAAAGACCAATTCGTCAACACCGTCGGCACTGTACTGAGCGCCCATTTCCACCGGGTCACCGATATCGATATTTCCCTTAAACTTGACGCCCTTCGTGACCTTGCGGTTACGGACATCGAGACAGACTATAAGACGTTTTGTCAGCATCAGATAAAATATTACAGGTTCCTGTCGATGACAGCCTTGACCGTAGCCTTAGGTACAGCTCCGACCACATTGCCGACTTCGACCCCGTTCTTGAACAATTTCATGTTCGGAATGTTGGTAATGCCGAAGCGGCCACAAATATCGCCCACGCCCGGATCGTCCACATTCATCTTGGCAACAATCACGCGACCGTCGTATTCTTGAGCCAATTCCTCGACAATGGGGCCCATCATCATGCACGGACGGCACCAAGTTGCCCAGAAATCCACAAAAACGAGCTGTCCAGAGCTAATGACCTGGTCGAAATTTTCCGCAGTCAAAACAATCGCAGCCATAAAACCTCCTATTCTGCCGATAATATAGCAAAATCGCCCCGCAGAAATACATCCTTAGAGGCAACAAGCCCAGCAAGCAGCATTAGCAATCAGTAAATCAGACGGACCTCATCAGCCCTGAGTGTCGCACCGACCGACCCCTTGTACAAGTTGCCAAGAGAGCTAGAAGCCATCACGATGCGAATATGCGTCACATCAAAATCCTCCGGAGAATCCGTCTGCTCCAAGTGGTTATCGATACCGGCAGAATTCTTAAGGGTCTTGTTGAAGACACTGGAATTGTAAATCGGCGATCCTGGCAGGGGCACCCCGTACTTGAATGCAAGACGGATCGTCTTGTACCCATCGCGCGAAGCGTTCGTAATGGAAACGACATCCGGGTCTTCTTCGCTCGTGACCGTCGTTGCACGGTACCAGACAGATGCGACCAGAGTATTCACGTCGCTAGAGGTGCGATACTGATTTCTACCCTCATTGCTTGTACGGCTGCGATGTTCAAGGATTACATACAAATCGCAGGAGTCCCCCTTACCATCGTACTTCACGTCGAATTCCACGAATCTGGGGCGACCAGTGAACGGACGACCAAGATCGATGAGTTCATTGCCGTCATCGTAGCTGGTCAACTTGAGCGTACCAACGCCCTTGGGATTGAAATAGCCGACAAACATATTGCCACTTGCAAAACGGCCTATGCCTAGAATGGTAGCATTTATCGACTCCATTTTGATAACTTGTTCATTCTCGTTCACAGTAAGCGTCTTGGCCGAAGAAATGGCATCGTTGTTGCCGTTATCCCAACCGTCAATATCGTTCTTGTTGCCAAAAGCATCCTTTACCCAATGGTTGAAATCGCTTCCCGGATACTGATAACCCGCCTGCACGACATACTCGGCAGTTTCTTCACCATTCGACACGGAAACGCTCAATCCCCGACTCAGGTCGAAAGTGCCTCCTTCAGAAATTCCAGACACCGTAGCGCCTTCAGTAAGCTCAATGTCGCTGACCACGAGGTTCTTCAAGTCCGCAAGGTAAGTCAAATTGTCGTAGTGGACATGGAAAACATGAGCATTCCCTTCATCGGCACTGTCAATGACCGCCGTGCTCCCCGCAATCTTCATCGAAAGCAGTCTAGGAGGGACAGCCTCCTTCTCGACCGTGACCGACACCGTCCATGTTACCTCGGTCCCGTCCTCGGCGACCACGACAATTTCGGCACTGCCATTACTCAGGTCCAGGTAATCTTCGGCAGGCGAGCTCTTTCGAGCCGACTCGGAATACTCGGCATCAAAATAGACCTTGGAAAGTTTGGATTCATGCTTGGAAGAAACCGTAAACGTGATAGTTTTCTTCGCGGAATCAAGATCGGCATTGGCAGAAAAACCGTTATCGGAATCATCCAGCGTAAACGACAAAATCTTGGCTTCGCTGGACTTTACATAATCCCCGCTCACCGTCCATTCGGCAGTCGACTTATCTTCAGCCGTTATCACAAGTTTCTGCGGCTGGCGTAAATCCACCTTCGATCCAAAGTTAATATAGGCCGATAGAGAAACCTTAATGGTCAGTTCCACTTCGGCAAGGTCCTCGGCCTTCTTCATATGCACAAGTACCGTCTTCTTGGAAGCATCGATCGTTGCGGCCTTGACCTCGTCTTTCGCCGACACGGACAGAAGTTCCTTTTCGTCAGAGACAACCTCATCCGCTTCGGCCTCCACAACGGAGACATGCCAAGTCACCTTCGAACCGTCTTCGGCCTTGATTTCGAACTTCTGCAACGTTGACCAGCTCTTCACGGAATCCGGATTCGGGGAAATCGAAGCACCGTCCGACACATTCCACGAGTCCACGGCAATTTTTTCCATGTCCGTGCCATTCTTCAGGCGCACGACAATGGTATCGCCGATTCTGTTCGACTTGAGTTCGTCCTTGAACACGATTTCAAAATTTTTCTCGGTGCTCGGGAGCGTCTTGACATCCACATACCAGGTTTTAGTGGTTCCGCTTTCCGAAGTCACGACAAACTTCACCAGTTTGCTCCAATCCTTGACTTTTGCAGGATCCGAATCCACGCTGGACTTGCGGAAAACGAAGGCCTCGGAAGTGTCCACCTTCACCTTCGAGAGGTCCGTCCCATGCGCAAAAATCACCTTGATGGTATCTCCCGCTTCACTGGATTCGAGCTGGTCAACAAACTTTATGCTAAACGAAACATTGGAATCCAAGGCGGCCTCGCTGCTAGAGGAACCTTCCTTCAATTCCTTGCCCGACGACGCTCCATCCGACGATTCCGAAGAGCTAGAACCAGACTCTTTTGTCGTCGAACTCGAGGACGTCGATTTTGAATCGTTCGAATTCCCGGAATCATCACTCGGATCATCTGATTCCTGGAGAGTTTCAGCATCTCCGCCCTGCAAGTTGAACACAACCTGCCAGATAGAGGTCTTGCCACTTTCAGAGACCACGACAAAGTAGATTGTTTTCGAAGAAGGCAGACGGATCTTGCTACCCTTACCCAATTTGCTCTTCGAATAGGCGACCTTTTCTGCAACGGAATCCAGCGCAGCAGAATCGGACGGGAAGTTTCTCACCTTGCTTTCTACAATGTGCAAAGACGCAAAGTGGCTCATCCCGATTTTTTCAATTTCTACCGAATCCCAAGTAAAGGAATCCGACGGAGCAATAAGATTCACTTCCACCCGATGTTCAGCTGGGTAAAAGAACGCGTCACCGTCCTGGTTTTCAAAAACCAATTCATTCAACACCCTGTAATCCGACGCACCAAAAACATCGTAATCCTCCGTACAGGCGGATAAGGAAAGAAGCATGATAAGCAAAGCAAACAAACGTTTCATAATTTACCTACCGCTAGTAGACCAGTTTAAATTCATCAACGACAAGTTTGGAATCCTCACCGCCGCGATACTTGTCATCGTTCCCGAGAGTTCCTCCGGCGACAACGAACGCATACGCCGAAGATGCAAACATCACATGGATCGAGGCGACATCTTCATCGCCCGTTCCGACAGAAAGGCCTTCCTTGACTGCATAACCCGCATTCAAGATGCCGGAGTCACTGCCGTACACCAAATTCACATGAACCTGGTGCATGCCAACGCTGGATTCATCCGTCACAACACCCGAAGCGACAACCTTGCCATTGGAACTCACCAACATCACGTAGATAAGTCCCTTTTGCGGATAAGACGAATTGCTGTTATTCTCATGCGAATACGAATAGGTCACATCGAAACCCGTGGGGCGCGCCGTAAAGGACTTGCCAAAGGTCATGTCCTTCGATATGTCTGAAGCCCCAGTACTCGGTGTTCCGCCAGAATAACCTTGTTGGTAAATATCAATAGTCGAAGTTCCACTATACGTTCCGGCAAAATAAAAGCCGCCGGCCAATTTCCAGGAGCCCTCTATACCAATCCACGATCCAACAACCTCTTTTGTCGAGATCGTCATCCGCGAAGACGAGAATTCAAGATTCGCATGCGACGATATCTTGATCGAAGCCTCGGTCACCGAGTTCGCCATGGCGTCACTTGTCGTCGCCCAGAAACCTGTATTGTCGCGGGCATCGAAATGAGTACCGGGAAGCTGCATCCCGGCAACAACCGTATAAGCACCCAACACACCCAAATCGTCAACAAACGCCATTTCCACAGGACGTTCCAGGTTGGCAACCGTATCCATTGGCTGCACCCGCAACGTTTTCAAATTCGTTCCGTAAGGGACTTCCACATAGACTTTGTTTCCGTCCACGGTGACAGAGCCACCATCCACATTGAAATCTCTCAGGAGAACTCCAAGCACAGGCGCCGAAGAACTGGACGATTCCACCGGCACTATTTCCGAAGACGAAGAACTTTCAAGGGAAGATGAACTGCTCGATTCTTCCGAAGAAGAGGTTTCCGGCGTGGCGGACGAACTGCTGGACTTTTCCGAAGAAGAACTCTCCGGTTTGGCTGACGAGCTGCTAGACTTTTTCGAAGACGACGAGCTTTCCGGCTTAGCGGACGAACTGCTGTCCTTCTTCACAGAAGACGAGCTCTCCGATTTGGAAGACGAACTGCTGGACTTGCCCGAAGAAGAACTTTCCGGCTTGGCGGACGAACTGCTGTCCTTCTTCGCAGAAGACGAACTCTCCGACTTGGCGGACGAACTGCTGTCCTTCTTCGCGGAAGACGAGCTCTTCGACTTGGCAGACGAGCTGCTGGACTTCTTCGAGGACGACGAAGTTTCATCGGGAATAAAGACAACAGTCCAAACTTCCACGACTCGGTCCTTCCCGTCCAAAATCGCAAAGGCAAACGATCCCGAATCCGGCACGGGGATTTTGGCATCTTTTTCTACCGGCAAGTCCCAATCCAGTTCAGGGTCATCCAGGTCATCCCCCACTACGACATAGGCAGAATAGCTTTCCGCAAATTCGAAAGATGTGACTTTGACCGTTCCTTCGGCATTCTTGGGACGGGAGCACGTTATCGTATGCGCCGATGAATCAATTCCATCGGATACCATGCAATCAAATTCCACCGATTCAACAGGTCGCGGGACAGGGGAAATGGCTTCGTCGGTATCGCCGCACGAAGTCAGCAAGGCAAGCGCCAATGCCACGCCAGGAAGTATATAGCCAGTCCTCATAAACACGCTCATACCTCCCTAGAAGAAATAAACCAAGGAAAATTCCAAGGCAAGCAAGTTGATGGTAAAATTCACTACGTTATAGACAAGTTTACTGCTCTTTTCTCCGTTTTCATCCACCTCAACAATAGAAGAACTCAAGCCCAACAAGCCGACAGACGTTTCGAACGCAAAACGGTCCAGCATCATAATGCACAGGCCCGGATTCAAGCCGAACTCAATCGTCCACTTGTTGTTTCTCGTCTTGGAGACATCCTCCCCGTCATCCGCCTGCGACAATCCGTACGAATATTCCACCATCAACGAAGTCTCGTTGAAGAAATAGAGCGTTCTGGAATCGAACACCTTCAAGTAGTTCTTCAAGAACGGCTGGAAGAAAAATCCGTTACTCACATACTTGCGGTGTTGCGACAAGTCCATCAAATCTTCCATCAAGGAAAAATCAATGTCGTACCAAGTCCGGGAATAGCCACCCCTGAGACCCACGGCAAGCGCATCCTTTATAAAGTAACCCGCAAATGCTTCCACGGTAAACGAGTAGCCTTCCGCTTTGTAGATCTCACCAATAATCACGTCAAGGGCATCGTCATCGGTTTCTGCCTGAATCAACGAAAGCGAGGCGCCCCCCAAGACGCGACCCTTCGCAACAGCCTCGTCTGGTTCAATCGGATAAAGCGCCTCCAGCAGTCCACCTTTCCGCGACGACGAGTCCGTTTTTGCCGAAGAGGAATCTGCAACGCCCTTAACCGATTTGGTCGATGAAGTATCAGCAACATCGGAGGTCGGTTGCACCGGAGTCGTATCAGCAACGCCAACAGCCGGTTTTACCGAAGAAGAATCCACAACATCAGTGGCCGATTGTACCGGAGCCGGATTAGCAACGTCTGCAACAGGTTGCACTGAAGACGAATCTGCAACGTCAGTAGCCGTCGACGCCATAGCAGAAACACAAAAGAACGGGACAAGCAAAAGAGTTCTTAGATTCATAGTTCAATCGATTAGGGTGTTAAAACTTTAAAAAGAAAAGGAGGCAACACGAAGCTGCATCAGGGACAGGACTGGGCATGGCTCTAGAACGACCAAACGAAGCCTATGGTAAACAGGCACAAGCCCACGGCTCCTAGGCCCGCAGCCACAATACCCTTGATATCGCCACTGTGGTTCAAATCGTGATTGTCCTTAACCATCTTTTTCGTATCTTCGCTTTCGAAAGCCGAAAGGTTGTACGCTTTTTTCTTGTCGGCGGCATCGCTCCAGTCTCGCTCAGCAAAATACCAGAGGATTCCACCGGCCAAGAACGGGGCTATCGAGCCCAAGAGCATATAGCGGCCCGTGCGACGCTGGCTACGCTCGGCGTTGAACGCCTTCTGCTCCTCGATGAACGGGAGGTCGTCCAGAACCGGCTGCATTTCGACATTGATGAAGTTCGGCATGAAGGCCTTGATTTCAGTCGTAATCATCGTATCGCGATAACCGACCTTGCGCAAATAGATGTCTACGCTAGCCTGGGGATTGACATCCTCAATAACCACGTCGGTCATGTACTGCGGCATGATATTTTCCGTCGGGACCTTGTTGATAAAGACTTCCACCGCCTCGGGGTCGGTATTGAGCGTAATACGCGTAGACGGACGCTGCACAGGAATTGAGACAACATTCACGCTGTCCGCATTGATTTTCACGATGGTCGTACCCCACCATTCCACATCCTTCAGCACACGCATCACCGAGATGGTATACTTACCCGGACGAATATTCTTGATGGTATCGGGAGTCACCTGGCCAAGCGGGATGCCGTTTACAAAAAGGGAACAGACATCCGGAGTCGATTGAACAAGCAGGTTGGCCTTTCCCGGCGGATAAAGCTCCATAGTCGGCTCTTCCTCCACGACCGGTTCGGGAACCACGTAGTTCGAGAGCGTGAGGTCAATCATCACCTTGTCTTCAAGGTTGTATAGCCTTTTCAAATCCAGACGGAAAAATTTGATGAACGGATTCTTGTTTGCAGCCTCGATACTGTCGCGAATGTCACGCTGGCGGATTTCCTCTTCGATCTTGGCAATCTCTTCATGCTTCAGGCGGACATCTTCTTTCTGCAGAGCCGTTTCCAAGTCATCCCCGGATCCGTCATCGACCGCAGCAGCCGGTTGCGTCTCGTCCCCACCCTCCATCGATTTCTTGACTTCGTCAGTCATGATGACACTCACGGAGTCCTTCGCCGTCGAAACATCCGCATCGTCGTCTTCGTCTTCTTCCACTTCTTGCCCATTGGTGTTCTGAAGGGCGTCATTCTCCGCATCGTCAAGCGAACTGATATGCTTCAGTTCTTCGGCATTCGGGGCACGGAGATACACGGTATCGTGCTGAGTTTTCACGTAAATCGCTTCCAGTTCAGCCGAGTCCCCCACGACCCAATAACGAACAGGAACCTCGCGGCACCAGGCCACAATTGCAAACACAGCGAGGATAAATAGGATACGTTTCGTCATGTAAAGAAATATATATAAAACCGAGTAAAAAAGCTAAAATTTCGTCAATTTCGCACAGTATATCGGCCCTCGGCCCTCAGATGTGTCTGGGAGCACATGGACGCCGAATTCGGTCCTGTCCGCCCCTGGTGGAATATCATCGATAGGCACGACCCGCATGGCAGGCCTTTTTTTCAGGATTTTTTCAACGACCTTGTCGTTTTCCAGCGGAGACAGCGCGCACGTCCCGTAGACGAGAACGCCTCCGGGCCGCAAGGCGTCCACTGCGGACGCCAAAAGCGCCCCCTGCTCCACAGAAAGCCGCTTCACGCGCTTTACCGACCACACCTCCAGATGCGCGGGCGAATTCAGCACATGACGATCCGACGAACACGGGGCGTCCAAAAGAATCCGGTCATAGGATTCCTTGCGGTGCAGCCCAAACTTCATGCCATCATAACCGGTCACCTTGATAATATCGAGCCAAGCCCCCGGCAAAGAATTCTCAAGAACATGCGTCAAACGCAACCGACGGTCCGGAGACCTGTCGTTACTTTGTAAGGAACCCTGTCCCTGTAACATGGAGGCTATCACAAGCGACTTACCCCCCGGGGCTGCGCACATGTCAAGCACATCCATTCCCGGTTGCGCATCCAAGGACTTCGCAGCAAAGTACGAAGCCTCGTCTAGGTAATAGGGTTCAAGGTTGTCGCCAAACCGCAGTTCCATCGCACGACCTTCACCCTTCAGCGCCTCAAGCAAGGCGGGCCACCGATCGCCGTATAACTGCGAGAAGTAGTCGAAAAATTCCATAGCGCAAATATAGTGATTTAGGGGCAATGGGCTATGAGGTCGGGGCTAAAGCCCCTCTGAGCAGTCAGCGATGAGTAGTAAAACTACAGAAACTGTACCTCATTGCTCACAGCTCATAGCTCACAGCTCGTGCCTGGAGCCTAAAAAAAATCCCCGCTCGAAAGCAGGGAATTTTCGTTGAGCTACCAGGATTCGAACCTAGACAAACAGAGTCAGAATCTGTTGTGCTACCGTTACACCATAGCTCAGTGTGGGCACAACATTAGAAAATTTTTCCCGATTGTGCAAGGGGTAAAAGCATTTATTTTATCACTGGAGGGGTATAAGTCATGCCCTGCTGGTTCAAAGTCACCCCTTCAGGCAGGTTTATATCGACCTGGGAGACAAATTGCGAGATCGGCGTGCCCATATCCCGCAGCGTCGAGACAACCTTCGGATCCCCGGTGTAGAGAATCAGGTCCTGCTCACCGTACGGCAAATCGGACATCGTTATCAGGTTGTTGGACATCGTCATCAGGTTACAGGTGATGTCCCTGACGAAATGGGTCGTGCCCTTAATGCCGAGAACAACGCTGTTGACCACGCCCATACAATCGTTCGGGGCATCTTCGCTCACGGAATCCGGGACGACACGGACGCTGCTGACCATCTTGGACGGGCGATGCAGGGTCACGGATCCAACATCCAGGGTGTCCTTCTTGTTCTTGATATCGTTCACGTTCACGTACTTGGAAACGCCAGCCTCGCTCACCTGGTTATCGACCAGATAGCGGTACTCGACTCGGAAGCTGTCATAAGGGACGTCCTGGGGAATCGGCAAGAACCAACGACCATCGGCGTCCGTCACCGTTTCCGATTTGAACACCAAGAAGTCGCCTTCGGTGAATTTGAAACCGTACAGGTCAGTCACGAGTTGCACTTCGACGCCCTGGCAAGGCTTTCCGTTCTTGCAGTTGACCTGTCCAGAAATTCTGCCGCTATTTTCGCGTTCCCTTATCAAGGTATCAACAGGAACATTCGGCAAGACACTCCAGAGGAACGGCCCTACATCGACCGACTCGCCTTCCTTCACGGAACCTTTGGACATCTGCCAATCGCGGAAAATCAGGGAATCGGCAATGCCTCGTTCAGACAGCTTTGCGACAATCTGCGGATCGCCCGGGCAGAAGGCAAGCTTGACCTTGCCCGACGGGATAAGCATCGAGAAGGAATCCCCAGCAAAGACACTGCGACTAATCAGCGTACCCGGCACAAAAGCCAAGAAATGAGACCCGACAGCCACCTCAGGTTCGGACGATTCCTGATAGAGCAACTTGCTATTGACAATGGAGGCCTTGGTCAACTTTATAGGTTCAAGAGTCGAATCCTTTACGACAACTTTTGACTGGAAATAAATCTCGTTCGAAACAGTATCGATAATGGCAATCTGGAAGGAATCCGTCAGCACAGAATCAACAACGGAGAACGCTCCAGCGCTGTCCGTTTGGAGTTCCACATAGGTAGGCATGGCAATTCCGGCAGATTCCTTGGACACACGGGCCATGCGCACAGTTACGTTGGCGGCGGCCTTGCCGTCAGTGCGGGTCACGGAGCCGACAATGGGAGACGCAGAAGCAACCGTATTCTCGGTGTCAGTTGCAGTTCCGCTGATGCGCACGCAGCCATCGTTATCAGATGACGTGCAGCCGCAAACCGTTGCCAGAAAGGCAAGCGATGCAAGGACAGGCAGGACAAAGAACGAACTTCTCATTTTGCCTCCTTTTCTTTGCTCAACGGGAAAAATTGGACGTTCAGTTCGCAAATCATGGATTCGCCTTCGTCAGAGCGGACGATGTCCAGGATTTCCTTGCGGAACAAGTCAATCTTGTTGATGATGCGCTCCAGCCCCTTGGCCGACACGCTCATCGTCGTGCAGGACACGTTACGCCTTTCCACACTGTAGTGGTCGATGGCTTCCTTGCCCAAATCTATCATTTGTTTTTGGAACTGGTGGACAAAAAGCGGAGCAATTTCCCTTCCGCTGGATATAGTTTTGTTCACAGAGCGGTAAAAACCGTCCACAAGTTCAATAAGTCCCAAGTCCAGAAGCAGTTTAATTGCCTGTTTTGCCTGGGGGACCGAGATGCGCGGATTGAGGAACAGCGCCAGCTCGGGAACATTCTTTTCGCCAATGTTGAGAACAGCAAGCGACTCGCGCACGGCGACATAGTACCACTTGCTGTAATACTCCTGCTGGTTGCGAGTCAAGTTCTTCGTGGCTCGCGGAAGAAGCGCCGACATCTGATCAAAGATCTGCTGCTTGGAAGCTGGAGTCTCGGCGTGAGTGAAATCCACCATCAATTGGAAGTACCGGCCTTCGCGTTCATTCAAGCCCA
>Ga0265298_10006355_pt1 | contig 14613 bp, 13 predicted proteins | sample AusTroGonzalo_MG_3_FD_193486 | JGI IMG/M metagenome (GOLD analysis project Ga0265298, IMG submission 193486) | Bovine rumen microbial communities from tropical cattle in Woodstock, Queensland, Australia - Gonzalo_01 | ecosystem: Host-associated > Mammals > Digestive system > Stomach > Rumen ... | reverse complement strand
CCTCCTTCACCTTGGATATGTATCTCCTGGAGACCTTCGTCTCTATATCCCCCTGAAGGGAGACTTTGATCGTACCGGCCAGGTTGAGGTCCAGCCTGATGATCTTGTCCGTGTTCACTATCTCCGAGTTGGAAATCCTCACGAACTGCTTAGGAAGGGTCTCCTCCAACTGATACAGCGTGCTCTTTATCAGATAGGAGCTGTCGATCGTGTCGGCGTAGACCCTCTTGTCCTTAGAATAGATGCGTATGATCGAATCCTTTCCCAGCTTCGTTATGACTCCGTCCGAATATCCTGAGATGGGCGACGGTGCGATGTTGCTGATGGCCTCTATCAGCTCATCAACATCCTTCGTACGGGCGGGTGCCTGGACTATGACCCTTGCCTCTTCGAGGCTCTTGTCCTGCAGGAAATCGACACGCATGTTACGACGCGTCAATAGGCTGATAGCAATAAAAACCTGATTCGAAGGACTCTCCGATGGCGCATCGCTCTACACCGCGCCATCGGGGTGTCTGGGTAATAATAGTGGCGCGGAGGAAGGGATTTGAACCCTCGAGGAGATGCTCCACCGGTTTTCAAGACCGGCGCCTTAGGCCACTTGGCTACCTCCGCTTAAGGTGACGATAATCTATGTCCTATTTTAGCCTTTAACAGCTTCCGTATCTTTTTCGGGCCACAGTTTATCGAAAGTTCCCTGCATTATCATGAACCAAACATTCTCCACCATCAGAGACATTACTGCGGGAAGGACGGCTTCTGGATAGGTGGATGCGAACATGACTATACAAAGCGTAGTAGCAAGACCGGAGTTCCTCCATGTGCTGAGGGCGATGTATACCACGCCTTTGTCCCTGCTGCATCCGATCCTCTTCAGAACGAACAGAAGGATGAAGCTGGGGACGAATATCCTGAAGAGATTGGCAATAAGCAGGAGCAAGGCCACGTCCGGATTTTCGATGATATAATCCCTCTTGAATCCGACGCTGATGAATACCATGACCATGATTATGATGTTCATCATCATGACCTTCAGACGCGGAGGAATGGTGATCCTGTTGAGAGGGATGTTGACCAGTATCGGGAACACGACGAACAGAACGATGTACTTGAGGATGGTCTCCCAGCTGGCCGCATCTCCCATCAGGAGGTGTGTCATCAGAGGTGTGAGGACCAGGGCCGCGAAATAGATCAAAGAGAAACCGAGCATACTCAGTTTCATATCGCCTCTCATGTAGAACGTCATGCTCATGACGGATATTGCGCATGGAACAGCAGATAGCATGATCCATCCGTACCACAGGGAGGTGTTGTCTATGAACAGCAATCCTGTGAGAAGCGTTATGCCTGAATTCAATACGAAACAGCATAGGAAGCAATACAGTATCTCCTTCTTGTTGTTGTGGAGGTCACTGAAGTCAAACTTGAGTCCCTGGAGAGCGAGGGTCATCTGGACCATGAGGACTATGATGAGCATGGTGGGTGCGTCTGGATGGTCCAGGCCCAACACCAGGCCCAATACGACTCCCGTCGCCAACCATATCTTGACGTCGAATATCAGACTCATCTGAAGAACCTCGTCGCTTCGCCGGCAGGATCATCGGTTAGTTTCGCATCCAGTTGCTTGACGTACCTCGACGCCCTGCTATCCAGGATCACTGCCATACCTCTGTCGGTCTCCGTCCTTATGAGACGCCCGATGGCCTGCTTCATCTTCCTGATTGCAGGAACCTCGCTCGTGTATATCCAACCTTTGCCCTGACCGTATCTCTGGTCGAACATCAGGGACATGGCCTTCTGTTCCGAGGAGGGCGGGGGATACGGTATCCCCACGATGATGGCGAAGCATAGCTCGTCCCCGGGGAAATCCATGCCTTCGGCGACCGATCCGCCCATGACAGAGAAGAACACCCCGTCCCTTCCGTTGCGGAAGGCCGCCAGGTTCTCCATGGTCTTCCTCTGGTTGCGGGACTCCTCCCAGTAGAGGCTCTTGTCGACGTGTGTCTCCAGATAGGGTCTCATCATGCGCATGAAGGAGTAGGAGGTGAAGAACACCAGGGTGTTCTTGTCGACCGAATTGCAGAGCATCGCGATGTAGTTCTCGAGACGGCGCTGCATGGAGGAGTCCTTCTGCATCTCCTTCTGCTGGGTGGTCACATCGTTGACGTACAGCACAGATTTGTTCTCCGGCGGGAAAGGCGAAGGATAGACCCTGAACCTGGGATTGCCTTTCAGGCCGAGCACGCGGGCGTACTGGTCCAATGGCTGGAGCGTTCCAGACATGTGTATGGCCCCGGGTATGCTATTGAGGAAGAGCGAGATCTCATAGGGGTCTATGCACTTGGCCGATAGGTATTCGCCGTCCTGATCCACTTTGAGCGAGCGGACGAATCTCGATGAGGCGGACGAACACCAGTCGCTCATCAGGAACCCGAGGGTCTGTATGTCGGAGACCCTGTTGTCCCCTCTCTCCATGAGGATCTCGGTCCTCGCCTCGCCGTAGTCGATGACCCTCTCTATGGCCGCATCCAGGTCCTGAGGCTTCATGCCGAACTTCTTCATCATGCGCTGCTCGATGTAATCGTCGGTGAGCACGACCTCCTTCTCGTTCAATCCGAGCTTCTCCGTGGCGACGTTGCGTATGGAGTTCTTGAAGTAGCTGAGGAAATCCTTCAGCTCCACCTCCATCCATACCGTAGGGTTGCCCTTCATGGTGGAGCATTCGTCTATGGCGTTGTCCACCATGTCCCTGTCGATGGTGAAGCTCTCCTGGTCCCTTGCGGCATCGATCAGGTTGTGGGCCTCGTCCACGATGAGCAGCATCCCCTCGGGATTGTCCTCCAGTCCGAGGTTGACCATGAGGTTCGAACGGATATCGCTCGAAAGAATGTGGACATATGGTACGGCCACGACATCGAACCTCTTCATGAGCTGCTTCTTCATCTCGTAGGGGCAGACACCGTTCCTCTCGCAGTATCTGTCCAATTCATCGGAGGTCGGGAAATTGTTAAGGACGTAGTTCGCGATGTCATCTATCTCAGTCTTTATCCTGTCGAAGTAGCGGCATCCCCCTGCAGCACCCTTGATGCTCTTGGAGCGCTTTTCCTCGCACATCATGGAAAGGACCTTGGGGGATAGGGTTTCGTAGTCCTTTGTGCCTCTGAAGAGCGGGCAGGACTTGTTACGGCCCGTTATCGTGAGTCCGGAGACGGGTTTTATCCTCGAGATGGCCTTGAGCTCCCTCATGACCTGGTCGCTCTGGGATATCGTCCTAGTGAGATAGACGATCTTCTTTCCGGTCTTCTTGGCGTGCTCGAGGCCTGCGGCAAGGGATACGATGGTCTTCCCCGTTCCGGTACCTGATTCGATGATGATGTGGCGCCCTTCCGCGAGGGCGTTGCGGATATCCGATATGATATCCATCTGGCATCCGCGGGGCTTGTACGGGAGGTAGGGTGCGTCCTTGTTCTCCTCGGCGACGAGCTCTACCGGTTTCTTCTTGGGTCCAAGGCCGTCCAGGGAGGACTGGTTACTGATATCGTCAGGGTTGAGATAGGCTCCGCAGGCGATGCACCTCTTGCTGTTGGGAGGCATAAGGCTCTTACATTTCCTGCAGAACATCCCCATCATACTTTTGGGAATCTTCAGCTCCGATATAAGGCTAATCTTCCGCTGTAATGAGGGATGGCCATAAGTCTTAGAGGCCGCGTTCATGCTTCTTTAGGCGTTGTCTTCCCATCGGCCGTCATCCTGTCTATCTGCAGGCAAACAGCGATTTTCACCTTCACATCGAAGATGCCTAGAACGTGTATCCGCCCGTTGATGGGAGGGGCAAAAAATGGTTGTGTATGGTCAAATCTACCTATTATTGGATATCGGTTTACTAAACATTTATTTGATTAACTAATATAGTTATCAGCTTAATTTATTTAGGTTCTAATTAAATAAAAAACGCTTTTAGAATTGGGCGTTGGTCTGATTCATAAGATAGCTCTTGGCACCCTGGACGCCCATGCTCATTGCTTTCATCAGGTGTTGTTCCGCCTCCTGGACCTGGCCTTTGTTCATCAGGGCAGCTGCTGCATCCTGGTGCATCTTTATCAGAAGATCAGGATCCTTCAAGCAGTTGTTCTTGGCCATATCCTCGAGCATATAGATGACAATCCTGAGATCCATGAGATACAGGTCATCCAACCCTAGATCGGATTCACATTGGAGTCTTGCAATGAGCGGGACCACCATCTCTTCTACATCTTCGATCTCATGGGATTCCGACAGCATGGCCCCGATGGTTATCGCCTCTGTGTAGTGGTTTATCGCGGTGCGGAGGTCCCCCATCGCGAGGTAGCATTCGCCCAGAAGGGTGTAGAGCTCCATCCTGCGGTTTCCTGACCATTTACCATCTGAGTTCTCCAGGATGTCTATGCCCTTCCTGATGAACTTCTCTGCATCCTCGGGATATTCGCTTTCGAGGAGGTTCTGGGCCGATTCAAGGCACATCCGGATTATCCCTGCCCTATCGAAATGGTTGGAGCCTGTGGTAAGTCTATCGAGCCTCGTCAGAGCGCAGGAGTACTCCTCTGCGATCTCCGAGCGCTGCTCGAAGAGGATGGCTCCCATTGTGGCATGGGCCTTGACGAAGGTTCCGGCATCTATCTCGGTTCCCGATGATTCTATCTCCTCGATCATATCTGAGGCGGAACACAGGTCCTCCATGGCGGAGGTTAGATAACCCATCATGTAAAGGATGCAACCTCTGTTGACATAGGCTTCCACCAGTTCCGGTGAAGTCCCGTCGGGCTCGAGCATGTTTACAATCGAGTTGTACTCGTTAAGAGCCCTCTCAAGATGAATCTCGGAAGCATCCATTTCGTTTATTCCTCTGTTCCAGGGATACGGACACGGCGTTATAAATCAAGCGATACGTTTTCAACATTCATCCCCTTAGATTATGGTTGATAGCATGGTTTTTTTAGTAAACAAGTGATTGGCCGGCAATATGGTCCACGGAAGAATGCTGGCGGTTCATGACATATCATGCGTAGGAAGATGTTCCCTGACGACGGCTCTGCCGATAATCTCCTCACTGGGGATCGAGTGTTCCGTCCTTCCCACGGCGGTGCTATCAACGCACACCGGAGGATTCAAGGGATTCACCTACCGCGACCTGACCGAGGACATAGTCCCTATCCAAGAGCATTGGAAATCCCTCGGGCTTACCTTTGATGCATTCTACACAGGGTTCCTGGGATCCTTCGAACAGATCGATCTCGTCAAATCGCTCGTCGACGAGCTCTCCAACGAGAGGACGACGGTCTATGTGGATCCAGTCATGGGTGACAACGGTAACCTGTACACGGTATTCGATATGGAGTTCCCCAAAGGAATGAGGAAGCTGTGCGAGAAGGCCGATGTCCTTATGCCCAACCTCACGGAACTATGCTTCATGCTTGGCATGGAATACAGGCCCGGACCCTATACCTGGGAGTACATAGAGTCGGTCTTCAAGGAGGCCGAGGCCTTCGGACTCAGGAAGATAGTCGTCACGGGCGTGAGCTTCGAGGAGGGGAAGGTCGGGGCAGTATTCAAGGATTATGAGACTGGAGAGACCGGGCAGGTCATGAGAGGGGTCATCGAAGGCTACTACCACGGTACCGGGGACGTATTCGGATCGGCACTCGTCGGAGCCCTGGAATCGGGGTTATGCCTGAAGGACTCGGTCCGCATAGCCGTAGATTTCACGGTGGGATCCATACGCAGGACATACGAATCCGGAGCCGACGTCAGATACGGCGTGGATTTCGAACTCGGCCTAGGGGATTTCATCACACAGGTCAGGACCCTGAAGAGGGGGATTTCGCTAAAAGACGCGACCACGCAGATGGACATCTCCCGCATCGCAGGACTCGCTGCCAAGATCTGGCATGAAGGATACAGAGGTATAGTCCCCGATGACCAGATAGTCTACATGGTCAACAAGTTCCAAAGCAGTTCGGCCATCAGGGAGGCCATCGACGAGGGTTACGTCTACTGCACCATTACATCAGGCGATTCGGAGATAGGCTACCTCGGCTATCTCATGGAGGAGGACAGGATGTTCCTGTCCAAAATCTACGTCGACAGGGCGTACCGCGGGATAGGTGTGGCCGCCAGATGCTTCGATATGCTCAAGGACAGGTGCAGGGAGAAGGGCCTCAACAGGATCTATCTGACCGTCAACAGGGGCAACGATAGGGCCGTCAACGCCTATCTGGCCTCAGGTTTCGTAATAACCGCGGAGATCGACAAGCCTATTGGCGACGGTTTCGAGATGAATGATTACATAATGGAACTCTCATTCTGAACCTGTCATGTTCATACCGACCACGAAGGAAGAGGTTTCAGCCCGCGGATGGGACGCACTGGACGTAATCATAGTCTCAGGCGACACCTATACGGACAACTCCTACAACGGGTCGGCCCTCATCGGCCACTGGCTGATAAAGAACGGTTTCAGGGTCGGCATCATCGCCCAGCCCAGGATGGATTCGGGCGAGGACATAACCCGTCTCGGACAACCCGAGCTGTATTGGTCCGTATCCGCCGGGTGCGTCGATTCGATGGTGGCCAACTACACAGCTGTCAACAAGTTCAGGAAGGACGATGATTTCACTCCCGGAGGTGTGAACGATAGGCGCCCGGACAGGGCTTGCATCGCGTATACGAACCTCATCAAGAAACATGCAAAGGGCAAGCCGATAATCCTTGGCGGAGTGGAAGCGAGTCTGAGGAGGATCGCCCACTACGACTATTGGTCAGACTCTGTAAGGAGGTCGATCCTGTTCGATTCCAAGGCAGATGCCATCACGTACGGCATGTCCGAGCTGAGCAACTTGCGGATAGCCCAATGCATGCGTGACGGCATCCCGTGGAAGGATACCGACGGGATCTGCTACGCCTCCAGCGAGGTCCCAGAGGGATATCTGGAGATCCCCTCCTACGAAGACTGTAAACAGGACAATGCGGCCTTCACGGAGGCGTTCAAGGTATTCCGCGACAACTGCGACCCTGTAACGGCCAAAGGCCTTGTCCAGAAGCACGGCGACAGGTACCTGATACAGAATCCGCCCTCTAGACTTGTAACCGAGGAGGAACTTGATGCCATATACGAGATGGATTTCGAGAACGAGGTCCACCCTTACTATCTTAAGGACGGTCCGGTGAAGGCTATGGATACGATCAGGAACTCCATCACCACACACAGGGGATGCTACGGGGACTGCTCCTTCTGCGCGATCGCCGTCCATCAGGGGAGGACGGTGGTCTCCAGGTCCGAGGAATCGATCTTGAGGGAGGTGAGGGGATTCGCCTCCAAACCAGGATTCAACGGCATCATCCGCGATGTGGGCGGGCCCACCGCCAACATGTACGGCATAGAATGCCGCCAGAAGATCAGGATCGGCGCCTGCAAGGACAGATCCTGTCTAGGCGACCGTCCATGTCCGAAGCTCTGCATAGACCACAGCCGCCAGATAGGCCTCCTGAACAGGATCAGGAATGTACCCGGGGTGAGGAAGGTATTCGTCAGTTCCGGCATCAGGTACGACATGATCCTCGCAGACAGGAAGCGCGGGGAGGACTATCTCGAGACACTGGTCAGACATCACGTCTCCGGACAGATGAAGATCGCCCCGGAGCACATCAACAGGAAGGTCCTCAGGATAATGGGGAAACCCGGTCCGGAAAAGCTCCTTGAGTTCAAACAGGAGTTCGATTCATGTTCCGAAAGATGCGGTAGGGAGCTCTTCCTGACCTATTACTTCATCGCCGCCCATCCGGGCTGCAGGGACGAGGACATGAGGGAGCTGTCCAGGTTCTGTCATGCGAAGTTGAAGACCAATCCAGAGCAGGTGCAGATCTTCACACCTACTCCTCTTACCGTATCGACGGCCATATATCATACAGGGACGGACCTGGAGGGCCGCAACGTGTTCTGTGAGCGCAGCATCCAGGGAAAACGCAGGCAGAAGAAGCTCATCGTAGGCGGCAAGGACGATCACGATCGACCGCTTTCCGGAGATTGATGCATCCGCTTATCGATGTAAGGGAGCAGGAACAGCAGCAACACAGCAGTCGAGAGTGCGGAGAACGCTCCTCCTACGTATCCGATCATCCCAACACCTATCGAATCCATCACGCCTCCGCCTATCAACGTACCCGAGGCTATCCCAACATTGAACAGTCCGGAATAGATGGACATGGTGATAGGGGTCGCATCCTCGGGCGATTCCGTCAGAAGCACGGATTGCAGCGACACGCTGAATGCGATGTAGCAGAATCCCCAGAGGAAAATCACCAGACATGCGGCCATAAGGAGTGCGACCGAGGGATTCAGCAGGAGCATGGAGACCGTATTGATCAGAAAAACAGCGGCCGTGAACATCCTCATCCTCGGTCTGGATACCTTGCTGAACATGAAGCTCCCGACCACCCCGGCCATACCGAATACGGTCAGCAGGAATGTGACCTCGCCCTCGGAGAACCCGCCGAAATCCGTCAGGAAGACATCGATGTAGCTGTACCCTGTGAAAATCCCCGTGACTATTAACACGAGGACCACGAAAATACCGACGAGGACCCTGCTGCGGAATATCTCCGGTACCCTCTTGACCGTGAACGTCCCGGGATTGGGTACTTTCGGGAGGATCATGATCAGTATTATCAGAACCAGGAGCGAGGCTATGGAGATAGACAGGAACGACCATCTCCAGGACAGCATGAGTCCGATGGCCCTTCCGAGAGGTAACCCCAGGACCATGGCGATGCACGTCCCGACCGCTATGCAGCTGATCGCTGTCTTCCTGTGTCTCTCGCTGACCACGTTGACCGCTATCGGGGTCACTATGGACCAGAACACTGCGTGCGAGAGGGCCACACCTATCCTCGAGGCCATGAGCATCCAGTAGCTGTCGGATATCCCCGACAGCGCCTGACATGCCGTGAAGACCAGGATGCACAGCAGTAGCATCCTCTTGTATTCCATCCTCCTGAGCAGGAGCATGACGGGCAACGACAGCAGGGCGACGGCCCAGGCATAGAAGGAGACTATTAGTCCCGCCTCGAAATCCGTCACACGCAGATCGTCCGCTATGCTGCCCAGGAGTGCAACGGGCAGGAACTCGGAGGCGTTGAACAGGAACACGGACGCCATCAGTGCTATCAGCGGATAGAGGCCTTTCACGTCAACCTCCACATCGTCGGAGTATTACCGTCTTTTCTTCCTAATCGCGGATTGTACCCTATCTTCTAAATCCTCGACCGCATTGACAGTGGCGGACATTGTCCGAGGAGGGGAGAGATGCGCGAGACAGACATCACAGAGAAGATCCGTGCCCTTTCCGTCTATCCCTACGACGAATACAAGGTCACTCTGAAGCCCAAGGCCCACCTCCATTATGCATACAGGATCACTGATAAGGGGATAGAGATCGAGCTGTCCGATTATCTGGCCGAAGCTCCCCTCAGCGTACTGAACGACGAATGCGAGGCCATAGTGAAATGGTCCATGGGGAAGAAGTACGTCCAGCCTGCATCCCTTTCGGAGTACCTCGTCTCATCCGATTTCATCGTGAAGAACCGCCCAATATACCTCAGGAGGTGCAGGACGGTGAGCATGACGCAGCAGGGGTCGTCGAAGAACCTAATAGATTCCGTCGAGAGGCTTATGGCCATGGACCTGGTCTTCGATACCGACATCTAGAATTCCTACTTCACATGGGCCACGCACATGGCCAAATACAAATTCGGACAGTGCAACCAGACGTTCAGGGTGGTCTCCATCAATCCCGATCTGGATGCGGACTACGTCCCCGACAAGGTGGTGGACTATGTCGTGTACCACGAGATACTGCACCTGAGGCAGGACTCTTCGAAGAATCACCGTCCGCATAACGCGCAGTTCCGCAGCTGGGAGCACATGTTCCCCGATTATGCCGCCATGGAGGACTATCTGAGGAAGTTCTACACCGTCCCTGGACGCCGACGTCTATGTTTTATCCGCGTAACTTCTACCGATGATGTTGAGATCCTCCGAGTTCAAATCATTGTTGTGCGTCCAACCGGGCATCATCGATCTAGAGCCTCTAATAGAGGATGTCATCGACGTTCTAAGAGGGTTCGAGTTCTCGATACCTGCCAACGGGTTCCTTCCAGTTTATCCTAAGGGTTTCGACGAGGTAGTCGAAAGCGGGCACAGCTTCGTATTCTTCTTCAAAGACGGGGTCAATAAGTTCTCACTGGAGCCGTTCATGGACCTGGTGGACAGCAGAGGGACGGTGGTCGGGCACGACATACTCCCCGAGGACAGGCACCTCTACGATTCCCCCGATTACATCTGGTTATCGGACAACATGTTCTTCGACATGAAGAAGGTGGCGGGCCTCGAGATGAAGTGCATCATACGTTCTGTCAGATTCAGACCCGAATACATGCCCGAAGGGGTTTCAGCAAGGGTGTGCTTCCCCTGCACCTCCAGCGTGGAGTATCTGAGGGAGATCTTCGGGTACGGGGATGACACCGCCGTCGTGCTCATGGGTGTCGACGGCCTGGAGATGTGAGACGGTATTATTAGGCCACAGGACCATACCGTATGACGGAGGGACCGTTCTGGATCGCATCATCATCCACGTGGACATGGATTCGTATTATGCCTCAGTGGAGATGAGGGACGACCCGTCCCTCGAAGGGAGACCTGTCATCGTCCTGTCCCCGGCAGACCAGATACAGATCGTCGGAACGTGCAACTACGTCGCCAGAGGTCTGGGGCTGCATTCCGCTATGTCGATCGCCGAGGCCAAGCGTATCTGCCCCGACGGGGTGTACATAAACGGCGACATGAAGAAGTACCGTGCGGTCTCGGAGGAACTGCACAAGCTTTGGTCCGAATATACCGACCTAATGGAGCCCGTCATGCTCGACGAGGCCTATCTGGATGTCACCGAATCCGCGAAGGACATCGATACCGCCAGGCATTTCGCCCATGAGATTCAGAGAAGGGTCCGGGACGAGATGCACATGGGCTGCTCGGTCGGTCTCGGTTACAACATGGTATCCGCGAAGACGGGCAGCGAGGAGAACAAGCCGAACGGCTACTTCGAGATCCTGAGCCCCCGGGATTTCATGGAACTGATGGACGACCGCGACATCAGCGAGGTCAACTCCATCGGTCCGAGGACCTACGAGAAGCTGTATTCCATCGATCTGCGCACGGTCAGGGAGGTGCGCGAGCACAGGACGGATGTTATCAACCTCCTTGGCACCCAGGCCCAGAGGGTCCTGGACCTGGCCGAAGGACTGGACGACAGGGTGGTCACCCCACGCAGTCCCGAGGATTCCAAATCGATAAGCAGGAGCCTGACCTTCCTGAAGGATGTCGACGACTATTGGCTCCTCTCGGATGTGATGTTCCTGGTCTCCGTCGATATCGCCAACAATATAGCGATGTATAACAAGCACGGGGGCGGGGTCATGGTCGTCGGTTCCTACAGCGACAGGACGCCTTTCAACATGAACAAGGTGACCAAGAAGTGCAACGATGCCGTTGAGATTCATAATATTGCGATGTCGCTCTTCGACGAGATCCCCTTCAGCCCTATCAGGCGCATAGGTATCTGCGTATACAACCTCGTTCGCTCGGATTCCAGTCAGACCACCCTCGATACCCTGATGGGAACGGAAAAGGACGACGGGGAGACCGTAAGGATGCTGGATTCCATAAGGGATCGCTACGGCATGGATTCGCTGTGCAGGGACGATGTCGACAGGGATACCATACGCACCATCGCCGAGCATATGAGGACGCACAGGGGCAGATGATGGTCCGCATCCGACCGACCCCATCCCTCCGGAATGTCGCCAGGACAGGGTAGTTTTTTCTTATTCTACGTATTGGGTATCCGCATGGCCGAGGAAGAGAGGAGAGGATTCGTCTTCAACACGCCCGATGGCGACATGGAGATGGAGATCGAGGATGTCATGCGCATGGCCCAAGAAGGGGATCCGGACGGGTTGTACGCTTTGGGTATGGCCTATCTGTTCGGTTGGGATATCCAGCAGGACGAGCGCATAGGATACGATTATCTCGAACAGGCATCCGACAAGGGCCAGACAGAGGCCATGACGCTCCTGGTCCGTATGTACATGCAGGGGGAGTACGACGGCATCGATCCGGAGAAGGCGGCCAAGATGTCCCTTCTGGCGGCCAAGGACGGCATCCCGGATGCTCAGATGTATGCGGGGCTGGCCTACATGGACGGGATCGGTGTCAAGCAGGACTACTCGGAGGCGGCAAGGATGTTCCGTCTGGCCGCCAACCAGGGCAACGACGAGGCCCGTACGAACCTGGCATTCCTCTTCCAGGAGGGGTTGGGAGTCCCGAAGGATGAGGCGAAGGCCTTCAAGATGTACCGCACCGCCGCCAAGAACGGGAACCTCAACGCCATGTTCCATCTGGCTGTAAGCTACGAGTTCGGCACAGGTACCTCCAAGGACCTGGCCCAGGCCGTCGAATGGTACAGGAAGGGGTCCGACATGGGGGATCCGTTCTCATCCGAAAGGCTCGCATACCTGGTATCCGAGGGATACGGAGAAAATCCGCCAGATGCGGACCTAGCGTTCGAACTCTTCCTCAAAGCCGCCAACGTCGGCGTTCCGGGGGCGATGTTCATGGTCGGGTACTGCTATCTCGGAGGACATGGCACAGAACCGGATATAGAGGAGGCCAAGAAATGGCTCAAGATGGCCGCGGACAGCGACATACAGGACGCCAAGGACCTCCTAGCGGAGCTGGGATGATTACTAATATTCTCCAACACTTACGGGTGCGCGATAAAGATGGAATCGGGAAACCTCGTCGAACTCGCAGAGAGCGGAGATATGGAATCTCAGTACAAGCTCGGACTCAACTACATCTACGGGACCGATGTCCCCAAGGACAACGCAAAAGCCGCCGAATGGTTCAAGAAGGCTTCCGATCAGGGGTTCCTCCCTGCACGCAGGGAACTAGGCATACTCCTGGCTTCCGGAGAGGGTGTCGAACCCGACATGGAGACCGCGGTCCAGTATCTTTCACAGGCGGCGGATGAGCTCGACCCCAGCGCCCTGTACCATCTCGGACTGATGTACGAGGTCGGAATCGGCGTCGAGAAGGACCTCCAGAAGGCCGTCCGCATGCTGGCGTATGCCGCTGAGATGGGGTACCCCGGTGCCGACACCGATGCCGAGAGGATAGACAAGATCCTGTACGAGGAGAGGAAGAAGAAACTCCGCGCCAGACCCCTGCTGCACCTCCAGATATCCGATGTGGATGTGGAGGCGGCATGCTGCAAGAAGATGCTGGACAAGCTCCTCGAGGAGGAGATCGTCTTCATCGATTCATACAAGGGTCCCGCCCTGCTCGGAGAGGACAAGGATGGGATGGACGCTGTCCTGGACAGATGTCCTTTCTGCGGTGCGGAGATACAGATCATCCCCCGCGATACGAAGTTCTGATACCATGGAGGACGACATCGACCAGCAGATAGACTTCCTCAGGGAGAAACTCGGCATCCTAAGGGAGCAGATGCCCGAGACGCCCCTCGATGCCGAGAAGAAGGCCATGGAGGTGGGCCTCATCGAGGAACAGCTGGCCGAGCTTTATGAGCTGAAGGGCTCGGAGAACATCAAAGGCACCGCCTCGCAGAGCCTGGACGACCTATCAGAGGAGATAAGGGCCATAACCGACGAGATCATGGGCCTTGAGATAAGGATGCTGAAGGCCGAGATGGACGGCAACGACAGCGAGAAGATCAAGTTACAGCTATCAGCAAACGCTTTGAAATCGAGGCGCCAGACACTCATCGACGAGGTAAGGTCGATCAACAAGTCCGCCGATCCCGAGAAGGACGACCTGGAATCCAGGGTCACCGCGTTGGAGAGGGAAGTTGCTGACCTGAAGGCGCTCATCTACCAGTTAATGACAAGGTGAATCAAATGGAAACGGACCTCATCAAAAGAGCCTATTTGGAATCGAAGATCGTCATGAAAGGGGACTACCCCTATTTCGTCAACTCAATATCCGACGGTAATCCGGCGGTCACCAGGGAACTCCTGGACGAGATCGTAGGGGGTTTCCAGAGGCTCTCGAATCTCGACTGCGACATCTTCCTCGCACCGGAGGCCATGGGCATCCCCATCGCGGCCGCTCTCACCATGAGGACCGGAAAGCCTTTCCAGATCATACGCAAGAGGAAGTCCGGCATTCCCGGGGAGATAGTCTTCGAGAGGACGACGGGATACGATCAGATGAACATGTATCTCCAGTCCGTCAGCCCCGGCACCAAGGTCATCCTAGTGGACGATGTCATCAGCACCGGGAACACCCTGAAGAAATCGGTCCAGACCATCAGGGACGCGGGCATGGTGATAGAAGAGGTGCTCATTGTCCTGAACAAGAGCATCGACCTCGACGCCCTAGAGAAGGAAGCGGGGGTCAGGGTGCATTCGATCATCGATGTCGCGGTCGTGGACGGCAAACCCGTAATAAAGGACAGTACGCACGAATGATGTCCTGAAAACGTTATCTAGGGCGACAATCTA
>Ga0265298_10006353_pt1 | contig 14620 bp, 16 predicted proteins | sample AusTroGonzalo_MG_3_FD_193486 | JGI IMG/M metagenome (GOLD analysis project Ga0265298, IMG submission 193486) | Bovine rumen microbial communities from tropical cattle in Woodstock, Queensland, Australia - Gonzalo_01 | ecosystem: Host-associated > Mammals > Digestive system > Stomach > Rumen ... | reverse complement strand
CAGACGGACATGTCCGACCCTAGCTTCGTACTTCATAAGCCGGAAGTGAAGACCGTCGTGCAGGGCAACAACATTGTCATCTCTGAAGGTGCAGACACCTTCACCATTTCGGCAGACCTTTCCAGCTGTGCGACGCGTTCCCAGCTGGAAGCGTTGCAGTCGACCATAAGCCAGCTACAGACAAGCGTGACGGACTTGTCACGTAATTACAACAGCCATGGACTGGCTTACGACTCGACTTCGCACACAATCAAGCACTTGCTGTAAAGTGGAGTAATTTAAGTCGAAAACGGAGATTTTGTTGATGTGCATGTTCGATTACACAAACCAAAAAAAGACCTGGCGAGAAGATCCAACCTTGTCTCTTAGCGACAATTTATTCTTTGCATCCGTCCATTTTACCCAGGTTTTCTTCATGAAGTACAAGATCAACAGGCACAACAACGAAAATGACTTTGACGACATGGCGGCAGACTGTTCCCTCGCGGTCTACGAAGCTGCAAAGCGCAACATGGACAAGTGGGATAGGGAAAAGTACCGAATGGATCAGTACATGTACGGTCGAGCATGGAGTGTCGTTGGCGGATGGCTACAAAAATATTTCAAGAAGAAACAGCGTGAGCTGCTTGATGTCAAGCTTTCTGACAACCGTCTTAATTCTGTCGAATACGAAGTCGGCACGGATGAGATTTCTGCATCCAATCACGTGAATGGAACGCGTTACACTGTCTGGAAAACGGCTCCGTTGCCGTATTACGAGGCAAAGCTCAGCTCCGCCGCCCAGGAATACCTGGACTATCGAGACGAATGCATCGACATGGGCATTGATTACGAGGATGCCGAGGACTGGCTGACAAACAAGAACTCTAAGGAAACCGACTTACGTTATCTAAAAAAGATTTTAAACGAAAGTCCTGAGAGGACAACTAAATGCTCTCTGTTGTCCTCGAAGACTTAAACTCTTCCAAAACAGCTGTTTCGTTTTACATCAGGGTGGCAGAGAGCAGAGGAATTTAATATGGCAGAATCATTTGTGGCAGAGATAGGTGACCGCTTGGGCGGTGAAGGCGTGGAAAACACCGTTGGCGAACACGTCAAAATCTTGTCCCCAAAACATTACCAGCGTGTCGACAACGGCGTAGTTTCAAACCCGAGTATCCAGGACGCGATCGACAACATTGCGCCGAAGGTAAAGTACCGTAAAACTACTGTACAGCATACAATCACGGCAGCAGATGTTACACAAGAAAAATCTGCGTTTTCTGACCCGATTGTGATGCCGTCCAACTACGGCAACAAGACGGTAGCGATGGTTAACCTGTTCGGGACAATCATGACAACGGACACGTCCGATGTTCCGAATTCGTTCATAATTTGGGTCGATTATGACAGTGCTCACTCCTCCGGCTCCGAGGTGTTGTCCACGAATTTTATCACGGCAGACGATCACCAAGTGAATTTTTCTGCGAACATACAGCTTCCTTTTTCGACTGGTTCTATGCACCCGTCCGGACTGTATTTGGACATTTGGCGTCACGGACTACCGGCTGACAGCACCATAAGTGTGACGGCGGAAGTGACCGTGCTTGACAGGGAGTAGGTATATGGCAATAGCAGCTACGACAAACATGGCTTGGCTGAGCGGAGCGGGAAGCCCGTCCACGGCTGAAAAGAGGATATTCGTAACAGAGTTCACGCACGAATGCCCGTACACTATGGGTTATGACACGCTGTCAGCGTCACAGACGGCAGAACTTGAAACTTTCCTGAAGGACAATGACGGGTCTGATTTGGAAGTCACACTGTATATGACACCGATGCTGTTCGCGGAAGCCAAGCCGGATGGCTTTTCAACTGGCGTGACTGTATTCCCGATGGACCTGAAACTGACCTACACGGACTTGGAAAACCAGTCACAGACAGTATCTATGCGACTATCGGTTCCTTGTGGAACGGTTTCTAGCGGCGAGGTCTCTGAACGTGACCGCCACGACGGAAGCGATTCCTACTACAAGCTGACACTGCCACTGGCTGGCGGTCTAAACTCGCTTGACAGTGTGGTCGTAGAAAACCACCAACTGTGGAGCACACACATGTATGACGCCGTGAAGGCCAAGGCAATCCAGTTCCACGTGGTCGACTAAGGAGATTATATGAAACAAACTAAGGTAGCTGCCAACTTGCAGCAGGACTACACGGAAGCCGAAAAGGCACAGGCGAGACGGAACATCGGCCTTGCCGAAGTGGCGCACACAGGCGACTACAACGACCTAATCAACCGTCCACCAGTGGTGACCGGTCAGGCACAGGCTGACTGGAATCAGATGAATGTGACGGCGGCAGATTACATAAAAAACAAGCCGACCATCGGAAATGCGGTATTGACTATCCAGAAGAACGCTTCCACCATAGAGACGTTCTCAGCCAATGCCACATCGGATAAGATATGCAACATCGAAGTCCCTACCAAGACAAGCGATATCTATAACGATTCGGGATACATCACCGCTTCCGACTTGCCGACAGTGGGCAATGGAACAGTCACGATCAAGCGTAACAGCTCGACCGTAGGTTCGTTCACAACAAACCAGTCAGGACCCACATTGATTGACATCCGCGTACCGACGAAAACAAGTGACATCCAGAACGACAGCGACTTTATCACGTCGTCTGACTTGCCGTCAGTCGGAAACGGCACGATTACGGTGCAGAAGAATTCAAGCACTATAGACTCGTTCACTGTGAACCAGAACACGAACAAGACTATCGACATCTCGGTGCCTACGAAGACATCCGACCTGACCAACGACAGTTCGTTCATTACATTGGCCGACGTGCCGGAATGCAACCTGTATGTAGCTACGTACGATGTGTCTACGTTCAGTGACGTTCTCGCCGCGTACAACGCGGGGAAAGCGATTATCCTTGTCGGTGCTGACTTCGGAAGCAACATCCACACGAACATGCTGATGTACGACTATAACACGTCCTCCGGACAGACACGGAAGTTCCAGTTCGCTCCTACGGTAGTCCCGCGTGTCGCTGCATACTACAAGTACTACGCAACTTTGGATGAAACCAGCGGATGGAGCAAGAACTATATCAGCAACACAGTTCCAACAAAGTGCGGAGGAATCTTCCAGCTATCCGGGGATGAGACTACGCACAACTTGATCGAACATCGCGGTTGGCTTTGCAATAACATCTACAACTTTGACTTGAAGTTCTTCTGCTCCGCAAACGCTTGCAATATTTACCTTGCCTTTGTCGACCAGTCATTCCATGTGGATGTTGTCGGTATGCGTCGCGGAATCCGTAATGACCTCAAGGCGGCTATCGACCTGACCACCACCGTACAGAGCCTTGTACGCGACATCGATGTGTCTAACCGCATCGTCATGACCGAACAGCCGCTCAACGCAACGAACCAGCGCATCGATATTGCAACACTTGGGCCTCAGGAGCTCAGCAACTACAACTACGATATCTATTGGGATTTGGACTTGATATTCACCCAATGGGGCGTAACCGGAAGCTCAAGCCCTTGCTATCACTTGCATATCGAGAAGTTCGGCGAAGCCGGGGCTGGTCATTCGTACCTGTTCGCAACCTTGACTGGAAGCGACCTTTACTAAGGAGACTGAATATGACACCAGAATTATGGGCAACGCTTATCGGTGCGGTAGTTCTCTTGCTGACAAATACCGCCGCAGTAATAAAGGTATGGGGCGACAACATCTCGACCAAGGACGACCGCATCGCTACGAAAACAGCCAGGGACAAGGACTCAGCCGAGCTGCACGACAAGGTTCTTGCTCTAGAGTTCAGAGCGACACAGAATAAGGACAACATTTCACTGCTCTTTGAACAAGTTGCCGATACGGCGAAGGCGGTCGGTGCACTGAACACGCAGTTCGCGACACTGCTCACCAAGGTCGACTCCGTTCTTGATACGCTTAAAGAGCTAAAGGAGCGGAACCGTGGTTAGTACGCTGTTATTGATAGCCGCTGTCCTCGCCATGGGCTGGTACCTATGGAACGAGGACGACTGGCAGAACCCGAGGAAATGGTAATGCACTTTTACTACGAACGCGGATGCAATTTCCGCAGCTGGATAAAAATCGGCGACATCTATCAGGCAACAGATGACATCACAGCAGTCGTACGTGACGAGACTGGAATGTTCTACGAGTTTCATCTGTTCCCCGGATTTAGGTGCAACGGAGGTTCCGTCCCTTGGGCTTTCCGGTGGTTTGTTCCAAGCTGGTCCAGTACGAACGACCTGATTAACATTGCCTACGCATTGCACGACGGGTGCTACGCAAGCGGTCTGCTTCACCGCTCGGTGAGTGACGACCTCCTGCGCGGTCTGCTGAGAGACGCGGGCTTATCGAGATTCAAGGCAAGCACCGTCTGTTACGCCGTAAACAAGTTTGCGGAAAGTCATTACAAGACGGACGAATACGACACGGCAAAGTTCATAAAACTACGCGTGTACAACCCCTAACAACAAAAAGGAACCTCACTGGTTCCTTTTTTGCATCCTGACGAAGTCTTCGTGTGTGATTGCACGGTCTTCATCGACCGGTTGGTCTTTCAATACCGTTTCGGCAACCTTTTCTGGCTGGTCTGGTATTACCAGTTCGGCTGGCTTATCCTTAGCCTTGGTCTTCGGTGTCGGTTTCTTCCTGGTCGGCATCTTGTCTCCTCGGGGTGAAAGAAAAAGCCCAGGGGCGTAACAATAGACCCCACCGCCCCTGGGCACCTCTTAGAAAGGGCTGACGCCCTAGTGTGACCTCCTGTTTTTGGGCTACAACTAAAAAGAAAACAGGCAGGAGGTCACGCTAGGACGCATCCTTGCGGATGCACCCCAGTATGAATCAGATTAGAAAGGCAAATCAGGGTCTGCCGGCTTACCGTTGAGGAATTCGTTAGCGTCGACCTTGGTCACCTTGGCTTCAGGTGCATCGGCCTTCGGCTGCTCGGTTGCCTTCTTTTCAACCTTGCGGATGCCTACGCCTTCAGCGAGCTTGTAGGTGATGACCTTGTCTCCGGAAACCAAGAATTCCGGAACGTCGTCGACATCGAAGTCTTCCTTGGACTTGGCCGGAGACACATAGTCGATGACGGTGTACTTATTGCCGCTCTTCTCGGACGTCTTTTCCTTAACGCAGACCTTGCCAAATTTCCCGAAAAACTTGGTCATGTCGAACGTCGCGGAACCGTCATTTGCCTTGACAAGTATTCCACCCTTGACAAGGATGTCGCAAGCTTCCGTCCAGCTGGACTTGTCAAACCATTTGAGAATGTCCTTGCGGAAGCGAGCCTTCTCGTTGCAAGAGAGCGGGAGACCCCAACCGGAGCCGACCTTGGTGTAGACCTTGCCTTCGTGCTTGATCTGCCAAATCAGGTGGAAGAGTTTGCGCTCATTGTCCTTGAACGTGGCAGTGTCGATAACGTAGCCTACGACCTTGCACTGGTTGTAGAAACCCTCTTCGAGCTGCTGGAAGTTGGAAGCGGAAGTGCCGTTGATAAAATCATCAGCACCGTCAATACGTAGTAGATCGAGATTTTCACTCATTTTTCTTAACCTTTGGGCATAAAGTAAGCCCAGTTAATGTTGAACAAAATCCCGAACTTCAACACTAACTGGGCTTTGTCGACAAGCCAATTTCGGTGTAAGGTGTTCGGGAACCTTATTACGCGATTAAATATAGCCTAATTCACATGGATATGCAATACCTAATCATCACTTTTCTCGATTTCTTCGTCGATGTACAAGTTTTCCGTGTCTGGCATCACGCAATCTTGCGCTTCGACGTTGAGGTACGAATAAAAGCTGTCGTAATACTTCTGCACTTTTTTCTTGTATTTGCCTTCGGCGTACTCTTCCCTTGTGCTGAATCCGCTGTGGCAGTTGACGATTCCGTGGTATGTTATTTCCACGTCGCCGACCTTGCAGCCTGGGCCGATAACCTCATCGGCGGCACGGAGCATGCACTTGCGTACAACGTCGGAAACCTCTTGCCACTTGTCTTCCGGGGCGAGAAATACGAGAGCATCGTGCACCGGGGCGATAAGCTGGATTCCCTCTCGCCAGCAGTAGTACAGCATCTTCCGGAGCACGACGGCACCGACTCCCTGGAACGGCCAGTTGACCAGCGTGGTCGCCTTGCCGGGGTTTCGCCGGTCGTACTTCACCGCCCATCCGTCGCTGAAGGCGATATACCCGCGTTCCTGGCACTTTCGGATGCACGCATCGTCATAGTGCCAGTAGGTCTTGAACGCACTTTTCAGCTGTCGGAGCGTTGCCTTGCAGAAGGGAAGCGGCTTCTTGGACACGGCTGCAAGCTTCTGAACGCCGCATCCGTAGTTCGACATAAGAGCGATTATCTTGTAGGTATCACGCATGCTCACGTCGTCGTGGAACACGTCTACGCACAGTGTCTTGTAGTAATCGTCTTCGACTCTGGGGTGCAAGTAGTGTTCGAGCATCACATTGTCCCCTGACAGTTTCGCCTGGTTGAATATTTCCGCGTTAGAAAAATCAGCTTCGCCAATGACGAATCCGGGAGGAGGGTCAATCAATCCCCGTAAAGCCTTGCCCATCGTGAAGACAAAACCGCTACTCGGCTTGGAACCGCATCGACCGGTGATTGCCGCAAGCAAGTTCATCCTTGGTCTTACAATACCGCGCTTTGGCAGATAGTGACCGAGCCAGTTCTTGTTGCGGTCAACCTTGCAGAAGCTCGCAAGGGCTCGACACTGCTTGTCCATCTCGTGGTAGTCCCAAAGGAAACCGCCAGCACCTTCGTATTCCTTGGTGAACTCTGAGGCGAGCGAAACCTGTCCGGACTTTGTCCGTGGCGGATTCTCGCCGTACTGTTCCTTGGCGTATACACGGCAGACGTCGACGTTCTTGGTGAGCTTTTCGCCGTCTTCGCGGAATGTGTCCGGATAGAGCTTCTTGAACGAGCGTTGCAGTTCCTTTATGGCGTTGCGTGCATTGGACATCAGCTTGTTCACGCGGTCACGGTTCAACGGAATCCCACGCCAAGAGCACTCGCCCATGTACGCCATCAGGAAGCCAAACCAAGTAGCCCTGCGTTCCGGCGGAATCGGGTCGGCATGGTCAAGAACAAGGGACGGACTGAACGGCTTAGACAGCTTAGACTGCAAGCTCTTGTACAAGGCGATACCGTGCACAGTATCTTCATGGCAGTAGTCTTGATGGTGTTGGCGGTTTGCCTCGATTTTTGCACAGTGTTCCGCCCACGTTGTCTCGTGCGGGTTGTACACGAATGCGAGCTGGTCGTCCTTTTTCTGGTCGTGATCCCTTAGTATTCCAAGTTCACGCAATAGACATGTAGCAAGGTCGTGGCGGATTTTCTTCTTGGACGTGCAGTAGTTGTATACCGCACGGCTCATGAGCAGGGTGTCAGCCCACTTGTATGCAGTCGGTCGCTTGCCCAGGTGGCACCACAGCCAAGCTTCAGCGTTCTCGCCGTTGTGGCAGATAAAGGTGTCCTTTGCGTGCTCGTCGATGTACTTGGAACACTTGTCCAGTTCATCACGCCAGAAGCGGACGTTCACGCCGTCTTCTTGCTGGAAGTCCACCGCCCAGGGATAGAACTCGTTATCGTCATCAAAGCTGAATTCGCAGTCCACTTCGTTGAGCATCGTCCGCCTCCGTGTTTTCCATGGGATAAAGGTAGTAAACCATAGTACGTACGCCCTTGAACTGGATGCGCTCCTTGTCGTTGCGGCGTGTCATGGTACGCATGCGGTATAATACCTTCTGCTCCAGACCGTCGTTGGGCTTTTCTTCGGAAAATTCGTAGTACTTGTCGATGATTTCGGTAACTGGGATTATAAGCCGTCCATTTTCCAGCTCCGCACCGTCAAACAGCGTCTTGTAGAATTCACGGATGTCGTGCTCGAAATCTTCGGAGGCGGTATTGAATTCCTTGCCTATGTCAGGGAAGAGCTCGTTGATGTCGTCCATGAATCCCATCTTGGAAATCTCTTCGTAGGCTCTGCGACCCATGTTCATCAAGACTTCGAATGCACGGTCACGGACTTCCTGGTCGTCAAGGGATTTTCGCTCGTCTTGGGACAGCTTCTTGTATTCGTTGTCCGCATCCGTCCGTATGATTACAAGGCGTCTCCATAGTGCAGCCTTGTCATAAATCTGGATAGGGTGGTTGCTGGCAAGATATGCGGCCACTGGGAATCCGGTTTCCGTGTAGGGGTCGACGTACTTAGGCTCGATCACGACTTGTGGTTTTGCAGCACCGAAGGAAGCCTTGAAGTTGTTCATGACATCGGTGTCGAATTTCGGCTCGTCGTAGAACACAAAAAGCCAGTCGAGATAGCTTCTGGGGAGGATGCCGTCGTTATGCACCAAGACCTTCATGGACTTTAGTGAGTCAGTCTTTAGTGGGAAATCCACATTGGCTCGGGGGCAGCTGTATAGTTCGGAAGCCTTTTCGGCTAGTAGCTGTTCAACACCGTTCTTGAGCGTACCGCCGAAGTTCATGTCCAGCAGGGAAGGCGTCGGTATACGGTTTATTAGGCAATAGGCGAACGCAGCCTTAACCTTTATCTGGTTTTCAGTGTGGTGTGCAAACCAGACCTTGAGGAACGGGTTGGTCTTCCAGTCAACATCGTCACCAAGGCCGACTTCCCTAGACTTCTTGTAGATGTCGCCAAACAGTTCGGGCTTCTCGATTTCCTGGACATACTCAGTATGCTGCAAGAGTATTTCGTAATAGCTCTTGGCGTTGTTAATGAAGTTTGCCGCTCTGCTGAATCGGAATCCGGACGTGTGCGTAATCTTGGTTCGCTTGCCGTCTTCCTTCTCAATCCAGTCTTCTTGGGTTTCTCGGCACAGCTTGACAGACTGCACCATCCAAGGTAGTACTGGCATGTTGTGCATCACATGAGGGACAACCACACCCATAAGCGAGTCGATGTCCCTTTTCCACGTGGCTTCCAGCTCCGGCCACGAGATTATACCCTTTTCACGGAGGTAGTCGTCAATCCCGGATTCATCCAGACATTGCAAGTCGTTGTATATTGCGGATATTAGCAACCCCGAATCACGGTAGGTCGATGCAAGGTTTAGTGGCAGATGGTCACCCATCTTCTTTGCGAGTACAGCTCGACCGGAGGAGTCCTTAGCCACGGTGCCGAGAGCTTTCAAGCGACCGCTTTCGTCCTTGAAGTACACGATAGAAACAGTCCCACGGACAACCTGGCGGAAGTGGGAAAAGATTTCCAGATCTACAACACTAGGTTCGTCTGGGTAGTCAGGCACGGCGCTCAGTGTTGTATCTAGGGATTCTAGAACGCCGTGCTGTCGTCGTACTTTTTCGGATTTCGCGTGGTTCTGCTTGTTCTTCCGGGCAAAACCCAATAGGCATTGTACAACCTCCTCCGCTTCCGGACTCTTTGACGTCCACAGTTCGGGATGCATAGGGTGTTCGGCCTCACGGAAATAGCTGTCGGACTCAAGCTTAAACGCATCCATTACCAGGGTGAAAATGTCCTTTTCGCCGTAGATGTTGCCTTCGAAACGGTATTTCTTCGAGCGTGGGTTACCGACGTATGAAAAAGGGGAGAACTTGGCTTCAAGCCAGTCTTTGAATGGTTTGTCTAGCATAAACATAAAGGGGTGACGCCTGATGTGTATCCACTATCATACACGGCGTCACCCCAACGATGCGAACTAAAAAGCTCGACGTGGTTGGATGCAGATAGCGGTCTGCGAAATTTGATTCGGTACCGGATTCTTCCGGCAGTTCGCACCGAAATATTGTTTTATTGCTATTAATCTACATCTTTTTTTGAACGTTGTCAAGGGGTTTCTGCACTTTTTGTATACAGCTGTATACAGCTAAGATGCGGATTTTTGGAACTTTTTGTTCCGTTTTAGAGATTTCAAATTAACGCAGTTATGCCAAAAATACCCCATTTGGAGCCAAAGTAAGAAAATTGTAAGTTTTGAAAAGTGGTCAAAATGTCCTAAAAAGTGGTCAAAATGTCCTATTCTGCCATAGGTTTTCAAACCTATGGCACAACCTATGGCACGTCCCGTCCTTACTGGCAGTAAGGCTAGACGCCGACGTGCCATAGGTGCCATAGGTGGCAGGGGTATTCTTTTAATATATATATACATAGTATATCATAGTGACCAATTAAAACAACCGCCCACATGTGTAGGCGGTTGTTTAATTGTTTCATCTGATAGACCAGTGTGACCCGGTCAGACCGTGATTGGTCCGTTCATGTAGGTCGAGGCGGTTCCCTTGGTAGCTACAATGTACAGCTGATTAAGCGGTGCTTCCGGTATGACACCCTTGTTTCCTGAGAAACACTGTATGCCACGGTATTTCCCCTTCGGGGATTTACAGCTGCGGTACAGCAGACGCTGCTTCTTCTTGTGTGGGTCGAACGGGTTCCGCATGAGCCAGTAGAATCCCAACCATCTCTTCGGGTCTACGTCAAATATGGAAAGTGGGAGCGACAGATGCGGTGCAACCCACAGTCCCGGATTCGCCAGTACGACATCGGCGGGGCAACGTCCATCCGGTGTGAGCCTGAATGACGGACAGTGCTTCGAAGTAAAGCAGGACCGGACAAAGCGTGCCACGTCGGATTCCGGTGTGTCCTTGAGCCCGCAGCGGTCGATGCATTCACTTCCCAGACCCAGCTTGTCCGGCCAGACGATGTGTAGGTCCAGTACGGCGTCATAGTGGGAAAGCGGTGCATCGGCAGTACGTTCGACAAAGCAGACCGTCTTGATATCGTGGTCGCACAGGTCGCACACAGCATCGCCGTAGTTGTCAAAGTGGTCTTCGCCGACATACCTGTAGAACTCAGCCGCATGGGCGTCAAAGTAGTCACGCCAGACATCCTGCTTGAACTGGTGGGTGTGGGCGTCGTTGAGCTGGCGTCCGATGGCGTTGAGCTGGCAGGAGATTGCCTGACCCGGCTCGTTTTCCGGGCATCTCAGTGTGAATTTCATTTGCCGACCCCCTTGTTCCTGAGTTCATACGAGGACATGACCTTTACACCGATGATTCCTGGTCCCACGTGATTTGGCTGGATGACCGCTCGGACTTCGAACAGTGGGCGGATGCATCCGAAACATGCTGCAAGGGACAGCTGGAAAGTCTCGTTAGGACGGGTCAGGGAGGTTTCCATTGTCTTTGCTTTGGCGTGGAACATCTGGAGATACATCTTGCGCTTGTCTTTCGTTACGACATCGACGGCATAGGCGACCTGGCTACCCAGATTGATCTCGTAAATCACTTCCGGGTGTCTGAGTTCGCTGTTCCATCTTACCTTTACAATCTTTGCATCCAGCTCCTGTCCGATGGAATCGTGTAGGACAAGGTTGTTATGGTTTGCAAGTCTTTTGGATATGTAGTTGGACATATTATTCCTTTGTTAACTGGTTTTCACGGTTCACCTTCGGCAGGGTCCGGCGTCTTCTCCGCCCTATACCGCAAGAGGATGAATTCTTGCAGTCAGGGCAGAGGAGAGCCGATGTTCACCTTCGTATAGGGGTAGCCGTACATCTAGTCTTAAACTACACCGCCATGCGTTTCCGTGTAGGCGATGTGCTCCGCCCGAGGACACCGGTATCTCTACTGAGCGTCCCCGCGACACAGAAGCTCCCCCGCTAGGGCGTCGACGCGGTCGGAACTTGGAGGTGTTGTCACCAGGAGCCTTTCGGCTAGTCTGCATCTCTATGCTCTACCCCAGAACCTATCGGCGATATTTACTTCACAACTGAGCAGCGTATTCCTGCAACAAGCGTACCGGTAATGGGTTCGAACTTTCCAATTATAGATCTTTGATCCAGCTTTGGCAGGGCGTAGGACCGTAAATTTTTTGGATACAGAGCAGAAATGATATAATTTCAGTCCAATGAAGCTTCAACCCTTTTTACGACGATATTTCCCCATGCTCCCACGGTACTACCAGCGGAACATGCTGCTGAATGGTCACGAGCCGGCGATGACTCAGCTCTCAAGGATGTGTTTGTCGGCCACCGTATCGCAATATGTCAGGCACAACCGCATCGCCGCCTTGGTTCTTAACTACGGTGAAGACGGGTGCGCTGACTATATCTGGTCGCACTACGCCTATGCCATGGCGCACTTTCTCAAGTTCAAGGTCGGTAAGGATTCGTCGTACAACAGGAAGTACAATTTCTTTACCAACGTCCGGAGCTCGGTTCTGTCCGTGCACGCCATGGTGGACATCCGGTATAAGAGGCGGTACGGGTGTGGGCTTGAGTCACTGAACGACATGGTGGGGAACTGGCCTGAAAAGACCGAGCGGTTGAACCTGCTGACGTCGAAAGACAGGCCGATGCCCCGTAGCAACGGCCATGTCCGGATTGGAGACGCTGAACTCATGCGGGTACTTGAGGACAAGGAGGAGATGGAATGCGGTTTTTACGGATAATCGGTGCCGGTATCGCAATAGGGCTGATGATTCGGTGGGCAATCAAGGCCGGCAGTGTGCCTCCGGACGAGGAACGCCATCTGCTGTTCGGTGTCGATGAGGAGGGCAACCCCATCTATGAAGAGGAAGACTGCGACATCGACAGGACGCTGGACCTCTGGAAGGAGATGCACGTCCGGGCCAGTAATCCATTGCCATACTAATTACTCACAATGAGCCAACAATGAATCAACATGTTGGCAGAGTAATGTGAGCTTAATCACGTAGGATGGTTAGTATGGCCAAAACTGAGAACAAAACTGAGAACAGCATTAAACCGGGCGTAAAAAACCCACCAAGGTCGCCACGAAGCGGAGCGATCCTTAGACCGTTTACATCCGTGACTGCCAAGCAAGCGGCAGAGGCTTCTGCCCGTTCCAGACAGCTCCGTGCAAAGGTACGCGCCGAGATGCTGGAAACGCTTGTCAAGAACATGGACTTCGGTCAGGAGATGCTCAAGGCCATCAAGCAAGCCGACGCGGAAAAGATTGACATCATCATCAAGGCGTTGAAGACTATCGGGCTGGACTACGCTTCCAGTGAAGATGCTGCCAGGTCTGGCATTTCCGTCAAGGCTTCCACTGGTGAATCCCCGGAGAAGAAGGCTGACCAGTCGCTGAACGTGTCCATCGAGGTCGTCGATGGAAGTCAAGCTTAAATTGTCTAAATGGCAGAAGCGGTTTGTCATTGACGGATTCGATGACCCGCTCAGAATTGCCGTGACAGGGATCGGTTCTGGAAAAAGCCGAGCTCTTGCTGTGTGGATTGTGCTCCAGTGCTTGCAGAAGCCGGGTCTGCGTGGAATCGTGATGGCCCAAGTGTACAAAACGTTGTCCCGAGTTTTGGTAACCGAAATCCAGACAGTGTGTGCTATGATGGGAATACAGTACGAATACAACAAGTCTTCGATGGAGATGGTATTCCCAAACCATTCTATTTTGTTCTTTTATTCAGGCGAAAATGCCACTGGTGTTCTTGGTCTTAGTGGTGTGGACCTGCTTGCCCTGGATGAAGCGGCCTATCTGGCTAGGGAAGTGTACAACTTCTCCAGAGACCGTATGCGTGGTGGCAAGTACAAGCCGATGGTGCGCCTGATTTCCTCGCCTGTGAACGACCAGCTGGAAAACTGGTTCCGCGAGCTCTGCATGCAACACCCAGAATGCGTAATCAATGCCGCCACGTTCGAAAACCCGTTTGTCTCGGAAGAGTTCATTGCCGAACTGAAAGAACGCTACATTGAGGGCTCTACGCTGTACAAGCAACAGGTGCTGGGTCTGTTCCTTGATACCGACGTCGCAAGCCAGATAGTCAAGAAGTCTGACTTTGTTGACAGCAAGCGTCTGTCAAAGGAAAACCAGTTCTGGCTTGGTGCCGACTTTTCTGGCGGTGTGGGCTGTGACAACGACTGCTTCATAGTGATAGACGATGCCGGGGTTGTGGAATACCAAAAGGATAACGAGCTGAACACCCAGCAGAAGGTGGCGTCCATAAAGATGCTGTGGGACAAGTACCCGATTGCCTCGGACTACATGGACAACACAGGCGGATTCGGCAAGGGTACGCTGGACTTGGCAATGGAAAAGAATATCCGGTTGCACGGTGCAAACTTCTCAGAAAAGCCGTTCAAGGACAATGACTACCCGAACCTGAGAACCGAAGCCTACATGGAGCTTGCCGCCGCCATCCGTGGTGGTTTCTATGTACCGCCGGAAATACGCCCGGAAATACTTGCCCAGCAGATGGTAATCGATAACCGTGGGCGTGTTGCCCTTGTTCCAAAAGAGCTTGTCAAGAAGGCTTTGGGCCATTCGCCCGATGCCAGTGATGCCCTTGCCTTGGCTGTTTACGCCATGAACCATGGTGACCGTGACAACGACCGCACCAAGGACTACACCGCCCAGGAAGCTTCCGACGCCCTGGACCGCATGCTTGCCGCCTGTTCCTACTAGTGCGAATACTTATTAGGTTCATAATATGGTAATTAAACACCGGAGCCTGATAAATGGAAATAAGAGATTTGATTAAGGAAGCTACAGTGAGAGCCGGGGTAGTGCCGCGCAGACAGGCTCCGCCTGGTGAAGTCCAGGAAACCGCTCTCAAG
>Ga0265298_10006352_pt1 | contig 14625 bp, 11 predicted proteins | sample AusTroGonzalo_MG_3_FD_193486 | JGI IMG/M metagenome (GOLD analysis project Ga0265298, IMG submission 193486) | Bovine rumen microbial communities from tropical cattle in Woodstock, Queensland, Australia - Gonzalo_01 | ecosystem: Host-associated > Mammals > Digestive system > Stomach > Rumen ... | reverse complement strand
AAGAATGATATACGGGAATTGCTGGGCATTCCAGCCCCACTCACTCAAAATCAAAATGTCAATGAACTTGAATTAAACTTTTAAACCAAAATATATCGCATCAGTAGTAAGATGCATATATGAATCACACAGGAGTTCCACGCTGAAGATGATGTCTTCTGCGTCTCCCATGATGTAGGCCTTGCCGATGAACATCCGTGATGTGACATCCGCCGCAGCCTGGTACATCAGAGCCGTGTCCTCCTTAGGTTCGTTTTTCAGGCCGTATCCCACCTCAATGGACATGAAAGGGAGGTGTTCAGCGTTGATGCGGAACTTGGTGTCACCGATACTAAAGTGAACGATACCGGGCTCATGCGTGTCCGGGATCTCTGGGGAGATTCCATTGAAACGGAGGGCCGTTCGTATGGATTCCACAGACATCGGTTTCTGTCGGGCATCTGCATCCTCCTTGATCTCCGGATGTTTGAATTCGGCCTCAGCAGCAAGGTCCTGTCGAGCCTTAATCTCACAGTATTCCTCAAGGAGATTTGAACGCTTCTTAAACTCGTTCACCAGGAGGTACGCAAGTACGGCACAAAACACGGCTAAAAAGAGAATAAATGGCCACATAAACTAGTGCTTGATGATGAGTTTGTTGTTCTGGTTATCGATGGTGATGGTGCCGAAGCGTTCCATGGCGCTCTGGCCAAGCAGCAGGGGAGCCTTCTGGCTCTTGACCACAGATGCGTCCACATTCTTTAGGACTACGTCTCCGATCTTAACCTCGCGGAGGGTAATGACGGTGCCTTCATTGATCTGGCCGTTGGCTACCTGGTAGTAGCGCTTGCCCTTGATGTCCTTCTCGGATAGGTAGCCGTTCTTGAACATGAAGTTGGCTTCCACGGAGGAGATGGTGACATCGGATGCTCCGGTGTCGAAGATCATCTGGAGCGCCAGGCCGTTGATGTCGCAGGGAATTTCAAAGGTGCCGCCATTGTGGCGCTTGAAATCAATTTCAGTCAGGGATTCTCCGCTGTCGGGGACGGTGATATCGTTATCCTTGAGGAAGGCTTCATGCTTCTCCTTGTACTCGCGAATCAATTCCTTGAATTCCGGCAGCTCCCGTACCGAATCCAGGTCATCATCATGCTCAATGTGGGAGAAGCGGCGGAAACCTTTCTCGAATGCACTTCTGAGCGCGGCAATGCTTCCGGCGGAGTCACCCATTCTGGCGTACAGGCAGGCCTTGTCATAGTAATTCCCGGAATTGTCGGGATCATCAGCAATGATCTTGTCCATCCATTCCTTCGCCTCTTCATCCTTGCCCAGGAAATGCAGCGCATACATCCTGCAGGAATTGTCGTCGACTAGGGTATCGAGCTGGAGGACCTTCTCAAAGTCTGCCTTGGCCTCTAACTCATTGCCTTGTTCCAGCAGCAGTTCACCGCGCATCAGATACAGGTAAGCGTACTCTTCCTGCATGTCAATGCCCATATTGTACTCCTCCAGGGCCTTGGCCTTGTTCCCCATGAGCTCGTAGCACCAGCCTCTGCGGTAGTACGGGAAGGAGCTGCTGGGATTGTCCTCTATGGCCGCCGTGTAGTCGGCGATGGCCTTCTCATACTCGCCGGCACCGGTATAATAGTTGCCACGTGTGGACAGGATGTACCAGTCCGGTTCTTTCTCCATGGCCTTGGAGATGTCCTCGATGGCCTTGTCGATCAGGCCAAGTTCATAATATGCGTCCGAGCGATAGAGGTTGATATGGTTGTCCCGTCCATAGTCGTTCTCAAGCTCGTCATACAGACGGATGGCGTCCGGATAACGGCGCAGTCCCTCATAGAACCTGCACAGAAGGGCTTTCCAGTAAATGGGACTTTCGCTCTTCTTGGCACGCGATTTCATCTGCGCCTCGGCGTAGTTTGGGCGCTTCTTGGCAGCCGTGATAATCTGCTCAAAGTCAGCGTCGCTGTTCTTGTCCAGCCAGTCCATGGCGGCGTCTATCGCCTTGGTATCTTCCCCCATACGGCGGTATGCGCGCAGTTTAAAGCGGTAGATTTCGGCGTAGTCGGCATCATAGCGCTGGCACTTATCCAGCTCCTCGATGGCCTCCTGGTACTGCTTCCTGTCAATGAGGTTCCTGGCCAGGCCGATCATGGCTGTCTGGTCCGCCTCATTTTCCTTGAGCATGTTCCTGTAGATGACATCGGCTCCCGCCAGGTCATCGTTGTCATACAGCGCCTGGGCGTAGTCGAAAGAGATGTTCTGCAAGTTGTCCCTATTGTCCTTCTTGGCCAGTTCGTAGGCGGTCTTGAGGGAGGCGAGTTCGTTGTTCTTGTCTCCCATGTCGTTGTAGATGTAGGCCTTCCACCAGTGGATGGCAGAGGTCTGCAGGTCGGTCTTCTTGGGCTTGTTTACCTTGAGGACATGGTTGATGTCCTGGAGAGCAAGACCGTAATCCTTTTTGCTACGGTAGAGCTTCATGCGGAGCATCAGTGCGTCCACGTTGTCCGGTGTCTCGCGGAGCTGCTTGTTCACCAGCTCCAGTGCCTTGGCCTCGTCCTTTTCGTCGTTCAGGACCTCGTAGGCCTTCTTGAGGTTGTAGTCGTTGTCGGCTTTCTTCTGGGCGTAGATGTTGGCGCTCAGAAGGGTCAGCAGCATGGCTGCCAGGAGGGTTGCGATGTGTTTCATATGCGTGAAAGTATTGTTGGTTTATAAATTACATGGGGAGCTGTTTGAACTTCACCACGGCATCCAGAACCTCCCAGGTGAAGAGCTGGCGCTGCACCTCTATCCGGCCTTCAACGTCCGGTTCGTTCCCTACATGTACAATAGCCTGCTTCAGGTCATTGATGGTGGTTTCCAGATCATCCAGGAAATTCTCGTGGCATGAGATGTTCAGCGGCTTCCGGAATGACCAGGAGCCGTCGGCGCAGTGGATGGCCTCGATGTCGTTTCCTTTCTCTGTTTTCTTTGCGGCCTCCTGCTTTTCGTCTTCATCAGCTCCGATAAAGAGGCGTTTGACTTCTACAAACATGTTGTAGCCATGGAAGTGCTCGGATCCAATTAGCACAACATCGTTCTCATGGACGAGCATAAAAGGTTCAAAGTCCACGTCTGCGGCCAGAAAACCCTCTACTTGATGACCGGCCTCTTCCAAAGCCTCACGAGCCTGGAAGATGAACATAAGTGAGTCTGCATCATCGCTCTTCATGGGGCTTTCCTTTTCATGCTCGGATTTGATTAGGAACTTCATGGCACAGTCCAGTGCCTGGCTGAAGACCTCCTCCTGTTCTTCCGGAGTCCCGTTCATGGTAAAGAAGGCCCCTGCGGAACTGTTTTCATCCTTACGGGCCGTCATTTCTACTCTTCCTTCCGGGTATTCGCCACCTCGGAGGATCATGGTCAGTTCCATGCCTTCACCCAGGTTGGCTTTTGCTGTGCAGTAGTTCTCGTCGCCCTCCAGAATGAAGACAACGGAGGGGTCTTTTCTCAGTTGGGATATGGTCACTTCCTGTGCCTGGTCGTGGGTCAGTTTTGCGCCGCGGAGCGTCTTACGGGTAGGGATCTGCTCGAGTTCGTATTCGTCGCCTTTCCTGCGGATGATGGAGATGGTGTTGGGGGTAAAAATTTTTTCCATAAATGCTTTTGTTTTGATTGTTTCTGTCCGCTTATAGTATTTGGATTGCCGGATGTTACAGGTGGGGTTGAAAAAAACCTACTGGCACATCCGCATGTCAGTAGGTTCTCAGCTCAGGGGGAAGTTGGGCCGTTACTCCAGCGGATCGTCGAAGTAAAACGTGGTGCCGTTAATAAAGACACTGTGCTGCCGGTTGACGGCGTCATACCGGCATGATGCCGAGCAGGTCCGCCACAACCACTGGCCATTCTGCAGCTGCTCGGTCGCATATTCCACGGCCATATAGCCGTTCTGTCCGTACATGGAACTGACCAGTTTGAGCTTAAGCTTGGCTTTGTAGGTCTGGTAGCCGCTCCTGTACCAGGCAATAACCTGGAAAATGTTCTGCTCGCTGGGAGCAGTAGCTGCAACGGATACAGGTTCGGGTGATACGGCTTTATCGACATTGGCGCCGGATAGCAGTGCCGCGGCGATGAGGGTAAGGATTACGTGTGTCATAGTCATTAGGATTTTGTACAAATTTCGGCAGATAATACGGCCTTTGAAAAAAAGAAATACCCTCAAAATAGGGAATTCTTTTCGTGTAACACTTGGAGATAAAAGCACTATATATAGGTACATTAAATCATTGTATATATGGAACTTAACTATACTCCCGAGCAACTGAATGAGGTCGCCGGCCTCCTGGCCAATTATTATGAAATACCTGTCGTAGCGCTTCAAGTACCGTCTAGTGGTTTGGTTCTGGATGACCGTATCGTAGAGTGTGTCATGGATGCCTACTCCGCGATTGGGACTTGCCCTAACGAAGAGCTGCTTCAGCGTGTCTTTCTGATTCTGACCAGCGTGGTTCGATCAAGTCCGGAATTCACTGGGAAAATTTCAGCTGATCAGAAGCATGCACGGAGTTTACGTCTTGACCTTCTACGTCTGTATATCTTAAATGGGACCACGCGCGCAGGTGATGCTCTGATTGTTAAGAACCGGAGCCGCAGTTTCCGTCTGGATAACGACGCCAACTGGTTTTTCCGTGAACTGGTGGAGCCATACTTGGAGTGCCAACTGGGAGGTAATATGTCTCGTGAACAGGCCCGGAAAGAGCTGGAGGCGGGGGAGAACCATCACCGCGGCCGGCGTGTGAACGACCCGCGGGTCCCCAGGCTGATGCTCGGGACCTGGCGCCTGCTGAGCGATTTCCATGGTTTCCGGACCCCGATGCCCAATGTGCTGTGCAACTTCATCATCCGCTTACTGCAGTTGCAAGGCGTTTTTCCGGAGAATACGGACATCGATACCTTGTGGGTGCGGGCTCAACTGCGGTACCTGAATGGGAAGGCAAGAAAACAGAATCAGGAGTCCTCTTCGGGCTCCTGATTCGCTTTAGTCTTCAAGCGGCTTACCCATATCCAGTAGCTTTTCCATGCATCGCTCCGTTCCTCACGGTCTTTTCGGAGCTGGGCCAGGAAGTCTTCTTCCGAAACCGTCGGATCCAGCAGCATGGTTACCAGCGGCTTTTCATCGTCCGGCTTATACCCCGACTCATCCTTCCGCTTTCGCAGCATCCACCGTAGGTCGGAGTGATATCTGTCATAGTACGGGTTTTCAATGATCAGCCGTGCCAGGATGTCAATTCCCGGATCACCGTAGTGGCTCTCGTTCAACACCGCAAGGCGGTACTTGAACTTGCGGAAGGCAGGGGAGTCTAAGCCGTTTCCGTTGACATCCTGGAAGATCCCTATCATCTGGTTGTACAATGTCTCAACGGTATCCCAGTCTTCTTTCAGCTCGATAGCCCTTGCAAGCATATACATACCATTGAAGTAGCCGCTTTCTGCCCGGACTATGCGGGTGAGCAGGCCCACGCTCTCGTCCGTATGGCCCGAGTACAGGAGGCCGGCAGCGTTCAGGACAATGTTGTCCCTGCTGATGTTTGGTAGCGGCTCCCATTCCTGTCCGAACAGGCAGCTGTCATCGGCTACGTAGGAAAGAGCCTGATCCAGGAGTTTGCACGCCAAGCGGGCATTGCCCTGATGGGCTACCTCGTTGCACATGGCAAAGAGCCTGACTGCAGCTCCGTCGTAATCGCGCTTCCGCTCGTATTCCTGCACGGCCTCACCTACAGTCAGTTCCGTGGCGATTACTTCCTCGTCGTTGTATGTGGCGGCAAAGGCCTGAACGTCGCGGGAGACGCGTACAGAACTGGGGTACAGTGGGGCCAGCAGACGGAGTCCTGCCAGGCTACGAGCACGACTTAGCGCAACATAGGCCTGGCCGTAGGTGAATGCTCCCCGGCCGAAATCAATATCCACCTTGTCAAAAGTCAGAGACTGGCTCTTGTGGATGGTGATAGCCCAAGCAAGGCGCAGCGGGAACTGGGTGACTCTGCCGACAACCGTCTTCTTGCACTTTCTTTCCCTCTCGTCGTATTGGTATTCATATGCCTCCCAGGTCTGAGGCTCCACGACGAAGGGCGTGTCTTTCCCCTCCATCTCCACGCTGATTCCGTTAGCGTCCAGGCTTACGACCTTGGCAAGGCTTCCGTTAGCCCATCTGCCATAAGAATCGTTACGTAGAAACATCACCTGAGCGCCGACCTTGAGCTCAAGTGCGTCATCTACCACACCATTAAGCTTGCTGGTATTGCCTTCGTACGTTGCCTGGAAGATGAAACTCTCACCTGGCAAATCGGCGAGTTTTTGCTGGTTGATGACTTGAGCGTCGTTTCGGTATGCCGTCAGCGTAATGCGCAGATCGCTATCCGCATTATCGGAAGATGATGCTACACATCCGTTTATCCTCTTCAGGTCTTGCGCCGTTACATTCCCGGTACGGAAATGTTCCAGGATCTGGATAAACTCCTGGTCGCTCTGCCGGTAGATCTTTTTGAATTCGATCTTGGACAAAGTGTGACCTACCAGGCACCTGGCGTTGAAAAAGAAGAGGCCCTTCTGGCCATAGATTTGGCGGAGTACTTCTTGCTCTTCCTTCTGGGCGATGGGCAGGAGCTGGTACATGTCCCCCACGAATACCATCTGGATCCCCCCGAAAGGCTGACTGGAGTGCTTACATTTGCGCAGCATCCTGTCGATGGCATCGATGTAGTCACAGCGCACCATAGACACTTCGTCAATAATGATGGTATCTGTTTGCTGTACTACTGCAATCTTGTTGGCATTCATCTCCCCATAATCCAGCGGACCCTGCACGCCCAGACTGAAGCCGAAAAAGGAATGGATGGTCTGGCCGCCCGCGTGAATGGCGGCGACGCCGGAGGGGGCCAGAACGATGAAGTTCTTGTCAACGCATTTCTGTACCTCCTGCAGGAAGGTCGTCTTACCTGTACCGGCGCGTCCGGTCAGGAAGAAACTCCTATTGGTCTTGGCAATGAGGTCGTAGGCATTGCACATCTCCTGATTTTCGAGGTCGAAGGTCTTCATGTTTTCCATCTTTTTCAGTTTTAGGTTTAGTGAAAGGTGATTCTTCAATTTGGGTTAGCCCTTGAGGTAAAGGGGCACGTTTCCGGATGCCGTGTGGCATCCAATCAGCTCCGTCGTTTTCTGGGTCTCATCCACCAGTTCTCTGGCTAGACGTCGGATGTCTGACTCTTCTATCCCATGGATTCCCTGGATAAGGGCCTGGGTTCGCAGGTAGCTTGTTACCACGCTGATTACCTCGCGGCGGATATCATCCTCACACCACCAGAAGTTGCTGTAGCAGCGGTGAGCGACCACACGGAGTCTGGCCCCGTCCCAGGCGAACAGCTGGATGCCGTTCATGAAGGTGTGGGCCCATCCATGTCCGATGCTGAATTTTACTGCCAGACGCTTGGAAAGTCGGACACCTTCCTGGTACATGTTGCCGGCTGCGGAAACATAGCCAGGAGTGAGCAGCATCTTGGCAACGTGGTTGTAGGTGACGTTGCAAGCAAGCTGGGGGAGAGCTTTCTGGGCGGAGAGGATCAGTGCGTTGTTCATAGTCTTTCTGTTTTTGGTTAGATGAGGTATACTTGCTTAGTCGGTGAATGTTACAAAGTCTTTGCAAACTTTCATCTGCCGGCAGTAGGATTTGAGGATTTCCAGGCCGTTGTCCTTCAGCTGGCTGTCAACATCCTGGTCCAGTAGGTCGGCGACCAGCTTTCCGACGAAGTTGCTGACCTGCTCCGTGACCTCGCCGCCCGCCATGCCGATGTTGTCCATAGCGTACTCCGTGGCGAGCTCGGCGATTTTGCTGTGGAGGGTATCAACGTTGAAGTAGGTGGTACCTTCCCAGTCGTAGGTCTTTACCACCTTCAGTGCTTTGCCGTCCGGGATGAGGAGGCGTACCTTGTTCATGAGGCTCCAGCTGTGGTATAGGCCCATGGTGAACTCGACCACCAGCTGGCGACCGACCGCCACGTACATGATGGACCGGTTACCGGAGGCAGCGGTGTACTGGTCCACGATGTACATGTGCTTGTCGGCGTCGAAGTGGGGGATATCCAGGGCGTGGCTGCCGTACTCGGGGAAGATGGCGGTCAGGGCGTCGGTGTTGGCAGGGGCAGCAGAGCGGGTGGTATGGAGATCGAGTTTCATGGTGTCAGATTTTTTGTGCAGCAAAGGTATGAAAATTAAAAATAGTATGAAAAATATATAAATGCGTATAATACTTTTCTCACTAATATGAATTGAAATATAGAAAGTTATAAAAGAAATATATTGAGAATATTTGCAGATATTTCTCAATTTATTATCTTTGCAAGAGAAACACAAATTACCATGTCAACTACAGTAGAGAAATTCACGCGTTGGAGATATCTGGACAATCTATTATCTGAGGGAAAACCTTTGCTCCAGAAGGAGATTTTCCGTGCTTACCAATGTAATGAGAATCTAAGGGCCTTCCCTATGTCGGAGTTTGAGTCATTCAACGAAACAGACAAGGAAATACGTTTGAGGGCACATTATCTTGAGTCCTTTCGTAACGATATTGTTGAGTTCAAGCGTGCGTTAAGTAGAGCGTCAAAGAACGACGCTACATTGGATGGGATGCTTATAATAGGTCGATGGGAAGAGAAGAAGAGCACCAGAACATATTGTTACCGAGATAAAGGGTTTAGAATAATCCCATATCTATCAGGTAGCATGTCCGAAGCCGAGTATAACCGCATCGTTCGCGCAGTAGAAAGACTGGAGGATACGGTCAGTAATTACGATGAGTTACGTTTTTCAATTCTGAGCCGTATTGAGGCAGACTATATTTCTGGGGATCCGTCCGTTGTATATGAGGATAATCGAAACCTTAGAGGGCGTGAATTTCGTCCTGTGATATACGGCGCAATCAAGGATAGGAAGATTTTACATATCCACTATAAGAAGTATAGCGGCGATGAGTTGGAGTTTGACTTTCATCCGTATCTTCTCAAGCAGTATAACGAGCGCTGGTTTCTATTTGGCAGAAAAGAAGGATCAAGGGATCCTTATACTAGTCTCCCTTTGGATAGAATCACTACATACCCTCAAATTGTTGGAAGCTATACCGAACAACGACCGGCGAAATACACCGATTTCTTCAAGAAACGTGTGGGCGTATCCCGTCGCAAGGGGGAAAGAAAAACGACGGAAACCACTCATATCCTCATACGTATCAGTGACCTTGATGCATGGGGACGCATAACAACTAAACCTCTGCAGACGCTGGAAATCGTATCAGACTTTGATCAGAAAACAAACTCGGGACTGATAAGCCTTGACGTTATACCGAATATTGACTTATATACCAAGATACTTTCGTGGGGTGAAGGGGTTGAAATCATTGAAGACGAAACCGTACGTTCCGAGTTTGTTGCGTTACTAAAAAAAATCTCCGGGAAGTACCCGGAGATGTAATACTTTAAGCAATAAGATGATTCCTCTTCAGTAAAGGATAATTAATGTCGATGAGCTTTCCGTCCTTGCTATTATATCTTAGACACATATATGAAAAAGAAGGTGCTATTTGGATAAACTCATATAGGTCTCTTAAATATGAGTTAATTGCATAAAATGGAATATAATCCTCGTTTTGATCAGGATTATTGACTCCATGGAACAATGTATACAATCCGATATGCTGCCTTCGTGATGCATATTCAACATGTGTCTTTAGATCTTCTTGAGAAACTGTCAATTCTCCAGTTGCGATTATCCAATAATAATTTGTTATAACGCATCTGTCATGTGAATGATAGTGTAATTTACTCCACTTCCTTTTTAAAGATTTCCATTCTTCACGTGAATACCTCTGAGTAGGCTGGTTGTATATTTTTTGAGGATTTCTGACCGCAATAAAATCAAGACTTACCTTTTTATATTTCAGGTCGTTATAAATAGCAGTACAGATATTCTGTAAATACTGGACAGCGCTATCCTTTATTTGCACTTTCAGTTCTTCCCTTTGATGGATAGTTTGCTTAATTCGTTCATCTAGTTCTTGTAAAACCCGTCCATCGGTCTCAGATTCTTTCTGCGCACGAATCTTATTCTCCTGCTCACATAGTTTATCAAACCTGCGTAGTAGATTAGGGTCACATAGTTGATCATATTCAAATAGATATGTGATGTGATACTCGTCATCGAAATCGTCCGGAATGATCTGGTTTAATAATCCTGCTAATTGACCCTCACGGTTTACGAAGGACCCATTTGTTCTCTCGTCTGCTTTAAAAAGGTACCGGTCGGTGATAATTGCCGAATTGGATGTCGGCAGCGGACGACCCAAAAAATGACTCCAAGAATATGGCTTTGAAATGTCGGGTATGGGGTCTTCGTACCATCCTCTTTGTAGAGATTTTAATTCATTATCGGCCTGCGTATCAATAACGAACACCCCTTTCTTCTCAAATTCAGAGAGATTATCATAGACCCCCCGTTTGCAAATAGCACCATTAATGAAGTTGTCAAAATGCAGTTCATTAGCATACGTAACTCTGCTCTCGCCATATGCTTGGCACATGGCAAAGATTTGATGTGCAGAACGTATTGAAGGATTAATAGCAAGCCCTTCCTCTAAGTCTATAAATTCCTGTTTTGTCTGAATGTTAGCATGTAGAAAACCATTCACATCATCAAATAGATTTCCGTATTCTTTTAACGATACTGTAGGTATTTTATCTGTAACATCCTTCTTGCTTACTTGAATCGAGGTGATCCCACTCTTGAGAATACGATATCTCCAATCAGACGCCCCGTGGGCTCTGAGGTCTTGAAGATTATCTATCGAACAAAACAATGATCGTTCCATATGAAACCTATTACTTCGTAAACTTATTTTGTTTCATTGGAGAATAGGACATACTTCAAATTGGCCGATTCGTCGAAAAAGCCGGGACCAAAATCTCTTTCGAAGCGTCCAGACTTTTTGAAGCCAAGGTCATAGGCGTCGCCATCGTGTGTGAAGTAGTAAACGGCAAACGGATTCTCTTTAAACTGTTCTTCACTAAATCCAGAAACAAGTGCTTGCATCTTTCTAATGAGATACTCGCTATGCGTTTCCACGATGAAACCTATTTGACCGCCGTAGTTCTTTACAGCGTCAAACAAAATATCAGCTAAAAGCGATTGATAACAAGGGTGCAAGCTCACTTCTGGTTCTTCAATGCAGATAATCGCGGTCGTGGGCTTAAGTTGTTCCTGTTTATGGGCACGTTCTAAATCAAGTTTTTCATTTTGTATCAGCATTCCCTCAATTTGGAGAAGGATGGATACTATTTGAGTTATTCCATGTCCAACATCAGCAAGATATTCGTTATATCCATTCTGCTTTAAAAGGATTGAAAAGCCTAAACCTTGAGGGACTTCAAACCCGAGACCCTTGCAGATATTTAACCCATCATTCCCTAGCCATTTATTTAAGAAGGTGTCAGGTTTATAGAACTCATTTTTTTCTGGCAAGTATTTGTCATCTGCATGATTCAGTAAATATGCACGTTCTTCAAGATACTGTTGAACAACATCTACGAAGTGAGAATTCTCTTCAAAGGAATGGAGTCTTTGGACGGAAGTGAATGAACTGGTATTATACTGTAAACGAGACAAGTCTTTCGGTAAAAGACAGTCAGTTAGAACCAACCCCAAATAATCTTTAAATGCCTCAAATAGAACGTGTTTTGAATGATAATAGAACGGTTCCCAATCGATGTCTCTCTTAATATATGAATCACTTTTGCCCCAAAGCGATGAGATGACTTTACCGTCATTATTTACGCGCATCCATTCGCTATCGCGAGATTCTCCTTCACCCCATGCCCACAGGCTTAGAAAATCATAAACAACTGAGAATAGAGTCTCTTTTTCGCCGCGTTTCGCAAAACCACCGCTATCAAACGAAATGTCAATCTTTCGAATAATATGATCTTCAATAAAGTTGAAGCTTTCTCCCCATCTTAAAGGGAAGAGTCCACTAGAGTTAACATTCTCAAGCACATAGTCTTCTAAACTGCGATAATAATCAATAAAGGAATCGTATTCGGAATCTTGAAAATGATTTATAATTATATCAGCAGTTGCTTTCATTTTTTCTTCTCCGAACGCAGTCGCAAAGCCACTTAGAGATCTGCTACTTTGTGGTTTTTCACGAAGAATCTGAATGCATTCTTCTTTATTCTTCCCTTTAAATAACTCTATAACAGGGAAGAAAAAAACAATGTTGTATTCAAAACACTTCTCAAGTGCTCCAAGGATATCAGAATAAAACAGATTACCATATTTGCTCCGGATATTCTTTGGTAAAGCCCCAACAGAAACAAAACTTTGATTAACAACTACCGTTGGACTGTGTTGAAGTTTGGCAACACGCTGACCTCTGTCTGTTGCCATAATGCTTTCTTCATCAGCGTAAACGTAACCGCCGGACAAATTGTAATCCTCCCAAAGCCCATATGGCAAACAACCATATAAACAATAATATAGAAAATCAGACATCAAGTTGTTACAGTTGAGGTAATCTACATCCATCTGTCCATTATCCAGCCTAGTGGCATGCAGAATATCCTTTTCTTTATGCGATACGGTAATCTCTTTTAAAATACCATAATCTAATACCAGGTTTTTATCTGGAGCCATAAATGAATAAGTCACTTCAAAAGGATCCACTGAGACTAATGAACGGACCGTTAAAGAAAACGACATTAAATCTTCCGCTGAAGCGGATCGATTCAGTGTATTTGTAAAACCGCCTAACTGAAGATCCGAATTTTTAAACTTTAAGTCATGATTTGAAGGATTAAAACCTCCTGTGCGAGTATATTCGTTGAGGATTCCTTTTAAATAATCCCGGAAAAGGACGAGCGCTTTTACATAACTACTCTTACCAGAACTATTCGCTCCTGTCAAAACCGTGATAGGTTTAAACTCAATATTGACGCCGTGTTTGTCAATCAACCTGAAGTTTGATACTTTAAAGGATTTCATCAGCTTAGTGTTTTCTCAATTACCAAAGATAATAATCTTCTGATTCTTTCGCAAAAAAGAATTGCGCCGTGGTTTTCACCAACAGCGCAACAACCAAAAACAGAATATGGAAAACGATTCGTCGTCAGTGCCAGAATCCGTAGCGAAGATCACCTCTGGATTCAGCAGGTAATGTTAGATTATTCAGGAATCTCGCTCTCACTCATGAGGTCATTAGTCTTAATCTTGTCCAAAGAAAGCCAGTCACTGTCTGGCCGACATACCAAACGCGCACATTTGTAGGCCCAATCCAAGCGATAAATCGTTTCACCTTGATAGCGTCCAGATTCGGTTTTATTTACCACGAGGGCAGTATCAACCTTGTTATCCTCTAGTAAACATAAGGGTAAGAACAAACACATCTTATCTCCCCGAGGCCAATACATGGGTATTGCCGACTTATAATTCCATTCCACTCTCTTTATGGCAATATCCATTGCTTCTTTTATGTCGCTAAACATTCGGCGAAGTGACCTGGGATCTGCCAAAACAGCATCACGGAGACTATCATAATAGTTAGAAAGAAATTCCTCTTTGTCCCATTTTTCCATCTCTACGGTCTTTTCATGAATATCATCAGGAGACAACAATTCAAAGCCCTTTGGAGCATTCATCCTGATAAACTCATAAGGTAATCGATCAATATTCTCTACAATAATATGGATAGAATCAAGTTTAGGAGGTTCTTGATTTGTGTCATAAAGCATATCGAATTTGTCCTTGAAATACTCTGCACGGCGGGGGGTCTTTTTAAATTTACTCACAAGTATTTTACCGAAGAACTCTTCGCCTTCTACACAAAAAGCAGAAAAGTGCCATGGGCAAACATCTTCCTTTTTGTTCCTTGTAGAGAAAACCGCAAATATATCTTTATACTTATCGTCAACTAGACCAGTATTAAAGGCTGCGTACATTTGGTCTGTAGAAAACAATACTTTGTCTTCTCTCCAGCACTTAATAAAGGTATTTGAAAAATAACTATCTAGCACTGGGTATGTCGTCACTCCTGTCACTTTATTTTCGTAATCTCCCCAATTCTCTTTTAAAGCAGTGTCGTGTAATTTCTGAATGACCGCAGGCCAATCATAAAACCAGGCCCATTTCTTAATGTTAGGAATACTCTCTCCGAAAAAGCTATCGCGTGAGTTTCTTTGTTGTGCTTCATTATCTCCCTTTTCGTCATCTTCCTTCTTTGGCGCATTTGGGGTGCCAGTTTTTGATTGAACAAAATGCCGAGGAATACTCTTAGAATAATCTGTAAAAATCTCGAGGTACTCGTTTTCTTCAAGGAAAAGTTTTAAACGATCAAAACCATATTCCTTGTAATAGACCATATTTTCATCCAAGGTTTTTGAAATCTTGGCCATTAAGACCCATTTACCAGGCTTCTTTGGTATAGACTCATCTTGAATACCACTAATAATCGTGGCTACCTTTCTCTTTACTTCCTCGGTTAAGATGCTATCTTCTTGCTCAAGAATAGCTTCTTGGACATTTGGCACGACATCGGTCTTATGTAAGCCTCGTGCATTGAGTTCA
>Ga0265298_10006351_pt1 | contig 14625 bp, 12 predicted proteins | sample AusTroGonzalo_MG_3_FD_193486 | JGI IMG/M metagenome (GOLD analysis project Ga0265298, IMG submission 193486) | Bovine rumen microbial communities from tropical cattle in Woodstock, Queensland, Australia - Gonzalo_01 | ecosystem: Host-associated > Mammals > Digestive system > Stomach > Rumen ... | reverse complement strand
AGATGAAGTACCGTTTCATCAAGGCAATAGGCGCAGCACCTAAAGAAGTGCAATTCCTTGAAGATGCATACGAACGGCATTGGGTGGACAGACTAGACTACATTGAGGGTACAGTCTCAGACTATGAAAAAGCCCTGAAGCACAAGGCAGACAGCATAGCCAGGGCAGAACGCGAGAAGTTGGAGCGGTTCTAACTGCCGCTCCACTTTCTCAGAATAGTAAACTAACTTTTATGATTTATAACAAAATAGTAAAGTCATGAAATCTAAGAAGAACATAATTATTGTTTTCGCCAATCAGAAGGGCGGAGTGGGCAAGTCCACGCTCTGCATCCTTCTGGCAGACTATCTGTCGTATTGGAGAAAAGATGTCTGCATAATAGACACTGATCTCCAACAGTCTGCCACCTTGCAACGTGAGCAAGACAGGCAGACCTTTGGGGAGGATGAACCTTATAGCATCCAGTCGTTTGAGGTCAGCGATCCCAAGACGATGCAGATGCTGATGGAGAATGCGCAGTCACAGGACGGCTTCGTGCTGTTTGATGCCCCTGGCACCATCAAGGATGACGGACTGGCCCCAATGTTCATCTATGCTGACTATATCATCTGCCCATTTGAGTATGAATCGAAGTCGTTGTCTTCAACCAGAACTTTTATTCAGGTCATCAACCGCCTTCGTCAACTCAATCCGCAGATGAATGCCCAGATTTATTTTGTTCCTAACAAGATAGATGCCAGAATGGGAACACGTGAAGAGTTGGAATTATGGAAACAAACGGATGTAGAGTTTGCACAAAGTGGAATCGTTGCCCCACCTGTCGGTTATCGGGCGCAGATGAAACGAGTCAACACCTACAATGTTCCGCTTCCTTTGAAACATGCTGTCTATGAGAGTTTTCGATTTATAGTGAAATCTATTCTGCGATAATGTGAGTCTGTTAATAATCGACAAAGAGATATGGAAAAGAAAAAGTTCAGCATAGAATTGCCAAAGGGTGGTATGAGTAATCTTGCTAAGCAGACAGTCTGCAAACCACACCAAGAACCATCAGCGGATGCCACAGAATGGCAGCGATTTACCCACTATCTTGACGAGTTCAAAAACGTATCAGAGCATGGTGAGTGCGTCTGGCTACTGAAAGATGTAAAACGTGAGATTGAACGAGTCAAGTTTGAGTCGAATGTAAAACTCAATATCCGTCAATTAGTGAATGCCATCATCCTTGCATTCATCAAAGAGCACAGTGATGAACTGAAAAATATCCGGTCAGGTTAATACAAAATGGCCCCAAATGAGTACGTAAAAGGCAGATTATCACCTTCAGACGGTTAAAATTGATTTAAATTACACCTTATTATAATAGAATAACAGAATTATTTGTATCTTTGCAGATGCTTCTGCCAAATACGGCAGCGATGTTCTCTGTGGAGGACGGAGCCGATGGGTGGAGCACTACATTGTGGAAAAGCGACACTGTACGCTTTGTTTTTGGACATTTGAACGTAGGAAACTCAAATCTCAATCAAAGACAAATGCAGAGGTGACGCCTACGGATGTGTATATTGTACGCAGCCGGAGTGTGCCGAGGGTCTTGTGCCCTCACGCACACTTTTGGGTGCATTGTATATATACTCCAGAGGGTATCAAATCTGTTCGTTCTATTGAGAGGGCAATTCCTACGGCCTAAATGTCGGAACGGGCAGCAGGAGATACCCTCGTTTTTTCTGCTTTGTTGTAACCTTAAGTAATGAACCCTCTGACGCTTGGGTATCAGTCAGACCATTTGTTGCTGGCCGATGCCCTAAATTCGGTTGATATGAATAGACATTTATCTATACCCCCAGGGGGAATGTATGAAGAATGGGAATGCCTGATAGATTTAGTGGAAGAGAATACCGCTAAATGGCTTGAGAATATCGCCCAGAGAAAGGGTTGGCGCGAGGTAAAGCGTGATGAGGTTGCAAATATGGGATTCGACGAGTTGTTAGATTGGTCAATTCCAGATACTGATGTGCTTGTCCTAATAGGTGACAAATATCTTGTGTGCCTGAACAAGGACGATTATCAATCATCTATTTGCTAATGGTTCCTACAAACTACTAAATAAGACAACAGTAATGGGTAAGATACTTGACTATATTCAGGAGCAAGGCAGCGGTAAATATATTCTTTACCATACCAAGAAGATTTCTTTAGATGAAAATCTTCCAGAGACACTTGACTATGATGATAAGCCTGCTACTCAAATTGCTAAAAGTCCCTTTGCAGAAACAAATCAAAGCAGGGTGAAGACTATTAGAATTAGCGATGATTACATTGAGGCTACGACTCCAATATTCTTCTATTTTCTTGACGGCTCTCGTCACATATACAAGATTGACGATATAGCCATTGGTCGAAAGATTTATCCTGTTCTAGCAGGACAAATAATTGTCGGCTGTTGCCAACGCCCATCAAGAGACGAATTCAAGAAACTGGTAGTAGAAAACAAGATTGTAATAGCCATGCCTGATGATTTCGACCTTGACGATGAGAATAAAGGAGGCAACTTCTGCAGATTCTATTGTGAAAAGATTAATAAAGAAATGGAGAAGGTTCCATTCCTTAAAGAACACAATATCAAGTTGAGTCAAATGTTACTTTACAAGACAGACGGCCACGATGAATTACTGAAAGGGAAAGATAAGTACAGAAGTCGTGCCCAGGCTCTCATTCAGAATGAGATGACGGACTCTGAGCAATTGGTTGTTAAAGAACTTTGCAAGCGTCACATGCTTGACGACGAGCATTTCTTGATAAAGGACGGTTCCATTGATTACAATCCCAGATACTCAAACATGAGTTCAACAGAGTTTGCTCTTCTGCACCAAAATTACAGACATGTAGTAGGTGTATCAAAGCGTTTTGATCCAGAGTTAATGAACGACTTTGAAGGTAACCGGCTATCAAAAACCATTTCAAATCTAAAACCCTTCGAGAGGACAAAGGTCTATGAGTATCAATCAGAATACTCACAAAGCTATTATGCTGTTTGGTATTTGCGCCTAAGAAAAAGTGATTTCCGTGAAACTCCTGTATCAGATATCGTGAAGTGCGAAATGGTTCTTGATGAAAAGGGGGCGATGATTGACACGGAAATTATAGACATTATCTCAGCAAATCTTATTAGGGAAGCATTCCCTGTGTGTTACGGTAATGATGCCAGATGGGCAAATCATTTGTACCCTGTCTATCTAACAGAATCATTCTGTAAATCCCAGTATTTAAGCAAAGAAATAATATACAAAATATTCTAAGAATATGGAGAAAATAATAGGAAAGGTGTCTGCAACAGAGAAATGTCCGTCAACGATAGACAATTTCTTTTTCTGGACTGACAAGAAGCAAATCCTCAGTCCGTTTGACATTGTAAAAGTCCAACATGAAGGAAATTCTGTCACCTATGGCGTAATAGAGGAGATTAGTCATGTGACAGATGCCCCCAGCCATTTTACAAGTTATATTTCAAGTGATTTCGGCGACATTGCCCCTAACATTGGCAATATGAACCGACTCGGAATGAACTATGTAAAATGTAGCGTAACCCATAACACAAAGGGTATTTATACTCCTGTACTTAATGATAAGCAGGTGTCATTATGTAACCCGGATGATATAAAGGCTGCTTTGGGCTTGAGTGATGAGGATGTCAAGAATCCCCTTGTATGTGGTTATCTCCAGATGTACAAAGGAGAAGAAGCCATTAAAGTTAAAGTTGTTCTAGACACCCATTTCTTGATTGGCCCAGATGGAGCACACATGAATGTATCAGGTATATCAGGCTTGGCAGCCAAAACCTCGTATTCTATGTTCCTACTTCGCGCCATTCAGCAGAAGTTCCGTAGCGACGACAACGAGAGTGTTGCCTTTGTTTTCTTCAACGTCAAAGGCCGAGATCTCATGGCTATTGATGAGGCTAACGCAGGACTTTCGGATGAGGATAAAGCAATCTATACCGACAAACTAGATTTGAATCCTACACCATTTGAAAACGTTACCTACTATTACCCATACGGGAAAGACCAGTTGACAGCGCGTACACAGTCGTATGCGGCACCAAGTGACATCAAGATTCAGATGACAAAGGGTAAGGCAAAAACCTATAAGTTCGTGTTCGATAAATGTCAGGACAAACTTGATCTTCTGCTTGCCAACGAAGATGATAGCAGCGGAACGATGGAAAGTTGCGTCAACTACATCATTAACCATGAAGGTCAGTTCAAGGGGATTAACAAATGGTCAACCTTCCAAGAAGCGATTGACGAATGTACTAAGACTGGAACCAACGGTGGAACGAAAAATGAAATCATGGTAACCAGTTGGCGAAAATTCAAGCGTTGCATAGGCAAGGCCATCAACAACGATGTGTTCGCCAAAGACATTTTGAATAATAGCGAAGTTGACATCTGCGACGAGATTAGCCAAAACTTGAAGAAGAATCAGGTGATGGTCATTGATATAGCCCGCCTTGACGAAAATACCCAGAGTTTTGTATTCGGTAGCGTGGCAAGAGCTATTTATGATTTAAAGCTTGGTGCAGAGAGGGACAACATTCCTCATAAGGTAATCATGTTTGTTGATGAGTTAAACAAGTATGCGTCAAACGATGTTCCCAAGAACTCGCCAATTTTAAAACAACTGCTTGACATTGCTGAACGTGGACGTTCACTTGGAATCATTCTATTCTCTGTAGAGCAGTTCCGTAGTGCCATACATGATCGTGTGAAAGGAAACTGTGCCACAGCAGCCTATGGCAGAACTAATGCAATTGAGGTATCAAAGCCTGACTATCGTTATATTCCTAAGACTTATCAGAACATGATGACACGTCTGAGTCCTGGAGAATATATCATTTCGAACCCAGCATTACGCTCGTTAATTAATGTAAGATTCCCGCGTCCAACTTATAAACAATTCCCGAATGGATAATTCAATAAAGACCCCTAAACCAGTTTTTGGAAAGAACATCATTGAAATGTTGATGTTCAATATGTATGACGAATGTAAAGTCATATACCGAGAGTATATCCAGAATTCTTTCGATGCAATCCAAGAGGCGGTAATAAAAGATCTCCTACCTAATATTAACAACGGAATTGTGAATGTCAATGTGGACCCCAAACACAGGACTGTCACAATTAGAGACAATGGTACTGGCATATCGCTTGAGAAAGCCCCATCAGCATTGCTTAACATCGCAGCTTCGGAGAAGGATGGCTATGTGCAAGCTGGACAGTATGGAGTTGGCCGACTTGTTGGTGCCGGCTTCTGCTCACGCTTAGTTTTCCGCACAAAAGCATCTGGCGAGAAGGAAGGAACTGAGGTGGTTATCAATTCAGACCTTGCAAGAAGCATTATCAGAGACAAGAACAACCGTAGTGATGCTGTGACGGTTATGTCTGAAATTTCAGAGGTTCGCCGTATCACCGATAGCGAAGATCATTTCTTTGAGGTGACTTTGGAGAATATCAAGGAAGGCTATGACGAACTTCTTTCAGCAGATGAAATTATTTCATATCTATCGGCAGTTGCTCCCATTGACTATTCCATGCCGTTCAAGAATCTTTTGATTTCAAAGAATGAGGAGTTTAAGGAACTGTACTCAAGAATGAAGTATGTGAATGTTAGCGTCAACAACAAGCCAATAAAGAAAAATTATGGAAAGACGGTAATTGGCACTGGCGATGAAATATTGGGTATTGAGGTGTTTCATCTCAAAGATGAAGATGAAGAATTAGCCTGGGGCTGGTACGCTATTACTCCATTCTCCAAGGAGATTCCTGAAAAAGTCAATGATGAGTTTGAACCTAACAGAGGAATCAGATTACGCAAGAACAATATCCAAATAGGCGATGCAAAACTCCTTGACAAATACTTTCACGAGGCACGAGGCAACCACTATTTTTATGGTGAAATACACGTGGTAAGTCCGGATATTGTTCCTGATAGTACAAGACAAGGACTTGCATCAACACATGAGGCAATTCGTCTTTACGACCTGTTAATAGAAAAGTTTACGGAGATGAAACAAATCTATTACATGGCAAGTGATCTCAAAAGAGCTGTACGTGACCTGAATGTAGGAGTATCAAAAGTCAACTCTGACAATGAAGATGTTGATAAAGTTCAAGCTAAAGGTGAAGTCGAAAAAGCTTTGGCTACAATAGAGAGGACTTCTGGAAAAGAAATTGCCTCCACATCAGCAGGAACGCCGCTTTTGGAATATTATCAAAACAAGTCAAAAGAGATACAAGAAAATGGTGGTGAAGTATCTGTGGAAAAGCCAAAGAAGGACAAACCCACAGTAAAAATTATTGCTTCCGACGAACTCTCTGTACTGTCAGACAAATATAGCATGGAGAGCATAAAGATCATTCGTAAAATTTTCGCCCTGCTTCGAAGGAAGTGGGATTCTGAGAATAAGGCAACGCTGGAAAAGCTGATTGCCGATATTATTAAAGCACTAAAATAATGGCAAGGCCAAAGAAACGATATAAAGCACTATTAATAGAACCCAATTATAGCAACAAGTTCCCCCCTATTGGACTAATGAAGATTGCCACCTACCACAAGAATCTTGGCAATTGGGATGTTGTGTTCTATAAGGGCGACTTAAAGCAATTCATAATTGAACAAATAGCAGACAAGTGTATTGCAGCATTTAATAAGATAGACAAAACTCAAGACTGGTATATACGAAAAGATTTCATCTTTGAATACATCAAGACAAGAAAAAGTTCCGCTCTTGATGCTATAGGAACTGAGCAGTCACCCAAAAGCGAGGAATTGCGCTCTATTGCCATCGATTTCAAGGATTTCTATTGGAAGGGAACTTGGAAGAACTATCCAGAGTGGGACAGAGTATTTGTAACCACCTTGTTTACATTCTACTGGAAGACAACCATAGAAACGATAGAATTTGCAAAATTACTCGTCAAGAAGCCCAAAGATTTAATGGTTGGCGGCGTGTTGGCATCTATTCAACCTAAAGAAATAGAGGAGGCTACAGGTATCAAGCCTCACATTGGTATTCTGAGGGCTGGTGATTTGGACAAAGGAGATACGCAGATGATTGACGAGTTGCCTTTGGATTATTCCATTCTTGATGAAATAGAATATAAGTACCCAATGACGAATGCATACTATAGTTATACAACAAGAGGATGTATCCGTCATTGTGCTTTCTGCGCTGTCCCCATATTGGAACCAATATACAACAGTTATATTCCCTTGAAAGAACGTATTGAACGTATACGCGAACTATATGGCGAACAGCAGAACATGCTGCTGATGGATAACAATGTGCTGGCATCAGAAGAACTTCCTCATATTATTCAGGATATCATTGACTGTGGTTTTGAAAGGGGAGCAAAATTTACCCAGCCAGACCTGTTGGCGATAGCTATACGTAATTTAAGGAACAATGTTAATGACAGAGCCTATATACGTAAGGCACATTCCTTAATAATGGCTTTCTATGACAGACTGAAAGGAGAAGAATCCTATCAAGTCTATAAGATATTATCCAAGTACCATATCTTGAAATTTCTTACGACACGAAAAGAAGCCTTGTTAGAAGCATACGAGGAAATTAAGGATATATATGCAAAGCATTTCAGGCCTACGCCAAAAATTCGCTATGTAGACTTCAACCAGGGAGTTGATGCTCGATTGTTTAATGAGAAAAATGTGGAGCTGTTGTCACGTATAGCGATAAGGCCACTTAGAATTGCATTTGATGACATAAGGACAAGACCTGCATACGAGAAAGCCATAAGATTGAGCGTTGCTGCTGGATTGAATGACTTCTCAAATTATCTTCTTTATAACTTCAACGACAAGCCCGTTGAACTATATCAGAGGATGAAGATAAACGTTGATTTGTGTGAGGAGCTTAATGTAAGCATTTACTCATTCCCAATGAAATACCACCCTCTGCGAAAGAAAGATGGTGATGCTGAGGACTTCTCTCACAACAGGGATTATATTGGTAAGTACTGGAACAGAAAATATATTAGAGCTGTTCAGGCTATCCTTAACAGCACCAAGGGCAAAATAGGCAGAGGGCATTCTTTCTTCTGCGAAGCATTCGGTAAAGACGAGGAAGAGTATATGGACTTGCTTGAAATGCCTGAGACCTTTATCATTTATCGATTTTTCTTTAAGTGGTTAGACAATAAGAAGAGTGTTGGAATTGGAACGAACCATTGGAGGAATGCGTGGAAAGAATGTAAAGCTTCGCTATCAGAAGGAAGATGGAATGATGTGTGTGAGGTTATTCACACCAATGTATTCAATGCAACCATACTGGAAGATTTCGACGAACCTGTTATAAAAAGGCTACTGAGATATTATATCGACTTCAGGGATGACATCATTACTGAAGGAAGAGACTTGTACGAGCTAAAGAAAGAATTCGACCAAGAAATGCAGAAATGACGGTTTACACGTTAAAACAATTGTCCGACATAGGCGTTATCTCGCAACAACTAAAACGAGTGCTTGTTCTCCTTGGATGCTCCACTTCCAAGGATATGATTGAGCTGTCCAATGATTGGATAAAGGTTGATTATATTGAGAAGTCCCATAAATTGAAGGACGAACTTTTCAAAGCTGTCTCGGATATAAAGGAACTTGATAGCATCCTCCCGGAATTTGTCGCATCTGCCAAAACAAATAAAGAACCACCTAATAAAGCTTCTGATAAGAAGTTTAATAAAAGAACATTTAAGGTGGGGGACTATACGGAACATCTGTTGGAGCAGTCTTCTACACCAATTAAGGTTGATGACCTGCTGCAGAAAATCAGGTATTATCTTCCAGGAACCTACATTGAAAGCATACGCGCGAATTTAAATGGTGATCCGAAAGGAAGATTCATTTTCTTCCTTGATGGATATGTAGGTCTGAAAAGGAAAGAATACGATAAGCGGTTCCAAGTATATAGCGTCGAAAATAAAAAGATACAATATGCAGAACAGCGTATAATGGAGTTCCTCTCTTTCATGGAGGAAAAACATCGTTCACCACAACCTCACGGACTTGAAGCAGAGGAAAGCTTGTACAGATGGTATCTTGACTTTACTAAAAGCACAGCAAAGGAGTTGGCAAAACTGCGAGCTGATTTCAAACAGTATTTGAAAGAATATGACCAGTGGATGTTTACGCCTTTTGAATACTCTTACAAAAGGAACTGCGACCAAGTGAAATGGTATGTAGACGAGAATTTAGAGTTGCCGACTCAGGAAGATGAACCCGAATTGGCAGCCTGGTTTAATTCGCAACTGGAATGTTATGAGAAACACAAGGATAAGAGAAAGAAGATGTTTATCGACTTGATGGCTTATCTCGAAGACTACGGCATGCACTTTTACGATGCTAAGTCTGCTAAAGGAAAAGCGGCGAAGAAGGAAAAACGAGAGGTGGCAAAAAAAGTTGAAGAAACTCCCCTTGATAAATATTCAAGGCTGTTTGATTCGATGAAAGAACGAAAAAATGACAAGACATACTTAACTCAAAAAGCCTTATTACTGATTGCCATTGGTAACCTTATTCAAAATGAGAATATCAGGTCGAACGAGATCAAATTGACTAATGACCTGCTAATGGAGTTTGCCGATGTGTGTATAGACGTTATGGGTACTGCATCGTCTTTCAATATAGCCATTCCTTTCTACTACTTAGGAAACGAATCTTTCTGGTCGCTAATACCACAAATGTGGATGGCTTGTGAAGATTCGGGAGAGGTAGAACCGACATATGATTACATCGAACAGAATTATTCCTGTTCAATCATAGACCAAGACTTATTTGAATTACTGGCAGACGAAAAGGATTATGCCACATTCAAAAAGCAATTAATTGAAGATATCATCGAAGAAAGAAAGAGCCTTGAGTCGCAAGCCGATGATGTAAATACTTCAGAGTCTAATAATGGAGATGAAATAAGTACAACGACAGATAATGTGTCTTCCGCGTATGACGAAGTCGTTAATGAAGAGAGGAAATTGGACGAGGACGGTATAGAGCATGTTTATGTTGACATTCCGTCTGCAGAACCATATAAAGAAATAGAAGTCCCTTTGCAAGAAACAGATGATGACGATTTTGAAGAAGAGCCAATTGATAAAAATAAACTTGAGACAGTATTTGATAACAAATCGACTTCTTATAAGTATTTCTGGTTTATGGCTATTCTTAGTTTGACAAAGAGTCAAAGAAATCGAATCATCCGTTATGATGACATTCTTATTAGAATGGCAGCTATAGCATGGCCAATCGTTATCGGTGACAATATTGAATTTGGAGAAAAAGATATGATGCCCAAATACCTAAATAATATCCAAAAGAAAACGTTCATAATAGAAGCGGCTTCGAGCAATGTTGTCGAATCAAATCTTACGATGTTTTATGATAGAGGAATTAAAGACATTTTAAAACCTCTTCTAAATAATGTACCATATAGATTCTTATCCCCATGGATAAAATACACTAACAACGAGGACGTTATTGAAAAATCAAAAAGTGAATCAATCAAAGCACCGTATGCTATTTTTCCAGATTCCATAGTAATTAATACTGAATGGTTTAGCTATTTTACTACTCATTATGATGAGTTGTGCAGTTTTACATTGGACTCTTTCATAAAATACGCTAAGGGGTTTAATAATAATTTGAAATTAGTAAAGTTAATGAGTTCAGGCTGGGGTATCAAATAGTTTGTTGAAGATGATAGAAGTAATTCTAAAAAACTATGGCGAGCAAGAATTATATTAAAACAACAGAATTGGCCAAACTGACAGGGCGCCCGTATAATGAGATTTTGCAACTCGCAAATACGGGAGTATTGCCTGGTTATAAAACTCGCAGAGGACGCTGGCGGTTGAAAGTGGATGCAGCAGAGGAGTATTTCGGCATCCAGATTGACAACCCAATAGTGGCGGATGATACGCCGATTTCAGCTACGCCTGCAAAGGCTCTAGGGCGAGAGGATATGGGCAAACTAATATGTGGACATACTGCTAGGAAATACCTAAAATGCAGCAAGGCTGAGTTTGAGAATCTTGTTAATCAAGGTCATATCCAAGCCTATCGCGATGAGTATATGCGATGGAAAGTTTCAAAGGATAGCGTACTCAACTATGCGAAGCAGTTACAACTACCCCGTGAAACACGTTTTATTACAAACAATAGCCACTATGAGGAAGTCGTTGAGCGTATATGCTCTGCCAAGTCATCAATCAGAATCATGACGGCAAATTTCAAGCGTTTCCGACTGGAACATACGGAAGAGCAAGCGATGTTTTACGGGACCCCATTCATAGAACGTCTTATGGAAAAGGCCGTACAGGGAGTATCGGTTCATATTATCTGCTCAATGCCGTCACAATCTTTCACCAAAGAATGGATGGAGTATTTCCAGCAGATGAATAATCCGAAGCTGTTCGAATATAAGTTTTGCGAAAGGAACCATGCCAAGATCTATATCGTTGATGATAAATTGGCCTACGTCGGCTCGGCCAACGTGACACGAGCAGGGCTTAGACAGGATGCTACTTCTCAACTAAATCTCGAAGCAGGTGTCCTAACAGAAGATCCGGAATTGGTATCGTCGATAAAGGCTTTCTTCTCAGAGATTTGGAACAGTAAATGGTGCTGCGAATATACCATAGAAAACAAGTGTGATGAGTAATACCCCGAAGACAATCGCCGCCCTTGCAAGAGCAGACTGCAAAGGCGGCGTTTGTATAGGATCAGTTGATAACTACTAATTTGTTATTGGGCAGGTCGTACCTGACAGGGTGGGCGAAGGAGACAGCCCAGCCATCACTAACGGCAGTAGTATCGATGCTGCGACGGTGGAACTCATCAAGGAGTGCCTGGTCGTGATAGGCTCGCATAGAGGACCAGCCTCGGTTCTGCACCTGGGCATTGAAAACGGTTACTAACTCGGGAATCTGCATGTCTGCGAAACGCAGAGCAAATTTAATGTAATAAATGTGCTGTTGCATAACTTGGAATGTTTTTGAAGTTTATAAATGTTGCTTCCGCATCGTATTGACCACCGTGGTTTCCAAAACTCGGTTGGCGAGTTAACCTCAAAAGGCTACTGCTCTTGATGCTTTCGGGTGCAAAATTACAAAGAATTCGTGAGATAGCAAATCGAAAGAAGGTAAATATTGGCTGAAAATGCAAAAAAGATACGAAAATGTTTGGTGGTTTGTGAAAATATGTATAATTTTGCCGCCGTTTTTCAAATTTATGTAAATTAAAAGCAATGCTGCAACAAAGAATGAACATATCAACACTGTTACCACTCCAGGGCAAAGAATGCTTTGGAGGCTTCTGCTATGTTCATACGACAAACTCGATGAGTATTGCAGCACGTGACTGGTACACGAATACTTTCCAACGAACATCATCAGATAGAGAGTCTGACCGGACGGCATAGATGCAGCCGACCATCAGAGTATAGAAGATAACGAGACCGTTGGAAAGAGCTTACCAAACTTTCCAACGGTTTTTCGTTATCTGTGTGTCCATTTCCCGTACTTCTCCGCGGCCTTAGCAGCTGGGCACAACCTAAACATCAAAAAAAGTATTAACCGCGCAGCGATGCGCACAAAAGAAGAAAAAGAAAATGTTAGAATTCAAGAAGTACAGCTCTATCGAAAACTCCTTTAGCCGTGAGTTCATGGAGCACGTGGTGGCAGAGATGCCACAGGATTTGGAATATGTGGTGCAGGAGAAGGTACATGGTGCCAATACCAGCTTCCTCTGCGATGGTGAGACCGTGAGGTTCGCCAAGCGTACGTCAATGCTGGAGGACGGAGAGCAGTTCTATGACTATCCTGAGTTGCTCGAAAGATACCGGGACAGAGTGCTGAAGCTATTCGGTGGCATCAAGGCTAAGTATCCAGAGGTAACTCACATCTCCGTGTTCGGCGAGATGTTTGGTGGTCTGTATCCTCATGATGGTGTCAAGGCAAGGCAGAAAGTCGGCCTAATCCAAAGAGGTGTCTGTTATACTCCTGACCATGAGTTTTATGGCTTTGACATCTACCTCTTCACTGAGGAGGGCGGAAGATTCCTCCCTGTTGATGAGGTCAACGAGCTCTTCGAGACCTATAGTTTCTTTTATGCCAAGACTCTCTTCAGAGGGACTTTGACTGAGTGCCTGAAGCAGCCCAACGCTTTCCAGAGCAAGATTGCTGAATGGTTAGGCCTGCCAGCTATCGAGGACAACATCTGCGAGGGTATCGTTATCCGTCCTGTCACTCCAATGTATCTGAGGAACGGCTCTCGAGTGCTTATCAAGAGTAAGAACGAGCGGTTCGCAGAGCGGAAAAGCGCAAAGCGCCGCACCAAACTCTTTGTCGAGCCTGTGCCTTATAGCGAGGAGTTGAAGGCACTGATTGTCGAGGGTGAAACCTACGTCACCGAGAACCGTCTGGCAAACGTTGTGAGCCATATCGGTGAAGTGCATTTCCCCAAGGACTTCGGCAAAGTGATGGGCTTGTTCTCCAAGGATGTGCTCGAAGACTTCCTCAAGGAGCATGGCAACTTGTATGCTGCACTTGAAAAGAGCGAGCAGAAGCTGTTGAACAAGGAACTCAACAAGTTCTGTACTGCCCTTGTTAAACAGGTCTACATGAGTCAGGCTTATATCATAGAATAATGTAAACAACCAACTCTCCGCACTCCTCTGTGGGTGTGGAGAAATTAAAAAAGAGAATAACGATGAATTTCAAGTTTAATGCAGAACATACGTTCTTTACATCCGATACGCATTTCAACCATGCGAATATCATAGGCTTCTGCAATCGTCCTTTCAAGGATGTAGAGCAGATGAATGAGACCTTGATAGCGAACTGGAACAGCATCATAGGAGCCGATGATACGGTATTCCACTTGGGTGATTTTTGCTTGGGTGGTGCTGCCGAATGGACAAAGGTATTGGATCGGCTGAACGGTAAGATCTATCTGATACTCGGCAATCACGACCTGAAGAATATCCGTCAGGGGTTCATCAGTCGATTTGAACATGTTGCCATGCAGATGTTCATAGAAGTGGGGAAACAGAAGATTTATCTGAACCACAATCCGTTTCTCTGTTATGGGGGAGCATATAAAGACATCTGGCAGTTGTTTGGCCATGTTCATAGTGGGCCATTCAATACGGGTAAGGACAAACCGCGTCTGAACATGCTCTTCCCGATGCAGTACGATGTGGGAGTAGACAACAATGGGTTTGCTCCCGTCTCATTCGAACAAGTTAAGAGAATAATAAACAAGCAAGTAGAACAAACAAAAAAGGAATAACAATTATGGGAGTAGATATATCATTGCATATAGAAATCAGAAAGCAAAACCAATGGCATCTGATGACTGTCACTTCGCCTCAATGGGAGAAGACTGACCACGAATATGAGATTTTTAACACTGAGGTCTTTAATTGCCGGTATTACCATTTTCGGGACTTCTTGAATGAAGCAGATACGCACAAAAGTCGCAATAAGGACATCTTGAGTGAAGAGCTTCAAAAATTGATTAGTGATGATGACTACGACATGGGATTCGGTG
>Ga0265298_10006350_pt1 | contig 14626 bp, 24 predicted proteins | sample AusTroGonzalo_MG_3_FD_193486 | JGI IMG/M metagenome (GOLD analysis project Ga0265298, IMG submission 193486) | Bovine rumen microbial communities from tropical cattle in Woodstock, Queensland, Australia - Gonzalo_01 | ecosystem: Host-associated > Mammals > Digestive system > Stomach > Rumen ... | reverse complement strand
GCAAGTTTACCAAGTTCTGTTTGTGCTTTAATCGCATCTCTGAACATATCTCCAGTAGAAATATGAACGAGATTAAGAGCTTCTTTAAGTTGTTTTGCAAGGGTACCCTTGCCAGCTCCTGGAGGGCCCATTAAGATAATATTCTTTTTCATAATTATTATTAACGACCTCCGGAAGCGACAACTTCATCAAATGATTTACCAGCGAGTAAACCATCGATTTGATTATTAAGTTCAAGACATACACCGACGACGATGATCATTCCTGTACCACCAAGGACGAGGGAATTGTCTCCACCAAATACACCACTTAATGTGAGAATTGATGGTAAAGAGGCAATAAGTACTAAAGCTGCCGCTCCAATACATGTCACTCTATTTAATACGCGTCTAATATATCTTTCGGTTTCAAGACCTGGTTTAATTCCAGGAATATAGGAACCATTCTTTTGGAAATTTTCCGCCATTTGTTGCGGATTGATTTGTAAATTGGCATAGAAGAAGGTAAACGCCACAGTAAGAACAATATAGATTATAAGTCCCCACGGCATGGACCAACTACCCATGTCATACATTTCGCTCGTTGAGAAGATCTTTAACCAACTGGCGTTAGAGGCATCGCTATCCACAAAGGCAGCAATGACACTAGCCATCAACAGTGAGCTAGCGAAGATTACAGGAATAACACCAGCGCTATTGATTTTGATTGGTAAGAAGCTGGCTTTAGACATACTTTGAGTTTGTCCGCCGCTCTTTCCACTATGTTGAATTGGGATCTTTCTTTGTGATAATTCCACAAAGGTAACGAATGCGATAATGACGATATAAGCCACAACATATAGTACAAATTTGAATACACCAGCAGTAACGATACTTTGTGGGAATCCTCTACTTGTAGAGATGTATGTGGTAAAGGCGTGAGCGAATTGATTTGGTAAAGAACAAACAATACCGGCGAAAATGATCATTGAGATACCATTTCCAATACCTTTAACGGAGATTTGGTCTCCGAGCCACATAACCACCATGGTGCCCGCTAACATAACGACGATAACGTAGACATATGTTAACCAGTTACCATTTAAGTTAAGAGAAACATCTGGAGTATTTTCAATTGTTTTGATAATACCATATGCTTGAACCGCACCTAACATTAATGTTAAGTAACGTGTAGCATATTCCATTTTTCTTCTTCCGTATTGGCCTTGACGACGAAGCTCACTAAGAGCAGGCAATACATCAGTCGACAATAATTGAACAATAATTTGTGCAGTGATGTATGGCGAGACGCCAAGAGCGAAGATGGAGAACGTTTGAAGTGTTCCACCACCTAACATATTCATAAGTGATAAGGCAGAACCAGAGTTGAGGTAATTCTCTAAACCCGAAGGATTAACTCCTGGGACTGTTATCTGTGCTCCGATACGGAAGATAAAGAGGATGAGAACCGTAAACAAAATACGATTCATAATCTCCTTATTTTTAAGAATCGAAGCAATCTTTTTCATATTAGATTACCTCAGCTGTACCACCAGCGTTTTTAATAGCTTCTTCAGCACTCTTAGAGAATTTAGCAGCTTGCACTGTTAATTTCTTTTCGAGTTTGCCTTTTCCAAGAACTTTGACTCCATCGTATTCTTTACCGATTAAGCCAACTTCTTTTAATAACGCTGGATTAACGACTGTACCTTCATCAAATTTGTTTAAATCTTCAACATTAACGACAGCGTACATCACGCGATTAACGTTTTTGAAACCTCTTTTTGGAAGTCTTCTCCATAATGGCATTTGACCACCTTCAAAGCCTAAAGCGACTCCACCGCCACTACGAGCGTTTTGTCCTTTATGACCTTTACCAGCAGTTTTACCATTACCAGAGCCGATACCTCTACCTTTACGGTAGTGTTCGCTTCTGCTGCCTTCTGTTGAACGAAGTTCATGTAATTTCATTTGTGTACCTCCTTAAACTTTAATAGTGCTACTATTCTTTGGAACGTAATTCCTTCATAGCCTTATAGCTCTTAAGGTTATTTAAACCTTGGTTTGTCGCTCTAACAATGTTGATTGGAGCGCGGCTACCATAGACTTTGGAACAAACGTTTTGCACACCAGCAAGTTCAAGAACAGCTCTCACTGGACCACCGGCAATAATACCAGTACCTTCAGGAGCAGGTTTTAAGTAAACATTACAAGCACCGTATTTACCAACGATTTCGTGGGAAATTGTGTTTCCTTTCACTAAGTGAATGGAATAGAGTTTTTTACGGGCTGCTTCACTGGCCTTTTTAATCGCATCTGGGACTTCAGCGGCTTTGGCTAAAGCAAATCCATATTGACCTTTGTGATCACCAACGACCACTAAGGCAGTGAATTTCATACGACGTCCACCTTTAACAGTTTTACTAACACGGTTAATGAAGACGACTCTTTCTTCGAAATCATCTTTGACTTCACGACGTTCTCTACGGTCACCTTTTTTGTCTGGTCTACCTTTGTGATCGCCGTGTGGGCGTCTATCACCTCTAGGAGCGTTTTCTCTAGGAGCTTTGTTTTCTTCTTTTGGAGCTTCTGGAGCAGCTTCTGCTTTTACTTCTTCAGTAACAACTTTTTCTTCTACCATAATTATCTCCTTAGAATTCTAAGCCAGCTTCTCTAGCGGCTTCTGCGAGGGCTTTAACACGTCCGTGATAAATATATCCAGAACGGTCAAAGACTACTTTTTTAATCTTTTTAGCTTTGGCTTTACTTGCGATATCGGCACCTACTGCTTTAGCAGCGTCGACGTTACTACCGTTAGCAAGTTTTAAGCTCATTGAAGAAGAGCTCACGAGTGTTACTCTTTTATCATCATCGATGATTTGTGCTTCAATGTTTTTGTTAGAACGATAGACACATAATCTTGGGCATTCCTTGGTGCCAGAGATTTTCGCTCTAACACGGGCATGTCTTCTAACTCTAGAAACGTTTTTACTTTCTTTAGAAACCATTTTATATACCTACCTTTCTATTATTTTTTACCACCAGCACGTTTACCTTCTTTGGTAGCAACGTATTCATCTTTATAACGAATACCTTTACCTAAGTAAGGTTCTGGACGACGAACTTCTCTAATACGAGCTGCTGTTTGTCCAACGGCTTGTTTATCAATACCTTCAACAACGATTTCAGTTGCGGATGGTAATGTGACTTTAACACCTTCATTTGGAACGATGGTGACGGTGTGGCTGTAGCCAGCCCATAAGACAACGTTATTGCCTTGTAATTGAGCTTTGTAACCAATACCTCTCATTTCGAGTTCCTTCTTATAACCGGAAGAAACACCAACGATCGCATTGTGGATGTTAGCACGGACAGTACCGTGATTTTGTTTAACTTGTTTGACTTCACTTTCTCTCTTACATAAGAGGTGGTTGCCATCAATTTCCACGGAGATGCCTTTATTAACTGGAACTAAGAGTGTACCCTTTGGACCACTAACTTTGACATTTGCGCCTTCAACAGCAACAGTGACGCCTGCAGGAATTTCAACAATTTTGTTACCAATACGTGACATATTGTTTCTCCTTCCTACCAGATGTAAGCGATTACTTCTCCACCGATACCTAAGGTTCTCGCCTTAGCATCGGTCATCACTCCTTGAGAAGTGGAGATAATCGCAATACCTAAACCTTTGAGAACACGTGGGAGTTGACCACAGCCAACGTTAACACGTAAACCTGGTTTAGAAATTTTCTTTAAGCCAGAGATGACTCTTGTGCCATCACTCGCATATTTTAAGGAAATAGTTAATTCCTTCTTTGTTGCACCTTTGACTTTGTAATCAACGATGAAGCCTTCTTCTTTTAAGATTTTGGCGATTTCAACTTTCATCTTGCTGGAAGGCATTTTCACTTGTTCATATTTTAATGCGTTTGCATTTCTTATGCGGGTAAGCATATCCGCAATTGGATCTGACATCATAATGACTTTTACCTCCTATTACCAAGATGATTTCTTTAAGCCTGGGATTTCACCCTTGTATGCGAGTTCACGAATACAAATACGGCATAAATGGAATTTTGAATAGACGGCGTGAGGACGTCCGCAACGTTCACAACGTGTATATTCTCTAACTTTGTACTTTTTAGGTCTCGCACAGCGGACTTTAGCACTTGTTTTTGCCATGAATTATTGGACTCCTTTCTTATCTATGGAATGGCATACCGAGTAAATCTAACAAGGTATACGCTTCTTCATCAGTTTTAGCGGTAGTAACGATAACGACATCCATACCTCTAACTTTTGCGACTTTATCGTAGTCGATTTCTGGGAAGATTAATTGTTCTTTGACACCGAGGGTGTAGTTACCACGGCCATCGAAGGCGTTTTTAGAGACACCACGGAAGTCACGAACACGTGGGAGAGCGATAGAGACGAGCTTATCATAGAAATCCCACATTCTTACTCCTCTTAAAGTAACTTTACAACCAATAGCTTGACCTTCTCTTAATTTGAAGGAAGCGATGGATTTCTTCGCGTGAGTAATGACTGGTTTTTGACCGGTGATTTGCGCGAGTTCAGCGACAGCTTCTTCAAGTCTTTTTGCATCTTGAGTAGCGTCACCAACACCGATGTTGACGACGATCTTATCAAGACCTGGGATTTGCATTACTGAAGAATAGTGATATTTTTCATTTAATGCTTTCTTGATTTCGCTATCGTATTTTTCTTTTAATCGAGGAGTGATAGCGGCTTTCTTATTGCCGTTACCTTTTTTAGCAGCTTTAGGCGCTGCTTTTGGAGCCGCTTTAGGGGCTTCAACTTTTACTTCTTCAGCTTTTGGAGCAGCTTCTTTTTTAGGTGCAGCTTTCTTTGCTGGAGCTTTTTTTGCTTCTGCCATTTAAACGTCCTCCTTATAATTCAGTGCCGCTAGCTTTAGCGACTCTGACTTTCTTTCCTTTAACAATCTTGTGACCAATACGAGTTGGTTTCTTTGTTTTTGGATCAACAAGCATGACATTAGAGGCATCGATTGGGGCATAGATCTCAACGATGCTTCCTTCTGGATTAGCTTGTGTTGGTTTTTTGTGTTTTTTACGGAGATTGACACCTTCGACAACAACACGGTTAGATTTTGGATCAACCTTTTGAATTGCTCCGGTCTTACCTTTGTCTTTGCCAGCGATAACAATAACCTTATCACCTTTAATTAAGTTCATGACTCGGCTCCTCCTTATAACACTTCTGGGGCTAAGGAGACAATTTTCATGAATCCTTCAACACCAGCATCTCTAAGCTCACGAGCAACAGGACCGAATACACGGGTTCCGACTGGTGCATTATCATCGTTGATGATGACGACAGCGTTATCATCAAAGGCGATTGTGCTACCATCTGCTCTTTGAGTTGGTTTCTTACATCTCACGATGACGCATCTCACGATGTCGCCTTTTTTCACTTTTCCATTTGGAATCGCTTCTTTAACGGAACATTGGATGATATCACCGATGTAAGATGATTTTCTTTTACTTCCTCCGTAGAGGGTGAAAGCGCGAACTTTACGAGCGCCACTATTATCAGCGACAACAAGATTAGTTTCCTTTTGGATCATAATTATTCGGCCTCCTTCTCTTTAACTTCTTCAGTTGCTTCTTTCTTTGCCGCAGGTTTCTCTTCGACTTCTACAGCAACTTCACCAGTTAAAATTTCTTCTTTTAGTTCTTTTTCTGCTTCCTTAACGGATAATTCGGCAGTTTTATCGATGCTCACTAATCTGAAGCGTTTGGTAGCGCTTAATTTACGAGTGCCCATGATGGTCACTGTATCGCCAACTTTGGCTTCATTGTTTTCATCGTGCGCGTAATACTTCTTTCTATATTTAACGCGCTTTCCATATTTAGCGTGTTTCTTGTGAGTTTCAACAAGGACAACAATGGTCTTGTCGTTTTTATCACTGACAACCACACCTTGGATGGAACGTCTTAAATTTCTTTCTTCCATTTACGTGTTCTCCTTATTTATTTTCGAGTTCTCTTTCGCGTAACACCATGTTTACACGAGCGATGTCTTTTCTCACAGTGATGACATCTTCTCCTCTTTCGAGTGTGCCAACGCTTTTCTTACGTCTCAACTCAAAGAGTTGTTCTTTAAGTGAGTAGAGCTTTTCTTTGAGCTCGTTATTTGACATTTCACGGACTTCACTAATTTTCATGGCTCTTACTCTCCTTTTGAGACAACTTTACATTTGATTGGGAGTTTATAAGCGGCTAATCTAAGAGCTTCTCTAGCGATTTCGCCATCGACTCCACCAATTTCAAACATAACTCTGCCTTTTTGTACGACTGCAACCCAGTCTTCTGGTGAACCTTTACCGGAACCCATACGGACTTCTGCAGGTTTTTTAGTTTTTGCTAAGTGTGGGAAGATTCTAATCCAGATTTGTCCCCCACGTTTTGTGTATCTACTTAAGACAACACGAGCAGCTTCGATTTGTCTAGTTGTAATCCAAGCACCTTCAAGAGCTTGTAAACCATATTCACCAAAGCTAACTTCTTTTCCGCCTTTAGCGTTTCCTTCATATCTCAAGATATGAGGACGGCGATATTTTACACGGTTAGGTTGTAACATGGCTTATTCTCCTCTCTTGTCTTTCTTTAGTTCTGGACGGATTTCTCCTCTACAGATCCAAACTTTGACACCTAAGCGACCATAAGTAGTAGCAGCTTCCGCGTGAGCGTAGTCGATATCACTTCTTAAGGTATGTAGAGGAATAATTCCTTCTTTATAACCTTCAGCACGAGCGATATCAGCGCCTCCTAAACGGCCACCGACAACAGTACGGCAACCTTTCGCGCCAGCTTTTCTAACTCTTTGAATGGCTTTCTTTTGAACGGTTCTAAAGCTTGCTCTCTCTTCGAGTTGTTTGGCGATACTTTGAGCAACGATTGTCGCATCTAAGTCTGGGTTTTTCACTTCAATGACATCAACTCTCACATTGCTGTTTTTGATTAATTTCACTAAAGATTCTTTAACCGCTAAGATGTTTTTACCGTCGACTCCAATGACAACACCTGGACGGGCGACAAATAATTTGACGACCACAGCTGTGCCTTTATCGGATTTGGTTCTCTCGATTTCAACGTGTGATAAGAGGGCTTCTTTTAATGAACCTTCGAGATATTTACGAATTTTAATGTCTTCGTTTAAGTAAACAGGGAATTCTTTATCTGTCGCATACCAACGTGAGTTCCAATCTCTGTTGACACCGATACGCATGCCTACTGGATTAACTTTATGACCCATTGTATCTATCTCCTTATCTCATTTTGACCACACATGTAATGTGGCAATTTCTTTTTACTAATCCAGAAGCGGAACCTTTCGCTCTTGGAAGGTATCTTTTCATTCTTAAGCCGTCATTAGCATATAATTCGGCAACATATAACTTGTCTTCATCAAAACCGAAGTTGTTGATGGCGTTAGCAGCAGCACTTCTAATGACTTTGCTAACTGGTTCACTTGCTGCGCGATTAATGTTTCTTAATAAACCTAATGCGACTTTGACGTCTTTGCCTCTAACTTGATCAATGACGAGTCGAGCTTTTCTTGGAGTAACTCTGACATTTCTAGCAATCGCAACTGCTTGAGTTGGTGCTGGTTTTGCAGGTTTTTCGACTTTCTTTTCTTCTTTAGAAGCTTTCTTTGCTTTTTTAGGAGCTTCAGCTTTTGGGGCTTCTTCTTTAACTTCAGCAACTTCTTCTACTTTTTTAGCAGCTTTCTTTGCTGGGGCTTTCTTTGTTTCTGCCATTATGCTTTCCTCCTAATTATTTGCCAGCCGCTGCTGCTTTATCTTCAGCAGTGTGGCCTGTATGACCGGTGTATTTTCTGGTTGGAGAGAATTCACCGAGCTTATGTCCGACCATATCATCAGTAACATAGACAGAGATGTGTTCTCTTCCGTTATAAACCGCAAAGGTATGTCCGACGAAAGATGGGTAGATTGTTGAACGGCGTGACCATGTCTTGATGACTTCTTTTTTGCCAGAAGCATTTAAAGCTTCGACTTTTTTCATTAAGTGAGCATCAACGAATGCGCCTTTACGTAAACTTCTTGCCATTATCCTTTCCTCCTATTTTCCGTTGCGTCTACGGATGATTAATTTAGTAGACTTTTTCTTATTATTTCTGGTCTTAACACCCATCGCGCGTTTACCCCAAGGAGTTCTTGGTGCATCACGTCCAACAGGAGATTTACCTTCACCACCACCATGTGGGTGGTCATTTGGGTTCATAACAGAACCACGAACTGTAGGTCTAGTACCGTACCATCTGGTTTTACCGGCTTTACCTAAGTTGATTAAGTTCCAATCTTCATTACCGACGAAACCAATGGTCGCGCGGCATTCCGCTAAAACTTTTCTCATTTCGCCACTGGCAAGACGAAGCATAACATATTTACCTTCGCTACCAAGGACTTGTGCGGCAGCTCCAGCGGCTCTACACATTTGTCCACCTTTACCTGGAACGAGTTCCACGTTGTGAACGAATGTACCTTCTGGAATGCTCTTTAAGCACATCGCGTTTCCTACTTTAATATCGCAGGATTCGCCTGATATGATTTTATCCCCAACTTTGAGATCTTTAGGTGCGAGAATGTATCTCTTTTCACCATCCGCATAAGCGACTAAACAGATGTTCGCGTTACGGTTTGGATCATACTCAACAGTCTTTACAACAGCAGGGATATTGTCCTTATTACGTTTGAAGTCAATTAAACGATATTTACGTTTGTGACCTCCACCAATGTGACGGCAGGTAATAACACCTTGGTTATTTCTTCCACCACTTTTTGGTAAAGAGACTAATAAACTTTTTTCAGGAGTGCTGGTTGTAATTTCTTCGAATGTCGAGTTTGTCATGTTACGTCTACTAGCACTAGTAGGCTTGTAAGTTCTAATTGACATTACTTTGTCCTCCTATAATTTGAGAATATGAACTTGATTATTCTCTGAATAAGTCGATTGCTTCACCATGAGCAACGGTGACAATCGCTTTCTTATAACCTTGGATAGTTCCGTGATAACGGGTTCCTCTGGTTGTGGCTTTTGGATGAACGTTAACAATCTTGACTTCTTCAACTTTCACTTGGAAGATTCTTTCAAATGCAAGTTTGACTTCAGTTTTGTTACTGTTTCCATTAACTCTCACTGTGACTTTGTTTTCGTTTTGCATCTTGGCCATACTCTTTTCAGTGATAACTGGCTTTAAGATGACCGCAAAGTCTTTTTCAGTGGCTTTTGGGAAGCCTGCTTTTGCTGGAGCTTCAACTTTCTTTTTTGCTGCCATATTATTCTAAGGCCTCCTCTACTTTTTTAACTGCGGCTTCACTGATGACTAACTTGTCAGCGTTTAATAAGTCATAAACGGACACGTTATCAGTGGTAACCACTTTCGCGTAATTGACGTTACGCACAGATGCGAATAAGTTTTCATCAATTTCAGTAACCACTACGAGAGTTTTTACTTCAGACTTGAGGGCTTTTAACATTTTGACGAATTCTTTAGTTTTCTTATCAGCAAACTTGATTTCATCAACGACCACTAAGTCTTTTGGAGTCTTAAGAGATAATGCACTTCTTAAGGCTAATTGATGTTCCTTACGATTTTGGGAAAGGGTGAAGTTTTGGTTACCAACTGGACCAAAGACTGTGCCACCACCGACCCAGACTGGGCTTCTAGAGCTACCTGCACGGGCTCTACCAGTACCTTTTTGTCTCCATGGTTTTTTACCACCACCGGAAACTTCATGTCTCACTTTTGTTTTCGCAGTAGCTTGACGTGAATTTGCTTGTTCTACTTGGACAGCATTGAACATCGCTTGTTTGTGAGGTTCAATGGCGAAGACAGAACCGGCAAGATTAATCTTTTTGACTTCTTCGCCAGCCATGTTAAGAACTTTAACACTGACGGATTTCTTTTCTGCCATGATTTTCTATCTCCTTTCGTCCTTATTCAGCCTTAGCTTCGGCTGGTGCTTCTTCTTTAACTGGAGCAGGTGCTCTATTAATTAAAGATTTAACAGCTTCTTTGTTTTTCACAGTCTTAACCGCGGAACGGATTGTGACGATGCTCTTTTTAGCACCTGGTAAACCGCCTTTGACTAAGATGTAACCTTTTTCTGCATCAACCTTGACGACTAATAAGTTAAGTAATGTTGCAGATTTGTTACCGTGATGACCGGACATATGTTTTCCTGGCATAACACCATGGTTGTAACGACCATTGTTAGCGAAGGAACCTTGTCCTCTGTGGTATCCTGAACCATGTCCTTTTGGACCGATGTGCATATGCCATCTCTTAATGGTGCCGGAATAACCGTGACCTTTACTTGTACCAATTACGTCAACGATGTCACCATCTTTGAATAAATCAGCTTTAATGGAATCACCTAATTGGTAAGCACCCATTTCATCACCACGTAATTCTTTAGAAATATAATGTGGAACGGTGTTAGCTTTCTTAGCGATACCTTTTTCAGCTTTGTTAGCACGAGATTCTTTCTTTTCTTCGTAACCAACTTGGACAGCGACGTAACCATCTTTTTCAAGGGTCTTAACTTGGGTAACGACGTTTGGTAAGACTTCGACAACTGTGACTGGATAGAGGGTACCATCTTCAGCGAAGACAGAAGTCATGCCCATTTTACGACCTAAAATTGCTTTCATTGTGTCTTACCTCCTTAAAGTTTGATTTCGATATCAACTCCTGATGGAAGATCGAGGTTCTTGAGAGCATCGAGTGTTTCCTTCTTTGGATTACTAATATCGATAATACGTTTGTGTGTTCTGATTTCGAATTGTTCACGAGAATCTTTGTACTTGTGAACCGCTCTTAAAATCGTGAATACTTGTTTTTCTGTTGGTAGTGGAATTGGGCCCACAACAGTAGCCCCAGAGTTCTTTGCCACTTGGACAATTCTCTCACAGCTTTGATCTAAGCTAACATGATCGTAAGCTTTGAGACGAACTCTAATCTTAGTAGTTTTTGCCATGAAATTTCCTCCTATATCACTTCAGGCTTTGACTTTAACTCTCTCAATGCGAATTACCGGAACCACCTTCATGACAACGCCTGTGGGTGTGTCCGCAACCTCGCACGTCAACGCGAGCAGTCAACGTTCAAATACTACTCTTACACGTATGTATGTGTCAATAAATAAATTAAAAATATTTTTATAGATAAATAAGCAGGCACAAAAATAGATCAAAAAATTTTAACATTTCGGCAATTTTAGTGTTTTTGATGCCTCATTTTTTACTTTTTGAGGTATAAAAAAGAGAGGTAAACACCACTCTTGCAAACAATATATTTTAAAAAGTAATAATTACTTTTTAGAGTTCTTTTCTAAATATGCTTTGTAGCTATATTTGCATCCACAATATTCTTGAAAATACATCTCGTGCTCTTTAATTATGATTAGAGATTTTTCATAACCATCATTCTTTTTAAAATCAGCGTATAACCATTTAACAGTAGGATAAGATTTTTGTAGATTTTCACCAATTTTATTGATATCTTGAGCGTTCTTATATCTACTAATTGTCATTACTGTTCCAAAGTAATCAAAATGGTGTTTTTCAGCGTATTCAAAGCCCTCTTTTAATCGTTTAGAAAAGCAAATTCGGCACCTCTCATGACCTTCTTTGTCACTTGCTCTTGGTTCAAGGTCTAAATTATAGGTTTCATTATCATATTTGGTCTCTATAACTTCAATATTCACATCTAAATCTTGTAGGTATTTCTTGAGTTCATTTAGTCGACGATCATGTTCTTCCTTTGGATAAATATTCGAGTTGTTATATAAAATTGTGATATCAAAATAGTCACGCAAAATTTCATGTGGAATTGTGAAGCAAGGACCACAGCAAGCATGCAAAAGTAATTTTGGTTTTTTACCAGAAATTTTAATGTTTTGCAGTTCTTTTTCGAGAATTTTGTGGTAATTTTTCCTATTTTCCATATATAAACATTGAGTCACCAAATGAGAAGAAATGGTACTTGTTATCTACCGCGTGTTTATAGACTTCCAAAGTAAATACTCTTCCCATAAAAGCACTAACCAACATAATCAAAGTACTCTTTGGAAGATGGAAGTTAGTGATCAAACAATCAATAGCTTTAAAGGTATAACCTGGAGTGATAAAAATATTGGTCTCTTTTTTTATTGGTTTGAACTCTCCAAACTCTTGAATATTGCTTTCTAGAGTCCTAACAGAGGTAGTTCCAATAGCAATTATACGTCTATGTTCTCTTTTAGCCTTATTTAAGATATCGCAAGCCTCTTTAGTAATCTCATATTCCTCGGAATGCATGACGTGATTATCAGTATCTTCAACTTTAACAGGTCTAAAAGTCCCTAAACCAATATGTAGTGTAACATCCACCACTTCAATTCCCTTGTCTTTGATACGTTTAAATAAGTCTTCTGTAAAATGGAACCCTGCAGTAGGAGCAGCGGCGGACCCACTATATTTCGCGTACACGGTTTGATAACGTTCGTTACCCACTAGTTGTTCTTTAATATAAGGTGGCAATGGCATTTTACCTAACGAATCAAGTACTTCTAAAAAGATTCCTTGGTAATAAAACTTAATGTCACGTAGCCCTTCATCTTTGATTTTAACAACTTCACCAATTAATTTGCCTTCTCCATAGTTGATACGGGCACCGACTTTAAGTGATTTAGCGGGTTTAGTTAAACATTCCCAAGTATCATCACCTACTTGTTTAAGTAAAAGGGTTTCACAGTGTGCTCCTGTGACTTCTTTAACACCAATTAAACGAGCAGGAATAACTTTTGTGTTGTTTCTCACTAAAACATCGCCTGGTCTAAGATAATCGATAATATCAAAAAACATCTTATCTTCATAAGTGTGGTTATCTTTATCAATCACTAACAAATGTGAATGATCTCTTTTATCGCTTGGTTTTTGGGCAATAAGCTCTTCTGGAAGATCAAAATCGAACAAATTAATATTCATATTAAAATCCTCGAGAATCTCCAAAGGCTGCGATCGTTAAATCCATATATTCTTGGAATCTATCTTCTTTAATTGCTTCTCTAGCCCCTTCCATTAATTTGATAAGGAAGCGGATATTATGAATAGAAAGTAATCTCTTACCAAATATCTCATCACAAACATATAAATGTCTAAGATACGCTTTTGTGTAATTTTTACAACAATAGCAATCACACTTTTCATCTAATGGAGAGAAATCTTCTTTATATTTAGCGTCTCTGATATTAACTCTGCCACTTGAAGTCATTAACGCTCCATGACGAGCAAGTCTAGTAGGAAGAACGCAGTCAAACATATCAATACCACGAGCGATACCACCTAAAAGGTAATCAATAGAGCCAACACCCATTAAATATCGTGGTTTATCACTTGGAAGATATTTAACCGCATAATCAATCATTCTAAAGCAGACATCTTTAGGTTCACCAATTGAAGTTCCTCCAATTGAATAACCAGGGAAATCCATTTTTGCTAATTCTTCAGCGCAAAATTTGCGGAGATCTTCATAATCTCCACCTTGAACAATACCAAATAATGCTTGGTCTTCTCTTTTATGAGCGTCTAAGCCTCTTTTAGCCCATCTCAAGGTTCTTTCTGTACTTCTTTTCGCATATTCATAACTAGCAGGATAAGGGATACATTCATCAAATGACATAATGATGTCAGCACCTAATTTTTCTTGTATATCAATGGCAACTTCAGGGGAAAAGAAGAGTTTATCACCATTAAGGTGATTTTTAAAATGGACACCCTCTTCAGTGATTTTACGATTTTCCGCTAAAGAGAAAACTTGGAAGCCACCACTATCAGTAAGAATAGGGCCATCCCAGTTCATAAATTTATGTAATCCACCAGCTTTAGCAACTAAATCTGCTCCAGGTCTAATAGATAAGTGATAAGTATTACTTAAAATAACTCCTGCACCCATTTCATGTAGTTCTTCTGGAGAAAGAGACTTAACAGTTGCTAAGGTGCCTACAGGCATAAACATTGGTACTTCACAGTCCCCATGAGGAGTATGAAGAATTCCATATCTGGCCCCTGTTTTTTTATCAATGTGTTTAATTTCTAAATAAAAATCTTTCATGATGTAACCTATAATTCAATCAATTCTGAGATATCAGTAACATGTATCTCTTTTGGTAAACGACGTTCAATGCTATTAGAAACGACAATATCATCTAAAGGTGATTCTAATAATTTGTTAATACTATTAGGAGAGAAAACTCCATGAGATGCGGCAACCAAAACCGACTTGGAGCCACTCTTAAGTAATAAATCAGAAGCGGAAATAATAGTGCCACCAGTGTCGATGATGTCGTCGATGATGATACAGACTTTATCTTTTACTTCATCAACATTGACTTCAAGATGCTCGGCTAAGTTAGGTTTAGGACGATATTTATTCAAAATTGTCTTTTTACTACCTTTTAATGCGTTTACTAAATAGTCCGCTCTAGTGTTACTGCCATGATCAGGAGAAACAACAACAACATCTTTTACATCAATGCCATGATTTTTGAAATATTCCTCATAATAATCTTTAAAGAGTTTAGTGGTTGGTAAATT
>Ga0265298_10006349_pt1 | contig 14627 bp, 9 predicted proteins | sample AusTroGonzalo_MG_3_FD_193486 | JGI IMG/M metagenome (GOLD analysis project Ga0265298, IMG submission 193486) | Bovine rumen microbial communities from tropical cattle in Woodstock, Queensland, Australia - Gonzalo_01 | ecosystem: Host-associated > Mammals > Digestive system > Stomach > Rumen ... | reverse complement strand
ACAAGTATCTGTTCTGGTGCGACGTGCTTGCATTCCACAAGGTATTTCACCTTGGCGGCCACAGTGGTGGTCTTTCCTGCACCTGCGCCGGCCACGACCAGCATATAATCTTCGTCCGTGAGAACCACCTTCCGTTGCTCTTCGTCCAGGGAGATGGCGGGATCTACTTTGGAAAGTACGGTGTCCAGGTAATGCTTCTCCGAGACGAGGTGACGCTGCAGGTAGGTCTGATTGTGCTGCTGGATACTGGTGGAGCCATCCTTCAGGTCAGCGAGGTCGGCGTAACTGTGCAGGAAGGCCTCGATGGACGCTGCGTCAATACCATTAGCCTGGCAATAGTAGCCGGTGGTCCTGGCCGTCTTCATATTGGAGAAGAAGGTGTTGACCTCGGAATAATCGTCAATCAATTGGCGATAGTCACTCCTGGCCAGGTACTTATCTTCAAGCAGAAGGGCGTTGAGACGCTGTGTAAACTGCAGGAGGGACGCATACTCCGACGTGGGCGCATCTTGTACAACAATGGTAGGCTCCTGCTTTTGCGGAGTCTCCTGCGGCTTTTTGCGCTTATATGAGAATCTGCGGTTGAAGAAGGACATGGCTGTGGAACCATCAAAATGGCATTGCTATCGTATTTGTTCAGTGTGAATACAAAGTTAACAAATACCATTGGATTATATGCACAATACACGTATATTTGCGGTAACTCCCATGCGGTGGAGTTTTGATAGGGATTTTGTTTTCCCACGGGCGGAATTCTTGTTTGGTGAGTCGTCGCAGGATGGCCTTTTACGGCCTTTTAGGGCCTTTTAATGCCCCTCAGACTTACCGCAAAAGTTACCGCAATTTGCGAAAACCAGCCTCCTAGTGCTGTGAGAAACGACTATTCGGTTTTTGGAATGAGGAAGAATATTGATTTACTACTGATCTAAAAATCAATTATTTAGCTAAATAGCGGCGCGACTTCGGTTGCGCCGTTATTGTTCTTATCTGGAAACACTAAAATCTCCCCGAGTGATTCACTGAGGGGTTAATTGAATTATTATTTCATCATATTTTTAAAATATTTTTATAAACCATTTTTAATATGTAACTTCACGTACTTTCAGTAATGCGCCTTATGGATACAAACTACAACCCCTTATACGAACCTCCTGTTTCGGAGCTCATCGATTTCAAAGCCGAAGGAATGATTTGTGCTAGTGGAGACGGCAATACAGAGGGGACCCGCGGTGGTTACGAATCCGGCGGAAGTTGGTGATAATCAGGAGGAAAGAAAGATGAAAAACTTCAGACAAATTCTTTTATGGGCCGCTCTGCTGATGGCAGGTGCCGCCCTCACCGCCTGCATGAACAAGATCCTGCCCGAAAAACAATCCGCCGTGACATATACACTACGGGTGGACGCGGCAAAGGGTGCCGCCGCTCCCGACACCCGTGCACTGACCGACGAGGGCACGACGCTTGCTGCGACGTGGAACACTACCGACGTAGTAGAAGTCTATAAGGGAACCGAGAAAGTGGGGACACTGACACCGGACAAAGCCGCCTCAACGGCCATCCTGAGCGGAGAAGTGTGCAACGTGGCCGTGGACGACGAACTCACCCTGGCCTTCGGCACCCCGGACAAATACGACACCCAGGACGGCACGCTGGAATACATTGACGCAAACTGCAACTACGCCGAGGCCACGATACAGGTGACCAACATCGAGAATAATGTGGTGAGCACCACGGCCGCCGACTTTGTGAACGCCCAGAGTATCACCAAATTCACCTTCAGCAAGAGCGTGAAGAGCGTGACGATCGGCGGCGGGGCGACGGACATCAAGGTTACCCTGGATACGCCGGGTACCGTTGCCTATGTGGCCATGCCCGGCACGACGGACTTGAAGACCTATACCTTCGACGCGTACGATGACGACGGGATTCTCATGTGCGGAACCAAGAGTGCCACTTTGGCTAACGGCAAATTCTATACGGCCGATGTTCGGCTGATAGCCGGCGGGGTAGACTTAGTTTCCGTTAATCCCTGGGATATAACGGGGGTACTGACCTATCATATTCCCGCCGAGAAGCGGATCAAAAGCGCCACGCTCGTTGTCAATATCTATTCCGGATCGGGCGCTGATACTTACGGAGCCAAATCTACGGTAAGTCTCTTGGCAGGTGAAACCGAGACAGTTATTGCTGAGGAATCATTATGGTTAGAAGGTAATTATGTGAATGACCCCGATAGCCATCCCGTCCCTTCAGCATACGGCACCATAACCAAATGCTATTCGGATTATCAGATGATCTACGACGTGAAGACATACCTGCAGAGTCTGGCAGACACTGATATTTCGTTTAATGTGACCAACTCGAAGCTTGACTCATATAACCTTGATGCCAGAATCAAAATGATTGCGCTGGTCGTCGTGTTTGACGGCGGGAAGAACGATTCGTTTACCTGCTGGATGGATTTGACACAGCGTTGGACACAAAACAATGTTACCACCACTTTCCCTACTTCCAGTTATACCGGAAATTTATTACACGCGCAACTTTACAACATCACCCTCTCGAGTAATCTTGGGAATCCATATACTCTCAACAATAACAATTTAGGCGATCCTTCCGTGCTGAAATCAGGCAATTACTACCAGTATATGGAATGGGATGTGACTAATAATTATATCAAGACTGGAGAAAATACCGTTTTCTGCGCTACAGCATCAAATCAAAATTACGGCTCCTTGAAAAACGTCCTGACCCTGCTGGTTTTCGAAAAAGAATAATTCTCAAGAAACAGAGTCTGACAGTACTAACGAAGAAGAATATTAGAAAAAGATTCGTTGGATGCGGCGGTTGAGCCAGAGCATGTAGAGCCAAACGACGGCGATGGCCAGGACAGCGGCTATCTGGGAGCCGGAAATATCCCGCAGCCAACCCAGGACGGGTGGCAGGATGGCGCCGCCAATAAGTCCTACAATCAATAGGGCCGATACTTCATTGGTCTTGTCCGGCTTGCTGCGCATGGCAAAGGAGAACACGATGCCGAAAAGGTTGGCATAGCCGATGCCAAAGATGCAGACGGCCACCAGGGCGGGAACCAAGCCCACCTTGCCGAAGACGGCCAGAAGCACCAGGCCCAGCAGAGCCATCCAGCAGCCGGCCGCAAAGAACTTCTTGTCAGAAACCTTCAGAAGAAGCGCTCCGCCGGCAAATGCCGCCACCGTACGGGCCAGGAAATAGAGGCTGTTGCAGAGATTGGCCTTCTCCGTTGAAAGGCCGAACTGGTCGGTCATCAGGCGAGGGAGCGTCATGTTGACGGCGACATCGGCCGCCACCAGCACCACAATGCCCCAGAAAAAGGCCAGGATGTCCTTATCCTTGAGCAGGGCCAATGTGTCTTTGATTCCCGTTTTCTTCTGTTCCTGCGCCTGTTCTTCAATGGGCGTGAGCCACAACCAGACCAGACCCAGCAGGGAAAGGCCGGCATAGATGGGGAACAGCAGCTGCCATTTGCCCAGGGACACGGCCGTCCACATGGCAATGAAAGGCGCCACAATGCTGCCGAAGGCCTTGGTAGCCTGCCCGAAGGTAATGGTGGAGGTAACCCTGTCGGAATTCACCACGTCCGTCACCAGGGGATTCATGGCCACCTGGAGAATCGTGTTTCCTATTCCAATGAGCGAGAATGCAACCAGCACGCTCACAAATCCATAGTACAAATAAGGAAGCAGCAAAGCCACCACGTGGATGGCCAGGCTCAGCAGCACCATTTTCTTTCTCCCCCACTTGGTAAGGGCCATGCCCACGGGAATGGAAAGCAGCAGGAACCACAAGTAGCACGACAGCGAAATCGTGTTCACCAGGCCGTCCGACATGTTGAAATCGGCCCTGACATTGTTGGTAACCAGGCCGATCATGTCTATAAAACCCATGGCCAGGAAGCCGAACATCACCGGCAGGATTATGGAAAGGGAGTTTTTCTTCATAACTGGGATTCTATGGTTGCGGCAAGCGAAAGGGAGGCAATATCGCCGATGGACTCACCCAGTTCGGCGGGTTTGACGCGGCAGACTCCGGCGGCACCCGGAAGGGCGTCGCGGTCGATGGCCGCCTGCATGAAGGGACGGATGAGTTCCTCGGCCCGCACGAAGATGCTGCCGATGACGATGACTTCCGGATTAAGCAGGTCGATGACCATGGCCAACGCCTTTCCCAGATAAGTGGCGGAAGTGCGGTAGACGCTTTTCGCCAGTTCATCCCCCGCTTTGGCGGCTTCTGCCACCACACGGGCCGAAAGGCCGGACAAGTCACCGTCGGGGCACCAGGACACTCTCTCCCCCATCATCAGTTTCTCTTTCACGGCCGATGCGGCCAGCTGGGCTATGCCGCCGCCGCTGGCAAATCCCTCCACGGAACCCGCCTTGCCATACCCCACGGGGCCGAATTCCGAAAGGCGGATATGCCCGAGTTCACCGGCGTTGTCATTGGTGCCGGAATAGAGCTTTCCGTCCAGCACCAGGCCTGCTCCCAAGCCGGTTCCGAAGGTCAGGAAAACCATGTTCTGCGTTCCGCGCCCGGCGCCGTATTTCCATTCGGCCACGGCGCAGGCGTTGGCGTCGTTCTGGAGGACGGCCGGGATGCCGCAGGCCTCCTGCACCATCTGGACGATGGGAACATTGTCCCAGCCGGGGAGGTTGGGAGGAGACATCACTATCCCCCTGCGGCTGTCCAGCGGCCCGCCGCAGGAAATCCCCACTCCCCTGGTATTAGAAGCGTCCAGCTCGTGTTTGAAACACATGGCCTGCAGTTCCCGGAGAATGCGGGAGAGGGTGGATTCGACATCCGTTGTCTCGAAGCGCACCTTATCGGCCACCTCCATTACGCCGTCACGGTCTATTCCGTAAATGACCGCGCATTTGGTGCCGCCGATGTCAATTCCCAGTAGATTTGTACCCATAGTGCTGCTATTGGACCGGATGGGCTGTCATTTCCCAACCGGTGATGGTGGAGATACAGGGGATGACGGTATAGGCAATCTTCTTGTGCCCGCTGTAGTTGGGATGGCCGTCGGCCCCCATGTCTTCCACGTCGTTGTGGACGGAAGGGCTCAGGCCCAGAAGATGGACGGCGGGAAGGTCACAGGTATCCACCGCCTTCTTTATGTACTCAAGCATGAGTATATCGTGCTTGGGCGCTACACAAAGGACGGGATGGTCTTCGCCGTAGAAGTCCTTGATTTCCTTAAGGAGCGTAATGTAGTTTTTCACAAAGACCCTCTGGGCCGGCTGAAGCCTGGTAGAGAAGTCGTTGGTTCCCAGATAGATAACTGTAATATCAGGTTTTACGCAGGCCTGATCCGGCTTCCAGTCGGGAGCCTCGGCGCTGTCGAAGGTCTTGAGGTAACGCGTGGTCATGTTGTCCTCCGTGACCTTCTTGTCGTAATTGCGGGCTATGCCCATCCCGGAATGCGCCACCACCATCTGCTCGGCACCAAAATACCGGGCCGTAGCACAGGCGTAGGTCAGGTTCTGGTTCTCCGTCTCGGGCGAGAAGCGCTCTTTGTTGGAGGCTTCCGTGCCGTAGCCGCAGGTGTAGGAGTCACCTATAAATTCAATGACCCTTTCCGCCGGGACATCGGCCTGAAGGAATACGCCGTCCGTAATGAATTCCTGGAGGGTGGTGCGGCCTATCCATCCTTCGGTCCGCTTTTGAAGGATAACCTGGTGCACGCGTTTGGGTTTGCGTTTGGCGGCCGAGAACAAAGTAATGGTGGAGTCCTTTCCGAAAGTGGAAATGATCTGGTCGGGAGCCTGGTCCATTCCGGAATCTATCCAGACATTGTAATAATTCTTGCCACTGTCCGAGAGTTTGACGCTTAGGCTGGAACCTTCGAACTTTACCCGGAAATAAACCCCGGTCCAGTCAAAGGATACGGTGGAGCCTTCGCTAAGGGTGCGGCCGATATAAGTCACCCTGCCGTCCGTTGCGGGAATGGTTTCGCTGCGGGCCTGGAGGCCGCCCAGCATGAAAACGGCCATCGCCAGTACGCTAATGATTGTTTTGGCTTTCATTGTTATTAATTACGGTCTCACAAAGTTAGCAAATAAAAAACTACAGGTTTATCGGGAGAAAGAATTCTTCCCGGCCTTGACATTCAGTTTCTTACCATCGACAAGCAGCGTGAAGGGCCTGTTGGATTCTACTTCTATGGCCTTTTCGCTGGCGATGACGTTGCAGACAACCGCCCCAAAACGGTATCCGCGTACGCCCACCTTGCCTTTGGGATGCTTCTCGAAGTCGCAGAGCAAGGTGTTGGTGTAACCGTCCGCCTCCTTGACGCCTATCACATCTTCCAGAAAGACGGAAATGGGCCCCAGGGCCGACCAGCCGCAGAAATCGGGACGTACCCATTTCTCCTTCTTGTTCTTTGCGGGTTCATAGCTGGTGGGGCTGTAGCATTCCCAGATGGTGTGCGGTTCAAAATCCTTGTACGTCCTGTACATATGTTCCAGGAGTTTATCGCCCATTTCGCGGGCAAGGGCGTAATCCCCGCGAAAGTCCGTCGCCTTGAGGGCCATGTAGGTAGTGGGAAGCCAGACGCTGCCACGCCAATATCCTCCATCGGCCAGGAAATCCGGATCTGAACGGGAGAGGGACGGAGTGGGCACGAATCCCCCGAAAGACAGGGAATCGCGCAGGTGGGAATTCATCCTTTCGGCCCGCTCGCCGGGCGCCATTTCGGCCAGCACCGGCCACCAGGAGGCGATAGTGGGGACCTTGCACTTCTTTCCGTCCGGGAAGATGTCGTAATAGAAGGAATCTTCCTCATCCCAATAAAGTTCGTTGAGCCTGGCCGTCAGCTGCGAATGGATTTCTTCCCAGTGCTTCCGCTCATCCTCCCGGCCCAGCACAGCGGCGATACGGCTCATATACAAGGCCGATAAGCCCTGCTGCGCGAGGGCGTCCACCCAGCGGAGATCCGGGTTGTTGGGGCAGACAGGTCTGGCCGAGGGGGCCTCGGACCGGCCTCTCGGGGTATTGTCCATGCCGCTCGGGCATCCGCCCCAGGCATATCCCTCGTCATATTTCTTGAGCATGACCTTCTCCGTAGCACCATACGGGTTGACGGCGGGGTCAAAGGCATCGAACATCTCGTACCATCGCTGCAGGTAGCGTTCCTGGTTGAAAATCTTCTTAAGGCGGCTCGTGCTTCCCGTCTGCCTGGCATATTCATATTCCGTCCAGGCCAGGATGGGCGGATTGTCGGCGTGGTGGATGCGGAACGGCAGCATCTTTCCCTCATCGTTTCCGCAATACTCGTTACCCAGGACTAGAGGCAAGGGAGCGTCTTCACCAGAGAGCAGGATGCTGTAGAAATTGTCCAGGGAACTGACTCCGGGGAAAGTGGAAGGACAGTATTTGCAGAAATGCCCCATGAAGGCGGTATCCCAGATCCAGATTCTGTCGGAACGGTGGGCTTCGTCCATATACACGGGGGAAGGGATGCCGGGGATGGTATCGATATGGGCATAGGCCAGGTCCCAGGCCTTGCGGTAAAGTTCCGCGTACTCCGGACGGGCGTCATACACCGGTTCGGGAGTCAGGTCATGCCAGTCGAAATCCTCCCTGCCGACGTCCGGGCCCAGCTTGAGGCGGAAGATGCCGTCCTGGCTCTGGATGTAGAACCGGCCCTTATAGAAGGAGATATCCTCAAACTCTCCCGTAGTCTCCAGGGAAAGGTCCAAGGTGCGCATACGGCGCTTTTCAAGGTCCCAGATATAAACGAGGGACGGGGTCTCGGCTCTGCCTACTCCCGTAGGAAGATACAGTTTGCCTTTTCGGATGTACGCTCCCTGTCCTATGGGATTGAAGCGGAAACCGGAAACATCCTCAACAAGATAGTTTTCCAGGGCATCCTCCGGTCTGAGAACGACCACCGGGCCCGCAGACAGGGCGGGAAGGCGGAATTTGGCAATGCGGTGACGGTTGGCCGGGGCCCTGTTTTCCACGGTATTCCCATAGCCGTAGAGCATCTTGTTCTCCTGGTCAATCACCCACTGGAGGGCATAGCCGAAATCCCGGTTTACGTCTTCGTAGACGATGGTCTGCACAAGGCTGGACTCCGAGAAATCCGGGGCTATCCTTTCGACGAAAACAGCATCTTTCTTTCCGTCTATGGTTTTTTTATGGCACTGGCTGATGTAAACGACGGGAAGCGGGTCTTTCCCATCGGCCTTTTCCACGCCGAAGGAAACAACGTTCGCGTGATTGTACTCGTGGGAGGAGGCCAGGTTGAACTGCCCTACAAGGGTGAGTCCTTTGCCTTTCAGGCTATAGATGCTGGCAACGCCTCCATTCTGGCAGCTCAAAAGATATCCTCCGCAGATGTCCATTCCCTGGTAGGAGAAAGGTTGGTCACCCCCGTTTTTTCCTTGAAGGGGACCCAGAAATTCCACCTTGGGCCGGGCCGTCAAAAGGACTGCGTTTAAAAGGACGAGAACCGCCAAAATGATTCTTTTCATGGCTTCTTTCTGATTTGGGTAACAAGTATGGTTACAAATACGCTTTCACATTCAAAATTACGGATTTATTCCCTGTTTTTCAAGAAAAATAGCTGTATATTTGTATAGTACTCCGAACTTATTTTTACCTGTCATGATGAAAAGATTTTTTGCCCTTGCCATCCTGGCCTTGAACCTGACCTTTGCCCAGGCAGCCGTCCACAATGTGAAGGACTATGGCGCCAAAGGAGACGGCCTCAGCATCGATTCCCCGGCCATCAACGCAGCGATAGCGGCTGCGGCAGCGGATGGAGGAGGCATGGTCTATTTCCCCGCCGGACGCTACGCCAGCTATTCCGTGCATCTGGCCAGCCACGTGCACCTCTACCTGGAAAAAGGAGCCGTGCTGCTGGCCGCCAAACCTACGGACACCGAAGGCTACGACCTGGCCGAGCCCTTCGAATTCGGCCGGGAATACCAGGATTACGGGCATTCCCATTTCAAGAATTCCCTGATCTGGGGAATAGGTTTGGAGGATATTACCATCAGCGGTGAGGGAATGATTGACGGAAGCGGCCTGGTGCCCGGTTACGGGGACGACCCTCTGGCCCAGCCCGCCCCGCTCAGGGGAAACAAGACCCTTGTGCTGAAGGACTGCAAAAATATCGGCCTTAAAGATTTCACCATGTATATGTGCGGGCATTTCGCCCTGCTGGCCACCGGGGTGGACAATCTTATGATAAGCAACCTGGTGGTGGACACCCAGCGCGACGGTTTTGACATTGACTGCTGCAGGAATGTCATCATCAAAGGCTGCCGCCTCAACTGCCCCTGGGACGACGCCATCTGCCTGAAGGCATCTTACGCGCTGGGCCGATTTAAGGATACGGAAGACGTGGTGATTGCCGACTGTATAGTGACCGCCTTCAAGGAAGGCACCATGCTGGACAATACCAACATCACACCCCACGACAAACCCGGGCATTCCTGGTCGCCGGACCGGGCGGTAAGACCCCCGTTCAAGATCATCGGCCGCGGACGCATCAAGTTCGGAACGGAATCCAGCGGCGGTTTCCGCGACATCACCGTGACCAACTGTATCCTCAAGGGCTGCGGAGGCATCTTCCTGGAGACGGTGGACGGAGGCATCCTGGAAGACGTTACTTTCAACAATATTTCTGTCCGGGGCACCAACTGTCCCCTCTTCTTCCGCCTGGGAGCCCGTATGCGCAGTCCTGAAGGCACTCCCGTCGGAGCTTTCAGAAGGGTCAGGATCAGCGACCTCAATGTAAGCGACGCAGATCCCCGCTATCCCATCCTGATTTCCGGCATCCCGGGCTACTGCATCGAAGACGTAACCCTCCGCAACATCAACATCCAGTTCCAGGGCGGGCTCACCCCCGGGGACGTACCGGCACCGGGCGAAGTACCCGAAGAGGTGGACAAGTATCCCGAATACAAGATGTTCGGTCCCCTGCCCGCGAAAGGCGCTTACATACGCCATGCAAAGGGAATCAACATTGACGGGCTCCACTTCCGTTTCATGAAGCCCGACACACGCCCGCTTTTCGTCCTGGACGACGTGGAGGGCCTGCAACTGAACAACGTTACGGAAGAAGGAAAAGACGTCACCTCCGACTGGAGATGACGTCCTTCCCTAAAATAAACCAAAAACTTAAAACCAACAACACTATTCCGACTGTACTGGGCGTACGCTCTGTCCGTAATAACGGTAGCAGTACATCCAGTCATCATTTCCTTTTTCAAACAGAAGGCTGCAGGCGCCGTGGTCGTGGCCTTCCATCATGGTAGCGGACATATAGTATCCGCGGATACCGCTGCTTCGCACCGTAGTGTCCAGCTTGTCCCCGGCGGCGGGCAGGAAGATGCTGCGGCCCTCATAGCCGGGCACCTGGCTTGTAATGACATAGCCGCTTACGCCGCTGCCCTTGTAATTATCGGCCCATTTCCAGGAGCATTTATTCCGCAGTTCCTCGAACTCCTCCAGCGTAGGAGTACGCCACTTCCCTCCCCATGCGGCCCTGGCCGCATCATCGGATGCCTCCAGAACCATCTTCCCATCTACGGACCCGTACTTGGAGAACTTTTCATCCCAATAGAAACCTTCACACCAGCGGTAGTTCCAGACTGTACAGGAGTCCTTCACCTCCGTCTCTCCCCAGGCATAATAGTTCCCGAACTGTTCGGGAGACGATGCGCCCAGATTGCACGTGGCCCAGCGGACGGATAGTCCCAGGTCCACATACTTGTGGTTGCGGCTGCTGCGGGCGGCCGCCATTACGGAGAGTAAGAGCAATAAACTGGTGAGAAAGCGTCTCATTCCGGAATCTCTATATCTTGCCAGGTTCCGAAGGGCTGGCGCCGGTCGGTGCGCTTGGCACGCGTGATTTTCTTGCCGTCGTAATAGCCGTGGAACATAATACGGTCATCGTCCTCACGCACCCAGGTTTCCAGATTGCGGGTTCCTTCGAAGAACTTGAAAATCTTGACCCCGTGAGGGAAATAGTTCGTGGTAGTGTCGCCTCCGGAATAACGCCCGTAGCAGAGCAGGATTCCGTGATAGGCGGCCATGAAATCGTTGCAATGGTCATGGCCGACGGAAGTGGCGATAATGCTGCCCGTTTCAAGCATGGCGGCGTACATTCCGGAATTCACGGCGCCGGCGCATACCTTCTCGCCGCGTACGCCCCAGGTAAGGTCGCTGTTGGCAGCCTCCTCACGGGGGTTCTCCTCCTCGGACCAGGCATCGATGTACTCGCGGAGAGGAATGTGGAAGAAGGCCATGGACGGGGCCACCTTGCCGTCGGCATCGGTCCTGGCAAGGCAGCTGTTGCGGAGCCACTGTACCTGGGCGTCGGTAAACCAGGCATAGTACCGTTCACCGTCAATCCAGGCATAGTCATGGGAGTCCATGGCATAGATGTAGAACGGGGCTTTCCCGCCTTTGGAGGAGGCCAGGGGAATCTCGATATCCGCCAGTTCTCCGGCCTCGTTCAAGGTATTGAGGGAATACTTCCCGGAAGCTATTATCGAAGACATCTCGGCACGGGAGAGGTCCTGCTCGGCATCGTGGTTGCCGAATACTATCACCCAGGGAATCTTATAGGAATCCAGGGCATTCACCAGTCTTTTCCACTCGGGAGCGGCCGGCCTTACCAGGACAATGTCTCCGGTGAAGACTATGAGGTCCGGATGCTCCGCCTTGACCATGTGGTCTATCCTGTCGTACACCTCCTGGGCCTCCTCCACATTGAAGGTGCGGATGTGGGTATCCGTAAACTGCATTACCTTGAAAGTGCCGTCCGCCTTGAATGCGGGACTCTTCTTGATGCACTGGGCCTGTGCCGCCAGGCAAAGGCAGGCCATGCCGATGATGAATAGTATCTTTCTCATATAGCTAATTCGGACTAATATGTAAATAACAGTTCTCCTCCTTGGATGAGTTCGCTATGGTGGATGCGCCAGTCTTCTACGGGCTTTCCGTTGAAAGTGACGCTCCTGACGGTAGTACTTTCCGGCGAAAGGTTACGCACGACGATGTGCAGTTTCGCCGGAGTATAAGGTTTGCCTATTTCCAAAGTAGCCTCGCGAACGCAGGGTGCGCCAATCTCATACCATCCGTCGGCCGGATTGAGCATATAAAGGCCGAGCGACGAAAGGATATACCAAGCGCTCATCTGCCCGCAGTCCTCATTGCCGTCGAAGCCTTTGCGGCCGGTGGAATAGGCGCGGGACATAATCTCCCGCACGCGGACCTGGGTCTTCTCCGGACGGCCAATCCTGTTGTACAGATAGGCTATGTGATGGCTAGGTTCGTTGCCATGGACCGATTTGTTTCCTCTCTCCGGCACCCAGAAACGGTTCTCGAAGTACTCGTCCAGCCTGGCCTCGTATTCATCCCGGCCCCCTAAGAGTTCCACCATCCCGTCTACATCGAAGGGCACGCACCATAGCGCCGTCCACTGGTTGCTTTCGCAATAATGGCGGCGTTCCGGCTCCATCCACTCCCCGGCGGCATTCCTGGGAAGGAACATCTTCTGCTCGCTGTTCCAGAGGTTGCGGTAATTACGCGAGCGTTCACGGAAATACGCCGCATCCTCAAGATGACCGGAAGCATCGGCCAGAATGGCTGCCGCCAGGTCCTGCAGGCCGAAGTCCTGGGTACGGGAGACCGATTCGTTGGTTTCATCCCCCGCAACATATCCCAGGGTCTGGTAGCGAGTAAGGCCTCCTCGGGTCTCGGGGGTATCGCCGAAGCAGCCTCTGTCCTCCCACCTGAATTCCAGGTCTGTGGGCTGGGGCACGGTAGCGTTCTTCTTCACGGCCGCATAGGCCTCCTGCAGGTCGAAGCCCCGGAAACCTTCGGTCCAGGCCTGGGCCAGGATGGTTTCGGCCGGAGAGCCTATCATGATTCCGGTATAGCAGGGATTCGGCCATTTGGGCAGCCATCCCCCTTCGTGATACATCTCCACCAGGCTCTGCATCATATCGTCAATGCGCTCGGGCTCTATCAGGCACAGAAGCGGATGCTCTGCACGATAGGTATCCCACATGGACCAGCAGTTGTACATACGGCCCTGGTGAATCTTATCGTCGAAACCGGACCAGTAGTGTCCGTCCTCATCTATACGGCGGGGATAGAGCAACGCATGGTAAAGTCCGGTATAAAAAATGGTCTTCACGCTATCCTCCGCATCTATGCTGAGCTTGCGGAACTCATCGGCCCAGGCCCTGCGGGATTCCTTTGCCACCTGTCCGACTCCTTTCCGCCCTATTTCGGCAGATAGGTTGGCCTTAGCCTGCTCTACGCTCAGCAGGGAGACACCCACCCTTACCGTTATCGGCCCGGGGACGTCGCCGAAACTGGCATAGCCGCAGCAGGCATCTCCCAGGTCTCCCACAACCTCCGTCTTCACGGCAGGACGGGAGAATTCCATGTAGAAATACCCTTTGAAATTCGGTTTGGGAGTGGTATGCTGACCGTCGAACAAATCGCTGTTCCAGCCGCTGGCGCTTCTGCCGTCCGCAGAAAACTCCAGATGGCCGGGAAGGGGCATGGGATTGGTCCTGTTGCCAAAGCACTGGCGGGAAGCGTCGATGACTATATGGTTTGCGGCCGATATTTCATAGATGGAGGAATGGGCGGCGCCGGCATAACTCGTGCAGATTCCACCGGCCGTCACGCTGCCCCGGTAAGGGGTATATTCCTGGCTCTCTATCCTCTGTCCCCTCTCGCTGTATTCAAGTACCGGAGCCTCGCCGCACTGGGGCTGAAAGGACACCTGGCCCCACTCCCCCATCCAGATGGCGGGCTGGCGGGTGCCGATGAAGCCCAGCAAAAGGGAATCGGCCTCATTGTAACTGAGGACCCCGACCTCCGTCAGACGGGTCATGGGGACCCATTGTATGGAGCCGAAAGGGACGCCGGCCATGGGCATCATACCCCCATACTGGGTGCCCTGGCCCTGGGTGCCGATCAGGGGATCCACGAAAGCAAGCGACTTCATGCCTTCGTCCGGCCTGCATGAAAAAAGCATGCAGGCGGACAAAGACAACATTATGAAGACGTTGGTATGCATTATCTTTCAAGGACCGTAGGGAAGAGCGGCCAGACGGGGCCTCCGTCTACACTATACTTGATGTCGAGGCACTGGGTCTTGGAGTGCTCGTAGTATTCGAGTTTGATTCTGTGGCTTCCGGCCTTGAGGTCCACCTTGCCGAAGGTGGGATGGGAAACGGAATGGGCGGTAACGATGAGTTCGCCGTCAATGTAAAGGCGGGCCCAGTCATCCACGACGATTTCGAAGCTGTAGGTGCCGTCCTTCTCCGCAAGGAAGTTGGAGGTGAAGAGGATGGCGAAGTGGTCCATCTCATTTACATCGAATTCGCTGAGCTGGAAATGGTTGCAGTAGCCCTGTGCATCGGCCCGGCCGAATTTGGTGAAATCGGGCATCGACTCTTCCATCACATTATAATAGAGCTTATAGGCTATGGGCGCAAGTTGTCCTTCGGGATAGAAGTAATTGTCGGCCACAACGCTGGCGCTTCCGTTCTTGTACGCAACGGAACGGAGGTGGGCAGCCTTTTTAATATGGATGGGGCACCCGTAAG
>Ga0265298_10006348_pt1 | contig 14628 bp, 8 predicted proteins | sample AusTroGonzalo_MG_3_FD_193486 | JGI IMG/M metagenome (GOLD analysis project Ga0265298, IMG submission 193486) | Bovine rumen microbial communities from tropical cattle in Woodstock, Queensland, Australia - Gonzalo_01 | ecosystem: Host-associated > Mammals > Digestive system > Stomach > Rumen ... | reverse complement strand
CCGTCAAAGTCGGTCACCGTACCATTGCTGGTACCTTTCTCCATCACCGTAGCACCGATGACGGGGCCGAAGGAGTCTGATACTGTTCCAGAAATCTCCTGCGCGTACATAATTGTACATGCAGCGAGCATCAGGAAACTCAGTAAGATTCGTTTCGCTTGTTTCATTTGCATTTTGTTTTAAGTTAATACTCTTGTTTCAGATTCTGCTGCAAAAGTATCAAAAAAGTGACCTCACGAGTAAAACTTATCGTTCAGTCACTATTAATTATGTTACATGGAACAAATTTTCACTATTATGTCAGATATGTCGACTACTCTGTCGAGTCACCTGTCCTCACGTCCATCGGATATTTGCCGTACTGCTGCTTGAAACATTTCGAGAAATAGCCTGGTGTACCAAAGCCCACCTCATAGGCTATCTCGTTAACGGTCTTCGTCGTACTGGTCAGCAGGGCATAGCCTCGTTGCAGTCGCATCTGACGTAACAGTTCAACAGGCGACAGTCCCGTCAGTGCCTTCACACGGCGGTATAGTTGCACGCGACTGATGCCCACCTTCTCGCCCAGCTCGTCCATCTTCAGATTCGGGTCTGACATGTGGGTACGGATAGCTTCGTTCAACTGTTCGGCAAACAGCGTGTCCTGTGTCTTCGCCTCAGGCATCTCGTCTTCAGGAATAACAAACATTTGGCGCAACTTGCGGCCATCGCTGTTGGTATTGAACAACGTCTGCTCCTCGTGCATGGCTTGCATCTGACGGTTGGCCTTACGCATCTTCATGAAAGCACGTAGCGTCAGCAAAACAGCCACGATGAGCAAGGCAATGGCCACGAAACTACCCACCAACACTTTTTGTTGCGTATTATACAAACCTAGATAGGCTTCCAGCTTGTCCTGTATTGTCACCATGTGGTCGTTCTGTCGCATCAGTTCGATAGCCTCCGTCGTTACTAGGTCCACATTATCGGGGGTGACAACAAAACCCACCAACGGATTCTCATGCTCATAGGGCTTACCCGTCAGGATGTCCAATGCCAGCTTCACTATTTTCTCGCCATGGGTAGGATAAACGTAGGTACCTATCTGATGGCCCAGCTTCACATATTCCAGACCTTCTCCAGGCATACCGTCGATACCCAATATCTTGATGCAGCCTTCCACGTTCTGTTCTACGACAGCCTTATAGACGCCCGTCGCCATGCCATCGTTATGACAGAAGATGATATCAGGCAAGCGCCCCGATTTAATTTGTTCAGTAGCAATGCGGCAGGCTTCGTCGCTCGACCAGTCGCCTTCCTTACAGACATACTCCACATCCTTCAGCTCCTTCATCGCCTCTGCAAAACCTTGATGGCGCTCCTGTGCCGGTGTGCTCTTCATGTGCCCCGTAATCTCCATCACCAGTGAGCGTTCGCCACTGACTATAGAGCCAACATGCTGTCCCACTATTTGGCCAGCCTCTATGTTGTCACCACCAATGAAGGCCGTATAGTCGGCACTCGTCTTGCGATCGAAGCAGATGACAGGAATGCCAGCCTTGCGCACCCTTGCTATGGCATCATTGATGACCTGTGTATCCTCGTTGGGCGCCACCACCAGTAGGTCGATACCCGTCTCAGCCAAACTGTCTATCTGACGGGCCTGCCACTCAGAGTCGTCAAAGGCATTGGCAATGGTCACCAGCACATCATGGTCATACAAGTGCTGTGCTGCCAGCATCTCCTTGTTCACCTTCTCGCGCCAAGGACCTTTCGAACACTGCGCCACACCTATCTTAAACACCCGATCACTGTCCGTACAGGAAGTCAGCATGGCTACCATCATCATGAGTGAAAAGACTATCTTCTTCATAATTTTTGTATTGATAACACTGCAAAGATAATCAATTTTTACGAAAACTCCAAATAATATACTATATAAAAACCGCCCGCGACCTTCACGGCCACTGGCGGACTTGAAAACCTAAAACATTCCTCGGGTTCTTGTAAACTAACTAATTATCAACTGTGAAACTTAACTATAAACCTAAAACTATAACTAATAAATGATGAATCTTTGAAAACTATTTCACTAATACGTCGAAAGTGACGTTGACGGTATGTTGTCGCCCTTTGACCTTGGTCGTGAAGGAGCGCACAACGTGTTGTACACCCTTGGGCATGTCGCTGGTAACGGTGAAGGTCAGCGTGACGGACTCCTGACGGTTGTTCTCGTCCTGATGGAGCACCGTGACATGGCGCTCTTTGCTGTCGCCTGGTCGCATGATGCCGAGATCGAAGCGGTCGGAGGACAGGCGGAGGTGGTCAGTGAGGCGGATGGGAAACTGCTTGAGCAGGGTCTCCTCGCTGGTGATGCAGGTGCCGACAAGGGAAACGTTGACACGCTTTAGCTTTTGGCTTTTAGCTTTTCTCTTTTCACTTCTGTATGCTATCGTTCCTGTCTCCTCGAACTCACCACCCTTACCACGAGGGTTGAAGTGGAGCGTGACGCGCGTGGTCTTGCCAGGGGCGATAGCCTTGTCCTTGTCAAAGTATATGGTGGTACAGCCACAGGAGGTATAGCCCTGCTGGATAGTCACCGCCTCTGTGCCCGCATTGCGTAGCACGAAGGTGTGTTCCTTCGGACCGTCAGCCTCTTGGATGGTACCAAGCGAGGCTGTCGCCATACCGATAACTATCAATGTGTCAGCGAGCAACATATTTTCTTCCGTTTTGAATATACACGCCGTGTTGGTGAACAGCACTCAGGCTTCGCCCCTGCAAGTCGTAGATGGCGGTAGCCAATTTTTCACTTTTCACTATTACCTTTTCACTCATCTCTGTGGTTTGTTTGGCATCGAGCGTCCAGGCCTGTACGTTGACAGCCGTCTCGCCCGTGCTGAACACCTCAGTGGTGGTGGCAGTGGCATCGGTGGGGAAGACGCGGACGCTAAAGGCCCAGCGGTCGTTGACAAAGATGTCGAGGATGCTGCCGTCGAGGAATACGTGGAGTTTCTTCAGCGCTTCAGGGACGGTGGCAGAATAGACACCGTTATAGACGCCACCATCGTTGACAGTGCGCTGCAGATTGCTGACGTCGAGCGTCAAGCTGCGAGTGGCAGCATCGTAGGTCAGCGAGGCATCACGCAGGAAGCGGAAGCCACAGGTGCCAGTAGTGGGAGTGAACTCGCCCAGCAGCTCAATCTGTCGACCACTGACCAGCGGTTCAGCACCCAGCAGGGGCTTGTTGACGCTGACGGTCTCGGTGGTACGCATGGCAGCGAGTCCGCTATAAGGTTTCTGTACCAGCTTGCCACTGGCGTCGAGCGACAGCTCGCGAGGCAGCGAGTAGTTGTGAGCCCATCCCATCTCGAAGTTGGTCTGTGTAGGCAGTTTGTCAGGCACGATGCCCAACATCAATGTCTTTTCACCATGCTGATAGATCGTTGGCGACAAGAGTCCGTAGCCATCGCGACTGATGCCAGCCATCTCCAGATATTGCAGGTCGCCAGAGGGCGTAAACTTACCGTCAGTGCCAATGGTGCCTACCCAGCAGAGCGTGCGCACACCCACACCGGTACCCAGTGGTGTGCAGGTAAAGAGGTACTTGCCGGGCTTCCCTCCTTCGGGGGGAGTGAGGGGGGTTACGTTAGGCATCTCCCAGAAGGTGCCATGCTGGTTGACATTGGTAGCCTGGAAGAAGATGGTGCCATCGTTGGTCCATGAACCATTATTGTACTTATGCAGCGTGCAGGCGCCCAGGCCATTCTTGCTGGTGCCGACGATGATATATTTGTTGCCATTGGCCTCAAAATAATAGGGGTCGCGGAAGTCGTCGGAGAGGCCTGAGGGACGACCATCGATGATGACACCCTGCTTCTGCCAATCGGCCAGTGTGGCATCAGTAGGCGTAGCCTTAGCAATACGAGCCTTGGCGTTGTCGACAGCGGTATAGAGAATGGTGGGTGTGCCATTGTCGTCATAGACGCAACCACTCCAGCAGCCTTTGATGTCGTACGACTCGCCAGGAGCCACAGCGATGGGCTCGTCGCGCCAGTCATACAGGTTCTCTGAGGAGATGTGTCCCCAGTGCAGACGTGACATATAAGGACCGTTGGCATTCTTCTGGAAGAAGACATGGTAGCGACCATCGCTATAGGTCATGCCGTGCGTCTCGTTGGTCCATGAACCCGAAGGCATAGCATGGAACTGGGGGCGCCAGAGACTTGCTGCATAGCGCTCAGCAGGGTAGCTGAAGTCAGGACGTGGAAACTGGCTGTAGTCAATAGGGTCGACGAGTGTAAAGTCTATGACAGCATTACTTATATGGATATTATCAATCAGTCCGCAGAAGGTATTGATCAGGAATGGCCCTGACTTCACCGCTGTGTCATCCTTACCAATATATAAGGTGTTGGCGCCAGGCAGCATATCGCAGTTGTTGACTTTCGAAGAGCCGATATTCTCAGCATTGAGGAAGAGCGTGGCACTGTTGCCAGCCTTGTCGAACGCCAGCGTGACGGTGCACCACCGTCCACGAGGCAGTTTCTTCGACCCAAGAATCTCACGACGATAGCCATTACCATAGTTCAGTCCTACGACAGCCTTCAAGTCGCCCTGTGACGACAACTGCAGGGCAAAGCCCTTCTTGCCTTCGTCAGCCAGATTGCCACAGAGCGTGGCATAGGTGGGAGTGGTCTCAGCGACATCCACCTGCATCATGGGATAAGTCTCGGCAGCCAGCGTGATAGATACTGTCAACACCTCCGTATTTAGCGCAGAGGCATCGATGGGTGCTTCTATATAATTAGAATAGCCATCGAAACGCAGGGCATTGCCATCGACTCCTGCTACCGTGAAGGCTGGCAGCTGGGAGTGTACAGGGATGTTGCCATTGATGCAGCCGTTAGTCAGCGACATGTCGAAATGGATGTCGGTATAGTCAGCGTGGGTAGCCGTTACCATGATGATGAGCAGCGATGTTGCCAAGAGTCTTGCTTTCATTGTCTGGATTGTTTTAAGTTCTGCTGCAAAATTACAGCCTTTTTGCGTATAACACTATAAAAAATGTTGCAATGAATGCAAAATAGCGTTCATTGCAACAAAATTGATAGGATTTTTATCTTACTTCAGATAGTTGATACAGTTCTTGGTAAACAACTCCAGCTGATCTTGCTGGTCGTTGGCACCTCCACCAAGGTTCCACTCATAGGCTGCGAGACCTACAGCGAGGATGCGACCGGGGAAGGTGGTGGTAGGTTCGAAGTCGACGATACCTGCGCAGCAATAGTCAACAACGTGGTTCCACGTGCCCAGTACGGTAGAGTTGGTAGTCTCCTCCCATGTCTTGACAACGTTGGGATTAGCAGCGAAGCCGTAAGCGTTGAGGTCCCACATGCAGTTGTGGTCGCCCTTGACGCCAGGACCCTCGAAGCAGTAGATGCCTGCGAAGAGGTCGGCATGATAGGTCATACCCCAATAGATGCTGTGCTGTGAGTGGTCGTAGATCTGACCATCGACATTACCGATGATAGGATGAACACCCCAGATGTCGTTGTTCTGACCACCATCGCCACTGCCATAGATGCCAGGAGCATAAGCCTCAGCGATACGTCCCAAGCCAACAGTGAGCTGTGTGGCATGGTTGGTGAGCAGCAGGTTACCACCATCAGCAGCAAAGGCCTTCAAGGCTGTGATGACATCGTTAGAGGCAAGGCTGCCAGGCAGGTTCTCCCAACCCTTATCGATACCAATACGGTCGCACATGACCCAACACATGGGGTTCTGCTCAATGTCGAGCTGATCAATGGTAGCAGGAGTGAGCAGCACACCCTTGCCGGTAGCGACATAGTTCTGCTGGAACCAAGCGACAGCATCCTTCTCGTCAGCACTGGCGGTATAGTCCTCGGCAACGAGCATGGCTACCTTTTGTTCAGCAGGAGCAGCTACATACTTCAGACAGTTAGTGGTGAACTGCTCCAACTGGTCTTGCTGGTCGTTGGCACCACCACCGAGGTTCCACTCATAGGCAGCGAGACCTACAGCGAGGATACGGCCAGGGAAGGTGGTGGTAGGTTCGAAGTCGACGATACCTGCGCAGCAGTAGTCAACAACATGGTTCCATGTGCCCAGCACGGTAGAGTTGGTGGTCTCCTCCCATGTCTTGACAACGTTGGGATTAGCAGCAAATCCGTAGGCATTGAGGTCCCACATACAGTTATGGTCGCCCTTGACGCCAGGACCCTCGAAGCAGTAGATGCCAGCAAAGAGGTCAGCGTGATAGGTCATACCCTGATATATCTCATGCTTGCTATGGTCGTAGATCTGACCATCGACATTACCAATGACAGGATGAACACCCCAGATGTCGTTATTCTGGCCACCATCGCCACTGCCATAGATGCCAGGAGCATAAGCCTCAGCGATACGGCCTAAGCCAACAGTGAGCTGGGTTGCGTGGTTGGTGAGCAGGAGGTTACCGCCGTCAGCAGCAAAGGCCTTCAGAGCAGTAATCGTAGCATTCGAGGCGAGATTGCCAGGCAGGTTCTCCCAACCCTTGTCGATGCCGATACGGTCGCACATGACCCAGCAAGCCGACTGCTTCTCGATGTCGAGCTCGTCGATGGTAGCAGGAGTGAGCAGCACGCCCTTGCCAGTAGCGACATAGTTCTGCTGGAACCAAGCGACAGCATCTTTCTCATCATCGCTGGCAGTATAGTCGTCAGCCACGAGCATAGCTACGACATTGCCACCCTTTTTCTTTTCGTAGGCAATGTTGAAGCGAACAGTAGTACCATTCGACAGCACGCCGTCAGCAAAGCGAGCCTTTACGGTGTAAGCCACGTCGACATTGGTAGGAGCCTTCTTGATGAAGTAGCTCGTCATGGGCTCGTCGAAGTCCAGCACGTCAATATTGTCCTTGATGATCTGGATACCCGTAACACCCTGCGGATTGGTCCAGCGCAGTGTCACCTGGCGACTGCCCTGCTCATAGTCTGCGACAAGGTCTGTAACGGTACCAACATTGTTGGATGCCGATTCGGGCAGATCAACATCTGAGCAAGCCCAGAGGCCACAAGCGATGCAGATGGCACAGATTGTTTGATATATTGCTTTCATAATTGTCAGATTTTAGTATTGTTTGTAAAGACCATTGGAGTTATCAATCTCTGAGAGAGGAACAGGCAGGAAGATCTCGTTGGCACTGATGCTGCGACCAGCATAGTAAGGACGCAGGGTGCTCTCTTCCGTCATATAGGTATTGATGGTATTCATGAGGTAGTCGTTGCCCCAGCGTACCAGGTCGAACCAGCGGTTGCCCTCCATAGCCAGCTCCAGACGACGCTCGAAGCGCAGTGCCATACGAGCACGCTCCTTGGTCCATGTCAGATTGCCGTCATAGTCGGTGGGATAGAGACCAACCTTGTAGTTGGCAGTGAATGGGTCGAGATCTGTTGGAGAATAGCTGCCATCGATGCTGTTGGCTGCACGCTGGCGTACCTGATTGATGAGTGCACGAGCCTCTACCAGGTCGTTGTCGGTAGCTGCGTTAGAGCCAGCAGCTGTCTCGATGAGTGCCTCAGCCTTGAGCAGCAGGATGTCTGCATAGCGGAGGAACATGAAGTTGAGCGCATTGGCACCCCAAGGCCATGCTGCCAGAGACTCCTCAGGAGCGGGCCATGCCTTCTTGTTAGAGTACTCACCATAGGTATCGTAGGCACGGCACCAGCCAGCGGTATAGGTGTGACCACGCCACGGCATGCCGATACGACCAACGGTGAAGTCCAGACGTGGGTCGACATTACCCGTATAAGAGGCGTTGACATTAACCTTGTTGAACGTACCATCCAGATAAGGCAGTCCGTTAGCATCGGTACGGAAGGCATTGACCAGGTTCTGTGAAGCATAGAAGAAGTCGTCGCCAGTGCCATAGAGGTTACCGTCACTGTAGGTGCAGTTCAGCAGGTTTGACCAGTTGATGTGCGCATTGTCGTTGGCAGTAGAGGTCTGCAGGGCGAGGATGCTCTCTGAACCATTGTTCTTGTTAATCTTTGAGAGGTCGCCGAAGTTAGCATACAGACTGTACTGACCACTCTGGATGACGGCATCAGCATAGGTCTTCACATCAGCCCATGAGCTGGTAAAGGCAGAGACCTTGGCCATGAGGGCCTGAGCGGTGGTCTTGGTGATACGACCAGCACTGCTCTTAGCAGCCGGCAACACAGCGATAGCATCTGTCAGGTCGCCCTTGATGAATGAGAAGATCTCGTCGCGAGAGAATTCGTCATTAGTTTTCTCGCTGGGGTTGTCGTTCTCTGTGATATATGGAATCCTATTGAAGATACGAATCAGGTCGAAGTAGTACCACGCACGCAGCGTCTTCAGCTCGCCAAGAACCTCAGCGGCATTGCTCAGTCCGCTGGACTGCTTTACAGCCAGCATGGCATTGTGGACACGTGAGATGGCATAGTAGTTGTTCTGCCACTTGTTCAGACAGCTGACGTTGTCGGAGTTGATTTCGCTGACTTCCAGCAGGTGGATGTTCTCCTCCATACCAGTACCGCCACCACCTTTATAGGCATCGTCTGAGCGGACGTCGAAAATCCAGTTGGTTGACGGACCTGCAAAGGCCTCGTTGTTACCAAAGAAGTGTGCCTCCAGACCGGCATAGGCAGATGCCACCAGTCCCTCTACAGAACTCTCGTCCAGCTGCTCAACAGTGAACTGGCCCTGTGGTACGGTATCCAGCATGTCATCGCATGATGTAAAACCGCCTACGAGCAGACTTGCACAGATGAATTTATATATTGCTTTCATAACAGTATTCTATTTTTCTTAATTCTTAACTCTTAACTCATCATTAGAACGTTACATTCAAACCTACAGAGAATGTGCGTGCACGAGGATACGGGCCATTGTCGATGCGGGCACCATAGGTTGAGAGGGGCACTTCTGGGTCGAGACCCTTGTACTTGGTAATCGTGAAGATGTTCTCCACCTGTCCATAGACGTTCAGTGCTGTCAGGCCAATCTTCTTCATCCAAGGCTGGTCGAAGCGATAGCTCAGCTTGATGTATTTGCACTTCAGGTAAGAACCGTCTTCAATGAAGTAGGTTGACATACGTGTCTCGTTGTTGTCATCCACAGTAGTCAGAGCAGGAATCGATGCGCCTGTATTCTGAGGTGTCCATGCGTCGAGCACGTCAACACCACGGTTAGTGTACAGGTTACCGTAGGTCATGAACTCCAGCTGCTTGCGTGTACCATTGTAGATGTCGAAGCCAAACTCACCAGAGAAGAAGGTTGAGAGTGTCCAGTTCTTGTAGTTAGCAGTCAGTGTGAGGCCCATGCCGAAGTCGGGATTGGGATCGCCAATGATGCAACGGTCGGCATCGGTAATCTTACCATCACCATTGATGTCGCGGTATCTCAGACGACCTACGCCCTTACCTTCCTGAATAGCATGGTTGCTAACCTCGTCGGCATTCTGGAAGATGCCGTCACAGACATAGCCGTAGTAGACACCGATAGGCTGACCTTCCATCAGGCGGAAGTCACCACCAATGACGCTCTGTTCGCTATTCAGCTTAACCAGCTCGTTGCGATACATGGAGAGGTTGAGATTGCCATCCCATGAGAAATCGCCATACTGAGGTGAGTGGTAACCCAGGTTCAGCTCGAAGCCATGGTTCTTCATCTCGCCTGTATTCATATATCTGACGGCATTCTCACCAGCAACAGACAGCACGGGGGGCTGGGTAATCATGTCCTTGGTATTCTTCCAATAGTAGTCGAAGGCAACGCTGATGGTGTTGTCCAAGAAGTAAGCATCGATACCGATGTTGGTCTGGGTCGTAGTCTCCCACTTCAGATCAGGATTACCTGTGGTGGCCACCTTGATACCACTGACAACATTCGTATTCGTGCCGTTCAGGTCATAAGCGCCATTCCCTAAGTCATACGCATAGGTGCTATAGGCCACATAGTTGTTATCGATAGCTGAGTTACCATTCTGACCCCATGCCAGGCGGAACTTGACATTGTCAACTATCTTGTTCTTTGGCCAGAACTTCTCTTCGCTGACGCGCCATGCTCCTGAGAAAGCAGGGAAGACACCAGAGTTGTTGTCCTTTGACAGACGAGAGGTCTGGTCACGACGCAGGGTTGCAGAGAAGAGGTAACGGTCGGCGAAATTATAGTCAATCTTGCCAAACAGTGAGAACAGTGCCCACTCCTGCTTGCCACCACCATTGCCGGCAATGACGGAACCAGAGCTAAGCTGCATGTAGTCGGCATCCTCGAAAGCATAGTCCTTGCGAGTGGCTGAGAGGTCTTCATATACATACTTGATAGCCTCAGAACCCAGCAGTACGTTGAAGTGGTGCTGACCCTTGATGTCAAACAGATAGTTGGCAGTATTGGTCCATGTATAGGTGTCGCCCTGTCCGTAGCCACGGCTGACAGCACGGGTGCCATTATCATCGGTAGCGCGTACCTTGCGAGTGAGCGTCTTGTTCAAGAACTGCGTGTGCTCTACACCGACATTGCTCTTTAGCGTCAGACCCTTGATGGGCATGATGTCGATATAAGCATTGCCAAAGATGCGCCAAGAGACATTACTGTTGTCACGCATGTTGTAAAGCGTCTGTGCGGGGTTGTCGATATCAGAACCCAACATGGCTACGGGGTCGGTATATACACCTGCTGACTGATAGACAGGAACAGCAGGATGCTGACGCATAGCGGAATAAGGAATGCCACGGTCGCCATTGACATCGGCACCACGATTCTCCCAACGGGCAATCATCAGGTTCTCACCCACACGTACATACTTATTAAAGTTGTAGGTAGAGTTGACACGACCAGTGATACGCTTGTAAAAGGTGTTGGTCATCAAACCATTCTGATTGATGTAGTTTGCTGAGAAAAGGTAGCTGCCCTTGTCAGAAGCATTAGAGATGCTGGCAGAGAGGTTATGTGTCCATGCAGCATCGTACACTTCTTTCTGCCAATCGGTATCGGCAGTATTCACACCATTAACATTTGACACCAGCTGTGGGGTTGCTCCAGTACCATATAACGAGGCGGCAGCAGTAGGAGCGATGCCGTCGTTCTGGGCAGCCTGCCAGTAGGCTCTACCCCACTGTTCAGCATTCAGCACGTCAAATTTCTTGGCAACAGTCTGCAAAGCGGCATTATAGCTGAGGTTGACAGCCATCTTACCAGCCTTGCCCTTCTTGGTGGTAATGATGATGACACCGTTGGCAGCACGTGAACCATAGATAGAGGCTGAAGAAGCATCCTTCAGCACCTGGATGCTCTCGATGTCGGCAGCATTCAGCGAATTCAGGTTCTCTGTGGTGGCCACACCGTCGATGACATAAAGTGGGTTGGAATTGTTGACCGTACTCATACCACGTACGCGAATGGTGGAACTGCCACCACCTGGAGCTGCGTCAGTAACAATATCCACACCTGCCAGCTTACCTTGCATAGAGTTCAGCATATTGGGATCACTCTCACTGATAGGACCCTTCATATCCATCACAGCCACGGCACCAGTCAGGTCGGCCTTACGCTGAGTCTGGTAACCAGTTACCACGATCTCGGCCAATTCCTTGGCATTCTCCTTCATGGTCACTGCCATACCATTTTTAGCAGGCATCTCTACGGCATCGTAGCCAATGTAACTGATGACCAACGTCTTGCCAGCCTCCACCTTCAGCGTGAAGTTGCCGTCGAAGTCAGTCACCGTACCATTCGTTGTTCCCTTCTCCATCACCGTAGCACCGATGACTGGCCCCATGGCATCAGTCACTGTACCCGTTACCTCTGATTGCGCGTACATTACAGTACAAAGCAGCAGAGTCAGGAAACTCGTAAAGATTCGTTTCGCTTGTTTCATTTGCATTTTGTTTTAAAGTTAGTACTCTGTTTGATGAATTACTGCTGCAAAAGTACTAACATTGTAGTTCTTAATATGAAAGAAATCGTTCATACCACCCAAAAATTGTTGCAATGTAACAAAATTGCGATGGAATGAACGAATTATCTTAGTATAACAAAGGTTTCTGTGCTATTTACGGATATCACCAGGTACCATGCCGTACTCCTCCTTGAAACATTTGGAGAAATAACTGGGAGCAGTGAATCCGACAGCATAAGCTACCTCACTGACACTCTTGTCGGTGGTGAGCAGCATCTGATAGGCACGCTTCAGGCGTGTGGTACGCAACAGTTCGACAGGCGACGAGCCTGTAATCTGCTTGATTTTACGATAGAGCTGCACGCGACTGAGGTTCATCTCAGCAGCGAGGTCGTCGACGCTGACTTCGCTATCTTCTAAACGGGCCTCAACGACTTCACGGAAACGAACCAGGAAAGCACTCTCTACAACGGCGGAGGGTGTCTCATCTGTTGAAGTGTCATCCGTAGCCTCCGCATTTTCTGCAACAGCGGGCATGGTATCTATCTCCATATTCCACAGGGCGCTGACGACGTGTTCTTGCTGCAGCTTGACCTTGCGGAGATGGTATAGGTAGAGCAGGACGATGGTGATGACCAACAAGATGGTGACACCTATGGCCATCCAGCTGACAAGACGCTGGGTGTCGAGCTCGTGGAGATAGCTGTCGGCACGACTATGCAACTGGTCGAGATATGCAGACTGACTCATAATCTCTTCGTTCTGCATCAAAAGTACACTGGCATTGTCGCGCGTGACGAGGGCTGACATCAGGCGGGTATCTTTCTCGTAAGGTTTGCCCTCAAGGATGTTGACAGCCAACTGGATGATGCGATCACCATGTGTGGGATAGATATAAGTGGCGTCAAGGATGCTATCGCGCACCAGACGGATACCGCCATCTTCACCTGGCAGGCCGTCGATGCCACAATACTTCGTAAGTGAAAAGTGAGAAGTGAAGAGTGAAGAATTTGCTGCCGCCTTTTTGGAACCCATGGCCATGCGGTCGTTCTGAGCGAAGACGAAGTCAATAGGCAGGCTATTAGCAGTTTCCTTTTGGCTGAGCCATTGTTGGGTGGCCTTGACGGCACTCTCTTCTGTCCAATCGCCCTGCAGGGTGGCTACCACCTCGATGCCAGGATAATCCTTGAGGGCATCGGTGAAGCCGTTGTGGCGCTCGATGGCTGGTGACGAGCCTTTCAAACCCATAATCTCCATGACACGACCCTTGCCGTCCAGCTGACTGGCGATGTACTCGCCCATAACGCGTCCCATCTCGTAGTTGTCGGCACTGATGAATGCGGTGAACTTCGGCGAGTTGGTCTTACGCTCAAAGACGATGACGGGGATGCCTTTGTCGAAGGCACGGTCGATGGCAGGCGAAATGGTCTGCACCTGGTTGGGAGCAACAATGAGTAGGTCGATGCCTGTGGCCACGAGAGAGTCAATCTGCTCCACCTGGCGTTCGTCGCTATCATAGGCAGCAGCAAAACGCAACTCCACATTGTCCTGGCAGTAGGCTCCCATGCGCAACTCTGCATTCTGCTTCTCACGCCAGATATCTGCCGAACACTGGGAGACACCAATGACATAATGAGGCTTGGAATGAGAACATCCCACCATAGCCAATAACAATCCTATCAGTATTGTAGAAGTTAGTAGTTTTCGTATCATTCAGTATAGGTCTTAATAGGTTTTCTGTGCAAATGTACAGAAAAAAAACAAAAAAGCCAAGAATTCTTGGCTTTTTCTCACTGGATAGTGTAATATAACTATTTCACCTTGGCTACCAACGAATCAGGATAGGTGGGCATGGCACCATTCTGTGTACAGACGTAAGCGCTGACCTCTACAGCGATGCGATGTGCCTCCTCCATGGGTTTGCCGTTGAGGATGGCTGCACAGAACGAGCCTGTAAACGAGTCGCCAGCGCCAACGGTATCAGCAACCGTCACCTTTGGCGTCTCCTGGAACGAGGTAAGGCCTGGTGCAAAGACATACGAGCCATTGGTGCCACAGGTCAGCACAAGCATCTTCAAGCCGTACTCTGCCAGCATTTTCTCACAGATACCACGCATATCCAGGTCGTCATAGCCATACATGCGCTTGATGACTACCAGCTCCTCGTCGTTAATCTTCAGGATGTTGCAACGCTTCAGCGACTCTTCAATGACATCCTTGGTATAGAACTGCTGGCGCAGGTTGATGTCGAAAATCTTCACGCAGTCAGCAGGAGTATCGTCTAAGAACTGACGGATGGTAGCCCAAGATGTCACGTTACGCTGAGCCAATGAGCCAAAACATACGGCACGGCAGTTTCTGGCTATCTCAGCCATCTCTAAGGTATAGGGGATATTATCCCATGCCACATTCTCCTTGATTTCATAAGCTGGGATGCCGTCGCCAGACAGGCTCACTTGTACTGTACCTGTAGGATATGGTACATGAGGCATCAAGTAGTTCAACCCATGCTCCTTCAAGGCCTCGATGGTTTCATCAGCCAATGCATCCTCACCCAGTGCGCTAATAGCAATGGTATTGTCAGAACCCAGGAATTGTCCTGCATGGTAGGCGAAGTTGGCGGGTGCGCCACCCAGTTTCTTTCCTTCGGGGAGTACGTCCCACAGGGCCTCGCCGAGCCCTACAACATAACGCTTATTCATAATTTATGCGGTTTTTAATTG
>Ga0265298_10006347_pt1 | contig 14628 bp, 29 predicted proteins | sample AusTroGonzalo_MG_3_FD_193486 | JGI IMG/M metagenome (GOLD analysis project Ga0265298, IMG submission 193486) | Bovine rumen microbial communities from tropical cattle in Woodstock, Queensland, Australia - Gonzalo_01 | ecosystem: Host-associated > Mammals > Digestive system > Stomach > Rumen ... | reverse complement strand
ATGATGAATTACCATTCTAAAATGTATGGAAACTGTAAAATCTGTTACCATGTTACCGCCGTTACCACGAAAACACGTATAAAAAAATAAAAACGTGTGTCGCGTGAAAAAATCACACAACACACTCTCGCGCATGGAAAAACGTGAAAACGTGGTAACAGTGGTAACAAAGACTTGACAATACCCCGTAGACCCTTGATTTATAAGGCTCTAGGCCCGTTACCACTTTTTGAAAATCCGTGGTAACACGTGGTAACAGGTGGTAACAACACGAAATGTAAAATACACAACACGGAAGGGTGATACCAGATGTTTTGCATGATCGGAATTAGGAACTGCACGTTGGACAGACACTCGACAAGAACGCCGGGGCATTGCGCTCGATGCGGATTCAACCTGGACGAGTACAATCGCAGGATAGCAGACCTCCGTGCGGTGGGGTTGGAACGCATCGGTAAGGACAGATTCGGCGCATACGTCTGGGGCTACAAGGTGAAGCACGGCCCGGAACGGATGAAGCGGTACGAACAGTCAGAACAGGACAGAAAGGAGGTAGCCCATGACGGAGCCTGACATCTACGATCTGGCGGCACAGGCCGAACAGAGCCGTACCGATACAGACAAAAAAACCGACCCGGATAAGACCGAGCCGGAAGTAACCGAACCGAGCGAGACTGACCCTGACGAGGTAGAGATGCACATGACCTACCCGCAGTTGCGGACGGCAGCGTACAACGGCGAATTTCCAAACGAGAAGTACCCAATGCCGGACAGAATCTTCTTTTGGGCGCTGCGTGATATGTACCAGCGATTCAAGGCCGGGAAGATCACCAAGGAACAGGGCGACTCCGAACGGAAAACAGCAGAAAAGCTATATCGGAGAGACAGAGCCAAATACGAAATGTACACTTCTACGGTGCAGAACATCACTTCGTTCTGGAAACGGGTAGAGGCAGCGGCTTCCGACTACGCCAAGAGCGACGGTAGAACACCAGAGGCCGATGCGCTGTTTGAAGCCGTGTACAATGCCATTCCGAAGGGATAAGGATATATTGTCCCATTCGGTGAAGAACTACAATACTACAATACTCCCCCAAATAAGTATAGACCAATACGGAGCGGTTGTCAAGCACAAATAAGGAGCTGAAGTAAAATGACCAATACGGAAAAATCCAGAATCCGAAGGGAACGCTATCCAGAACGTGTAAGAGCTTATCTGAACGAATGGCGTAGTGCCAACAAGGACAAGGTTAAAGAATACAATCGACGATACAATGAGCGCAGGAAAGCAAAGCAGAAGGTAGGAGATGCGGAAAATGGGGTCTGACAGGAAAGAGTACCTTCGGAATTACTACCAAACGCACAAAGAGAAGTACAGAGAGACAGCAAGGCGTTGGAGAAAAAACAACCCGGAAAAGGTAAAGGAAACGAACCGCATCCAGTACGAACGCCGAAAGGCGCTCCGTCAGGAACAGAAGGGGAGTGGGGAAGATGGCTGAACCGTCAAGCATCACCGTGAACGTAAATGTCCAACTCAGCGTGTCAAAGCACAGCGCCGAAACCTGTCTGCGTATCGTTGAACTCTGGTTGAATGGCGGGAGAAATCGTATACTTGTGCCGAAGAAAAACACGAAAAGCGGGGAGATTTCCTTTGAGTTGCAAGAAGTGGACGAGCAGTTCAATCCGGCAAAACACATTTTCGACACGATCAGCAAGTACAGAGAAGGGGAGGGAAGTCATGCTGAGTGATGAAGAAAAGCGGCTGAAATGGAATGCGTATATGAGGGAGTACAAGGCCAGAAAGAGAGCAGAGGAAAAGGAAACAAAAACAGAAACTCCAAAAGCGGAACAGTCCGAGCCGGAACAGTTGAGCCTTGTACCGCAGGAACAGCAGGACATAGCGGAACAGGTCGTGAAGAAGAAAACAAGAGGGATGAAACCTGCAAGCATGGAGGCGAACTTCAAAGGCGACAAGTCCGAGATCAGCCGCGCCATTATCAACGCAACAAGGTATATCAAGGCCGAACCGTGCAAGAGCGATGAAGAAGTTGCCGAGCGAATCAACGAATACTTTGCAGAGTGCGCTGCGGAAGGAATGATTCCGAAATGGGAAACCCTGTCTCTTGCTCTTGGCGTAACACGTAAGATTACGTGGCAGTGGGCGAACGGTCACGCAGGAAGTCCCGTCCGTCAGAGGATGCTTGCACGGGCAAAGGAAATCCTGGCTGCGGTGGATGCAGAACTTGTCCAGACGGGAAAAGTAAATCCTGTTGTGTACATCTTCCGCGCTAAGAATTTCTATGACATGAAAGACCAGCAAGACGTTGTTGTTACGCCGAATCAGCCGCTTGGCGAACAGCAGACCACGGAACAGCTTGAAGAGAAATACACAACTCTGATCGAGTTGGATGACGATGAATAACTATGCAGAAGGAGCGTGAAGATAGTGTTTGACGATAATTCCTGCTGTCTGCAATGCGTTCACTATCACTACATCCCGGCGAAGACGTATGGGCCTCCCGAAGATTGCTACCCTTCGGAGGATTGGTGCGACGAGGACAGCGACAACTACGGAACCCTTGACGGGTGCAGACATTACCAATGGAACGGAGAGGACTAAAACGTGAGCGGTGGAAGCCTAAACTACTTCTACTCCGAACTGCAAGACCATGTTGGTGACTTCGGAGACAGAGAACTGGACGAGCTGGTTAATGATCTCGCAGAACTGTTCCATGACCGTGAATGGTATCTGTCCAGTGATACCGGGGTTGGACAGTGGAACGAAGCCAGGGACGCTTTCAAGGCCAAGTGGTTTACCGAACACGGCAGACAGGAGCGGATTGAAAAGTACCTTGCGCAGATCGCAGATGAGGTCAGAAAGATGTTTGGAATCAGCAATGCGTACTGCCGCAACTGCACGCACTGGACGGTTGCCGATCAATATGACGGGAAGTACGGTGACTGCGAGTTTGAAAAGCACTGTATGAACCATCGAAGCGAAAGCTGCGAGAAGTTTGAGCAAAGGAAGGAAGCAAAAGAATAATGGACAAGATCGACCTTATCACCGAATACAACACCGTCTTGTCGAAGTACGCCAAACTGTGCGACTTCCTCAAACGTGTGGAGGATGGCAGCTCTCCCATTCACGATGATTACCCTGTGTCCGGCCTGTACGAACAGCAGAAGCAGATGCAGAAAGAGTTGTCCGAACTGAAGACCAGGCTCAAAGCGTTGGGGGTGAAAGTGTGACAGATTCATTTCCTGAGTTCTGTAAAACCTGTATTCATCGTGGAGAAGGTACTGGCGGCGCTCACTGCTTGCCTTGCGAAGTGCGTTATAATGTCGTAACAAAAGAGCCTCGTCCGAGCGAGTATGTAGTGGATTATAAAGTGACAGCAACCCCCATCAAGGACTCCGGCGAACGGACGGTTTTTGCGTCTGGTGCTGTGCGGGATATGCACGAAGGGAAGGGCGATATGGTTTCCGTACCGTGGGAAGCAATCCTCAGACTGTCCCGGCACTATGAGAACGGTGCAAAGAAGTATGAGCGGTGGAATTATCGAAAAGCAGAAGGAATACCCGTTTCTAGCTATCTCGATTCCGCAATGCGGCATCTTGCAAAGTATATGTGCGGGTGTGACGATGAGGATCATTTGTCGGCCTGTGCGTTCAATGTTCTTGGTGCAATGCTTCAAGAAGAATTGCATCCTGAAATGAACGACCTTCCGATGCGAAAAGGCAAAAACAGATTCTGCTACTTTGGAGATGATAAAGATTAGACAATACATTCGCAGACATCCGGGAGACGTAATTTCAAACGGCGCGGTTTTGCTAAAGCGCATTGACAGAAGATTGTGGAAGATTCAATGTGCTTGTGGAAACGTATACGTCAGTCAACCAGCCGGAAATTCAGGACATTGCAGAGAGTGTGGATATAAGCAAAACTCAATCACTCGCACGATACACGGTGAATCTCCAGACACAAAGAAAAACGCTTCTCGCCTTTATGGAATTTGGCTTAACATGAAGCAGAGGTGTACAAATCCGAACCTCGATTTTTACCACATTTATGGAGGTCGTGGGATTACTATCGATCCAGTGTGGAATGATTATCTGGCTTTCAAAGAGTGGGCATTATCACACGGATATACAGATAAGTTATCACTTGATCGAATTAATGTAAATGGCAATTATGAACCGTCGAATTGCCGTTGGGCAACTCAGAAGGAGCAGATGAGAAACACTAGAAGGAACCACTTACTCACGTTCAACGGAGCAACCAGAACAATGGCAGAGTGGTCTGAAATTACTGGAATTTCGTATCACACGTTGAAGCAAAGGATCAATAAGTCGAAGTGGCCTGTAGAAAAAGCATTGACCACTCCTGTTAAAACCTTGCAAGAGAAGGGAGCATGAAAATGACAGAAGCAAAACCCACTACGCCGATCAGAGCAATACGAGCCAAGTGTCTCGACTGCTGCTGCGGTATTCAGTCCGAAGTCCGAAACTGCCCCACGCCGGATTGTCCGCTTTACCCCTACCGCATGGGACACAATCCCGCCAGAAAAGGGCTTGGTGGCAAAATCAGCAATTTCTCCGCTGATAAGGACGGCACAACCGCAGAAGCCGAAGACGCAGAGATGGAATAAGCAAACTACCCAGATAGGCATAGAAGCGACCTAGTGCCGTTTCAGGGCAACAAAAACCACCAGCAGAAAGGAGGTAAACCGTGAAAATCGTTGAAGTAACCGACGCTCATATCATTTTTGATAACGGAAGCAAGATAACCTTCGACCACAAACAAGATTGCTGCGAGATCAACTACGCTGATTTCGAGCAGTTGGATGACGAAGCGAGAGCCTATGACTATGACGAACAAAACATGAAGTTTGAAGCGATAGATGACAGCGGATTTCGCTTCGGTGACAACCGCAGAATGTTCTTTGTCCCGTGCTATTCCGATCAGAACGGGTATTATAGCTCAAACATAGACATCTACTACAACGGAAAACAAGTACTTAACTTCTTCGCAGAAGAAATAATTAGCTAATTCAAGGCAACAAAAAAAGGCCGAGAGGAACTTAATCCTCCCGGCCTGTTTTCTTCCTCTGTGCGTACACTTCCAAGAAATGCTTGCCCACTTTCTCTGGGTCATAATCATACGCTCTGATTATCATTCGCAAAACATCCGTTGACAGAAGTTGCCCGGAACGTTCTGCTTCCTTTAACCGTTGATAGTCGCGGTATTCTGCATCGGTGATTCTCACGGTAGTTACATCCTAATCAGACTCAGATACGGAGCCATGCCCTTTGCGTCTAGCTCCAGGAGTTCACGGGAGCCGTCGCTATACTCCACCAGAAGGGCATACATGGTGCTGTTTACCGTTGCCAGTACCCTTGTGTTTTCCGCAGTTCTGATGCCGAGAACGACTGCCTTTGTCGGTGTCCTGCTTTTGAAGATTGCCATGTATTGCTCCTTTCCTTACGCCAGTTTGCGCTGCGCTTCGCTGTGATAGAACTCTGCCTTGTTCAGTTTGCTTTCCGCTGTGTGAATCTGATTGTGCAGAGTGACAATTCGCTTCTGATACTTGTCGTGTTCCTTGCTTCCCGGAATCGTTCCGGCCTGAAGAAGCAGAAGGTAGTCAAGCTGGGCTTCCAAATCAGCAAGACGGTCTTTCTGAAAGTCAATGTCGGCAAGGGCCTGACTCGCCGTGAACTGTGCCTTTCTGATCTCAGCCTCATGCCGTTCCAGAATCGCAGCTTGCCGCTCCTGCTCCTTGGCAAGCCGGATGCGCTCCGCTTCGGCCTTGCGGTTGATCTCGTCCTGCCGCTTCTGCCACTCAATCCGGCGCTTCTCCGCTTCGATTCGCTCCTTGACTTCCAGTTTGTTGCGCTCGATCTGGGCCTTGATTTCCTCTCGCTGCCGAGCCTGTTCAGCACGGAGCGCCGCCTGTTCTTCCTGAATGCGCTGCCGTTCTTCTTCCTGCTTCCGCTCTTTGCTCTCCGCAGAAAGTTTGCTGATAATCTTGTACACGCAGAAAATGATGCCAATGATAATGATGGTCTTCATTGTTTCTCTCTTTCTCCCGGTCACTCTTCCGGGAACGCATCTTCTCCGTATTTTGCGGACATATAGATGGAATGTGCGATCTCAACAGTTTGCGGATTGTAAGGACGGCGGAATATCTCTTTTCCAGAACCGTCGATTACATAGACATCTCCGGTTTTGCGGTCTCTGCGAATATCTGCTTTGACGTTCACTCTGTTATGGTTCATTCTCGATTTTCCTTTCTCCCGGTCACTCTGCCGGGTGGTTCGTCATGTATTCGCGCAAGGCTTGCTTGATTACTGTTGCGGCAGGAACAGTCTGCCTTTGCAGAAAGTCATACAGATCCCGCTCTGTGTTAATCATTACTCGAACTCCGTAAACCTTGCTATTATCTCTCATCCAATCAGACTTAGCTTTTGACTGTTTCTTGGATTCAATAGGCATATTCATACTTAGTCCTTTCCTGAAACGTTACGTTAATCGTAACACAATCAGTGCAGAAATACAATATATAATTTTCCCTTTTCAATTTGGGATGGGGCTTTATTGGTAAAACCCCTCAGAAAACCTTAATTGTATGATTCTTGCAGCAGATGGGCCAGTACGGAACGCATATCGGCATATTCAGCCAGCTTCCGTTTGTGCCAGCCGCAATCATACCAGCGGTAATACACCTTGTACTCGTTGCACTTTGCCATATAGTCCCGTATGCAGATGATTTGCCGCCCATCGTCCAGGAACAGATCAAGAACTTTCATTGTGCGCTTCATGCCGTTTCCCTCCTGATAACCATTTCAATCCATTCCGTAATAGCCTTGTCCTTCAAAATGGATTCCTTTTCGTAATCGTTAAGGTCGTGCTGCTTCGCTAGTGCTTCTCCCTTCCGCTTGTGCCATTCCGCAGAAAGACGCAAACGCTCAATCAGGGCATTGTATGTTTTTTCCATGATTCTATCTCCCTTTTCTAAATTTGCAGCTTTCGCCGCTGGAATAGGGCTTGCTTAACGGGGCAAACCCTTTAGAAACCCGTCAGAAAGAAACCGCATCTTTGATTGTGTAGTATAGGTGATTGCTTCCGACAGAACGCAGTGCAGATTCCGCATTGTTCATCGCATCGCAGAAAGCCTTGTATGCATCTTCCGCAACGACAATATCACTGTTCAGCTGTTCGAGATATTCACTAACACGAGAAACGTGTTTTGCGACAGCTTCACGCAGTTCATCGGCGGTTTTAGGGCAGGTTTGACGCACAAACTGTTCCCTATATGCAGAACGTCGCGGATCGCCTTTTGGCAGTTCATCCAAATACCAGTAGGCCGAAATAAAATCACTCTGATACTTGTGATCGCAGCAATAGTAAACGAAAAGATACGGATGGTCAGAATCGGCAGGGCAGGAAACCTTGTCATACTTTGCGCCGGAAATGGCCTTGCCGATTTGTGCAAATTCACTTCCGTCTTTTTTCTTGGCAATAGAAACAGCTTTCCAGGCAGAAAGCCTTGCTTCTTCCATCGCCTTGTCACTACGCAGCTTATTCATTACTTCTTCGCAGCTTTTGAAATACATGATATTATTCCCCTTTTCATAGTATTATGGGATTTCTCCCATGGGATCGGGCTTGTTAGGCACAAACCCGGCAGAAAGCCACTAATAGCGATACCAAACAATGAAATGTGCCGTATCAGTAGAACTTGAAGATTGCCAGGGAGTATAATGCGCTGGATAGTGTTTCCGGCAATACTGCGTTGCGCTTTTGTCCAGGCTTTTACACTTCTCCCTTGCTTCTTCCTCCGTAGAACAGAAACAGAAAGCTAATTGAAGTCTACGCATAATCAAATCTCCCTTGTCATATTGTCAGTATCAGAATTATAGGAATAGCAGAACATACCGATATTGCCATTGTAGCCGGAAACTTGCAGAACAACCTTCTGATCGTCCAGCGTATTGACAACCGTTACTCCGTTTATTCCCTTGATTTTGCGCAGCTTGTCATAGCCTGAATAGGCAGAAAGCATAGTTTCATTCCAGATTGTATCCTTCACTTTGATTGTACCTATTCCATACTGCATCTTGCGTTCTTCCAGGACATTAACATGATACATTTTCATAATCTTTCCCCTTTTCCATAAATTCAGGTATTTCTACCTTGGAATAGGGCTTTTTTACAGAAAACCCTTTAGAAAACTGTTAGGCAGAACAGGTTATGCAGCTTCAAAGTCAATCCGCACTTCTTCCGTAATTTCTACCCAAAGCTCGATATATTCTTCACGCCAGGAAATGTTATAATGACGATCTTCAAAACCTGTTTTGGCAGTCAGAACATATCCCACTTGTACACTTTTCCCCTCTTTGCTTTCACGGTACATTGCGCTTTTCCGTTTCATAGCATTGTCAGAAATGCTTATGTACTGTTCCTCTACCTTTTCACGGTATGCAGAAAGAGCTTCTTTGACAGAATCGGCAGAAATAATCATATCCTTGACAATATCACGATCAATCCACCACTTGTCGCAATTATATTCTTTCATGGTAGTAACAGTATGGAAACGATAGTTTTTCATTGTGACAAATTCCCCTTTTCAAATTATTTCGGATTGCAGAAAGCATCCGTCAAAACGCATTGGCAGAAAGTGTATATTGCAGAAAGCAATTACAATAAATCCGTCAATGCGCTTTAGCTGAGACTTTCAATTTGCAGAAACTTCTTCGCCAGGAATAAGCCAAACCATATAGCTAGACTTTCCCTGTTTTCCGAAAGATACCCGCATAGCATAACGATCCGCCAGGTATGCAGAAGGAAAAGACTTCCAAAACCAGAAAGCCGGAAGATCATTCTTCCAATTCTTCACGCCAAACTTATACTTTTTCATGTGATACAATCCTCTTTTCATAATTTTTCGGATAAACTATCCGTGTATACCGTCAAACCGTTTCCAGCTTGACGGCATAGGCTGATAGTTTACGCTTCAATCATGCTTTTGTCGTTTCTGATATACGTTTTCAGAAATTCGCAAGGCGTTGTTTTGAAAATTGCAGAAATGATCCATGCTAATTCTCTTAGATTGCACTTGTTTGCAGAACTTCCATAATGTGTCCAGTGAATAAGGCCAAAACTAGCAGAAAGCACGGTTGAAAAGTATGGAAATCTATACGGTTTGTTTTCGTAGTTATTCCATACCATATCCATGCCAAAACTATACCCGGCTTTCAGGCTTTCCATGATTTCACGCAAAGCAATATTATTTTCCATTGTGATTTCCCCTTTTCGTTATTATTCAAGCTGTTAGGCTTGATACATAGCCTATATTTGTTTTATTGGTATAGGCTATCTATCAAACCTGCAAACCGTTTCCGGCTTGCAAGCTTGATTGAAAAGGGAAAAGGGAAATATCACTTTCGCCAATTTCCATACTTTCTAGCGCAAGCCGCGCAAGGGTAATTTGTACTTAGCACAAGTGCTGATCTCATTTCGCCTTGCTTGCCTTGTCTTGGATTTTTGGCAATGGCCTATGTTCAATTGTCAAAGTGCAATACAAGGGAAAACCTTGTTGCTTGCTTTCACGCTGCAATCGTGATCTTGGCTTTTTCCGGCTAAGCTCTAACCTTGCCTTGTCCAGCTTGGCGCGCTAAATGCGTTCGCTTATCCGCTTGGACAAGCCTATATTACGTCAAACGTATGAGAATTGCAAGTGAAAAATTACGTTTTCCGTATGTTTGTAGGAACTAACAAATACGGCAAACGTAAATTGTACACCTTGCACAATTCCAGGAAATTCGCTGTTTTTCGCCTTTTCTGAATAAGGGATAACAATACGTTTAACGTGCTACAATGGCCCACAATGGCCTACAATCGTTTTTACCATTGTCATAGTGTATCTACCTTGTTTTGCTTGTCTGCGCTTGTAGCGCATTCTATGGCCTTGTGCGTGATCTTGGCGTTTGTCACTTGTCGCAAGCCTTGCTTTTGTTCTGTTCCGTGTTTGGCTTTCGCCTTGCTTGTTACCTTGTGCCAAAACTTGAAAATTTCGCAATCCTGGACACGCTGCGAAACTACTAATATAGCAAGCTATGCATTAGGCTAGTTCTTCTGTCCCTATACCTATTTATAATAACTGTGAGTTTCGCGCTTTAGTGTGGTAAAGCGCCCCGGCTGTTTTTGGGGAATGGGAATGGTTGACACATTATGCGACATTATGTAAACTGAATAAAAAGGTACCTGAAAATAAGGTGCCTGAATAAATAGTAACAAACAATGATGGATATTTTACATAGCATTGCCAAAACCTGGGAAAATACGGAACGTAATCAGCATTTCCCCCTTTTCCGGCTGATCTTGGCATGAAAATGGGTGGTACATTGGACATAACATTTATTTTGTGCAAAGTAGGCGCTGCGGGTGATTACTGATAGTATACCCTGGGGGGATTTGGGCATCCCCGGCTTGGGCAGGTGACCTGTCTCAGCACCGACAGCCCCAAATTATTGTCATACAAAAAGACATTGACAGGCTGGCGGTGCGTCGGATATACTCAGAAAGAGGGGAAGAAGCGGGAACGATACTCGAAAAGAGAGAGTTGCGTAGCTGGGTAGGGTGGTATAGTATGCCGAGGACGGGTAGGCCGAGGGTTCCGAATCCGAAAAGCGAGAGGCATTGCGTTCGGTTTGAAGCGGAGATGGAGGGGGAAGTGCAGGAATATTGTGTCCGGCATGGGATAACTGTTACGGAAGCGATCAGGCGCGGGTTAGAGATGTTGTTGGACTACGAGAAGTGGGAGATGGAGAGTGGCGAAAATGGGTGATGTCAAAATCGCGCCGCAGGAAAAAAAGGGACTAACCCGCACGGAACGGACGTTACGGGGAATCTATCAGTACATTGAGAAGCATCCGATGGACGCTGCGGCTTATAGCGATGCGTTCAATGCGATAAGGAATATCGGGCTTGAACGGGCGACGAAGAATGATACATCCGGCCTGGAAGATGGGGCTTCGACACGAGCCGAGGTGGATTTGGTGCTGACGGGTGAGCTTAAACGCACACTTCGGCATGGGGTAGCACAGGCCAGGGAAACTGCCGATGTAGGCTTTATGGAACAGGCCAACGAATTGCAGCGGAAGATTCTGTGCTTTGAGGGCCGGGAGAGTTTTGACAGTTTCATGTTGTACAACGAGATCAACAGGCCGTTCGAGAAGCAGTTCTGGCTACCGCGACGGAAGATATTGCTGCCGATATGCCACGACCTTGAAGCGCTGGAACGTGGCGAGATTGACGAACTGAGCATATCGCTTCCACCCCGTACAGGAAAAACGGCACTTGTCGAGATGTTTACGGTCTGGATTATGCTCAGACACCCGGAATTGAGCAATCTGTACTGCACCTACTCCGACACGGTTGCAAAGACCTTTTACGAAGCGCTTATTGAGATATTTACAGATCCGGCTACATACGCATGGAGCGACGTATTCCCGGAGCGGACATTTGCGAACAAGGATTCAAAGGACTTACGGATTGATATTGACAAGAGGAAGCATTATTCGTCTCTGACGGCACGGAGCCTTTACGGTTCGCTGAACGGCACTTGCGATGCGTCTGGGTATCAGATCATGGATGACCCTCACTCCGGCATAGAGGAAGCGTTGAACCGCAACCGACTGGACACGGCATGGAAGCACGTTGAGAACGACTTCATGACGAGGCAATCCGTAGAGAAGATCAAGCGTCTCTGGATAGGAACCAGGTGGAGTCTTTACGACGTGATTTCGCGGCGCATCGACGCATTGACAAACGACCCGGAATTTGCGGGTGTGGTTTTCAAGGAAATCAGCATCCCGGCGCTAGACCCAGAAACGGACGAAAGCAACTTTGATTATCTGTACGGAAAAGGAAAATCGACGCAGAGCTTCCGTCAGATTCGATCTTCCTTTGAACGGAACAACGATTCGGCAAGCTGGCTGGCACAGTTCCAGCAGCAACCCGTGGAGAGAGCTGGGGCGCTGTTTGACCCAGGCGATTTGCGGTACTACAACGGCGTACTTCCCGAAGCGGAGCCGGACAGAATATTCCTGTGGGTGGATGCTGCTTACGGTGGAGGCGACTTTTGCGCTGGCCCTGTCTGCTTCCAATACGATGATGACCTTTTTGTTCACGATGTACTCTATACGGACGGCGATAAGCGTATCAGTCAGCCGGAGATCGTCAACCTCGCCAAGAAATACAAAATCGCCGCCATTACCATCGAATCGACGAAAATGACAGCGAGTTATGCGGATGACGTGGATAGGATGCTGAAAGAAGCAGGTATCAGGGTTAATCTGATGAAAAAGCCAGCGCCTACGAACAAGAGCAAGGAACAACGCATATTTGATTATGCCCCTGACATTCGGGAACGCATGGTGTTCCGTTCTGATGGGAACCGCAGCAAGAACTACGTACTGTTCATGCAAAACGTGTACTCATTTACCATGACGGGAAAAAATACACACGATGACGCGCCTGATAGTTTGGCTGGCGCAATCAGCATGGCATTTTTCTCAAAACCTAATACAGTTGAAATATTTAGAAGTCCATTAAGATGAACAAAACATATACTTGACACGTACACATAAAGTGCTATAATAGTGTCAAGGAGGTATTGCTGTGGCAAAACAAATTGAAAACACGGAGAGAATAAGCACGTTCATTACAAAGGAACTCCTTGACAAACTGAAGCGAAAAGCTGAAAGCAAAGGAATGTCTGTCAGCGGCTACATTCGTATGCTGATAATCGAAGCGACAAAAGAATAAGGCAACCGGGAGGCCGTGGAAAGTCAGCCCGATTGCCTTGCAAAACCACTCCCACAAAGGGGCGGTATGTTTTATTATACCGTTCCTTCGTGCGAAATGCAAGGAGGAAATATGGAAGTCAACAGCAAATCAAAGTATCGGCACAAGATCAGCGAAAACAAGAGGCTATATTCTACTCTACAGACTATGAAAGCGCGTTGTATGAGGAAAACCCACGGAAGGTACAAGAATTATGGGGCGCGTGGAATCAAAGTGTGCGAAGAATGGACTAATCCAGCAGACGGATTCGACGTGTTTGCTGATTGGGCGTTATCACACGGTTACACAGATGAAATGACTATCGAGCGGATTGACGTTAATGGGGACTATTGCCCAGAAAATTGCAAGTGGATTCCGTATAGGGAACAGGCGAGGAATAAAGTAAAGACATTTCGGGTAGAGTACAAAGGGGAAACTGTGTCACTGGTGGAATTGTGCGAACGCTACGGCCTTAACTATCAAACTATGCACGACAGGCTTACTGAACGTGGCATGACAGTTGAAGAAGCGGTAGAGAAGCCAATAAGGGAGAACGTGACCGAGTTTGCGAGAAAATGCCATGAGCATAACATACCAATCAAGATCGTGAAGGACAGAATCAGAAAACTTGGCTGGGACGAAGAACGTGCGCTGACAACACCACCAAGAGTATGCAAAAGAAAACCAAAGAATTAGGCCGCACAAAAGCCCGTTTATATGATTTGCAACAATATCGCAAAACTTTTGTAACAAAAGTAAAGGTAAACACCTTGACAGGGACTACATATTGTGGTATAATGTATGCGTGGAACTAGATGCGATGGTGAGTTTTCCATGAGGACGTAAAGATAATTGGAAATCGCCTGGTCTCCAAAACCATGGTACGAGGGTTCGATTCCTTCCGGCCTTGCCAGTTATGGGGTATCTATGCCGAAACGAGAAATATCACTATCACCGAAAGCGGTTCAGACAATCAACGAACTGCTTACAAGCGGTGCGAGGGCGCAGATAGACTACGATCCTCGCACGGGGGAGCTGAAAATCTATGAGGTTCCCCGAATGAAAACGAAATACAAGGTGGTTGTCGCCGCTGGGTGACGATGACAGTCTGATTGGGACTAGCTGCTTACGAATTGTAGGCGGTTAGTCCCTTTTTTTATTTATCATCGGAGGTGAGTGCGTGAGCGAAGAAGAAGTCCGTGTTCGAGGGATAAAGAACAATAACGAAAGCAACACGTTCAGCGTCATGCCCCCGATGTCTTTGCACGGCAGACGGCAAATATTGACGGATGTGCCGGAAGTGAACGCCAGCAACGTGGTTGAAGTGCTGAACAAGGCACTTAACGTCCACGCCCGGAACAGGTCAGAGGAAGTGTACCTGGAGAAGTACCTGCGCGGCATCCAGCCCATCATTGACCGGGTGAAAGTGTACCACCAGGAGATATGCAATCGGGTCGTGGTGAACGTGGCGAATCAGATTGTGACGTTCAAGACTGCTGAGTTTGCTGGGGAGCCTATCCAGTATATTTCCCGTGGAAGCAAAAAAAGCGTTCCGAAAAAGGTGGAAACGCTCAATTCGCTTATGCTGTCCGAGGGCAAGCAGTCAAAGGATATGCAGCTTGCCTACAATATGTTCACCTACGGAGTGGGCTATCGACTCGTCCTTAACGATAAGGCCGGGAGCGAAGAACTGTACGACGAAGCTCCGTTTGAGATTTACATTCCTGACCCTCGCAACACGTTTGTTATCCGTCTGAATGACGTGTCGAAGCGTGTCGTAG
>Ga0265298_10006346_pt1 | contig 14629 bp, 7 predicted proteins | sample AusTroGonzalo_MG_3_FD_193486 | JGI IMG/M metagenome (GOLD analysis project Ga0265298, IMG submission 193486) | Bovine rumen microbial communities from tropical cattle in Woodstock, Queensland, Australia - Gonzalo_01 | ecosystem: Host-associated > Mammals > Digestive system > Stomach > Rumen ... | reverse complement strand
AAGTATTTCCCGACGGAGAACGCCTCTACCATCGTGGCCACGGGCGACGATGCGACGGTGGTGGAACCCGATGGAAACCAGATGGTTACCGCGTCGAAGGTCTTTGTGGAGAACGTCCATTTCGACCTTACCTACTTCCCGTTGCGACACCTCGGTTACAAACTCTCCACCATCGCCTTTTCGGACGTGCTGGCTATGAACGCCGCACCGTCGCAGCTGATGGTCAACATCGCCGTTTCCGACCGCTTCGACCTCAAAATGGTACACGAAATCCTGAGCGGCGTGGCGGCCTGCTGCGAGACGGTACACGCCGACATCGCAGGTCTCGACCTCACCACCTCGCCCCGCGAATTGGTGGTCTCCATGACCGCGATAGGGGAGTGCGAACCCGCCCGCCTCTGCACGCGCAAGGGCGCTGCGGAGAATGAACTCATCTGTGTGTCAGGCGATTTCGCGGCTGCTTACACCGGTCTGCTGCTCCTCGAACGCGAAAAGAAGGTGTTCGAGAAGAACCCCGGCGCGCAACCCGACTTCACCGGCAAGGACTACCTTCTGCGTCGCGAGTTGAAGCCTGAACCGCGCATCGACATCATCGAAAACCTGCGCCGCGAGGAGATCCTGCCCACCGCGATGACCAACGTCACCGATGGCCTCGCTACCTCCATTATGCAGATCTGCAAAGCCTCGCAAAAAGGGTGCGTGTTATTTGAAGAAAAACTTCCGATGACTGAGTTAACCTTTGTGACACTCAAAGACTTAGATATTGTACACACTGTGGCAGCCCTTAACGGCGGCGACGACTACGAGCTGATGTTCACCATCAAGCAAGCCGATTTCGAGAAAATCAAAAAGGTGGAGAACGTCTCCATTATCGGTTACATCAAAGAGGAATCCGCCGGCTATAATTTGATTACCGGCGACAACGTCCAGGTGCCGCTGCAGGCGCAAGGGTTCCGGGCTTAATTATGAATTAAGAATTAATAATTAAAAATTTCGGTTTTGCGTGAAATACGCCTTGAATTTGCCTGAAATTATTCGGTTTAACTTCCGAACTGCTCTTGACGAACATTGCAAACAAGAGTGTATTGGTATGTAAGATATTGATAATCAATGTTTTGTTGCGCCACCCCAAAAAGTAAGTAATCATGTACCTTATACATAAAAAAATTGTATTATTGCTTCGACGTTTTTAACTATGTCTTGACTAAAGAACCTCGCTGGGCATGGTGAGCGAGCGTCATGTAAATAGTGATATCTGAGGTTCTTTAATCAAAACAAATCAAGATGAAAAGAATAGTTTTATTTCTTGCGGCTGCCATCCTGTTTGGGGGTGCGCTGCAGTCATGTGACAAAGAGAACAACAACGGAAACAATAATGGAAACAACAACGGCGGAGGCAACGGAGGCGGTGCCACCTCTGTGCAGTGGGTGGATCTCGGTCTGCCGAGTGGCCTGCTGTGGGCCGACCGCAACGTGGGTGCCGACAATCTTGAGGACTACGGTAACTACTACGCTTGGGGCGAGACCTCGCCGAAGGAAGTATATGATTGGGACACCTATGCTTACGGCAACTACTTCGACGCGCTTACAAAATATTGCACTAAGCCCAATGACGGTCTGAACGGTTTCACGGATAACTTGACTACCTTGGAGGCTTCCGACGATGCCGCCACGGTCAACATCGGTGGCAAAGCCCGCATGCCGAGGGATTATGAGTGGGAGGAGCTGATGGATAACACTACCAGCACTTGGACCACCCGCAACGGCGTTTACGGTCGCAAATTTACCGCCTCCAACGGCAAGAGTATTTTCCTACCTGCAGCTGGTGACTATGAAGATGATGAACTCCAAAACGCGGGTGAGTACGGACTCTACTGGTCGAGTACGCTGGTCATTGACTACCCGTACGACGCGTGGTTTTTCAACTTCAATTGGCGCTATCAGGAAATGGAAAACACCGACGGCAGCGGCCGCGTCTACGGGCTCCCTGTACGTGCGGTGCGTGCCAAATAGAATTAACCCTTGTCCTGTTTCTCAAAAATTTGATAATGGTATCTTGTTGTAGGGGCGAATAATTATTCGCCCCTACAACATTTTCATGAAAATCAAATGAAGAATTCGACGTGAAAAATGTGTATTTTTGCAGCGGTTTTATAGATAGCCCTTTACAAGCGAAGCGCAGTGTATGATATAATCGCGTGACCTCTAAACCCTAAACCTTAAACCTTAAACCTTAAACCTTAAACAAATAAATGAACAGCAACAGACAATTCCAAATAGGCAACGTGATCATTGGCGGGAACGCCCCGGTGGTGGTGCAGTCGATGACCAACACCGACACCGCCGACGTGCAGGCGTCCGTGGCGCAGTGCAAACGGATGATTGATGCGGGGGCACAGATGGTGCGCCTCACGGTGCCGTCGCTCAAGGAGGTGGAACCGTTGAAAGAGATACAAAAGCAGCTGAAATCTGACGGTTACGGCAATATTCCGCTCGTGGCTGATGTCCATTTCAACCCCAAAGTGGCGGAAGCGGTGGCCACGTTCATGAACAAGGTGCGCGTGAATCCCGGCAACTTCACCGACAAGCGCAATTTCTCGCAACTCGACCTTTCCGATAGCGAATACGCCGCTCAGGTGGAGCGTATGGCGTTGAGAGCCAAACCGTTGTTCGAGATTTGCAAGCAGCACGATACCGCGGTGCGCATCGGCATCAACCACGGTTCGTTGTGCGACCGTATCGTGAGTCGCTACGGAAACACCCCCGAAGCGATGGTGCAGTCGGCCCTGGAATGGCTGGAGATTTGCGAGCAGTACGACTTCCACAAGGTGGTGCTTTCGATGAAATCGAGCAATGTGCTGACTATGATGACGGCTACCAAACTTCTGCACGACAGCATGTTGCAACGTAATATGTCCTATCCGTTGCACCTTGGCGTTACCGAAGCGGGCAACGACCGAGAGGGTAGGGTGAAGTCGGCAGCGGGCATTGGTGCGCTGTTGCTGATGGGCATCGGCGACACAATTCGCGTTTCCCTTACCGAACCGCCTGAGAACGAATCTCCATTTGGTCATAAATTGGTAAAATCCATTGAGAATCTGGATGTTAATAAGTTGCAGATACAAGACGGCACCTTGGTCTTTGAGGAAGACGAATCCGATGAAGAGCGTTGGATGTGTCGTGCAGCGGCTGCTGCCGGTTACGCCCACTTCCATCACAAACTGCGTGAGGTGCAGCTTCGGAACCCGAACTTCTCGGATGCCCAAAACGCTGATCTGTCGAACCTTGTGATGCAGGCCTGCCGTATCAAGATTCTGAATACGGAGTTTGTGGCCTGTCCCTCCTGTGGCCGCACGCAATATGACATTCAGTCGGTCTTCTCGGCTGTGAAACAGCGTTTTGCCGGCTACCCCGGTCTCAAAATCGGCGTGATGGGCTGCATTGTGAACGGTCCCGGTGAGATGGCCGACGCCGACTACGGTATCGTGGGTGCCTCCAACGGCCTGGTTTGCGTCTATGAAGGCAAAAAGCGCGTGTCGGAGCCGATGTTGCCGGAAGCGGCAATGGAGATGCTTGAGAAGATTATTAGGAGATGAAGGTATTATCTTCTCATCTCATAACCAGTAAAAGTTATTAGTAATGTACATATTAGGCATAGAATCCTCTTGCGACGACACCTCGGCGGCGGTGATCCAAGACAATGTTATCCTGTCGAATGTGATTGCGAGTCAGAAAATACACGCGGAGTACGGCGGGGTGGTGCCGGAGCTGGCCTCCCGCGCGCATCAGCAGAACATTATCCCCGTAATCGATACGGCGTTGAAACGTGCCGGTATCGGCAAAGAGCAGCTCTCGGCGATAGCCTTCACCAACGGTCCCGGACTGTTGGGATCATTGTTGGTGGGCAACTCCTTCGCCAAGTCGATGGCCTACACGCTGGGCATTCCGCTCGTGCAGGTGAACCACCTGCAGGCGCACGTGTTGGCGCACTTCCTCGACAAGCCCGGCGAGACGAAACCGAAGCCGCGGTTCCCGTTCCTCTGTCTCACCGTTTCGGGCGGACACACACTGCTGCTGCAGGTCAACGACTACTTCGATATGACCAAGCTCGGCGGCACCATCGACGATGCGGCGGGCGAAGCCTTCGACAAGGCGGCCAAGATCCTCGGATTGCCGTATCCTGGTGGTCCCGTCATCGACAAATACGCGCAGGAGGGCGATCCCGAGCGCTTCCAGTTCTCCATTGCGCATCTGCCGGGTCTGGACTACAGTTTCAGCGGGCTCAAGACCTCGTTCCTCTATTTCGTGCGCGATAATCTCAAGGAGAACCCCAAATTCATCGAAGAGAATATCCACGACTTGGCGGCCTCCATACAGCACGCCATCGTCAAATCGCTGACCGACAAGGTGAAGAAAGCCTTCAAGGAAAGCGATTGCAAGGATTTGGTACTGGCGGGCGGCGTCTCGGCCAACTCCGGTTTGCGCAACGCGATGACCGACCTAGCGCGTCGTTACCACCGCAACATCTTCCTTCCGCCCTTGGACCTCACCACCGACAACGCGGCCATGGTCGCCGTATGCGGCTACTTCAAGTACCAGAAGGGCGAATTTGTGGGGTATGATGTGGCGCCGTATAGTAGTTAGCAGTTAGTAGTTAGTAGTTGGCACTGCGTAAGGAAGATTATACTTCCTGAAATATATTAAGTACAAACATAAAAGAACAAGAATATGAAAAGGATTACAATCGTATTGGCTTTCCTGCTTTGCGCAACCGTCCTCTTCGCGCAGGCACCTGAGAAATTTACTTATCAGTCGGTAGTGCGCAATGTGAGCAACAGCCTGGTGGCCAATTCGCCTGTAGCTGTTCGCGTGAGCATTCTGCAGGGCTCGACCTCAGGCAACGCCGTCTATATGGAGTTGCATACGGCAACCACCAACGCCAACGGTCTTTTGACCTTGGAAATCGGTGGCGGCACTGCACAGCAAGGCACTTTCGCCGACATTGATTGGGCAAACGGTCCGTTCTTTCTGAAAACCGAAACCGACCCTAACGGTGGTGACAACTACAGTATCACCAGCACGCAACAGATGCTAAGCGTGCCGTATGCACTGTATGCCAAAAATGCTGGTAATATTCCGACCGTTCCGGCCAATGTAAGTGCTTTTGCTAATGATGCAGGATATATTACGATGGATTCTGTTCCATCCGTTCCCACGAATGTATCTGCTTTTTTCAATGATGCTAATTATTTAACGAATTATACCGAAACAGATCCTCAATTCAACGCATGGGACAAGGATTACAATGATTTGGTTAATACGCCAACAATTCCTACAGTACCCACAAATGTCAGTGCCTTCATCAATGACGCGGGCTACATAACCGGTTACACCGAGACCGATCCGAACGTTCCTGCTTGGGCGAAAGAAGCCACGAAACCGGCTTACGACTACTCTGAAATTGCTAATACGCCGGTGATCCCTACGGTGCCGACAAATGTCAGTGAATTTAATAACGATGCTGGTTACATCACCATGGACTCGATTCCCGAGATCCCGACGTTGCCGGCGAATGTCGGTGCTTTTAATAACGATGCTGGTTACATCACGATGGATTCTGTGCCGACGATTCCGGTGGAAGTGAGTGCCTTCAACAACGATGCACAGTATGTGAGTAATGCTGAATGTGCGGACGTGGATTTATGTGCCTTGGCGAATGCATTGTCGCAATTGCAAGCCCTTGTGGAGGAGCAGCAATCCAGAATTGAGGAACTGGAGTCGCTAATAGGTGCTTCTGACACGACCACGACCCCAATTGATACAACTACCGTGACTCCGACAGACACAACATCAGTGACAGACGGTATTCCGTGCCCTAACGCAGCCACTGTGACAGACATTGATGGCAATGTTTATAACACAGTGCAGATTGGCAACCAATGCTGGATGCGCGACAACTTGCGCACAACTCACTACGCAGACGGCACGGTGATTCCCGCTGGCGTTTCCTCCTTAAGCAGCGAAGAGCCATTCTACTACGATTACAACAGTTCAGCCATCCCTTTGGCGCAGCGAGGCTACCTATACAACTGGACTGCGGTGATGCGCAGTGCATCATCCAGCAATGCCAACCCGAGCGGAGTGCAGGGCATCTGTCCGACCGGCTGGCATGTGCCGAGTGATGCGGAATGGACGCAGTTGACCGACTATGTGAGTAGCCAAAGCGAATACCTTTGCTCGAACAATCCAGAATATATTGCCAAGGTTTTGGCATCTACCACTGAATGGACCTCCAGTACCTATACCTGTGCAGTAGGAAACCTTCAGAATCTCAACAATTCCACTGGTTTCGGTACGTTTCCCGCAGGTTATCGCTATAACATTGGGTTCACCAATTCCGGCAAATACGCTTACTTCTGGAGTTCTACAGAGGCCTCCGATGGTAATGCATGGTACCGTAGTCTCCACAACAATTACGCATACGTAACCCGCAGTGCCTACGGCATGCACCTCGGCTATTCCGTCCGCTGTCTCCGCAACACTGGTGGCGGCAGCTCTGACACCATCCAAACCTCATTGCCAACGGTCTCTATACACACCTCTACAAACGAGACAGATTCCATCGTATGTAGCAGTGAGGTAACGAATAACGGAGGCTCTCCTATCATTTCCTGTGGCGTGTGCTGGAGCACAAATGAAATCCCGACGATTGAAGACAATCACACCGTTGACAGCATGAATAATGACGGGGCTTTCACGAGTGTCATCAACACATCAGATTGGGAACCATGCGGAACCCTTTATTACTTCCGTTCATACGCCACCAACAGCATTGGGATAGCTTACAGTGATGTCATAATGAGTTTATATGTGCAAAAGGACACTCTTGCTCCTTACATTCAACATTCTTCACCCGACCAAACCCCATATACGCGTTTGCTTCCTATTCGCGACAACAACTGCACCTATAACGCTCCAAGTAAAGAAGTCATGGTGAATGCACTGCTGCCTATGATTCACGACGATTATACAGATATGTCTTTCGACTATTTAATGGATCATGCTGAATTCTATTGGGAAAACACCAATATTAGCGCTCCAAACCAAAATGACATATTCAATACGCATAATCATCTAACCATTGTAGTAGTCGTTGAAGACCAGTGCGGCAACGAGTTGAATCACGTTGTTTACTATATTGATCGTCCTGATGATATGACAAGCATCACCTCTCCGTCTATCACCAGCTCCGACACTGCCATTTGCGAAGGTGAAACAGTTGTCCTGACATTCGACTCCTCCAAAGTTGAATCCAGCTATGATTTTGAGGTTGCCCATCCTTTATCATTTGAATGGCTCTGTCTCGAAAACGATGTGGTTTTCTCCAATACCAATTCTGTTGAGACTGTTGTTACTCCCAACCATTCGGATACCACTTGTCACTTTCAAATGAAGGTAACAGACAGATACGGTTGTACTGCCTATTCCGAAACGTGTTCCGTACAAGTTTTGGACTACGCGATTTGTCATCCAAGCGTCCCTGTTTACGTGCAGCCCTGCCCTGGTACTCCTACCGTTATCGATTATGACGGTAACGTTTACAACACCGTGCAAATTGGCCAGCAGTGTTGGATGAAGGAAAATCTTCGCACTACCAGAGAACCAGATGGCACCATCATTAGTGGGCGTTACTATCCGAATAACGACTCTAACAACGTGGCCGTTTATGGCTACTTGTATCATTGGTTCGCTGTGATGAATGGTGCATCATCCAGCTCGGCTAACCCTAGTGGTGTGCAGGGTATCTGTCCCACAGGCTGGCACGTGCCGAGTAATGCGGAATGGACGGAATTAGAGACTTATTTGAGTAGCCAAAGCCAATATTTCTGCAACAATGATTCGTCCTATATCGCAAAAGCACTTGCTTCCACAACGGGATGGAATTCACCTGAAGGGACATCTTGTTTGTGTTGTGTGGGCAACAATCAAAGCACCAACAACGCCACAGGTTTCGGCGCATTGCCGTCAGGAAATTACTACTTTGACAGCTCCATAAGTTTCGGTGACAACGCCTACTTTTGGAGTTCTACAGAGATCTCCAACGGATCTGCTAGGTACTGCGGCTTGACTTACAGTGTTGCCCACTTGTACCGATATACCAGCGACAAGAGCAACGGCTATTCCGTCCGCTGCCTCCGCAATTAATCGATTCACAATTCACAATTCAGAATTCATAATTCACAATAAATCAATGGTTTGGACGTAGGGCTGTCGCATTGCGGCAGCCCTACAACGATTGCTGCGGCAGCCCTATAACGTATGCGAAAAAATCGTATCTTTGCCGCCCTCAAAAAATCAGGAACCTATTGTGAAAATGGAGCAGAATGTACTGGCGGAGGACGCTTTGGTGGTCACCGGCGCGCGCGAAAACAACCTTAAGAATGTCTCGGTCACCCTACCGCAAAACAAACTGGTGGTGGTGACGGGGTTGAGTGGCAGCGGCAAGTCGTCGCTGGCGTTCGACACCATCTACGCCGAGGGTCAGCGCCGTTACATGGAGACCTATTCCGCCTACGCCCGCCATTTCATCGGCAATATGGAACATCCTGATGTCGATAAGATTTCCGGCCTTAATCCAGTCATTTCCATCGAACAGAAAACGGTCAACAAGAACCCGCGTTCCACGGTGGGCACTGTCACCGAGGTGTACGACTTCCTGCGTCTGCTCTACGCCCGCGTGGCCGACGCCTACTCCTACAACACGGAGGAGAAGATGGTGCACTACACGGAAAAGGAGCTCGTGGAATTGATTCTGGAACGTTATAAAGGTCGCTCCGTCACGTTGCTGTCGCCGGTGGTGAAACGCCGCAAAGGACACTACCGCGAACTGTTCGAGAATATCCGCAAGCAGGGCTTCACCCGCGTGCGCGTCGACGGCGTGATGAAACCGCTGATGATGGGCATGCAGGTCGATCGCTACAAAATCCATGACATTGAGCTGTCGGTGGACAACCTCACCGTGTCGGAATTTTCGCAGAAACGGCTGGCCAACAGCGTGCAGATTGCGATGAAGTACGGCAAGGGCTCTATCATGATTCTCGACAACGAGACGAAGGAGGTAAAGAACTACAGCAAGTTCCTGATGTGTCCCACCACGGGCATCTCCTATCCCGAACCGGAGCCGAACACCTTCTCGTTCAACTCACCCTATGGCGCTTGCGAGTACTGCAACGGCTTGGGCTATATCACGGAAATCGACATCGACAAGGTGATTCCCGACAAGAACAAGTCCATCAAGGCTGGCGGTATCGCCATCTTGGGTGAATATAAGAACACCTTGCTGTTCAGAACGTTAGATGCTTTGGCAGAAAAGTACGGCTTCTCGTTGTCCGAACCCATTAAGAATCTGAACGAACAGCAGTTGAACGCGGTGCTGTACGGTACCACGGAAATTCTGCACGTCAAACGCGAGGTGGCGGGACTTTCCCCCATGCGGAAGACGTTCGAGGGGGTGGTGAACTTCCTCGGCAATCTCAACGAGGAGAGTATGCCGGCTTCGTTCAAGAAGTGGATTTCGCAGTTCGTGAACACGATCCCTTGTCCGCACTGTCACGGCGCACGCCTGCGCACGGAATCGCTGCATTTCCGCATCAAAGATATGAACATCGCGCAACTCGCGCACATGGACATGGCCGAACTGCTCCAGTGGTGCAAGGCTTTGCCTGCCCATCTCGAACCGGGTCGTAAACTCATCGCCGGTGAAATTCTGCGGGAAATTATCTTCCGTTTGGAGTTCCTCTGCGACGTGGGGGTGCAATACCTTTCGCTCGACCGTTCCTCGGCATCTCTTTCCGGCGGCGAGGCGCAGCGTATTCGTTTGGCCACGCAAATCAGCTCGCAACTCGTCAATGTGATGTACATCCTCGATGAGCCGAGCATCGGACTACACCAACGCGACAACCACTATCTCATTGAATCATTGAGACATCTGCGCGACATGGGCAACTCCGTGATTGTGGTGGAGCACGACCGCGACATGATGAAAGCAGCTGACTATATCGTGGATGTGGGTCCGGCTGCGGGTGAATACGGCGGCGAAATCGTGGCGGCGGGCACCTATAAGGAAATTCTGAAAAGCGGCTCATTGACCGCGGCTTATCTAAAGGGAAAGAAGAAGATCAGCGTGCCGAAACAGCGCCGCAAAGGCAATGGCGAGTGGCTCTCGGTAGTGGGCGCGACCGGCAACAACTTGAAGAATGTCACCGTGGAGTTTCCATTGGGAACGCTCATCTGCGTGACCGGCGTCTCCGGCAGCGGCAAATCGACCCTGATCAACGAAACATTGTATCCCATTGTCAGTCACTACATTTACCGTTCCGAAAAGAAACCGCTGCCCTATAAGGATGTGGTCGGATTGGAACATATCAACAAGATCATCGACATCAACCAACAACCCATCGGACGCACGCCGCGCTCGAATCCGGCAACGTATGTCGGTGTGTTTGAGGATATTCGCAAGCTGTTCACACAGATGCCGGAATCCAAAATCCGCGGCTACAAGCCTGGACGTTTCTCCTTTAACGTTACCGGCGGTCGCTGCGAAGAGTGCAAAGGTGCAGGCGTGAAGACCATCGAGATGAACTTCCTGCCCGATGTCTATGTCACCTGCGACAAGTGCGGTGGCAAACGCTATAACGACGAGACGCTGGAAATCCGCTACAAGGGCAAATCCATCAATGACGTGTTGGAGATGGACATCCATCAGGCGATAGAGTTTTTCGAAAACATCCCCGTCATCGTGCGCGAGCTCAAGACCATGGACGATGTGGGCCTCGGCTATCTGAAGTTGGGACAGCCCTCCACGACGCTTTCCGGCGGCGAAGCGCAGCGTATCAAGCTGGCGGCGGAACTCTCCAAAAAGGACACCGGCCAAACACTATACATTCTTGACGAGCCCACCACAGGACTGCATTTCCAAGACATCTCCATTCTTTTGGATGTGCTGAACCGACTGGTAGAAAAGGGAAACACGGTCATCGTCATCGAGCACAACATGGATGTCATCAAGATGGCCGATTGGATAATCGACATGGGTCCTGAAGGCGGTCGTAACGGCGGTGAAGTGGTGGCCGTAGGTACTCCAGAAGACATTGTCAGACAAGGGGTTGGATTTACCGCCGAATTTCTGAAGAAAGAATTGTAAAACGGATGTCCTTTATTACGCCAATCGTCTCTGCACAAACATTTTCCGGGTGACAAGAAAATACATCGCACACCCGACCACATGCACACCCACCACGGTCCAGAAAGCGGCGGTGTAGCCGAAATATTCCGCGATGACGCCGCCAAGCACGATGCCGAGACCCATTCCCAAGTCCCAGCTGGTCAGTAGGGTAGAGTTGGCGGTACCGCGTTCATTGTGGTGGGCCACAGAGATAATCATATTCTGGAAGGCGGGCCACATGTGCCCGTTGCCCAAACCGACCAAGATGGCGGTAGCGTAAAAGCAGACCGGATGTTTGGAGATGACGAAGACCGTATATCCGACGGTGGAGACAAGGATACCAATGCCTGCGTGGCGCGTCAACTTGCCTTCCCTCAGGGATTTGCCGCCTTGCAATCTTGATAGGATCAGTCCCAAGGAGAGCAGCAGGAAGAAAGTACCCGAACCGCTGGTGATTCCCAGAATCTCTTTGCCGTAGATGGCCAGATAATTGCTCAGCACGCCGTAGCATAGCGCAAAGAAGACCATGTTCACGCCTATGAACCAGCCTCTTAGCAGAAAGAATCGGTCGAGGGAGATTTTCTTCTTGTCGGCGAGGATTTGCCGTTTGGGAAGATTCACGGAGACGGAGATGACTACGCTCATGAGGGCGAACAGCAGTGCGACGAGGAAGAGAACGTCGAAGTTGCCCGTCCACTTGTAGAGGGCGATACCGACGGTGGGCGCAATGGCAGTGGCAATGTTGTTGCTCAGTCCATAGTAACCGATGCCTTCGTTGCGGCGCGAGGAGGGCAGCACATCGATGGCAACGGTAGAGTTGGCCACGGTGCTCGCCCCGAAGGGTCCGCCATGGAGGGTGCGCACCAGCGCGAAGAGCAAGAGCGTGCCTGCCAGCAAATAGAGCCCGTAGAAGACAAAGCTTACTAACATAAAGAATACCAGCACTTTCTTGCGGTTGAAGGAATCCACGATGTAACCGCTGAACGGTCGGAACAGCAGTGCCGCGACCGCATATCCCGAAAGGGTCAGCCCGATGACATCCTTGCTGGCTCCGAAATGCTCGCTCAAGTAGATCGGCAACAGCGGTGTAAGGATATAGAAGGCGAAGAACAGCGTGAAATTCGCCGTCATCACCTTGATGTATTCCTTGTTCCAAAGCACTTCTTTGCTTTCTGCCATTTCCCTTGCATTATTTTGGGCGGCAAAAGTACGATTTTTTGTTTTTTGGCGTTACCTACTTTCGATAGGATCCAAGAATGGACGCATCTCATTATAATATACTGAAACCAAATGTTTTAGATATAAAATCAATATTTTTGGCCGAACCTATCTCAAAAAAATGTATTTTTGCCACTTAATTCTGTGAAAAATGAATGCGAAAAAGAAATATTTAAGATATATCGTTTTGTTGTTCTGCGTGGCCCTGATGGTGACATTTGTTTCGTGTCAAAGTTCCAAGAATCAGGTACATAAGCCTAGCAAATATCAAAAAGTGCGCACTAAGCATCAACCGCATTGGAACGCCACCACCTCCCAAAGCACCACTTATTATATCAAGAAGAACTCCACCCGCAAAAGTCACGACAGCAAGAAAATAAAACGTTAGAAAAATGAATAGAATATCCGTAAAATATACTATCCTGATCTTTCTTTTCTTGCTTGCGGGACTTCGCGTCTTCGCACAGCAAGATAATCATATTCAGTTCAATGTGGTAAACGACACCGCACGCATCGAGGCCGATATTGAGGAGGACTCCTTGGGTAACCTGATCAACTCGATGTACGACTCCAACCTCGATAATGTCGATCATGGTAACGGCCTCTTATTCACTTACTTCAATTGGATGCCAGGTTATAACCTCTACCAGAATTTCGACATTGTGACCATCCATTACCGTCACCAGGGTTCGGCCGCGCGCGACACGATCGATCTCTCGGGTTATCACCATCCGGCCCAGTACAGAATTACGTCTAATTATGGTTACCGTCACCGCAGAATGCACCGTGGCGTGGATCTCGGCTATCCCGAAGGAACGCCCGTGGCTGCGGCATGGGACGGCATTGTGCGTATCTCCAAAGGTACCGCAAACACGGGTGGTTACGGCAATCTGGTGGTCATCCGTCACAACAACGGACTGGAGACCTATTACGGGCACCTTTCCCGTCGATTGGTGAATCCGGGACAAATGGTCAAGGCTGGCGACATCATCGGACTTGGCGGCAATACGGGCCGTTCCTACGGTGCCCACCTGCATTTCGAAGTGCGCTATCTGGGTAATGACATCAATCCGAACCGCCTTATCGACTTTGACAACTTCAAGCTGAAGTTCGACACCATGTATGTTTCCGGCTACACGGTTTCTGTGCCTAATCCGGCGCAACCGACGGTACAGCCTGATAAACCGAAACCGTCCGGCACACCTCAATACCACAGAGTGCGCAAGGGCGAAACCCTTGGCGGTATTGCGGTTAGATACCACACTTCCGTTTCCAAGTTAAAGAAGCTCAATCGTTTGCGTGGCGATTTTATCCGTGAGGGTCAGCGACTGCGCGTCCGTTAGCCATGTGCTCCCGACGAATTCCTTGTTTTGTACTCCTTGTATTGGCGCTGTTCACCGCATCCGCCCAAAATTCCCATTATGATTTTGGATTTGAACGGAATTCATCCGTTTCGGTCACTGAAAATGGGCAAACGCTGTCTCATGCATGGGCGGGCGGACTGAATTCCGTGCATTTTTCAGAAATCGACCTTGATTTAGATGGCATTCCCGATTTGCTGGGTTTTGAGAAACACGGCAATCGGTTGTTGCCTTTTTTACGTCAGGGCGATGGATACGAATATGCGCCGCAATACAGCCGCTGTTTCCCCGATTTGCACGATTGGGTGATGCTCTATGATTTCAACGGCGACGGCCGTCAGGACATCTTTACATACGGATTGGCTTCTATCCGCGTTTTCGAGAATGTTTCGACCGATTCGCTGGCTTTTCAGTTGGTTACAGATGCGTTGCAAGCCTACTATTATAATGGTTACACGAATATTTACGCATCCCCTGACGACTATTTAGTGGTGGACGATGTGGATGGCGACGGTCATCTGGATATTCTGAATTTCTGGGTGTTAGGACGTTATGTGCATCAGTTGAGCAATGTTGCCGCGATAGATGAGCCGTTTGATTTTCGTCTGAAAAACGAGTGTTGGGGCCATTTCGAAGAGGCGGCTGACAACAATGTCATCACGCTCTTTTCGGACTGCGGGATGAAGTCAGGAGACGACCACCCCCGCCATACCGGTTCTTCTATGTTCCTCCACGACTTCGACGGAAACGGCTTGCCGGATCTGCTGCTTGGTGATGTTGATTCGCCATACAACATATTATTATACAACCATGGTACGCTTTCCGA
>Ga0265298_10006345_pt1 | contig 14631 bp, 14 predicted proteins | sample AusTroGonzalo_MG_3_FD_193486 | JGI IMG/M metagenome (GOLD analysis project Ga0265298, IMG submission 193486) | Bovine rumen microbial communities from tropical cattle in Woodstock, Queensland, Australia - Gonzalo_01 | ecosystem: Host-associated > Mammals > Digestive system > Stomach > Rumen ... | reverse complement strand
GTCTTCGCGAACCGCGTCAAGTTCAAGCTCCGCGACCAGCTGCAGAAGTTCGTCGACGACGGCAAGCTCGTCATCGGCATCTGCAACGGTTTCCAGACGCTGACGAGACTGGGCATGGTGCCCGCGCTGAGCAAAGATTACTTCACCCAGACGGCGGCGCTGGCGCACAACGACTCCGGAGTCTTCCGCGACGACTGGTGCACCCTCAAGGCCGATCCGCAGTCGCCCTGCGTCTTCACGAAGGGGATCGACACGGTGCGGCTGCCGCTCCGCCACGGCGAAGGCAAATTCGTCGCGGACGACGCGGTCCTGAACGAGATCGAAAAGCGGCATCTCGCGGCGGTGCGCTACGTCGGCGCCGACGGGAAGGTCGCGACGACCTTCCCCGAGAACCCCAACGGCTCGCTCAACGGCATCGCCGGCATCTGCGATCCGACCGGACGCGTCTTCGGCCTCATGCCGCACCCGGAAGCGTTCCTGTCGCCCTACAACGCCCCCGACTGGACGGCGGCGCAGCTCCGCGGCGAACTGCCGAAGGAGGGCGACGGCGTGATCTTCTTCCGCAACGCGGTCGACTACATCGCCGCAAACCTCTGACGGCTGCCGACCGACCTCAAACGGGGCTGTTGCAAGACCTCTTGAGGGTGAGCGGCGGCGGCAATAATGCATCGTCGGTTATCCCGCGCTCGCATCGAAGACCTCGGACAACGCGGGAACCGACATTATCGATCGACTCCGGCGATTTTCACCGGACGGCAATGGTGACCGAAGTGTTTCATCGGCAGGTGATCCGCACCGCTTCATTACGGGGGAAGCAGATCGTATGAATACGGGGTATTGGCTCTTGGCCGCGCTCGGTGCGGCGTGGACCGCCATCGCCGTCATCGTCAGCGAAGGCCGCCGCAACGACTGCCCGGTCCCGCAGTTTTACTTCACCGGATCGCTTGTCGCACTGCTGATACTGATGTGCCTTGCCGGAGCGGAGGGACTGCGCGGAATTTTCGCCCCCGATGCGCGTTTGGCGGTGTGCTGTTTCTTTTGCGGTTCGATCCTGAACGGCGCGGGACAGGCGGTCTCGATGATGAACCTCAAGCAGGGCGGCCGGGCATTGGCCTACGCCATTCCCCAGCAGGCATTCCTCTTTCCGTATCTGTGGAGCATCTTTTTCTGGGAACAGCACATCAGCATCATCTCGGTCGCCGGGATCGGGATGATCGTCACGGCGGTGCTCCATCTTTCCGTCACCCGGAGCGGAGACCGTTCGGCGGCGCTTTCCGCAAGGCGGATCGCCGTCGCCCTGCTGGCGATGACGCTGATAGGAACAAGTCAGATTGCGATGATAACGCCGACTCGCTTCGCCGCCGCGCAAACGTTGCCGCAGCTGCCCGCGGCGTGTGTCATTTTGGGAGCCAACGCGTTGTTCTTTCTCATCTGGAGTTCGATACGGCCGCGCGGGTTCGGTGCGTTCCGGCTCTATCTGCCGTTCGGGGCGGCGTGGGGCATCTGCGCGGCGACCTCCTACTGCATCCTGCTGTCGGCGCTGGGGATGCTGGGCAGGATCGGTCAGTCCGGGATCGTGTTTCCGGTCGGCGCCGGGATTTTGATCTTTTTGTATTCGTTGTTCACGACGATCCGCTACCGGGAGAAACTGGACTGGAAACGCAAATGCGCTTTCGCCGCGCTGGTGTGCGGCATCTTTTTGGCCAAATTGGGGTGAATCCACGACCATGAAAGGGGATAAGTGACATGCAGCAGGCGATTTTGGAACAGCGCGGAAACATCTCCGTTTTCAAGCTCGGCGGCGAAACGGTGACCTCGATCACCGCCCCGGCCGGATGCAGGGACACTTTCGAGGAACTTAGCGGCGGTTTCTGGCGTTGGCGTCGGGAGTGCGCAGTTCCCGCGGATAAGATGACCATGCGGCTGTGCAGCGTCGGCAGCCCGCGTTATTTTCTTGTCCCGGCGGTGAATTACAACGGCAACGGCTGGGGCAGCGGGGCGCAGTACTCCGGTTTCGAGTGCGACGGCACTCCGTGGCGTTACGCGTGGCACCGGGTGTCGATCCCCGCGTGCACCTATGCCGAGACCGACAAATGGGCGGTCGCCCTGTTCGGCGCCGAGGCGGGCGGCATGAGCTGCGCCGTTTACACCGAAGACGGGAATACCGTGCAGGAACTTTCGTGGCCGGAGGTCGAAGAGCCGAAGACGCTCTCCAAGCGCTGCTGGATGCCGCCGTTCTACGGTACGATGGCGCCGCAGAGCGCCTTCGAAGGAACGCTGATGATCCTGCCCGCGGGGGAAAAACGCCGCCGGGTGCGCGACCTTCTGGATTTCGTCTGGCGCGCCAATTACCGCGAGGTCGAAATGGACTATCCGCCGGAGCGGGTGGCGCAGTTGGATCTGCTGGCCTTCCGTCAGATGTTTCTGCGCCGGCTGGACGGGTTGTGCGGGTTTCAGTACAACTTCGACTGGCTGGAAGAACAGGGGTGCTTCACCAAGGCTCCGCGAGCTCCGGTGTGCTTTGAGATCGGCTGGTGCGGGCAGAACGCCGCCATGTCGTGCATACTCCTCGAGGAGTACATCCGGACCGGTGATGCCGATTTGCGCGACAAAGCGCTTGCGGTACTGGACAGTTGGAGCAAAAACGCGTTCTTCCCCAACGGACTCATGCTCGTCAAGCTGTATGCCCCGCCGAACAATCTCGACTCCGTTCCGAACGGGACCGTGCCCGTCGATCTGGACGCCTGCAATCTGGGCAACGGCGCGACCGGCTTCCTGCGTGCGTCGCAGTTGTGCCGGCAGGCGGGGATCGACCGGCCGGATTATCTCCGGCGGGGACTTGGACTGTGCGACTTTTTCGTAAAGGTGCAGCAGCGATCCGGCGAGTATGCCAGAAATTTCTTCATCGACGGTTCGATCAACTCCCTCCACGGCAGCATCGGCGCCTTCATCGCGCTGGCGGTGGCGGAGGCATACGCGGTGACCGGCGAGGCGAAGTATCGGGATTCCGCATTGCGCGGCATCGACTTTTATCTGGGCGAATTCGCCGCCGCCGGATGCACCACCGCTGGCGCGCTGGATTCGAACTGCATCGACAAGGAATCCGGCGCTCCGGTGCTGCGCGGCGCGCTGTGGGCGTATGAACTCACCGGCGACCGGAAATATCTCGACGCGGCGGTGGACGTCGCATACTATCTTGCGACGTGGCAGTACCACTACTCCGAGAAATTTCCGGCCGGTTCGCTGATCGCCGAGACGAATTTCGACACCTACGGCAGCACTTCGGTCTCCGCCGCGCACAACGCGCTCGACCACTACGGCATCTATTGGATCCCCGAGTACGTCAAACTCGCGGAACTGACCGGGGACACGATGTGGAAACAGCGCGCCCGCGCTCTGTGGTACAGCGGGATAAAACTGCTTTCCGACGGAACGCTGGTGATAAGGAACCGCGTCCGCCCCGCCGGGGCGCAGGACGAATCGGTGCGGCACACCCGATGGGGGCGCATCGACCGCCGTTATTTCATCCCGGTCGAACACTGCACCATCTGGCAGGCGGTGTTCCGCTTCGAGACGATGAAGCGCCTCGGGAACCTGGATCTTCTGCGCTGATCCGCGGCGAGCCGCCGAAGGAGGGCGACGGCGCGATCTTCTTCTGCCACGCGGCCGACTGCATCGCCGCCCCCCTCTGACGGCTGCTCAAAAAAAACTGCGCAGCGGTCATCCTATCTCCCATACGAAGGTCGCACTGTCGCTGATCCGAATGTTTTCCGGATCGATCTCCGGTTCGCTGAACACCCCTCGCGGAATCGGGGCGCGATCGAACATCGCCCGGCTCTTTGTCTGTGAAATGATCGAGATCTCGCTCCAGTCGTAATCGATCTTCACCAATTTGCCGAGTTTCGCATCAAGCGCGGCGCAGAGCGTTTCCGCTTTTCGGCGGGCGTTTTTCGCCGCGTCGGCCAGCAGCGCATCGGTAACCCTCACAGGATCGGAAATCGAAAAATCCACCTCCACTGAAGTTTCGACGCCGGATTCCGCCACAAAATGCAGTACTCTCGTGAGTTGCCTGACATCATGCGGAAACTCGACCTTGAGAAGATGGAAGCACTTCCACCCGTCGAAGACCTTTTTTTGATCGTTGAATTTTACAGTTTCGTAGTGATATGCCTTATCTATCGTGAATTCGGAGGTCTTGAGCACATCCTTTGCCAGGCCGCTTTTGGCGATGGCCGCCCGGAAAGCATCACTGCGTTTCCCCGCCAATTTGATACTCCGATCGAAATCTAGATCGATGGTTTCTATTCCCAGCGACAGAATCGTAAGATCCGGTTTTACCGAAATCCTGCCAATGCCTTTGACCGTTATAAATTTTTCCATGATACAACTCCTTTGTTTGGTTTTAAGGTCACCGGTTTTTCGTCAGCACACAAAGTATGATGATGCACCACGCGAAGCCCATGAATACGCACTTGACGGCTTTGGCCACGCCCATCAAAACGACGGACAGCGGATTTCTTCCGTACATCTGCCACCTCCATTGATTTTTTGCCGATCGCGGCTTGCTTTTTTTATTTTTCGAGTATAATGTATCGCGTGCCACTGCCAAATGATGTCAGTCAAATCAGGAGCCGCGAAAAAAAAATGAAAATTTTTTCACCCCGGCGCGAAGAGAAGGCAAAACCGTCGCGGATGCAGGTGTTCCGCATGGCGCGCATCGTCGCGCTGCTCAAGAAAAACCGCCTGCCGAGCGCCGAAACCTTGCTCGAGGAGTACGAAAAGCTCGAATTCGAGGAAAATCAGCTCATCCGCGCGAAGTACAGTTTACGGACCGTCTACCGCGACATCGATTCGCTCAAGAACGACTTTCACTGCCCGATCGCCTACGACCGCGCCGCCAAGGGGTACTACCTCACCGACCACAGCTGGGAATTCAACTGTCCCGCGCAGCTCTCGGGATCCGCAATGCTCGCGCTGGTGCTCGGGGCGCGCATCGCCGAGGATGTCTTCCCCGATCCGATCAAGTCCCGCATCGCCGCCGCCGTGGACGAGATATTGAAAGGCAACAACCCGGACTTTCTCGACACCACGCTCGTACACTCGCTCAAGGTCTTCGCCGAGTCGGGGGCGATCAACGATTCGCCGATCTTTCCGGTCGTCTTCGAGGCGTGGCAAAAGCACCGTTGCCTGCGCATCGTCTACGACGACATGAAGGGCGACGGCCCCACGGAGCGCGTGGTCGAGCCCCATGTCCTCTTTCTTTACATGCGCGAGTGGCGCATCAAGGCGTACTGCCGCCTGCGGCGGGAGCCGCGGACCTTCGTCATCAGCCGCATATTGAAAGCCGAGATGCTGCCCGAGTCGTTCCCGCCCGACATGGAGATCATCCGCTCGGTGACGCCCGACAACATCGTCAGCTGGAAGAAATACTCCGACGTGAGGATACGCCTCACCGGAGGCGAAGTGCGGAAATACGCGGTCGCCCACCGGATGCACTCGAAACAGCGCATCCGCAAGGAAGGCCGGGGAACATGGCTATTCATGATCCCGGAGGTCCCGGAGCAGGTCGTCGTGCCGTGGATACTTTCACAGCAGGGAGAAGCGATCCCGCTCGAACCTCCGGAGATCGTGGAGGCGGTGAAGAGATCCGCGGCGGCGATTCTGGAAAAAATGCGGGGGTGAACGACATCGGCCCGCGCTTGTCCACAACGCCTTGCAAAAAAAAGAAAGTCGGGGTGCAAGGCCCTGACTTTCAAAGGTTTTTCAATGGTGGATCCAGACGGACTTGAACCGCCGACCCGGAGATTATGAGTCACCTGCTCTAACCGACTGAGCTATGGATCCATGTTGTATTTATACTATACTTCCGCGGAGAGCTTTTTGCAACCCGCACGCGGCGGTTTTTTCCGAACGCGCCGGCGGCGCCCGGCGGCGGCGGATTTTTTGACGAAAATATCCTTTCCGCGGCCTTCCCGGATTTGAAAAGCGCTTCAAGTCCACCTATATTTCCGGCATGATGGAAATCACCTCCCCCCGGCGCGCTCCGGCGGGAAACACGGTCGCATACCGGGAAAGATCTTTTATGAACGCGGCGGATTTTGTTCATTTGCATCTGCATACCCACTACAGCATGCTCGACGGCGCCTGCACCCCCAAGGGACTCGCCAAACTCGCCAAGGATTACGGCATGAACGCCGCGGCGATCACCGACCACGGCTACGTCGGCGGCGCCGAGGAGTTCCACCGCGTCTTCAAGGGCGAGGGGTTGAACGGCATCGTCGGCTGCGAAGCCTACGTCTCGCCCACCGACCGCTTCGACAAGACGCCGCACGTTCCGCACATCAAGGGCTACCACCTCGTGCTGCTGTGCGAGGACAACCGCGGCTACCACAACCTCTGCAAGCTTATAAGCGAAGCCTACCGCAACGGCATCTACTACAAGCCGCGCATGGACAAGGAGATCCTCAGGCAGTACCACGAAGGGATCATCGCGCTCTCGGCGTGCATCGGCGGCGAGATCCCGTCGCACTTCCTCGAAAACGATCCCAAGGGCGCGGAAAAGGCGCTCGACGAATACCTCGACATCTTCGGCGAAGGGAACTTCTACATCGAGCTCATGGACCACGGGATGCCCGAGGAAAAGCAGGCCAACAAGCAGCTGATCGAGCTCGCCCGCCGCCGCAACGTCGGCCTCGTCGCCACCAACGACGTCCACTACATGAAGAAGGAGGACGCCGAAGCGCACGAGATCATGCTCTGCATCCAGACGGGGGCGCTGCTGAGCGACGCGAACCACATGAGTTTTTCGGCTCCCGAGTTCTACTACAAGACCGGGGAAGAGATGCTGGAGCTCTTCAAGGAGGTCCCCGAAGCGCTCGAAAACACCCGCGTCATCGCCGACCGCTGCACGGGCGTCGCCTTCGACTACAAGACCAACCACTACCCCGTCTTCCACATGCCCGACGGCGATCCCCCGGACAAGGAAGATCTGCGGAAGCTCTGCGCCGAAAACCTGCCGATGCGCTACGGATTTTCGATCGACGTCAAGGATCCGACGCCGCGCCAGAAGGAGATCTTGGACCGCATGGAATACGAGCTCGGCGTCATCGAAAAGACCGGGTTCATCAGCTACTTCTTCGTGGTGTCGGACTTCATCCGGTACGCCAAGAAGCACGGCGTGCCGGTCGGTCCCGGGCGCGGTTCGGGCGCGGGCAGTCTCGTCGCGTATCTGTCGCTCATCACCGACATCGATCCGCTGCGCTACAACCTGCTTTTCGAGCGCTTTCTGAACCCGGAGCGCGTCAGCCCGCCCGACTTCGACATCGACTTCTGCGAAAAGCGCCGCGGCGAAGTCATCGAGTACGTCCGGCAGAAGTACGGCTTCGACTCGGTGGCGCAGATCTGCACCTACGGCCAGCTCAAGGCCAAGGCGGTCGTGAAGGACGTGGCGCGGGTGCTGGGGCTCGACTTCGAGACCGGCAACAAGCTGACCAAAATGATCCCCGACGACCTCAAGATGACCATCGACAAGGCAGTCGAACAATCCCCCGACCTCAAGAACGCCATGGAGACCGATCCGCGCATCGCCGAAGTCATAAAGTTCGCGCGCCCGCTTGAGGGGCTGAACCGGCAGGCGGGCGTCCACGCGGCGGGCGTCATCATCGGCGACCAGCGGCTCGACAACCTCGTGCCGCTTTCGCGCAGCGCCACCGGCGACATGGTGGTGCAGTACACCAAGGGGCCGTGCGAAGAGCTGGGCCTGCTCAAGATGGACTTCCTCGGGCTGCGCACATTGACCATCATCCGCAACGCGCTCGACCTCATCAAGCAGCAGCACGGCGTCGACATCGATCCGGCGAAGATCCCCCTCGACGACGAGAAGACCTTCGACATGCTGCGGCGGGGCGACACGATCGCGGTGTTCCAGCTGGAATCCTCGGGAATGCAGAATTTGTGCCGCAACTTCGGCGTGGACACCGTCGAGCACATCATCGCGCTCGTCGCCTTGTACCGCCCCGGCCCGATGCAGTTCATGGAGGACTTCATCAACCGCAAGAAGGGGCGCGTCCAGATCGTCTACGACCACCCGAAAATGGAGCCGTACCTCAAGGAAACCTACGGCATCATGCTCTATCAGGAGCAGATCATGCAGGTCGTGCAGGCGCTCGCGGGGTTCAGCCTCGGCGGCGCGGACATCCTGCGCCGCGCCATCGGCAAGAAGAAGGAAGACGTGATGGCGCAGCAGAGGGAAAAGTTCATCGACGGCTGCGCCAAGGTCAACAACATCCCGCAGGCATTGGCCGAACAGATCTGGGAAAAGATCAAGATGTTCGCCGGGTACGGCTTCAACAAATCCCACTCCGCCGCCTACGGCATCGTCTCGTACCAGACGGCGTATCTCAAGGCCAACTACCCGGTCGAATTCATGGCGGCGGTGATGACGAGCGAAATCGAAAACGCCGAAAAGCTCGCGTTCCTGATCGGCGTCTGCCGCCAGATGGGGATAAAGATCCTCCCGCCGGACGTGAATTCGAGCGGCATCAGTTTTTCGGTCGACGAAGGACGCATCCGTTTCGGACTCGGTGCGATCAAGGGCGTCGGCGGCAACGCGGCGACGAAGATCATTTCGAGCCGCGAACAGGACGGCCCCTTCACCTCGTTCCTCGACTTCTGCGAGCGCTGCGGCACCGAACTCAACTCGCGGATGATCGAATTTTTGACGCGGGCGGGCGCGCTCGACGCGCTGAAACTGCGCCGCTCGCAGATCATGGCCACGGCGGAGCAGATGATGAGCTACGCCGCCGGACGCGCCCGCGACAAGGCGATTGGCCAGGGATCGCTCTTCGACCTTCTGGGCGGCGGGGACGACGACGGCGGCGCGACCGGGTGCGACGTGCCGATCCCGGACATCCCGGAATTCGAGTGGAGCGAGATCCTCAAGAGCGAAAAGGAGCTGCTGGGCTTTTACGTATCCGGCCACCCGCTCGACGCCGACGCCGACATCCTGCGCGCCTACGCGACGCCGATAAGGGAGCTCGAAGAACTCGAGGACAACACCCCCGTCCGCCTCGCCGGCATGGTCAGCACCATGGAGTACCGCTTCGGCAAGAAGAGCGGCAAGCAGTTCGGCGTGATGACCTTCGAGGATATCGACGCCAACTGCGAACTCATGCTCTACGAACGCGCGCTCGGACAGGTCGCCCGCGACGAGATACCGCTCGCCCCCGGCACGCCGCTCTGCATCGAAGCGACCGTCAGCCGCCGCGATCCCAACGAAAAACCGCGGATCATGGTCGACAAGCTCCACCGCCTCGACTACGCGCCCGAAAACTTCACCGACGAGCTCTATCTGCACATCTACGCCGACCGCCACAAGCCGGAACTCTGGGCAGAGGCCGCCAAGCTCTGCTTCGCGCATCAGGGCGACGCGAAGCTCTTCGTCTGCATGGTCGACAAAAACGACGCCGTGACCTATCTGGAATCGCACCGGAAGATCCTCGTCACGGGGGCGCTGCTCCGCAAGCTCGACGAACTTCTGGGGCGCAACTGCTACCGGGTGCGCCCGAAGGAGCTGGAAATGCGCCGCCGCTGGACGCCGCCGCAGAACGAAACGGTCGTGGTCGAAAACTGAAACCGAGAGCAAAAATGAAAAAATTCTTGTTGACCTTTCTGTTCGTCTTCGCCGCGCTCGCCGCCCCCGCCGCGGAGGACCGTTTCGACAAGGTGGTCAGGGGACTGCGGGAATATTCGGAGGCGCAGGGGTACACGCTCCGCGTCGACAAGGAAAAGCGCGCCATCTTTCTGGAGATCAGGCTGCCCTTCGACAGCGAGGGGCTCTCCCAGAACATGCTCGACGCGTTCAAGCCGCTGATGATAAAGAACTTCAAGGACAAAGCCGAAAAAGACCGCATCAATGCGCTCAAGGAGATCGACGTGACGCTGCACTACATTCTCGTCACGACCGACGGCAAGATATTCAAGATCGTCGTCACCCCCGACGATCTGTTGGAAAAAAGCGCGCCCGCGCGATAAAAAAAAGGAGATATCGAAATGAAAAAACTGTTGTTGATCGTCGCCCTGCTGTTCGTTTCCTGCGGAGTTTTCGCCGACAAGTTCGACGATCTGGTGACCGTGCTGCGCACCAACGGGAAGAAGCAGGGGTGGAACGTCCGCTCCGACAAGGCCAAACGCGTCGTCTTCATCGACGTCAAGCTGCCCAACGCGAGCGAAGGGATTACGCAGGAGCAGTTCGACGAGGTCCGTCCCGTGTTCATCGACTCCTTCAAGAAGAGCATCAAAGAGGAAAACGTCCCCGCGTTCAAGAAGTTGAACATCACCCTGCGGTTCAGTTTCACCACCACCGACGGCAAGACCTTCAAGCTGGTGATCGCGCCGTGCGATCTGTGACGCGGAGCCGAAAATGAAAAAACTGTTGCTGATCGCGGGAACGCTGCTGCTGGCGCTCGGAGCATGGGCGGAGGACAAGGCCCCCGCCGCCGACGATTCGCTCAATCTCTTCGACGAGCTCGTCGCCGGACTGAAGAAGAACACCCCGGAGGACGCCGACGTGCGCGCCGACCGGGATTACCGCTTCATCTACCTCGACCTGCAGATGCCGGTCGACTCCAAGGCGCCGTTCGACCTCGGCGAAGCGAAAAACGGGGTGCTGCTCTACCTGCGCGATTCGGCGGAGCTGTTCAAGTCGCTCAAGCTGACCGTGCTGGTCAACTTCGTCACCACCGACCGCCGCATCCGTACCGTCGTGGTCACGCCGCAGGATCTGGAAAGGGCCGCCGCCGAAGCGGCGGAGTGACGGCGCGATGCGTTTCGGGATCACGGACGGGGATAAGCGCCTTCTCGTATCCCGGATGCCGGAGTTCCGCGCCGCCGTCGAAACCATCGACCTCAAGCCGTTCGAGTACGGCGGCGATCTCTTTTACGAACTCGCGCACAGCATCGTGTCGCAGCAGCTCGCGGTGCGCGCGGCGGAGGCGGTCTTTGCGCGGGTGAAGTCCCTCCCCGGCGGCCTGACGCCGGCAAATCTGCTCGCCGCCGACACGGAGGTGCTGCGCTCCTGCGGACTTTCCGCGCGCAAGGTCGAATATCTGCGCGGCATCGCGCAGGCGGCGCTGGCGGGGGAGCTCGACGCCGCGCGCCTCTCGCAGATGCCGGACGCGGAGGTGATCGATGCGCTGGTCAAGCTCAAGGGCGTCGGCGTGTGGACGGCGGAAATGCTGCTGATCTTCTGCTTCGGGCGGCGCGACGTGCTTTCGACCGCCGACCTCGGGATCCGCCGCGGGCTGGAGATACTGCTCGACCGCTCCGGGTTCGCCCCGGAGGAGCTCGCGGAGATCCGCCGCCGCGTTTCGCCGTGCGGCACGCTCGCCTCGCTCTATTTGTGGCGCATCAAGGACCGCCGCTGACGGAGCCCGGCATTTTTGCGGAAAAAACCTTTTTACACTTGCTTTTTGCCGGGGCAAGGGATATATTTGCTTCCAGGATAACCCTCTGCTGCCGCAAGCCGTTGTGCAGCATGGGGCAAAAATGACCAACCACACAAAAAAGGATCCGAAATTATGAAGAAGGTTTTGTTGCCTGTGTTGTTCGCGTCGGCCGGCCTGATGCTGCTGACCGGGTGCAAGGACTCCCCCTCCGCCGTGACCAGAAAGTATGTGAAGGCCTGCAAGGAAAGCGATGAAGTCACCGCGAGAAAATACGTCTCCGGCAAGACCATGGAAGATGATGCCGCGCAGCAGGCGGCCGAGAACACGGGCTTCAGGAATCTCAAGAACGCGAAGTTCGGCAACGTCGTCTTCACCGACGTCGACAAGGCGACCGTGGAAATGACCTATGAAGTCACCCAGAAGGTGGAGCTCAAGAAGATCAACGGGCAGTGGAAGGTCGAGAAGGCCGCCTGGATGGACGAGGTCAAGTGACCGTCGGATCGGCAGACAGAAGTCAAACACCATTATTTGAGGATATTCGATTATGAAAAGCAGTCTCTTTTCCATGCTGTTCGTCGCGGCGCTCGCCATGCTGTTCGCCGGTTGCAGTGACACCCCGGCCGATATCGCCAGAAAGCATCACAAGGCGGTGATCAAGAAGGCCGACGCGGGCGAGGCGATCGATTACGTCGTCGAAGAACTGAAGGAGAGCACCAAGAGCACGGTCAAGAAGGTCAAGAACCGTGAAGAGACCACCTTCGGCGACGCCCGGATCGACGGCGACACCGCCAAGGTCAGAGTGATGGAGCTCAACGGCGAGACTTGGAACAAGAAGGAATACGAACTGGTGAAAACGGGCGGCAAGTGGAAGATCTCGAAGACCGGCCCCGCCAAGGACTGACCTTCTGTCGGCATACCGCATTTCGCAAAAGCGCCGGATCCGATCCGGCGCTTTTTTTTGTCTTCGCATACTTGCTTTTTCGCGGTGCGCAAGATATATTACCCCTCAAATATCTTGAAAAACTTCGTTGCATAGGAACAGGGGGATTCTCATGAAAGGGATGCGTTTTTTGTGGTCGGTCGTGCTGGGCGCGGTGTCGGCGGTGACGGCGGCGGCGGCTCCGGCGGCGGATGTGGAATACGCCCCGGCGAACACCGATCTGATCGTTCTGGTCAACGGCGAAAAACTTCTCAAGAGCAAGGAGTTCGCCTCTCTGCGCGCCACCAGCGACTTCCGCAAGGTCGAGGGCGACATGAAAAATACGCTGGCCAACTACGGCATGACCATGGACGATCTGCTGAGCACCGAACTTCTGCTTTTCATCAACACCGCCAAGCAGAGAAATCCGAACTTCACGCTGCTCGCCCGCAACCGGAACGGATTCGCCCGCAAGATGCTGGCGATGACCGACGGTCAGTTCGGCGACGAAGTCTACCGGGATCTGCTCAAAAAGGATCCCGTCGACGGCAAGGAGGCGCGGGTGATCCGGGAAGACGGGGATACGACCGCGGTCATCGCGCTGGAAGACGACCTGATCGCGCTGCTGTGGAACACGGAGCCGGTGGCGGCGCCGGTCCGGGCTCCGGGAGCGAAGGCGGCGGCGGCGCTGAACACGGATGCGATGGTGAGCATCGCCTTCGACAATCCCGACGGCATCAGCCGCGAAATGATGATGCTCCTGCCGCAGACGGTGTCCCCGTTTCTGGAAGGCGTGATCGCCGCCAAGGCGGATGCCATGGACGTCGGCGACCGGCTGGTCGTCACGGCGGAGCTGCTCTACCCCGATCAGGAAATGGCGCAGATGGCCGCCGGGCAGTTCAACGGCCTCATCATGATGGGACAGCTGGCGCTGCAGAAGCGGAATCCGGAGTGGGTGAGGATCCTGAAGCGGGCGCGGATATCCGTCGACGACCGCAAGGTCCGGCTTGTCTTCAAATGCCGCAGCGCAGAGCTGACGAAGGCGCTTCTCAAGTAACGCCGCCCGCTCCGGCGGCTTGCGCTCATTCGGTGCCGACGACCTTCCAGTTGCCGTCGATGTTTTCCAACAGGATCTTGCGGGCGTGACCGCCGCTGTAACCCAGTACCGTGGCGTGGCGCGCGGTCTCCGAGAATGTGGAGTTCCACAGTTTTTCCCGCTGCCCGCCGGAAAGTTTTTTCACCGCCCGGATGGCGTCGAGATTGTCCTTTTTCTGCTTCGAACCGTAAGACAGCGCGTTGGCGGCGTCCTGATCGCCGTCCATGATGGCGAGGTGCCATCTGCGGGCGATCTCGACGGGGGGAACGGCCCCCGGTCGAGTCCGGTCGGCGATCCGGGATATTTTCCAGCGGCCGTCGATGCTGAACAGTTCCAACGCGATCCGCCGGCCGTCGTCGGTGACGACCGTAAGACGCGACCGGCCGCCGGCGGTCTCCGCCGGGGTGAAAGCGGCGAAATCGACGTCCGTCCTCCGGTCGCCGCGGCGGTTCTCCTTCTTGAGCTCCGCCAGATCCCGCATCAAAGCGGCGCTGTCGGCTTCGGCGCCGGCGACGAACATTTCGGCGCGGCGCGCATCGCCGTCGGCGACCGCGGAGTACCATTTGCGGGCGACCTCTTCCGGCGAATGCTTCTCTTCCTCCGGGATCCGGTTCCTGGCCGCGGTTCCGGTCTTCCTGTCGGCCGCCCGCTTCGTCCCGGACGCGGCGTCGCCGCAGCCGGCGGCGAAAGTCAGCGCCGCGACTGCGAACGGCAGAAAAAAGCGGACTTTCTTCATATCCCTCCCCTTCCGGCGGCCGTCAATTGTCGATCTCGGCCGCCATGGCGTTGAGTTTGCGCATGTCCAGCTTGCCGCTGCCGAGCAGCGGCAGTTCGTCGACCTTGATGAAGTCGTCCGCCTTGGGCACCCAGAGATTCGGGAGCTGTTTCCGCAGCACCTCGATGATCTCCGCCGGATCGAGATCCTCGGACGTGTAGAATACCAGCAGTTTTTCGCCGCGGCGCGGATCGCTCTTGCCGGTGACGGCGACTTCGGTGACTTCGCTCCGGCGGTACTTGGTTATCACGTCCTCGATCGCCTCGTGCGGGACCATTTCGCCGCCGATCTTGCTGAATCGCGAAGCGCGCCCCGTGATGTAGACGTAACCGTCGCGGTCGAGCTTGGCGATGTCGCCGGTGTCGTAATAACCGTTCTGGATCACGCGGGCGGTCTG
>Ga0265298_10006344_pt1 | contig 14633 bp, 11 predicted proteins | sample AusTroGonzalo_MG_3_FD_193486 | JGI IMG/M metagenome (GOLD analysis project Ga0265298, IMG submission 193486) | Bovine rumen microbial communities from tropical cattle in Woodstock, Queensland, Australia - Gonzalo_01 | ecosystem: Host-associated > Mammals > Digestive system > Stomach > Rumen ... | reverse complement strand
GCCATGAGTACACTGTCCGTATAAGCGACCTCTTCGGTGAACAGCGTATCGGCGTGGATATAGGCGATATGCAGGCTGTCCGACCAATCGACCATGAGCGCGCTGTCGGTAGCATAACCGCGGCTGCCTTCCTCCCACATCTGGCCGTACTCGCCGTAGAGGGTGGCGTGCTGCGCCGTGTCGTTCATCGCCATATGTCCGAGCACCTGGCCGAAGCCGATGGCTTTGTTATAATAGATAGTATCGCCGGTCATGGACTTGCCGTCCGTATGCTCCACCACCGAACGATCCAGCAGCATGGACTGCTCGTTGTCCGTGTTGTACCATCCGCGCGAAGAGTGGATGGTGGTCTCTTCCTCATAGACGATGGTGGTCGGGCTGACGATGTCCGCCACCTTGGTCTCCGTGTTATAAAGCAGGGTGTCGCTGGTGAGGACGAACTTGGGATTGGTCAGCTGCACCTCTTGGCTGAAGACCGCCTGGTTCGTTCCCGGGGTGTAGTTGCCGAGGATGGAGGTCAGCGTATTGAGCGAGTCCTTGACCTCGCCGCCTGCGTAGTAATAGGCGACGCCTGCCAGACGGTTGTAGTTGAGGCTGTCGGTGGTGAGGATGGTGGGGTTCTCGTCTTCGCGGCCGTGCTCCAGCAGCACGTTGTGGCGCATGCGCGCAAGCTTGGCGTTTCCGTCATAATAGAGCTTGTCGCAATAACCGCGCAGCGTATCGCCCTGCACGAACCGGATGTGGCCGAACGCGTCCAGCGAGTTGGTGCCCTCGTAGAAATAGGCGCTGTCGCAGTACATGAGCGCTTCCTCGTGGCGGAAAACGACATCGCCTTTGAGTATCTGCGCATTGGCGATCCGCTCTTCGTCAAAACTGAGCGTCTCGCACCGCTCCAGATAGACCATGGTCTGGGAAAGGGACAATGGACAATGGACAATGGACAACAGACCGATTAGTATCGGCCGGAGCATGATTGTCTTTAGTCTTTGAGCGAAACGGTCCATTGTCGTTCAGCGCAGCGGTCTATTTATGAATCCAATTGGGATACTCGAAATCGCATCCCTGCCATTCCGGGGCAATCTGGATATAGGTGGTCTGCTGCTTCTGGAGAATCCAGTTATGCAGCAGTTCCTCGCCTTTCTTCTGCTCCAGCATGGACTTGATCGCCTGAAAATCGTCGGTGAGGTTGGCGCGGTGGATATCCGTTTTCTTCTTCACGCGGACGATGGCGCATACCTCGCGGTTCTTCGCCTGGTCCATCATGACGAAGGGTTGCGACACGTCGCCTTCGTTCATCGCGTATATCTGCTTGGCTATCTCCGGCGCGAGGTCCTGGTACTCGAAGCGGCTGCTGCCCGTATTGGGATTGATCATCAGACCGGCGTTCATGACGGTGTTCTTGTCTTCGGAGAAGCGGATGACCGCCTGCTCAAAGAGCAGACTGTCGGTGGTGATGAGCTGGCGGATGGAGTCCAGTTTCTCGATGGCGCGCACCTTGTCCGTGGCGCTGATGCGCGGGCGGAGCAGGATGTGGCGGCAGTTGATGCGGTCGCCTTTCTTCTCGATGAGCTGGATGATATGATAACCGTACTCGGTCTGTACGATGCGGCTCACGCGCTTGGGGTCATTCAGGTTGAACGCCACCTCGGCGAACTCCGGCACGAGCTGGCCCTTGCCGACGAAGCCCAGTTCACCGCCGCGTTTGGCGCTCTCCGTGTCCTCCGAATAGAGGCGGGCGAGCATACTGAAATCGGCGCTGCCGGACTGGATACGCTCCGTAAAATCACGCAGGCGCTGCTTGATACGCTCGGTTTCCTCCACCGGTACGGGCGGCTCAAAACTGAGGACCTGCACCTCCACCTGCGCCGGCATCATAGGGATCGAATCCAGCGGCAGGGCATTGTAGAAACGGCGTATCTCCGCCGGGGTGGGTTTGATGGACGATGTCAGTTTCTGCTGCATCTGCTGGATGATCATCTGATGGCGCACGGTGGTCATCATCTCCTCGCGTATCTCGCTGCTCGGCTTGCGGAAGTACTCCTCCATTTTCTCTTTGGAGCCAATCTGGCTGATGTAGTAATTGATACGCATGTCCACCTGATGGCTCACGGTCGATTCGTTGGCTTCGACGGAGTCCAGCTCCGCCTGATGGAGGAACAGCTTCTGGACAGCCAGCTGCTCGGGGATGTAACAGTAGGGGTCTCCGGGGATCGACTGTCCCTCATACTGCGCCCTCAGGCGCTCGTCCTCCACTTCGCTGCGCAGGATAGCCTCGTCGCCAACGACCCAGACCACCTCGTCAATCACTCCCTGTGCCTGCACTGACAGCCAGCAGCTGACGGCCAACAGCAAAACTATACTATACTTTTTCATTATTCAAAAAATGTCAGTTTGTTCTCTTTGATTGCTTCTTCGTACATCCGTTCGCGCTCGCTGCGCAAAAAATCCACCTGCCGTGCGGCGAGAACGATCTTCTCTATCTCGGGCCGCGCATAATCGACCGGCATCGCTTCGCCGCGCATATGCTTGTCGGTGATCTGCAGGATGTAGGTCTTCGTGGAATCCGCCACCTCGATGCGGTCGTGGTAGCGCAGCTTGTTCTCCAGTTCGGCCCTCTCGATCGGCATCTGGCTCATCATCTCCGTGGTGGTCAGCCATTTATCGGTGAACAGCTCATAACCGCTGGCGTTCTGATAGACATATTTCTCTATTTCGTCCATCACGTTCGTCTCTTTCTTCCCCTTGCGATGGTCGGTCTTCGTTTTCTTCTCCTCCTCCACCGTCGCCTCTATCCGCTCGCTCTTCATTTTGAGCAGCCACTGCCGCAGTTTGGGTACGTTAGGCGCATCTTTGGGCACAATGACCAGCGCGCCCTGCATGATGCTCTCGTCGAGTTTGAAGCGCTCCGGCATCTGCTCGTACAGCGCCATGACGGCGGAGTCCGCCACCTGCTTGGACATCCGTTTGTCTATCAGGCGCTGCTCGTACGCCTGCGCGTACAACGTGCGCCTATAGTCCGCCACCATCGCCTCGATGCGCTCGTTGGTGCGCGCGGTAGCGTAGTCGTACAGCAGCATATCCTGCGCCCACTGGCGGATGTACCGGCCGGTGACGCGTGCGCTCTCCGCACTATCCAGACCCAGAGTCAAGGAATCCAAGGTGGAACGGTACAGATAATGCCCGTTGAGCACCGCCACGGCACCCACCTGCTGCTTCTTCTCCAGCGCCTGACATCCGCTCAACAGCGCGATGCCCGTCAGCACGATGATGAGGGTCTTGATACCTGTCTTTTTCATAAAACGCGAATTTGGTGACAAAGGTACGAAATAATTTTGACATACCAAAATTTTTTGTGCCATATAGGCTACAAAAATAAGAAAAAAATACATTTGTGCCTTAAAAACTTGCATATATGCAATTTTTGTTGTACCTTTGCACGCTTTTTACTAAAAGTAAAATTCCAAACAGACGCAGTAAAAAATATCAATAATAAAATATAAAATCATAACATCATGTCTAAAGTAACTGTTGTAGGCGCAGGAAACGTAGGTGCTACTTGCGCAAATGTTTTGGCAGTAAATGAGGTTGCCAACGAAGTATGTCTGATTGATATCAAGGAGGGTTTTGCCGAGGGCAAGGCCATGGATATCATGCAAACGGCTCAGCTGATGGGCTTTGACACTGTAGTGGAGGGTGTGACGAACGATTACAGCAAGACTTCCGGTTCGGATGTGGTTGTGATCACTTCCGGTCTTCCCCGTAAGCCGGGTATGACGCGTGAGGAGCTGATCGGTGTGAACGCCGGTATTGTGAAGAGTGTATGCGACCAGGTGCTCAAATACAGCCCGAACGCTATTCTGGTGGTTGTATCGAACCCGATGGATACGATGGCTTATCTGACGCTTCATGCGCTGAAGCTGCCGCGTAACCGCGTGATCGGTATGGGTGGTGCACTGGACAGCGCACGCCTCAAATATTTCCTCAGCCAGGCGCTCAAATGCAACGCCAATGATGTGGACGGTTTCGTAATCGGCGGTCACGGCGACACGACCATGATCCCGCTGACGAGCTTCACGACCTACAAGGGTATCAACGTACGCGAGTTCCTCAGCGAAGAGGAGCTGGAGAACGTGGTAAAGAGCACGATGGTAGGCGGCGCTACGCTGACCGGTCTGCTGGGTACCAGCGCATGGATGGCTCCGGGTGCTGCGGCTGCTTCTGTAGCTGAGGCGATCATCAAGGACCAGAAGAAGATGATTCCTTGCTCCGCTGCCCTCGAGGGCGAGTACGGCATGAAGGACATCACGATCGGTGTGCCCTGTATCATCGGTAAGAACGGTATTGAGAAGATCCTTGAGCTGAACATCAGCGATGCTGAGCGCGCCAAACTGCACGAGAGCGAAGCCGCTGTTCGTAAGACCACCGCTATTCTCAAAGAACTGAACGTCCTTTAATATGGATCTTTTCGAAAAATGTGACCATTTTGAGACTCTCAAACAGGTTCGCAAATTAGGTATTTATCCGTATTTCCACGAGCTGGAGAGCCGTCAGGCGCCGATCGTGCAGATGGAGAACCACCGCGTGATCATGCTCGGTAGCAACAACTACCTGGGCTTCACGGAGAACGAGGCGGTTATCGCTGCGGGTCACGCTGCGCTCGACAAGTACGGTACAGGTGTGAGCGGCAGCCGTTTTCTGAACGGCACGCTCGACCTGCACCTGCAGCTGGAGAAGGAGATTGCGGCGTTCACGGGCTACGAGGAGTGCATGACTGTCTCCACGGGCTTCCAGACGAACCTCGCCATCATCTCCGCCATCTGCGGCAAGGATGACTATATCCTGAACGACCGTGAGAACCACGCCTCCATTTATGACGCCTGCCGCCTGAGTTATGCGAAAGTACTTCGCTATCGTCACTCCGACATGCTGGACCTCGAGCGTCAGCTCAAGTCCATTCCGGAGAATGCGGGCAAGCTCATCATCACCGACGGTGTATTCTCCATGCGTGGCGATATATGCAAGCTGCCGCAGATATGCGCACTGGCAGAGAAATACGGAGCGCGCGTGATGGTGGATGACGCCCACGGCTTCGGTGTGTTAGGTCCCGGCGGTCGCGGTACGGCGGCGCATTTCGGACTGACCGACAAGGTGGACATCACCATGCTCACTTTCTCCAAATCGCTGGCATCGATCGGCGGTTGTATGCTGGCCAGCCACCGCGTAGCCGACTGGTTGCGTCACGTCAGCCGTCCGTTCATCTTCTCCGCGTCGATCACGCCGTGCTCGGCAGCAACGGCACTGGAGGCGCTGCATCAGCTCATCGCCGACCCGAAACGTCCCGAGCGTCTGATGCACATCGCCAAGTATTTCCAGAAGCAGCTCATTGCCGCCGGAGTGAAGATCATCGAGGCGCCGACGCCTATCGTGCCTATCTTCACCTACAAGACGCTGGATACGCTCTATTTCGGCAAGAAGATGTTCGACGAGGGTGTCTATGTCAATCCGGTGATTGCCCCGGCGTGCGTGGAAGGCGAGTGCCTGCTGCGTACGACGCTGATGGCGACCCATACCGAGCCCGTCATCGACGAAGCGGTGGAGATCATCGCCCGCGTGCTGCACGAAGGTGCTCCGCAGATGTAATACAGACCGGCCTGCGGCCTGAAAGAACAAAGACCGCTACGCTGAAAGACAAAAGACATATATGCAAACACTCATTATATCCGGAGGTAGTAGCGGAATAGGAAAAGCAACAGCCTCGCTCTTTGCGGAGCGGGGCTGGTGTGTTTTTGAACTCAGCCGTCACGGCGTTTCGCACGACGGTATTATCCATGTGGACTGCGATGTATGTGACGAGCAGAGTACGCGCAAGGCGATTGAGGACGTGCTCTCGCAGACCGACCATATCGATGTCGTCATCTCCAATGCCGGTTTCGGCATCTCCGGTCCGGTGGAGTTCACCGACATCGCCGAGGCGGAGCATCAGATGGATGTCAATTTCATGGGCGCGGTGCGGTTCACCCAGGCGGTGCTGCCCCAGTTGCGCAAGCAGCGCTACGGACGTATCATCTACACCTCGTCCGTCGCTGCCGAGCTCGCGGTGCCTTATCAGGCGTTCTACTCCGCCTCCAAGGCGGCCATCAACGCGTTGGCGCTGGCGTTGGCGAACGAGGTGCGTGAATTCGGAATCTATGTATCTGTGATGATGCCCGGCGATGTGAGTACCGGTTTCACCGACGCCCGCCGCAAATCGACTGCCGGCGAAGAGGTCTATACGGGCGCGCGCAAGGCGGTCACGACCATGGAGCATGACGAGCGCGCAGGAATGAACCCGAAGCAGATGGCACGCCTTTTCTGGCATATAGCGACCTGTCGCAGTCCCCGTCCGCAGTATGTAGGCGGATTCGGCTATCGCATCCTGTGCCTGTTGGACCGATTGCTGCCCAAGCGGCTGGTTAACTGGCTGGAATTCAAAGTTTACTCCTAATGAAGCATCTTCGTATCATATCTCCCTCCGGAGCCATAGACCCCGCCTATATCGACGGGGCGGCTACGCGTCTGCGCGCGTGGGGATACAAAGTGAGCGAGGGCGCGCACGCACGCGATACGTGGGGACGGTTCGCCGGCCAGGATGAAGACCGTCTGGCGGATATAGCGGAGGCGCTGAACGACGCTTCGGTGGATATGGTCCTCTGTGCGCGGGGCGGCTACGGTCTGCAGCGTATCATCGACCGCGTGCCGGATATCACCAAACCCATCATCGGTTTCAGCGACATCACGGCCTTGCATCAGGCGGCAGCCATGCATGGCTGTCCGACGATCCACGGCATCATGTGCAAACACATCGCGACGCTGCCGGAGAACAGCGAACCCGTCCGGGCGTTGCGCCGGGTGCTGGCAGGCGAGACGCTTGCCTATCGATGGGAGCACCATCCGCTGAACCGCTTCGGCGAGGTCTCGGCACCTCTCATCGGCGGCAATCTGTCCGTTCTCTACGGACTGCAGGGGACACCATACGACCTTCGGTCGATTTATGATTTACGATGTAAGAATTCCAATCAAAAGCCCATCCTGCTGATTGAGGATATATGCGAGCGGCATTATCATATCGACCGCATGATGCGCAACTTGCGTATGAGCGGTGCGCTCGCCCATCTGGGCGGACTCATCGTCGGTCAGTTCAGCGACTGCGAGGACGATCCGCTTATGCAGCAAACGGTCTATGAAACAATAAAAGAGGCAGTCGCGGACTACGACTACCCCCTTGTTTTCAATGCGCCCGTCGGGCACGTGGAGCATAACCTGCCCTTATGGCTTCATGCTCATACGTCCGTCCACTGCGGCGCGGACGGTGTCCTGATCACGAACGGCCTGCACGTATAAATCACGTATCAGCAGGTCGCTATTCCAATAATCCACATAGCGCGCCAGCGCGTCCATATGGTCTGTACCGCCTGCCAGATAATCGCTGGTGGCGACGGTATAGGTGGCATTCGGCTTGACCGCCTTGCCTGCCACGGTGACATCCGTCAGTTTGCCTTTCTCTGTTTTCACCTGCATACCGGCCACGCCCTGACCGCCGTATTGGGCGAACGAGCGGCAGAGCTCAATCACGTCCTCGCCTTTGAGAGTCAGTACGACGAGGCGGTTGTCAAACGGCATCAGCTCGAATACGTTACGGCGCGTGATGACGCCTGCCGGCCATGAGCAGCGCATACCACCCATGTTGACGATGGCGACATCGACGCGGCCGTCATAGACCTTCTTGGCGGCTTCCCATAGCGCATCGGTTGCCCAGTTGAGCATCGGGCACTCCGGTTCGCCCACCCACAGCGGTTCCGGCGCATAGCCCAGCACCACGTTCATCTCTTTCTCCAGATTTTCTTTGATCGGCGTCAGATGCGCCAGATACGATGCGTCCTGAAGGCAGTCCGCTGTACTGTCCACCGGGATGGCTTCGGTCGTACAGTCCGTCACCTGCACCGGACGGGAGCCACAACTGCATAAAGCAGCCAGCAGGAGGAATAAAAACAGATGTTTTTGCATAATCGTCTTCGTTTTATGGCGCAAAATTACAATTTTTTTTTGAAATATGCAAAAAAAGTAGTAACTTTGTAGCGATTTTTGCTAAATGTACTCTTTTTCCGCATATTGGCCCTATTACAAGCGCAACCTGAAGGTGGCTTTTCCGGTGATGCTGACCCAGTTCGGGGCGGCGATGGTCGGACTGGCGGACTCCATCATGGTAGGTCATTACGGCACGGCGGATCTGGCGGCGGTCAGTTTCTCCAATGCGCTGTTTTTCACAGTGATGGTGTTCGCCATGGGTGCGCTGATGGGCGTCACGCCGTTGGTGGGGCATGTGCACGGCCGGCTGGAGAAACTGATGGCGCAGGGCACGACGGACGAGGAGATTGCGCACAAGCACGAGCAGATCACTTCGTATCTCGCCAACGGCCTCGTTTTCACCGTCCTCATGTGCCTGCTCTCGCTGGCGCTACTCGCGCCCTGCATCCCTTATCTGGACCATTTCGGTCAGGAGCCCGTCGTTATCACGCGCGCGCGTCCTTACTATATATTGATTGTGCTGTCCATCGTGCCCTTCCTGCTTTTTTGTTTCTCCAAGCAGTTCCTCGAGGGTCTGGGCAACACGCTCATCGCCATGCTCATCACCTTGGGCTGCAACCTGCTCAATATACTGCTCAACTGGGTGTTTATCTTCGGCCACTGGGGCATTGAGCCGATGGGTGCCGAAGGGGCGGGGTGGGCGACGCTTATCGCCCGGACGCTTATGCCGGTGTGCTTCTTCGCCGCCATGCTCTGCAAGGCCGACTGGCGGCGGTATATCACGTCGATGCGCCGGTGGCTCGTTACGCGCCGCGAGGTGGAGCACCTCGTCGCCATCGGAACGCCGATCGGTTTGCAGTCGTTTGCCGAGGCTTTCCTGTTCACGGCGGCGTTCGTCATCATCGGCTGGATCAGCAAGGAGGCGCTTGCGGCGCATCATATAGCGAACCAGATGGCGGACCTCACGTTCATGCTCGCGCTGGGTATCGGATCCGCCACCACCATCCGCGTGTCGCATCAGTTGGGCAAAGGCGATCTGGTGGCGGTACGGATGGCGAGCCGCGCGTCGGTACACCTATGCCTGCTGATGAACACCATCGGCGCGGCGATTATGATCTTCGGACGCAATTATATCCCCTATATCTTCACCGATGACCCTGAGGTGGTGCCCATCGCATCGACGCTGCTGGTTATCGCCGGCACGCTCCAGTATGCCGACGGACTCCAGTGTATCGGTGCGGCGATGCTGCGCGGCATCCAGGATGTCCGCGTACCGATGCGCATCGCCCTTTTTGCGTACATCCTCGTCGGTATGCCGCTGGGCTTGTACCTCGCTTTCCCGCTGGGCCTCGGCGCCACGGGCATGTGGATTGCTTTCGTGGTCGCCCTCGCCATTCCGGCGGTGCTCTTCCACATCCGATTTAACAGACAACTAAAACGATTATAACATGAACAAAGTTTTTGACATCTTTGCGGAGATCTGTAAGGTTCCGCGTCCCTCGAAGCACGAGGAGAAGATCAGCCGTTGGTTGCAGGATTTTGCGGCAGCCCATGGCATCGAGTGTGTCGCTGACGAAGCGATGAACGTCATTATGCGCGTGCCGGCCACGCCCGGTTACGAGGACCATGAGGGCATTATCCTTCAGGCGCACATGGATATGGTGTGCGAGAAGAACGGCGACGTGCAGCACGATTTCATGACCGAACCCATCGAGACTTTTATTGACGGCGAATGGCTGAAGGCGAAGGGCACAACGCTCGGCGCGGACAACGGCATCGGCATCTCCATGGCACTGGCGGCGATCACGGACAAGGAGCTGGCGCACCCTGCCATCGAGTGCCTTTTCACAGTGGATGAAGAGACCGGTCTGACGGGCGCAATGAAACTGCAGGACGGTATGCTGAAAGGCAAGCGCCTGATCAATCTCGACTCCGAGGACGACGGCCAGATCTTCATCGGTTGCGCCGGCGGCATTGACACGCTGGCGAAGATGCACTATGAGCAATCACCAATCACCAATCACCAATCACAAATAGCAATCCGACTGTCAGTCAGTGGATTGCTCGGCGGTCACTCCGGCGATGATATCAACAAAGGCCGCGCGAACGCCAACCAGATCCTTGTATGGTTCCTGGCGCGTATATGGCCGCAGACAGAGGTGCAGCTGGCGTCCATCAACGGCGGCAATCTGCGCAATGCCATCGCCCGCGAGGCGGAGGCGGTCATCACCGTCCCCATGGCATTCAAGGAAGATATCCGCATCGCATGGAATCACTATGTGGCGCAGATGGAAGGCGTGTTCGGCGAAGTGGAGAAAGAGATGCGCTTGGATTTGGAGAGCTGCGACATGCCGGACACTTTCGTTCCTGCCGACAAGGCCTATCGCCTCATCATGGCGCTGTGCGAATGTCCGCACGGTATGATTGCGATGAGCAAGGAGATGCCGGGGCTGGTGGAGACCAGTACCAATCTTGCGTCCATCAAAATGAAAGAGGGGTATATCGAAATCAACACCTCGCAGCGCTCGTCCATCGAGGCATCCAAGCACCACCTCAAATGGGCGGTGGAGCAGGCGCTTGCACTGGCATGCGACGAGGTGACGCACGGCGACGGTTATCCGGGTTGGGCGCCGAACCCCAAATCGGAGTTGCTTGAAGTGGTGAAGAAAGCATACAAGGACCTGTACAAGGCAGAGCCGCAGGTATTAGCTATCCACGCGGGTCTGGAGTGCGGCCTGTTCCTCGAGAAATATCCGTACCTTGACATGGTGTCTATCGGTCCGCAGATGTACGGCGTACACTCGCCGCAGGAACGTCTTTCGATCCCGAGCACGGAGCGCTGCTACGCATGGCTGTGCCAGACGCTCAAGACACTGTAAGTAACGGCAGCATAGAAACGCAGCGACACGGCCATTCGGTCGTGTCGCTGTGGTTAGGAACGCTTGCGCGTCAAGGGTTAGATGCCGCCTGTTTCAGGGTCTATAGCAGTTGTACCTCCGCCCATATTGAAGTCACCAAATACAGACTCGGCACAGATCGTATAAGCGGCGTTAAGAGCCGTTACCTCAAGAGAGGGTTGAATATAATTCTTTTTCATAATTCGCGTTTTGTTAATTCGTGACCTCGAGACCGTGAGATTTCGAGGTCACGAATGGATTATTACTTCGAAATAACCTGTCCTTGGATGTTGTACTTCACGCCGTTGCGGATGATAACCACGTTACCATTCTCAATGAGTTTGAGAGCCTGAGCATCGAGGAGCACGTTCTCGCAGCCGGTAGCGACTTGCGTGCCACGTACGATGCGTGCCGGCATACCATGATAGAGAGAGGTAGTATTATTGGTATTTACGTAGAAGTATGCACGGAAACCGTTGAGCTTGCTGTCATTTGTGCCATTCCACCAGTAGAGTTTGTTCTCTGCTGCTACGAACAGTTTCGTCTTGTCACCGGAATTAAAGGTCTCCGGAGACAGGATTCCACGGAACTGCAGATTTCCATCACCAACGTTCTTACCGTTAGCAGCGGCAATCGTTACGTCCTCGAAGGTCGGGTTGACGATATTATCTCCATTGGGCCATTTGATCAGGTACGGAACACCGGCCTCGATGCTTTCCGCCTCAATGATACGGATATACAATGAGTCTTCATCCACATTGATGTACTTGAATGCCCAGAGTTCCACTCCCGTCTTGTCAAGCGGCGTACCGGTCAATGTCGGCAGGTCGAACGGCAGACAGATGGTGTTGTAGTAGTCTGCGCACTGGAATGTACGACCGATGGTTACGTCAAGGGTTTTGTCTGCCCATGTTTCCAGCGTAGCAGTGTTATTCACATTGTCAGCCAAGGTAATATGACGAGTTACGTGAACATTATCCACACTTCCGGTGGACCAACTCTGCGTTGCGTCGTAGTAGCGAATAGCCAAGTTGCCCTTTACAGCAGGAGCAGAGGTCAAGTCGAGCAACTTACCACTGGTATATGCACCCAGAGACTGGAATGCGCCACCGGCAGCAGGAATATAACCTAACTCAATGCTTGCGTTGCTTGCCGTATAGTCAAACGAGACAGCCAACTCATTCAAGTTGATGTCGAAGCCCGGGAATACGACGATTTGTTCATTCTCTCCTTGGAACCAAATCTTATTATTCGAAATAATCGGATACTCACCGGTTGCGATGAACTCCCAGCACTCAGGTTTAACGCCGGCAGAGAAGTCTTCATTCAACGGAAGTTCTTCAGCAGAAGCCAATGCGCACTTAGTGGTGAACTCGAGTTCGGCGCTCCAATATTCGTTCTCATTCGCTGCGCACGCTGCCTGTACTTGTACAGTATAGGTAGTCGAACCGGTAAGACCTGTCAAGTTGAACGAAGTAGCATCGCTCAAAGTCTCATAACTCCAATCGCCTGAACCGGCCTTATAACGCAACTTGCCGGCTTTGCTTGTCCAAGAGATAGTAGCACTGCCGCCAGTGATAGCCGAAGCCTCCAATGCACTCGGAGCTACACAAGACGGAGTGAACTGAACCATCAGCGGGTCACTCTGCTTGGTTGCGCTGCAATACGAACGAACGTAGCAGTCGTAGTTATTACCAAAGGTCTTGCCTTCAATGGTCACAGTGAACACATCTTCGTCAAGCAGCACCCAACCATCAGCAGCTTCGCCTGCGTCAACTACGCAATATTGGTAACGGTTCTCATCTTCGCCCTGCTCCCAAGTGATGACTGCACCATCAGGAGTCGGAACAGCAGCAAGGTTCTGTAACTGCGGACATGGCAATGCAACTACACTTACATCATCCAAATAGAAATAACTGCTAGAACCATTAGAAGATCCATATACGCGGAAGATTAGATTTGCTGTCTGACCAGTGTAAGCACGCAGGTCAATAGAGTCGGCTTTCGTTCCCCAACTGCTCTTATTGGTAGCCGTCCAGATTACTGCGTCCTCTTCACCTGCGATTCGGATGAGCACTTGTGCTGTTACATAGGAAGAACTCTTTATGTAGAAGAACTTCAGTTGTGCAGGCTCTGACAGTGCAATGCTCGGAGTAACCAAATCTGCATGTACACTGCTATTGTTCTTGTATGCAGTGCAACGCATAGTATTTGAGCCACTATGCGCATCGTACGAATAAATACCCCATTTGGTATTACCGGCAATCGTACCACTCCAGCAAGCAGGACGCATATCCGTAGCATCGAAGTTCTCCGACCATCCAATTGTTTTTGTATCGCACTCTGTCGAGAATGCTTTGCTTGCTGCGGCACTCTGGAGAGACTCGCCATAATATGCGCGAACATACAAGGTATAAGAACTACCTGCGGTCAGACCAGTCAATTCGAGACTTTCGGTCTTAGCAACAACGCTGGCACCTGCCCAGTTAGCAGCTGCCGAACCTGCCATTACTACGTACTGGAACTGCGTAGCCGAACCGGTATATGCTTCGAGAGCGATAGTTGCTGTGGTGGTCGTTGTTGCAGGATCTGTGCTGGTAAATGCAGGAGCGATAGTAGCCGTTGTGAAGTTAGCAGAAACAGCGTCTCCACTATTCTCGCCGAATTTAGCACGTACATACAAGGTGTAGTTCGTGCCGTCAGTCAGTTCGTCCAATGCAAGCGGACTGGTGGCTGCGGTAGGACTGGTCCAATCAGCGGCAGTCTCACCCGGCATCAGTACGTACTCATAACCGGTAGCACCATAAAGTGCAGCAGTCCAAGAAGCCGAAGCAGAAGAAGCCGTAATGGATGTTACACTCGGTGTGCCCGGAACGCCATAAGCAGGAGCATAGGTCTCGCCTGCTGCCACCCAACCGTCGGCGCTACAACTCGGCTTAACAGCGAAGGTGTATGTGTTACCTACAGCAACAGTAATTGCCTGCGAGGTAGCAGATACATTTGTTGCAGCCGAAGTCCAATTGGTTCCGCCGTCTGTCGAGTAACGTACGTCGCACTCAGTAGATGCTTCTGCCGTCCAGTTAACAGTTACACTATTATAAGACTTATTATCAAGTGTTACGCCTGTAACTGCCGGACAGGAAACCGGAGTGAAGGTCTGCGAAGCAGTCCAATCGCTCGAACGAGTAACCGAGCAAACCGTTTGTACTTGAACTTGATATTCTGTTCCTTCTGTTAGACCGGTAAGCGTTCTGGTTGCCGTGGTAATATTCTCTATAGTTGTCCAATCATCAGAACCTGTCTTGTAGCGAAGATTCCACTTATCTGCTGCGCAAGAAATAATAGCACCATCAGATGTAGCTTCTACATTAGCCGCAGCAAATTCAGGAGCATCACAAGGAATAACTTTCACTTCTACATTGTCAATATAAATAGAAGCATATTTACCACTACCTAATCCGTGACCGCGGAAAATAAACTGTACAGTCTCTCCGGTATAATCCGACAAATCTATTGTCTTTTGCTCGAACGAAGTAGATGTTCCCGGAATGTCGTATATTTTAGTGGTTGTTGTACCATATTTAATATACACTTCTCCAGTTACAGTGCCATACGAGGAGTTGTTTCTGAGATAGAACTTCAAATTGGCATCATTGGAGAGATATATTGAAG
>Ga0265298_10006343_pt1 | contig 14635 bp, 10 predicted proteins | sample AusTroGonzalo_MG_3_FD_193486 | JGI IMG/M metagenome (GOLD analysis project Ga0265298, IMG submission 193486) | Bovine rumen microbial communities from tropical cattle in Woodstock, Queensland, Australia - Gonzalo_01 | ecosystem: Host-associated > Mammals > Digestive system > Stomach > Rumen ... | reverse complement strand
GGGCAGCGAGAGTGTCCAGGAGCACGTTAGACTGGTTCAGGCCATTGTCGTTGGCGTAATTTTTTGCATTCTTGTAAATCTTCTGCAAGTCCTTAGCCACGTTATAGGTTGAAAAGTAGGTTTCGAACGGACCGGCACCACCCAAGTTCAATCGCATATCGCCGATGAAGTTGCGGGGGTAGTAACCTTGTTCCGGACGCTTTTCGTAGTTGCCCAAACGGTTAATCTGGCTCAAGCCGGCGTAGTTAAAGTAGATGGCTTCTTTGTCATCTACAAGGGCTACGTGGGCATTACCCATGGCTTCGGCACGCAAGGAATGGTGCGTCGGGGCCTTGGCTGCAAAAGAGGCAACTGCAAGTACAAATACCAAGAAAAACAGAATCTTTTTCATCTCTTAGTTCCTCCCTTCAAACCATTGCATGAAGCGCTCTTCGTTATAGTTTGCCCAGCAGCCGCCAATGTATTTCTTTCGGAATTCAAGGTCGTAGGCGGGAGGATAATGGGTATCCTTAGCAACCGCTTTCTTGTAAGCAATAAATTCTTCGAAGGGCAGGTGTTGCGGGTTGAAGAATATACCTGCTGCAAAGACGAAACGGTGGTCGCCAGAGGCTTTGCGGTCTTGGTATTTGGGGTGGATAAACTGCCATTCATTTTCGAGTTCACGATCTCTTTCGGCTTCGGTTTTGCCGTTCGCAATGATGATGCCGTTCATGTCGATATCAACTGTGGTATATTTTTCGTTCGGGCCGGCCTTCTTGACAACACGGAGGTCGCTAATGGCAGTTTTCCCAGCGGCAACGTTTTTAAGAATCAAGTCGTTGTCATATATGATTTCGTTTGTCTTGTCGCTCACGTCTTCGTCGATTTCTCCATCGCCGTCGTTGTCTTCGCCGTCGTAGATTTCTTCGTCGACGCAGCCGTCGCCATCGTCGTCCATAATGTCGCTATAGCCGAACTGACCAATGATAATGTTCAAGGTCTTGGCTTGCTGGTCCTCGTTTTCCTTGGCGACTTCGGTTTCCTTGGCCAAAGCGCCGCACATGCTGCTCACGGCAGAGCGCTGGGCGTCGTCTTTCAAGTTCTCAAAGCCTTGCAGGTAGCTGTCGAACATCTTGGTCATACTTTCGGGGCTTTCTTCGCAGGTCTTGAACACGGCGTCGAATGCTTCCACGGTTTCAGCCGGGTCGTTCTTGAGGTTGTTCAAGACGGCGGCCATGTCGCAGGAATTGTCCTGGCCCTTTTTCAGGGAGCAGCCATCCATGGTGGCGGTGGTCTTTCTCAGCACGAGCATGGTTTTCATCATCTGCAGAACCATGTAGCCTTCAGAAATTGTCTTGTAGGTAACCACGCTGTCTGTATGGCCGGCCTTGTCGCGGGCGATAAATGCATCGGCGATGACGTTTACGGAATCAATGGTTGTCTGGAGTTGTGCGGCAACGTCGTCAGACATGCCAGAGAAGGGAACCTTGGAATCGCGGCTTGCGTTAACGTATGCAAGTAGCGAGAATACGTTGGTTTCCTGGGAGCCGTTCAGCATGCGGTTCAGAGTTGCCTTCATGAGGCCAAACCATGCCTGGGAATAGTTGGAGTCGGCGGCAATCGCCTTGTTGAAATAGTACTCGGCTTCGGAGTATTCGTTGGAGCGAATCTTCTTGTAGCCTTCGTAGGTGAGGGCTTCCGCGTCGTTATCCTTGATGTTAATACTTTCAGTCGGGTTAAAGATGTTGCATCCGGCAATCCCCAAAGAAATTATAAATGCCGAAGCCCATAAAAATTTGGATTTACGTACGTTTTTCATGACACTTTTCCCATTTTCCTAAAAGATAACATTATTCTTACAAAAAGACACCCATAATCTGTTTTTTGTGTAGATTTTTGTAAATCTTTCGTTTTTTACGGCTTTTTTGGAGTCATGTTACGGATATTGTTAAAATATCTATCTTTGTAGTATGGAATCTTATCGAGAGTATTTTCCGACAAAGGCGTTTCGTGTAGCGGAAATGCGCCTTGCAACCCTTTTGAGGGCGGAAAGAGATCGCCTGGATGCGATTGCTGCGTCTTTGGGGCGAGAATCTGCGATTGGTCCGGACAATCTTCTCGAAGAACTCCCACGAATCAAGGAATTTACGCGGGAATACCATAGGCTTTTTTCGGAGTACTTGGATGCGGTTCTCCCGCAGCAGCCGCGCCCTATCCAATGCAGGCCCGCCTGCGGTAATTGCTGCCATCATTACCCGATGTCGGTAGAGCCTTTTGAACTCGTTACATTATATTGCGACCTCCGGGGGCGGAATGACCTCTTGGATATTATGGAAGCTTGCCAGGTAAGGTCTTCGCTTTTCAGTAAGTTTTTTGAGACGAGAAGGGCCGAAGGTGGAGTTCCCGATCAGATGGATTTGGACGATTATGCCGAAGACAAGGCTCTGCACGACTATTTCAGTGCCTGGAATCCGTGCCCGTTTTCGGACAAAAAAGGCGATTGCACGGTGTATCCGTTGCGTCCGGTGTCTTGCCGCATGTATTTTAGCGAAACGGACCCGAAGTTTTGTACGCCGGAGCATTTGCAGACGCCCGAGAACGATAGCTATATTGTTTACTTGCCGGACAGCATTGAAGATGCCGTGTACGGTATTTCGGAACATTACGCCCAATTGGATTTGCCGGAGAGCTACTTTGGCGGCCTCTTGGCGGTGAACCGTTTCGAAGGCCTGATAGGCGGAAACTGAGAATGAATTTGTTTGGAATGCAATTAGACCTGTTCGGGAACAATTCCGATGCTCCCGAGAAACCGGAAAAGCCGAAAGTGCCGGCTTCGGTTTCGCAGAATGGGCTGGTGCATTTCAAGTACAATTCCCAATTAAAGAAGAGTATCCGTTGCAAGGGGGGAGTGCTGTTTGGCCACCCCGAAGTGATTTTACCGGCTTACATGAAGGAGCCTGAATTTGCTCAGGCCCGCGAATTGGCTGCCGAGTGGGCAGAACATGCCATTCGACGCAAGACGGCAAAGAACAAGGCCATTATCAAGGACTTGGTTAGTCGTTTTTGGACCCTCGTGGAACAGATTCTTTCGGACCGCGGCGATGAATCCCTTTCGAGCAAGGGGAGGCTTCCGCCCATTAAGCCCCAGGGCAAGTACCACAACTTGGACGATGTGCTTGCCGCAATCAACAATACTTATTTTGAAGACAAATTAACTTGTCGCATCACGTGGAGCAATCGCGTGGGCGGGCTAAGTTTCCATTCGGTTCGCCAAGACCCCGTGACCGGTGAAGAATTTCATTTGATCAGTATCAGCAAGGGCTACGATGCGGCCAACTGCCCGGAATATGCCGTGGCTGGAGTGGTGTATCACGAATGCCTGCACATTGACATTCCCGTAGAAATCAAGAACGGTAGGCGAGTGGTGCACGGGCGCAACTTTAGGCGTCGCGAACGCCAGTACATTTATTACGACGAGTGGATTAAGTGGCATAATCAGGTTTTGCCGCTCAATATCCGCAAAATGCGCCGCCACGGCGAACTCTAGTTTTTCTATCTTTGCATTGTTCAAAATTTCACGTGACTAAGTCACAGGATTAGATCAATATGGCAATGCAAGACATGAATGACCAGGTGCAGGCTCGCCTCGCGAAGCTTGACAAGTTCAAGGAAATGGGTGTGGAAGCTTATCCGCACAAGTTCAACCGTACGCATGATTCCAAGGTTTTGAAAGAAAATAAGGAAGCCCTGATGGCTTCTGGCGAAGAAATCGCCTTCGCTGGCCGTGTGGTTCGCTTTAACCGCAAGGGCAAAATGTGCTTTATGCACCTCAAGGACCGCTATGGTCGCTTGCAGGTAGTGGTGGCCCGCGACGAAGTAGGCGAAGAAAACTACGAAGTCGTGAAGATGACCGACCTCGGTGACTTCATCGGTGTGAACGGTACCATGTTTGAAACCCAGACGGGTGAATACTCCGTGCACGTGAAGAAGGTGACCATGCTTTCCAAGGCTGTGCGTCCGCTTCCGGTGGCTAAGGAAAAGGTCGACGAAAACGGCAACAAGGTCGTGTTCAACGAATTTGCCGACGTGGATACCCGTTACCGCCAGCGTTATATCGACATGGCCCTGAACGACGACGTGAAGGAAGTCTTCATCAAGCGTTCCAAGATTATGCAGGCTATCCGTGAATACCTGATTGAAAAGGGATTCATCGAAGTCGAAACTCCGACGCTCCAGCCGATTTACGGCGGTGCAAACGCTCGTCCGTTCACCACGCACCACAACGCTTGCGACATGACGCTTTACCTGCGCGTGGCTCCGGAACTTTACCTGAAGCGCTGCATTGTGGGCGGCATGGAAAAGGTGTTCGAATTCTCCAAGAACTTCCGTAACGAAGGTATGGACCGCACCCATAGCCCGGAATTCACCGGTCTCGAATTCTACGAAGCCTATGCCGACTACAACGACATGATGGTCCACTTCGAAAACATTTACGAACGCGCTTGTGTGGCTGCCAACGGCACCACCAAGATTGAATACCAGGGCAAGGAAATCGACTTCAAGGCTCCGTGGCCCCGCTACAGCATGATCGAAGCCATCGAAAAGTTCGGCGGCCTCAAGGTCAATGAAATGAGCGACGACGAAATCAAGGCCAAGATGGAAGAGCTGGGTGGCCACCTGGACGGCGAATTCAGCCGCGGCCGCGGTATCCTCGAACTGTTCGAGCTCACCGTGGAAGACAAGCTCATCCAGCCGACCTTCATCAAGGATATGCCGACGGAAAGTACTCCGCTCTGCAAGAAGCACCGTACCATCGAAGGCCTTATCGAACAGTTTGAGCCCTACGCTAACGGCTGGGAACTGGGTAATGCCTATACCGAACTTAACGACCCCATCCGTCAGCGTGAGCTCCTGGAAGACCAGGTGCGCCGCGGCCGCGGTGGCGAAGGCGAAACCCACCCGATGGACGAAAACTTCATGCACGCTATCGAATCTGGCCTGCCGCCTACCGGTGGTGTGGGCTTCGGTATCGACCGCATGGTCATGCTGCTTACGAACCAGCAGACCATCCGCGACGTGCAGCTCTTCCCGCTCATGAAGCCGGAGACCTAATTATCGATGAATAAATTGGAATGGCTCATTGCCTGGCGTTACCTAGGGGCTCAACGTAAGAGTCTCTTCGTTTCGCTTATCGGCATCTTCAGTATGCTTGGCGTTTCTATCGGCGTGTTTGCGCTGGTAGTGGCGCTTGCTGCGGTAAATGGTTTCGAAGAAGAAGTCACTGCGCAGATGATTGGTAAAGACGCCCACTTCGAAGTGATGGCCTACAACGGCGATTTTATTGCGCCTTACGACAGCCTCATTAAAGAAGTCCGTGCCCGTGATTCACGCGTGGTCGCATCGTCTCCGTTTATTATTTACAAGGTGGGAGTCAGTTCCAAAAAGGTAAACGACGGCATTGTCATTTACGGCATTGACGCCGAAACCGCAAAGGGCGTAACCGATATCCACAAGTACATCAAGTGGGGTAACTACTCGGTCGATAGCCTCGAAGACTTGAGCGGAACCTTGCGCCCGGGAATCATTCTGGGTTCTGGCCTCGCCAATAGGCTTCGTGTGGTGGTCGGCGATAAGCTGGTGCTGCAGACGTTCCAGAGCCCTGACGCCATGGTGACAAGCGGTGGCCCGAAAATGATGATGTGCGTGGTGAGCGGCATCTTTGAAACGGGTACCTATGAATACGACGGAAACCTTGCTTACGTGGGCATTCCTGAATTGCAGAAACTGCTTGGCCTAGACGATGTGGTGACCGGAATCCAGTTCCGCCTGAACAACCACTGGCTTGCCGGCGAAGCGGTGGATAGCCTTGCCTCTTGGCTTGGGTATCCGTACTACGCCATGGACTGGAAGACGAAAAACATTACGCTCCTCAAGTGGATGAACTACGAAAAGTTCATTGTGGCGGCGGTGATTTGCTTGATTATTCTGGTGGCTGCATTCAACATTATCAGTAGTTTGATCATGGTGGTCATCGACAAAACCAAGGAAATCGGCATTCTCCGTAGCATGGGCTTTAGCAAGGCGGGCATTATGCGCGTCTTTATGCTCATGGGTAGCTTTATTGGCGTGGGCGGCACCATTGTGGGCGGTACCATTGGCTTGGTGCTTTGCAAGCTGCAAGAGGCTTACCACTTTATCAAGCTCCCGGGCGATGTCTACGTGATTCCGTACTTCCCGATTTCGGTGCATATTCTCGATGTGATTTTGATTTTTGTAATTGGCATTGCGCTTTGCGTTTTGGCAACGCTGTTGCCGGCATGGAAGGCCAGCCGTTTGGACCCCGTAGGAGCGATTAGGCATGAGTAGTTTGCTTGAAACTGTTGACCTTCGTCGCGAATTCTCTGAAACGGGCGAAAAACTTGAAATCCTGAAGGGCGTGAACTTCTCCATGGATGAAGGCGAACTCGTTGCCCTCACGGGTTCTTCGGGTTCGGGTAAGTCGACATTCCTGAATTTGGTGGGAATGCTCGATACGCCGACCTCTGGCGAAATCCTTTTTAAAGGGAAGGCTCTTTCCAAGTTCAACGATGCGGAGCGTGACCGCTACCATCGCGTGCAGGTGGGCTTTGTGTTCCAGTTCCATCACTTGTTGAGCGAATTTACGGCCATCGAAAACGTTTGCGTGCCGGGCCGCATTCTCGGAACTTCTGAAAAGGAATGCAAGGAACGTGCCGCCATGCTTTTGGAAACGGTGGGCCTCAAAGACCGCCTCAAGCATTTGCCGCGCGAACTCAGCGGTGGTGAACGCCAGCGTGTGGCCATCGCCCGTGCCCTGATGAACCATCCGGATTTGGTGCTGGCCGACGAACCCAGCGGTAACTTGGACGAAGCCAATTCCGCAATGCTGAATGAATTGATTGGTGAACTCAACGAAAAGTTTAATCAGGCTTTCTTGATTGTGACGCATGACGAAAAATTGGCTAGCTTTGCAAAACGCAGGGTCGTGATGCACGGCGGCGTCATTCAGTAGCTGAAGGAGAAAATATGTCTGATATCAACGGTATTTTTTCGAAGAAAGCAAAGGCCGTATTGCAGGCGGCTAGAATTGCAGCCCGTAACTTGGGCAGCGATAGCGTAACGACAGAACATTTGCTTTTAGGGCTTGTTCGCGAAGATTCCGGCTTTGCCGCAGAAACTTTGCGCGCCCTCAAGATTAATTTGAATGAATTGGGCGAAACGGTACAGCGTTCGCTCACCTCTAATGGTGGAATCATGACCGTGGGCGATGCCCATGGTGCATTGCTCTCTTTCACGACTCGTTGTAAGGCAGCCCTCTTTAATGCGGCAAAGATTGCTAAAGAAGAAGGCGACCAGTACATTGGCCCCGAACACTTGATGCTTGCCATTTTGCAGCAGGCTGAATCTCCGGCGGCAGGTACTCTTTCGACTTTTGGCGTGAACTACGAAAGCTTTGAAACGACCTTGCAGCAGATCAAGCGCGAAGCCATGAATGGCCAGCCCTCTGGCGAAGATGGCGAAGGCATGGACGGCGAAGATCGCTTTATGGGGCAGGGTCGCGGTGGCGATACGCGTCAGCAGGTGCGTAGCCAGAGCCGCTCCAAGACTCCGATTCTCGATCACTTCGGTCGCGATTTGACGGCGCTTGCCAAGCAGGGCAAACTGGACCCGATTATCGGTCGCGGTCGCGAAATTGAACGCTTGATCCAGATTCTTTGCCGCCGTAAAAAGAATAACCCGGCCCTCATCGGTGAACCGGGCGTGGGTAAGACGGCCATTATCGAAGGCCTTGCTCAAAAGATTGTCCAGAAGAAGATTCCGGAACTCTTGATGAACAAGCGCGTGGTGACCCTTGACGTGGCCGCCATGGTCGCAGGCACCAAGTACCGCGGCCAGTTCGAAGAACGCGTGAAGGGCCTGATTATGGAACTCCAGCGCGTTGACAACTCGGTGATTTTGTTTATCGACGAACTCCACACGATTGTGGGGGCGGGCGGTTCCGAAGGCAGCCTGGATGCCAGCAATATCTTTAAGCCGGCCCTTGCCCGTGGTGAACTGCAGTGCATTGGTGCAACGACGATCGATGAATACCGCAAGTATATCGAAAAGGATGCTGCCCTTGAACGCCGTTTCCAGACGATTGTCGTAAACCCGCCGAATTCCGAAGATTCTATCCAGATTCTGGAAGGACTTCGCCCCAAGTACGAGCAGCACCACAAAGTGCATTATACGCCCGAAGCCATTCGTGCCGCAGTAACGCTTGCCGAGCGCTATATTACAGACCGTTTCTTGCCGGACAAGGCTATTGACGTGCTCGATGAAGCCGGTGCCCGTGTGCGTTTGAATTCTATCCGCACGCCGCAGGACCTCAAGGAAATGGAAGACGAACTTGCCGCGACCATGCAAAAGAAGGAAGAGGCCATTGCCGATCAGCAGTACGAAACGGCAGCAACTCTCCGCGACAAGATTGAAGAATTGACAAACCGTATCGCAGAACGCCGCGAAGCCTTGAACAAGGAAGATTCGGCCGATTTCCCGACGGTAGACGAAAACGAAATCCGCGATTGCATCAGCAAGATGACGGGTATTCCCGTGAGCCGCCTCGCCGGGGAAGAGACCCAGAAACTCCTGAAGCTCGGCGACGAAATCAAGGAACGCGTGATTGGTCAGGATCAGGCCGTAGACGCCGTGGTCAAAGCCATTCGCCGTACTCGCGCCGGCATTCGCGATACCAAGCGCCCCATGGGCAGCTTCTTGTTCCTCGGCCCCACAGGTGTGGGTAAGACGGAACTTGCCAAGGTGCTTTCCCAGAGCCTGTTCGGAAGCGAAGATTCCATGATTCGTATCGACATGAGTGAATACATGGAAAAGCATAGCGTGAGCCGCCTGATTGGTGCGCCTCCGGGATACGTTGGCTTTGAAGATAGCGGTGGACAGCTTAGCGAAAAGGTGCGCAAGCGCCCCTATTGCGTGGTTCTTCTCGACGAAATCGAAAAGGCCCATCCGGACATTTACAACCTGCTTTTGCAGATTCTCGATGACGGTATCCTTACGGATAGTTATGGCCGTAAGATCAACTTCAAGAATACCATCATTATCATGACGAGTAATGCGGGCGCTCGCGAAGTGCGCCACAGCTCGGGCATGGGTTTCACAAAGATGGGCGAGACCGACGACTACGAACGTATGGAAACAGCCATTCGCGAAGAAGTCAAGCGCGTGTTCTCTCCGGAATTCTTGAACCGTGTCGACGAACAGATTGTGTTCCGTCCGCTGACCAAGAAGGACCTGTCTTCTGTCGTAGACATTCAGCTGACCTTCTTGCAGAAGAACCTGTCCGAACGCGGAATCCTTCTGGAAGTTTCCGAAGCCGCCAAGGAATTCATCGTGTCCCACAATTACGATTCTGCCCTTGGCGCGCGCCCGATTCGCCGCTCCATCCAGAACCTGGTGGAAGACGAAATTGCCGAAGGCTTGCTGCTTGGAATCTACAAGGACTTCACGACGATTTCGATTGACGTCGAAAACAATAAGCTCAAGTTCATGTCAGAGGCTCTTCCAAGTTAAATTGATTTTAACTATATTTGACCCCGAATTTCAACACTAAACCCAAGAGGTTATACAATGGCTAAAATTCCTGCAGTTCTTATCTTTGGCGCTCCCGGTTCCGGCAAGGGTACCGTTGGTGCAAAGCTCGCTGCTACCACGTCCCTCAAGCACATTTCCACGGGCGACATCTTCCGTGGCATTGCTCCTTCCAGCGAATCCGGCAAGCTCCTCGCTTCTTATTCCAGCAAGGGCCTCTTGGTTCCGGACGAAGCCACTGTCGAAATCTTCGGTCGCTTCATCGAAGGCCTCGTGAATACGAACAAGGTAAATCCGGATAAGGATACCCTCCTCCTCGACGGTATTCCTCGCACGGTTGCCCAGGTCAAGCTCATCGAATCTGTTGTTGACGTGAAGCACATCTTCGTGCTCGACATCAAGGACGAAAAGACCATCGTGGCCCGCCTCCTGAACCGCGCCAAGATCGAAGGCCGTAAGGATGACGCTGACGAAGCTGTGATCAAGAACCGCCTCAAGGTTTACAAGGAATCTACTGCCAAGGTTCTCGGCAAGTATAGCAAGTCCATCATCAGCCGCATCAACGGCGATAACACTCCGGATGAAGTGTTCTGCGACACCCTCGCTGCCTACGTGAAGTTCTGCAAGTCCGCTTGCAAGTGCTCCAAGGCTTGCGCCAAGAAGGCTCCGGCTAAGAAGGCTGCTGCCAAAAAGAAGTAATTGTCGACAAGACTTTGCTCTCGCAATCGCGACCGGTTTAATACCGGTCGCTTTTTTTTATCCAAATTAAGTTTCTTATCTTCTTGCTCATCAACGATTTTCTATTTTTGTAAAAGAAGATCAAGAAAGGACGAAAATGGAACCGAATAATCAGTATAATTCTACAGGCTCTTCTTCTTCTGCAAAGCACAAGGACGATGACGAAATCGATATCCTCGAAGTCCTGAGCTTGCTGTTGAAGCATAAGCTGTTTTTGGCTTGTTGTATAGTTCTCGGTTGCGCTGTGGGCTTCCTGGCATCGAACTGGATGCGTCCGCAGTATACGAGCGATGCTCTTTTGCAGATTGATGTGAAGGGTAACAAGGCGGGCAAGGCCATGGGCGAAATGGGTGCCCTTTTGGATGTTGCGTCTCCTGCCGAAGCCGAAATCGAACTTTTGAAGAGCCGCATGGTTCTTACCTATGTGGTTGAAAAGGAACGTCTTTGCTTTAATGCCTACCCGAAGGGAGCAATCGATCGCTTGCTCCATCAGGAAGGCCGCATGGATCTTGAAGACCTTTACATTCCTGAAATTGCCCGCATTGAAAAGTGGACTGCCGAAGTGGTGGGCGACAACGAATTCGCTGTTTATACTCCCGAAGGCGTAAAGCTTTTGCAGGGTAAGGTGGGCGAGGCTCTCGCTGCACCCTATGGTGGCGATACTCTTAGAATCCATGTCAAGCACCTGCTTGCAAGACCCGGTCAGCTCTTTGTGCTAGCCCAGTCCGAACCTCTGGATGCAGTCCGAGGCCTGGTCAAAAAGCTCGATGTTGGCGAAAAGGGTAAGCAGACGGGTATCATCGGTGTGTCTTACACGGATCGCTATGCAGACAAGGCCGCATCTGTCTTGAATACCATTGCAAATATCTATCTGCGCCAGAATGTGGAAATGCGTAGCGCCGAAGCCGAAAAGACTTTGGAATTCCTGGAAGAACAGCTTCCGGGTGTGAAGGCTAAGCTTGATACGGCCGAAAAGAAGTTGGCTGATTATCGTTTGAAGATCGGTTCTGTGGACATGACGGGTGAAACCAGAGTCCACTTGGAAAAGGTCACGGAATTGGAAAAGCAGGTTCTGGAATTGGAACAGCAGCGCCAGGAAGCCACACGCTTGTTCAAGGAAGAACACCCCTCTGTGCAGACCATTGTGCAACAGCAGAATCGCCTGCGTTCCGAACTTTCTCGACTCAAGAAGTCTGCCGAAAACATGCCGCGTACCCAGCAAGACGTGATGAGCTTGCAAGAAGAAGTGGCTGTGAACAATGCCCAGTATACGGCAATGCTTAACAACATCCAGCAGCTCCGTGTGGTGCGCGCCGGTGAAGTCGGTAACGTTCGCATTGTGGACTACGCCCAGATCGAACGCAGTCCCTCTAAGCCGAACAAGAAGATGATCTTCGTTGCTTGCGTGGGCGGTGCATTCTTGTTGGGAGCCTTGTTGATTTACCTGTTGCAGATGACCAAGCGTGGCGTTCGCAGCTCTCTTGAAATCGAACGTGAAACGGGCATTAGCGTTTACGCCAAGATTCCGAAGGCAGAAAACGCAATTCTTTCGAAGCGTAATAAGGGCAAGAACACCAAGCCGCTGGTGGAAGATGATCCCGATTCGCCGTCGAGCGAAGCGTTGCGCTCGCTGTATACGGCTATTGAATTTGCAACGTCTGACTTGCGCGTCATGATGGTGACCGGTATGGTGCCTGGCGTGGGTAAGTCCTTTGTTTCCAAGAACGTTTCCGCTCTCTTTGCGGGTTCTGGCAAGAAGACCTTGTTGATCGACGCCGACATGCGCCGCGGTGTGGTGTATAGCCATCACAAGCAGGGCCTTGGCGATGTGCTTTCTGGCCATTGCTCCTTGGACAGCGCTGTTGCAGATTCCATTACCAAGAACCTTTATGTGCTTGGTGCCGGTAAGACCGATGTGTCTCCGAGCGAACTGTTGCGCGGCGACAACTTCAAGAACCTTTTGGAAGAAGCCAAGAGCAAGTTTGATATTGTGATTGTGGATACGCCGCCTCTGGAACTGGTGACGGATTCCGAACTCATTTACCCGATTGTTGATTTTGCCCTGTTCGTGCTCCACTACGGCAAGCATACGATGGACCAGATTAAGGAATCCATGATGAAGCTTGACCGCTGCTGCGAAGGTAAGTCACGTGCATTTGTGATGAACCATTGCGAATCCGACGGTCATGGCTATGGCTACGGTGGTTACGGCTATTACGGCAAGTACAGCTATTACGGCAAAGACAAAAAGAAAAAATAATTAGAGCTCATGAAAGTTTTTCTCTACGACACGACCCTACGCGATGGTAACCAGGATCGCAGAATCAGTTTGTCTTTAGCGGACAAGTTACAGATTGCACGCCTTTTGGACCATTTCGGTTTTGACTATATCGAAGGTGGTTGGCCCAATCCGAGTAACCCGACCGACGAAGAATTCTTCCAGAAGATTAAGGAAGTCAAGCTGAAGCATGCAAAGATTGCTGCGTTCGGTTCTACGCGCCGTCCCGGAACGATTCCTGAAAAGGATCCTCTGCTGCAGGCACTTGTGAAGTCTGGTGCTCCGGTGAAGACCATTTTCGGCAAGAGCTGGGACCTGCATGTGACAGACGTGATTCGCACGACGCTCGAAGAAAACCTCGACATGATCGAGTCTTCTGTCGCATACCTCAAGGAAAACTCCGAAGAAGTCATTTACGATGCTGAACACTTCTTCGATGGCTATAAGGCTAACCCCGAGTATGCCATGGAAACCTTGCGCGCTGCAGAAAAGGGCCATGCCGACTATATCGTGCTTTGCGATACCAACGGCGGAACCATGCCGTGGGAACTTGAAGAAATTGTCAAGGAAGTGAAGAAGCGTATCTCGACTCCGATCGGAATCCATGTTCACGACGATTCGGGCCTTGGCGTGTGCAATAGCATTTATGCCGTAAAGAATGGCGCTGTCATGGTGCAGGGCGTGGTGAATGGCTTTGGTGAACGTTGTGGCAACGCAAACCTTACGACGATTGCTGCTGATCTCCATTTCAAGATGGGTGCTAAGTTCTTTGCCGCGAAAAAGATTGCAAGACTCCGCCAGTTGAGCGGAAACATTGACCAGATTGTGAATTTGCCCAGCGACCCCCATGCTCCGTATGTGGGCGATGCAGCCTTTGCACACAAGGGTGGTGCCCATATCGATGGCGTGATGAAGGTGTCTCGCAGCTTTGAACATATTGACCCCCATGCTGTGGGTAACGACCGCGTATTTGTCACCAGCGACCAGGCCGGAGGTTCTCTGGTAGTCGAAAAGCTCAAGGCCATTAAGCCGGGCATCGACAAGAAGGACCCCGTGGTGGGCAAGCTTCTTACGCTCATCAAGGAACGCGAAAATGCCGGTTGGCATTTCGACAGCGCCGAAGCAAGTTTCAAGATGCTGGTGTACCGTCACTTGGGCATGGTTCAGGAACCCTTCAAGGTCTTGGGCTACCGCGTCATTGAAGACAAGACTCCCCAGGGCGTGTCTGTTTCTCAGGCAACCGTCAAGCTCCAGATTGGCGATAAGATTAGTCATCAGGTGAGCGAAGGTGATGGCCCGGTGAATGCATTGGATGCCGCCCTCCGCAAGGCTCTCTTGCCCTTCTTCCCGAATATGGCGAAGGTCAAGCTGGACGACTATAAGGTGCGCGTGCTGGGTTCCAAGGTGGCATCAGATGCAACCGTTCGCGTGTGGACGACCTTCGGTGACGAAAAGGGCTACTGGAATGTGGTCGGCGTTTCGAGCAACATTATCGAAGCGTCCTGGATGGCATTCGTTGACGGACTGACCTACAAGATTCTTGTCGATGAAAAGGTGATTGAAGGTGCCTACAAGCATTTAGACGTAAAGCCTGTTGCGCCTGCTGTTAAAGAAGAAACCGCTCCGACGAAAACGAAAAAATTGACGGCCCGCAAGGTTCGTAATCTTGCCGGTGTTTCAAGGAAGAAATAATCCATGCAAATCGTAAAAGTTACTCCGAAATCTGCTGAAATCGAACGCATTTGCGGGCGCGAAGTTGCCCCGTCCAAGGAAATTCATGACAAGGTCATGAACATTCTTGCTGACATCAAGAAGGGCGGCATTGCCAAGGCTACCGAATACGCCCAGAAGTTTGACGGCCTCAAGGGCAAGAACATTCGCGTGCCGGCCTCTGCCATTGCAAAGTCTGCAGCCAAGTGCCCCAAGGAACTTCAGAAGGCTCTGAAGCAGGCTATCAAGAACGTGCGCGATTTCCACCAGAACCAGATGGAAGAATCCTGGCTCATGGAAGGCAAGGATGGCGTGGTTCTCGGACAG